>Ga0102589_1000680_pt1 | contig 60967 bp, 53 predicted proteins | sample AraplaMF_Col_mLB_FD_76858 | JGI IMG/M metagenome (GOLD analysis project Ga0102589, IMG submission 76858) | Arabidopsis root microbial communities from the University of North Carolina, USA - plate scrape MF_Col_mLB | ecosystem: Host-associated > Plants > Roots > Endosphere | place: USA...
TATATTCTATGCTATTTAGCCCAGAAGCATTAAAACAAATGCCAGAAGCATTCTCAAATAGCATTGTACCAATTTTGAAAACATCTTTAGTGGATTCACTTCATAGTGTATTCCTAACAGGATTAGTATTTATTATAGTTGGTGCTGTATTTACAATCTTCTTACAAAAAATTAAGCTTTCTGATCGTAAAAAAGGTGCAGAAGAACCTGCTACTGAAGTAGAAGAAAAAGATACAAAAGTATCTTACTCATAATAAGAAAAAAGCATCGCCTTATGGTGATGCTTTTTTTAGTGTATAACATATAATCTTTTTTAGTTATAAATGATTGACGTATTTTTATAAATGAGTTATATTATTTCCTGTAAACGGTTACATGAAATGGAGAGGGAAGAAAATGAGTACAATTAAAGACGTTGCAAAATTAGCGGGAGTATCTGTTGCGACTGTTTCCAGAGTGTTAAATAAAAATGGATATGTTCATGAAGATACATTAAAAAAGGTAGAGCGAGCAATTGAAATGCTGGATTATAAACCGAGCACAGTAGCACGTTCTCTATATAATAAAAAGTCTCGTTTAATTGGTTTAGTCGTTCCGAACATTGTGAATCCATTTTTTCCAGAAGTTGCACGTGCCGTAGAGGATGTAGCGCATAAACAAGGATACACAGTTGTACTTTGTAACTCTGACGAAAGTTTAGAAAAAGAGAAACAATATATTGATGTGCTTAGACAAAATAATGTAGATGGATTTATTGTAGCTACGAATCCACAAAATAGTGTGAATTACATGAACCTTTCCGTGCCAGTTGTTGCAATTGATCGCATGTTTAATGAGAGAATACCTACAGTGTATGCTGATAACTATGCGGGAAGTCAGGCGGCAACAAAGTTATTGTTAGAAAAAGGCTGTAAACATATTGCTCATATTCGTGGTCCGCGTGATGTGAGTACGGCAAATGAGCGTTTTGAGGGTTTTGTAGATGTTATTACACAACATGGACTTTCTTATATGATTACAGAGAGTACGTTTGATCCAGCAGATAGCGAACGCGTGACAATGGAATTGTTAGAAGTGCATCCGCACATTGATGGTATTGTAGCTGGAAATGATTTGATTGCAATTGGTGCAGTAAAAGCGGCGTTACAACAGGGGATTTCTATTCCAAATGATTTACAAATCATTGGATTTGATGGTATTTCATTTACAGAAATGATGTATCCATCTATTACGACAGTTGCGCAACCTACTTATGAAATGGGACGAATTGCAACGGAATTATTGCTAGAACAGATGGAAGGAAATAAATTAGAAACAGGACATTATCGTTTACCGATTGAAATTATAGAACGAAATACAACGAAGTAAGGAGATGAGATATATGCCAAACATTGCAGTAGTCGGCAGTATTTCAATGGATTTAGTCGCTGTTTCGAAAAAGCGACCAAAAGCAGGAGAAACAGTAATTGGCGAAGCATTTCATACAGTGCCAGGAGGAAAAGGAGCTAACCAAGCTGTTGCCGCAGCTAGACTAGGTGCGAATGTGGCGATGGTTGGAGCTGTAGGAGAAGATGATTACGGTAAAGTAGTTAGAAAAAACTTAGAAAATGAACGTGTTTTTATCGACTATGTGGTACCGGTTACAGATGAAACGACAGGAATTGCGCATATTGTGTTAGCAGAGGAAGATAACAGTATTGTCGTTGTGCAAGGAGCGAATCGTCTTGTAAATCAACAAATTGTAGACCGAGCAAAAGATCTTCTTGTAAAAGCTGATATGGTTGTCCTTCAGCTGGAGATTCCGTTAGAAACAGTGGAATATGTTCTTGATATTTGCACAGAACATAAAGTTCCAGTTATGTTAAATCCGGCTCCAGCACAAGTATTACCAGCAAATATTTTGGAGAAGGCAACGTACATTACACCGAATGAGCATGAGTGCCGCATTGTATTAGATGATTTTACGTCACCAGTTGAAGAATTACTTGCGAAATACCCAAATAAGTTACTGATGACAGAAGGTGGAAAAGGAGTTCGCTTCCATAATGGTACAGAAATTGTTCATGTTCCAAGTATTTCTGTAGAAGTAGTGGATACAACAGGAGCGGGTGACACATTTAATGGTGCGTTAGCGGTCGCGCTTTCTGAAGGAGAAACACTTGAAAAAGCAATTCGCTTTGCAAATATTGCGGGCGGTCTTTCTGTAACAAAGCTTGGTGCACAAGGTGGTATGCCAACAAGGGAGAGACTTAGAGAAGTGCAGGTGATTGTTAGATGAAGAAGCATGGTGTATTAAATAGTGAAATTGCCGCGGTACTAGCATCACTTGGGCACACGGATACAGTTGTGATTGCGGATTGTGGCTTACCGATTCCTGATGGTGTGAAACGAATTGATTTAGCAGTAGAGCTTGGAAAACCATCTTTTCTAGATGTGTTACAAGTTTTGATAGATGATATGGCAATCGAAAAAGTAACATTAGCAGAAGAAATCACCATGAATAACGCAGAAATAAATAAAGAAGTTGAGGCGCGCTTAAAAGAAGCCGCTTTTGAATATGTATCGCATGAACAGTTTAAAGAACGTACAAAACGGGCAAAGGCCATTATTCGTACCGGAGAAGCAACGCCATATGCGAACATTATTTTACACGCAGGCGTGATTTTTTAATAAAGGGATGTGATGAGAATGCGTATTGGAATGACAAATATTTCAAAAGCGTTCAATGGTAATCCTGTTTTGAAAAATGCACAGTTTAGCATTGAAACAGGAGAAGTCCATGCACTGATGGGGGAAAATGGAGCGGGTAAATCAACGCTTATGAAGATTTTAACAGGTGTGTACACGAAAGATACTGGCCAAGTCATAATTGATGGAAAAGAACGCATATTTAAAAATGCAAAAGAAGCTGAAGAATATGGGATTGCTTTTATTCATCAAGAACTGAATATATTACCGAATTTAACAGTTGCTGAAAATATGTTTCTTGGAAAAGAGCTTATGTATGGGAAAACAGGCATACTGCGTACACGTCAAATGAATGACATCGCAGAGAGCCAATTAGCAAGTTTAGGACTTCACGTAAAAGGGGCTATGCTTGCCGGGGAATTATCAGTTGGGCAACAGCAAATTATTGAAATTGGTAAGGCTTTAATGACAAATGCGAGCGTTATTATTATGGACGAGCCGACAGCGGCATTAACGGACCGCGAAATTGAAACGCTCTTTACGGTTATAAATAAATTACGTAAAGAAGGTGTATCGTTCGTTTATATTTCGCATCGCATGGAAGAAATTTTTTCAATCTGTGACGCCATTACAATTTTACGTGATGGAGAATATGTTGGAACACGGTTAATTCCTGAAACATCATTTGATGAAGTAGTAAGTATGATGGTTGGCCGTAGCATTGGAGAACGTTATCCAGAGCGCGATGCTAAGATTGGCGAAGTCATCTTTGAAATGCGCAACGGAACGAAAGAAGGAAAGTTCGAAAATATTTCGTTTCAAGTGAGAAGAGGGGAAATTCTCGGTGTTGCTGGATTAATGGGGGCAGGGCGTACAGATATTATGAAAGCAATATTTGGACATGAACCGTTAGACTCAGGCCAAATATTTATGAACGGTCGAGAGGTAAAAATTGATAGCCCAATTGATGCAATACGGCAGCGAATTGCCTTTATTACAGAGGATAGAAAATCAGAAGGGCTTGTATTAGATTTTTCAATTCGTGAAAATTTAGCATTGCCAAATTTAGAGAGCCTTTCAAAAGGTAGTGTGATGGATAATGGGGCAGAAGCACAGTTTACAGAGGACATGATGAAGCTCCTTAATGTAAAAGCGGCAAATGGAGAACAAGCTGTCAAGTCGCTTTCTGGTGGGAATCAACAAAAAGTTGTGATTGCAAAATGGCTAGGAATCCATCCACAGCTGTTAATTTTAGATGAACCAACTCGAGGGGTTGATGTTGGAGCAAAAAAAGAAATTTATTCTATTATGAACAAGCTTACAAATCAAGGAGATGCCGTTATTATGGTTTCATCTGAACTTCCAGAAGTATTAGGGATGAGCGATCGAGTCCTTGTTATTCATGAAGGAAAAGTAGGCGGTATTTTAGAGAAAGATAAAGCAACACAAGAGTCCATTATGGCATTAGCTACAGGGGGAGAGTAAGGTATGGCTAAAAAGGGAAATATATTGCAGCAGCTAGGTTCTTTAATTGGATTGGTACTGATTATTGTAGTTATTACAGCATTAAATCCAGCTTTTATTGAGATTCCAAATTTATTTAATATTTTGCGACAAGTGTCGATTAATGCACTCATTGCATTTGGAATGACCTTCGTTATTTTAACTGGGGGTATTGACTTATCGGTAGGTTCTATTTTAGCATTATCAAGTGCACTTGTTGCTGGAATGATGGCAAGTGGCATGGATCCGTTCCTTGCAATGGCAATTGGATTGTTAGCAGGTCTTGTAATGGGGATTGTAAACGGTATCATTATTACAAAAGGAAAAGTGGCACCATTTATTGCGACATTAGCAACAATGACCATTTTCCGAGGGCTCACGCTTGTTTACATGGACGGACGTCCGATCACTGGCCTTGGTGATCACTTAATGTTTCAAATGTTTGGTCGTGGTTATTTCCTTGGTATTCCTGTACCAGCTGTAACGATGATGATTGCTTTCGCAGTTCTGTACTTTATTTTAAAGAAAACAACATTTGGTCGCCGTACTTTTGCAATTGGTGGGAATGAAGAAGCAGCGGCACTATCAGGTATTAATGTAACGAGAATAAAAATAATGATTTACGGTCTTTCTGGTATTTTGGCAGCGCTTGCAGGTATTGTGTTAACATCGCGCTTAGATTCTGCACAGCCAACTGCTGGTTCTTCTTACGAATTAGATGCAATTGCTGCAGTTGTTTTAGGAGGAACAAGTCTTTCGGGCGGAAGAGGATGGATTGTTGGTACATTCATCGGTGTACTTATTATCGGTGTATTAAACAACGGCTTAAATTTATTAGGGGTATCTTCTTTCTTCCAACAAGTTGTCAAAGGGCTTGTTATCTTACTTGCTGTATTAATTGATCGTCGAAAAGAAGCGTAATGGAGGGACAATTCATGAAAAAATGGTTGCTTATGCTCGTTGCATTTATCATGGTAATTACTGCCGGATGTTCAATGGAACCACCGGAATGGGCAAAGGATTCTGGCGAAAAAGGGAGAAATAAAACTATTAAAGTTGGATTTTCTGTTTCCACTTTAAATAATCCATTTTTCGTCACATTGAAAAAAGGTGCAGAAAAGAAAGCGAAAGAAAGTGATATCGAATTGATTGCTGTTGATGCACAAAATGATGCAGCTAAGCAAACAAATGATGTCGAAGATTTAATTCAAAAAGGCGTTGATGTAGTTGTTATTAACCCAACAGATTCAGATGCGGTTGCTTCAGCAGTGAGTGCAGCAAATGCGGCGAATATTCCTGTTATTACAGTAGACCGTGTTGCAAACTCAGGGAAAGTTGTTTCTCATATTGCTTCAGATAATATCGAAGGTGGCAAAATGGCAGGCGAATACATTCATGAACTTATTGGTGAAGGGGCAAGCGTTGCTGAGCTAGAAGGAATTCCTGGATCATCTGCTGCACGTGAGCGTGGGAAAGGATTCCATAAAGTAGCTGATAAGGGGTTAAAAGTTACTGCTAAGCAAGCTGCTGATTTTGACCGTGCCAAAGGATTGTCCGTTATGGAGAATATTTTACAAGCTAATAGCGATATTAAAGCAGTATTTGCTCATAATGATGAAATGGCATTAGGCGCACTTGAAGCATTAAAATCTGCTGGAAAAACAGATGTGGCTGTTGTTGGTTTTGATGCAACGGACGATGCTGTAAAAGCGGTTAATGAGGGACGTATGGCAGCAACTGTTGCACAAAAACCAGAATTAATCGGAGAGAAAGCGATGGAAACAGCAAAACAAGTGACCCAAGGTAAAAAAGTGGAAAAATTCATTCCGATTGAATTAGAGCTTATTAAGAAAAAATAAAATATAAACTTACATTTAGGAAGGAAGAATAACAAATGAAATTTTTTATTGATACAGCAAATATTAACGAGATCAAAGAAGCAAATGAACTAGGTGTATTAGCAGGCGTAACAACAAATCCATCACTTGTAGCAAAAGAAGGCGTGGATTTCCATGAACGCATTCGTGAAATTTGCAATGTTGTAGAAGGACCCGTAAGTGCAGAGGTTATTAGCCTAGAAGCAGATAAAATGATTGAAGAAGGAAAAGAATTAGCAAAAATCGCTCCAAACGTTGTTGTAAAAGTTCCAATGACAAAAGAAGGATTAAAAGCAGTAAAAGCATTCTCAGATTTAGGAATTCGTACAAACGTTACATTAGTGTTCTCTGCAGTACAAGCATTACTTGCAGCACGTGCTGGTGCAACATATGTATCTCCATTCTTAGGTCGCTTAGATGATATTGGTCATAATGGTATGGACTTAATTCGCCAAATTGCTGAGATTTTTGCAATTCACGGTATTGAAACAGAAATTATTGCAGCATCTGTACGTCATAGTGTTCACGTAACTGACGCAGCATTAAATGGCGCACACATCGCAACAATTCCAGCGAATGTAATCGGAGCATTAGTGAAACATCCGTTAACAGATCAAGGAATTGAGAAATTCTTAGCTGATTGGGAAAAAACACAAGAGAAATAAACATATAATAAAAAATCACAGCTCATTTGTTTGAGTTGTGATTTTTTTGTTATTTAGATGGTTAAAAATTCCTATAAATATGTTGCAACGATACTGAAAATAACAACAGATACCTGTAATAACATTTCTTTTTAAGTCATGAAGTGTCTATCAAATGTTGTAGGGAATAGGAATATTTCCGAGGAAATTGTCGAGATATAGTTGGTGTTTATGCATTTTAAAAAATGAGTGAAGAGTTATAGCTTTTACACAAGATTATTGGCATTTCTAATTATAAGATAGGGTTTCTTTTATTAAAAAGAAAGAAACAAAAGTAACGCCATTTTTAATTGCGATAGATATCTTTATTATTCCATTCTTTACCTTTATCTGGGCACGAATAAAAGAGTTAGTAGTCGATTATTTTTCTATTATAGGGCATGTACTCACTGCGCTTATATTTTTTCCTGTTTTGTTAAAAAGTACAATGCATTATGGATTATTAGGAGAGGGAAATTGACGGTGAAATCTTGAGATGTATGTTGAAATAAGGTGCTAAATAAAAATATCCATGTTCATGGGGGAAGATTGTATCAAGATGATTGGTATAGAAGAAAGAGGAGTTTCAACAAATTACAATGCGTAGTATTCGAATACGCTTATTACTGAAAAGTAAAAAAGAACAATAGGAATTTTTAAATATAGTAAATAAAAATCGGAAGTAATAAACTTATGAAACATGATAAAAATATATTTTTAAAATATAGAGACAAATAGAGTTTACCCCTTTTTTTAACGTGAATAAATACATATATTTCAAGATTTTACTAATTTTGAATCTAAAATAATAATTATTTATAAAAAACAAAATTATATATTGATTTTGTCTTTTATTTTGAGTAAAATTCAAAAGGATTAATAAGATAGTGATAGTTTAATAGTTTAATAGAAATCCTTTTTTAGGAAGAGGATGTAGAGTCTAGCAGACTTAGAATGTAGGGAATATTTGTAAATCCATACACAAAGGGAGAGTAAAGTAAGTGACAGCATTGAAAAAATTATCAGCTTTTGTGAAAGGTAGTATTGTTTTATTATGTGTAGCATGTATGTATTTTGCTATACCAACTACACATGCAAGTGCGGAGACAGTTAAGATTTATCTTGATCCAGGTCATGGCGGAACGGATACAGGAGCGATTGGAAATGGTTTAAGAGAAAAAGACTTAACATTAGATATTGCAACACGTATTCGTAACATTTTAAATGCAGAGTATACAGGTTATGAACTTAAAATGAGTCGTACGAGTGATGTATACCCTACGTTAACGCAGCGAACAACTGATGCAAATAATTGGGGAGCAGACTTTTTCTTATCTGTACATATTAATAGTGGTGGTGGCACTGGCTATGAAGATTATAGTTATCCAAATGCAGGAGCACCAACTACGACTTACCAAAATGTAATTCATCAAGAAATTATGAAAACAACTGACCTTTATGATAGAGGAGTTAAAACGAGTAATTTCCATGTGTTAAGAGAAACGAATATGCCAGCAGTATTAACTGAAAATGGATTTATTGATCGAGCAGAAGATGCACAAAAATTAGGTAATGCAACATTTAGAGAACAACTTGCAAGAGGGCATGTAAATGGCTTAGTAAAGGCATTTGGATTACAGAAGAAAACATTTTTAGTTCGTGTGAAAGCAGAAGAATTATATTATTATAATCAACCTGATTGGAATGCAAAGGCTGGTACTGTGAAAAAAGGTGATGTGTTCACTGTTGTGGAAACGTTAACTGTAAATGGTTCAAAAATGTATAAGCTAAAATCAGGAAACTATATAACTGCTAATCCTTCATATGTTGAGGTTTTATAATAAAGATTTAATTAAAAAAAGACAATGATGAGTTAATTCATCATTGTCTTTTTTATTTTTCCTCTGACATAAATCATTCCAGCAAATGTGAGTAAGAATGCTGTTCCAATTACAAAGCTTACACTTGGTGATGCCCCGATTGCTCCAACTGTAAAGGATCCAGCGACAACGCCTAATGAGAAGAAAGCATAAAATAATCCGAATGCCTTCCCGCGTTTATCTTCAGTTGTATTTTCAACAAGTAAAGCATTAATAGATGGGAAGAGGATGGCGAATCCAATTCCGTAAATCATCATAACAACAAAGAGCATGCCTTTTGTTGTAAATATACCAAGTAATGATAAGGCAAGTGCCATGACTGCAATACCGATTACCATCATCTTTGAACGGTCAAATCGATCATAAATACGATTTGTTGGTAGCAAGAAGAAGAGGATGGCAGTAATCCCAAAGACACTTAACATCATACCTGTTGTAGACGCTTTGAGTGCTAATGCCTCTACTTTTACAGGTAACATATATGTGACGATACCTTGTGAGAACATTAATGTAAAAGCGCCAATATAGGCTTGTAATAATGGTTCGGATCTTAGTAATCCTATCATATCTTCTTTGTTCATCATTTGCGTTCGTGATGTATCTTTTCTAGTCACATTGTTTGGTAATAAGAAAAGGGCCACGATTGTACCGAGTACCATTAAGAGCGAAATCGTAATAAAGACCCATTCAACGCCTACTTTTGCTTTCATAATTCCACTGAAGGCTGGACCAACGATAGCTGCTGTTCCGACAGCGGCACCAGATAGTGCCATTGCTTTTCCTTGTTTTGTTGATTTTGTTTGTTTAGATAAGAAAGTAAAGGCTGCAGGAATTAAGAAGCCGTCACTAAATCCATGTAAAAAGCGAACGATGAGTAATTGCTCGCCGCTCTGAACAACGGTATACAATAGTACTATGAAACTTGTAATTCCCATACTCATATAGAGAACTTTCTTTGCACCAAATTTATCAACAGATGCACCTGCGATAATATTTCCAATCATATTGGCAAACGAGTACATACCTACAACAAGGCCGATAATAAGAGGGGTTCCCCCGAGGCTTTGCGCGTAAGTACTCATAATTGGTAATTGTGAAAATGTATCTAAAAACGCTACGATAACAATAAAATAAATGAAATATTTCAAGTGATGTTCACCTCTCCTCTGCTATTATGGCATAATGCGAATTTCACCTGCAATGAAATTGAATTAACAGATGTGGAAAAAAGTACAAAGTGACAAAAAAGTGAACTTTTTTTGTTAAAATTTGGTGAATTTCAGTTTGGCTTTTTGAAATATATGGATAAAAGTACTATAATAGATTAGTAAACTTCACTAGGTTAAGTATATGTACATAGAGAGGGATGCATAAAATGAAAGCATTACTTTGGTATGATCAACGTGATGTAAGAGTAGAAGAAGTTCCAGAACCAGCTGTTCGGCCAGGAGCAGTAAAAATCAAAATTAAATGGTGTGGTATTTGTGGAACAGATTTACACGAATATTTAGCGGGACCTATTTTTATTCCAACAGAAGAACATCCATTAACACATGTGAAAGCACCTGTTATTTTAGGTCATGAATTTAGTGGGGAAGTAGTTGAAATTGGTGAAGGCGTTACAACTCATAAAGTTGGGGACCGCGTTGTTGTAGAACCTATTTATTCTTGTGGCAAATGTGAAGCTTGTAAACATGGTCATTACAACGTTTGTGAACAACTTGTTTTCCATGGTCTTGGTGGAGATGGCGGTGGCTTCTCTGAATATACTGTAGTTCCAGCAGATATGGTTCACCATATCCCGGATGAAATGACTTATGAACAAGGTGCACTTGTAGAACCAGCAGCAGTTGCAGTTCATGCAGTACGTCAAAGTAAATTAAAAGAAGGTGAAGCTGTAGCTGTATTTGGCTGTGGACCGATTGGACTTCTTGTTATCCAAGCTGTTAAAGCGGCAGGTGCAACGCCTGTTATCGCAGTTGAACTTTCTAAAGAACGTCAAGAGTTAGCAAAAATAGCGGGTGCTGATTATGTATTAAATCCAGCAGAACAAGAGGTACTAGCAGAAATCCGTAACTTAACAAACGGTTTAGGTGTAAATGTTAGCTTCGAAGTAACAGGTGTTGAAGTTGTACTTCGTCAAGCGATTGAAAGTACAAGCTTTGAAGGACAAACTGTAATTGTCAGTGTATGGGAAAAAGATGCGACAATTACCCCAAACAACTTAGTATTAAAAGAAAAAGAAATTGTAGGTATTCTTGGATACCGTCATATCTTCCCATCTGCTATTAAATTAATTAGCTCTGGACAAATTCAAGCAGAGAAATTAATTACGAAAAAAATTACTGTGGATCAAGTTGTAGAAGAAGGATTTGAAGCGCTCGTAAAAGATAAAAATCAAGTGAAAATTCTTGTTTCGCCTAAATAATGTATAATATAGAAGAAAGTAGCCTTTTTCTAGAAATAGAAGAGGGCTACTTTTTTTATGTATAGAAAGGTGATGGTTATGGTGCAAGAACTTCAAAACACTTGCAATGAATCTGTAAATCTTGAACGTACTGATACTATTACTTTAAAAAAGAGGCAGGATCGGTATGGAAACCAAAATTTGTTCAAAAGGAAGAAATTTCATATCTGTAGACCAGTATTACAAACAACAATCAGCAAGGTACTGGTGTATTGATGGTGAGGTAATGCCTTTGGGGATGGAGTGGAACATTAACGACAGTTGGCTATGGGGGGAACTCCGCAAATAGACTTTGGGAAAATCTTTACGATATTCTATATTTTCATTGGAATTGGTATAGTGTTTGGGCTTGTTCACAAGCTCGCAGTAAATGTTCAATTGCCAAGTATATTAGCAGGGAGAAAGAAGGAGTAAAAGCAATCAGGATATGCACCTGGTTGCTTTATTTTTTTACAATATTTTAGCTGTTTCTTTGCAGAAAATTAATATTCGTTTACTAAAATATGAATGAGTCATGATGTGAACATTTGCATAATTTATTTTTCAATAGAAATGAATAGAAAGGCGGGATATTCTAATCTTAGATCAACCATATGACCTACATATTTAAAGTAAAATAAATATAAGCGGAGGTTTTCATATGAAAAAGAAAGTATTAGCCCTAGCAGCAGCTATTACATTAGTAGCACCATTGCAAAGTGTAGCATTTGCCCATGAAAATGAGAGCGGAAATAAGGTAAGAGTAATTCAATATTGGTCTGCGGAAGATAAACATGCAGAAGGGACAAACTCCCATTTGTGGATTGTCAATCGTGCAATTGATATTATGTCCCGTAATACAACAATTGTAAAACAAGATCAAGTCACCTTATTAAATGAATGGCGTACAGAGCTAGAGAATGGTATTTATGCTGCTGATTATGAAAACCCTTACTATGATAATAGTACATTTGCTTCTCATTTCTATGATCCTGATACAGGGAAGACGTATATTCCTTTCGCTAAGCAGGCAAAAGAAACGGGGGCTAAATACTTTAAACTTGCTGGTGAATCTTATCAAAAGCGAGATATGAAACAAGCATTCTTCTATTTAGGATTATCGCTGCATTACTTAGGAGATGTAAATCAACCAATGCATGCAGCAAACTTTACTAATCTTTCTTATCCACAAGGTTTCCATTCTAAATTTGAAAACTTTGTTGATACAGTAAAGGATAATTATAAAGTGACTGATGGAAATGGCTATTGGAATTGGAAAGGACTAAACCCTGAAGACTGGATTCATGGAGCTGCTGTAGCTGCTAAGCAAGATTATGCCGGTATTGTAAATGGCACTACAAAAGATTGGTTCGTAAGAGCGGCAGTTTCACAAGAATATGCAGATAAATGGCGTGCAGAAGTTACACCAACAGCAGGAAAACGTTTAGTAGAGGCGCAGCGTGTCACAGCGGGATATATTCAGCTTTGGTTTGATACATATGTAAATCGATAGAATGCTTGGTTACTTCTTAGTAATAAACATATACATATCATGACTCATGATCCAGTACAGGCAATCACTTCTATTGAAATAGTTAAAAAGTTTCTTCGTCAAGAAGAAACTTTTTTTGTTTAGACACAGGAGAATGATAGTTTCTTTCCAATATGTATAAGACATATATATAAGGGGAGAGAACGATGTGGAGCGTAACATATTTCAAAAGGTCCCATTACCATGTGCATTTCTTGATGAAGAAGCGTTAGAAAGAAATATTGAGTCCATTGTTCAATTGTGCCAAGGAAAGAAAGTTCGTATTGCTAGTAAATCATTACGATCTGTTCCAGTGATGAAGAAAATTTTAGCCTCTAATCGTTGTTTTCAAGGCATTATGTGTTTTTCACCACGAGAAGTAATATTTTTAATAAAACAAGGATTTAACGATTTGTTGCTTGGGTACCCTATACATGATGAACAAGCACTTCAAGAAATTAGTTTGCTTACAAAACAAGGATTGATAATCACTTGTATGGTAGATTGCGTAGAACATATTGCTTATTTAGAGACAATTGCAGAGGAAACAGGTGGGCGTTTTCGAATCTGTATTGATATCGATATGAGTAGTCATTTTTTTCAGCTTCATTTTGGTGTTAGACGTTCTCCTATACGTACTGCCGCTGAGGCTTTGGACGTTATTGAAAAAGCAATTCAATCTCCTGTTTTACAAATAGACGGTGTAATGGGCTATGAAGCACAGATTGCAGGAGTTGGAGACGATGTACCAAAGCAAGGTTTTAAAAATAAAATAGTTTCTTATTTAAAGAAAAAATCTGTATTTGAAGTGATGGAACGCAGACAGAGCATTGTACGAACAGTGCAAGAACAAGGGATTGCACTTCGTTTTGTAAATGGAGGTGGTACAGGAAGTATACAAACGACAATGCAAGATGAATCTGTTACAGAGATTACAATAGGTTCGGCTTTTTACTCTCCTAAACTCTTTGATTACTATAAAGATATTAAATTTGAACCAGCTGCTGGATTTGCATTGCCAATTGTTAGACAACCAGCCCCTCATATATATACTTGCCTAGGTGGTGGATATATTGCTTCAGGATCAGTTGGGAAAGACAAACAGCCGGAGATTTTGGAGCCAAGTGGAGCGAAGTTGTTAGCTTTAGAAGGAGCTGGAGAAGTACAAACGCCTGTTTATTATGATGGTTCAGAATACCTAACGGTTGGGGATGTCGTGTTATTTAGGCATAGTAAAGCCGGAGAACTATGTGAGCGTTTCTCATCGTTACATCGTATTGCAGGTAACAAAGTGATAGGGAAATATTCAACATACCGGGGGGATGGTCAATGCTTTCTGTAAAAGGGCAAAAATGGAGAAATTGGACAGGGAATGTAGAAGGAAATCCACAATATACGATGTACCCAAAAAGCATACAAGATGTAATAGAAGTAGTAAAGTTTGCAAAAGAACAGGGAAAGAGAATTCGTGTTGTTGGATCAGGTCATTCTTTTACACCTCTTGTTCAAACAGAAGAAATTTTAATTTCTTTAGATGAGCTACAAGGGATTTTGGATGTGGATTCACAATCATTCATAGTAGAAGTATGGGCCGGAACAAAGTTGTATAACTTAGGAAAACTGTTGGAAGAAAAGGGATATGCGCAGGAGAATTTAGGAGATATTGATTCACAATCTATTGCTGGAGCATTTAGTACAGGAACGCATGGAACAGGTATTCAATTTGGTAGTTTGGCAACACAAGTAGTAGAAATTACAGCTGTGCTGGCATCTGGAGAAATTATTGTTTGTTCTGAGAAAGAAAACCCTGAATTTTGGAAGGCATTTCAGTTATCTCTTGGTATGCTTGGAATTATTGTAAAAGTTAAATTAAAAGTCATTCCAGCTTATTCACTTATCTATGAAAGCAAAAAGGAATCGTTATCTACTGTAATAAGCAAATTAGAGGAATATAAGCAGCATCGTCATTTTGAATTTTTTGTGTTTCCGTATTCAGATGATGTTCAAGTGAAAATTACAAATGAAACGACAGTTAAAGGGATAGATTTAAAGTGGCATAAGTTCAAGACGGCACTACTTGAAAATATAATTTTTTCATTATTGTCTAAAGGATGCAAGTTACTTCCTTCTATAAGTAAGGGAGTTAGTAGGCTATCAGCAAAGGCAGTGCCGAATGCAAAAACAATTGGTTCAAGTTATCAAATATTTGCTACATCTCGTAATGTTCGTTTTTATGAAATGGAGTATAGTGTCCCAGCGCAGTATATGAAAGATGTAGTAGGGGAAATTTACAGTCTTATTGAAAAGAAGAAATTCCAAGTTCATTTTCCAATTGAATGTCGCTATGTAAGGGGAGATGATATATGGATAAGTACTGCCTATGGAAGAGATTCAGCGTATATCGCTGTGCATATGTATAAAGGAATGAAGTATGCTGCGTACTTCACAGCGATAGAACGTATTTTTCAAAAGTATGAAGGACGTCCACATTGGGGGAAAATGCATACAATGCGATATGAACAGTTGCAATGTGTTTATCCAAAGTTAAACTCTTTCTTGGAAGCTAGAGAAAAGGTAGATCCAATGGGAGTGTTTTTAAATCCATATGTAGCAAAAATGTTTTCTATTTATGAAAAAAGCTGACAAATTATTTGTCAGCTTTTTTGAGTGTAATTACATTTCGTGTATGACTCATTCGTTCGTAAAATAGTAATTTATCACGACTAAATACGTGCAGTAGAAAATGAATAACAAAGATACCGTTAATTGCAAACATGAATAATAATATAACAAGTAGAATTAAAGGATTCGTATGATTTAAAATAGAACTGCTAGAGAGAATATAGTTAATTCCTCCGAGAACAAAGTAAAACAGTCCATACCGAATGAATAATTCTTTTAATGTAATTCGTTCATTTCTTCCTTTTATATGAATACGAAGTAACGCCTTACCAATTGTTTTTCCGTTCATAAAATACGGAATGATGATGAAGTAGACGAGGACTGCACACGTAATAAAAATAAGATCATATAGATTGGTATAAGATTGCATTTTAGAAATGAAAATAGAATTCCCCTTATTTTTTATACCTGGCACAACAAGGGATAAGAAAATCCAATCAATTTGGAGTGCGATTAGGCGGCGGATAAATCCAACTGGTTTCGTAGCTAAATCGACATGTGCATCTAATTCATTTGATTTAGGAAGGAAGTACGTGAATATTGGCGCGATGAAATAACCAATTGCTCCCCCAAGTGTATTTAAAAATAAATCATCGATATCAAATAAACGATATGCACAATTGTATATACCGTATAACCCAGTCACTTGTGTCACTTCAAAAAATAGTGAGAGACAAAGTGAAAAGAAGATTGTTTGTAAAAAACTACGGCGGAAATAGTAACGTAAATATATGCCGAATGGAATCGTTAACACGGCATTAAATGCGACTTGTAAAAAGGCAGATTCTTTTAATAAGTAAAAATAGGTAGCAGGTTTTGCTAATATCGCTGCTGTATGATTGCTAATTTCTTGAATGAAATAAAACGGTACAAGCTGAACGTGCTGTGTGTTAGCTGGCTGAAGGCTACATGTATCATAGGTTTGCGGTAGAGGTAAGACAACAAGAAAATAGGCGTTTAACAAATAAAGAAGCAAAGAGTATAAAATAAAAGAACGCCATTTATTTAGATAGCCATATTTTCTGTAATTAAATATTAGAAATGGAATCAATAGAACCATTGCTAAAAAAGGAAATAGAATAAATGCTGTTTTAATTGGAAATAAATAAGCTGTCAAAATGTGGCTCCTTTCGAAAAAATTAAGATTTTATTATAGCTTCAATAAAATGTAAAAGCAAACTTTATTTTTAGAGGCGGAAAGGGAATCTGAATTAAAAAGCAACATACCCCTTATTTTTTAGGGATGAGAGAGCATCCGTCCATGCATAGAAACGGTCAGGACATTTTTCAGCCCCATATTAAGCTTAAAACTAAAACAAAAATAGAAAATGAGTACGGGTCACTTTGGTTTAGACGTAGCCATGACTTATAGGTTGAAAATTTAAACTGGATGTATATAGATGAAAGAAGAGCCTTACTGCAAATTTGCAGAAGGCTCTTCTTAGTGGGGATATTTAATATGCGTAGCGTTGGATTTTGCCGAAAGGATACAGCTTTGGAATTGTTGTTTCCATGTTAAAGTGGTGGTTTCCTTTCTTTGAGAAATCCACTCGTGATAATCTTGTTGCGTTTTCCATAATATACGAACTATATACTCATTTCCATGTTCAGTATGCTTCGTACGAGAAAATTCTAGATTAATAAACCCGTATGTACCAGGGTTTGGATAGTATTGTTGTAGAGAACGAATCATTTTTTCTTCATAGCCAAATTTAATATGAATAAGTTTTGTAACAATAAACATGATTGCACCCCTTTTGTATTAGTAATAAGAAATTAGAGTGAGTATCCTGTTTCAGTCATAACATGTGCAATCCCTCCTGTTATTCTTACGAGGTTAGGGTGTGTTTGTAATATCGATTCATCCCGTTCGTAATTCATTTTTAAAGCATGATATATATTTAATATTATACTATTCTGAAAATTTAAAGTAAATAAAAGGAAGACGACAAATTTTTTATAGGAAAATAATCGTGAGTGTACCCGCGATGACACAATAGAAAGAGAAGGATTTTTAAGCTGAATCTTCTATAATGCCCATAATACTTAGTGATAAATCATCTAAGCTAACAGGAATATTTTTAAATTGATGAGGAATCGAAATAAACAAAAATTCACTCTAAAATATAAGAAAAGATAAGCGTGAAGCGAATTTGTAGCAGATTGTCATATGTTGCCAGAAGACTCATTTATGTATCGCTGCAATTTATGCAAGATTTGACAATGTTTTCAATGTCATGTAATCTGTTGTTTCTAATATACGAATCTAGGCCTTTGTAAGATTTGTATGAAAATAAGTTGTTAAAAGTTAAGAGTTTATTACATGTTACAGTTTGTTTTTATTATTTGTCATGAAAAATAAAGTGTATTTAATGAGTTTGTAAAGAAACTGTAAAATAAATCATGTATAACTGTATGAGAAGGGAGTCGGATTATGAACTATTTTAAGCGAATCAGTAGTCTAGTATTAGCAGGAATTATTGGTCTTTCTAGTACAGTTGCTGTCAAAGCTGAGTCAAACGACGAGAAACTAAACAACATGCAGCAGCAATTGCAGCAGAATAACAATGATATTCAGCAAAAAGAACAAGAGAAGCAAGCTGTTAATAAAGAAATACAAGGTATCGAAAGTGAACTACATAATTTAAATAAAACAATTACAAAAAACAAAGAGGAACAGGCTGCTATTCAACTCAAAATTGATGAAACACATAAGCAAATTGAACAGAAAAAGCAAGAAATTATCGTTTTAGAAGATAAGGTACTTGCTCGTAAAGATATTATGAAAAAACGTATGGTTTCTGTTCAAAATAGCTCAAATACAAGTTTAGTAGTAGAAGTTGTAGTAGAATCAAAGAATTTTGCTGATTTCTTACAACGTGTGACGGCAGTATCTACAATCCTAGAGGCAGATAAAGAGATTTTACGTCTTCAAGAACAAGATCTTCGTCAAATTGAAGAAGATAAAAAAGCAATTGACGAAAAAGAAGCATCTTTAGAAGTAGATAAACAAAAATTAGCAAAAGCACAAGCAACTTTACAAGAAAACTTGAAAAAACGTCAAGAAAACTTACAAGCTGTACAGACAAAATATAATCAACTTGCAGGACAAATTAATTTAGCTGAACAAGAAAAAGCGAAAATTGAAGCAAATATGAAAGAAGTCCAAGAAACGATTGCTCGTGAGCAAGAAGCAGCAAGATTAGCAGAAGAAGCTCGTGCAAAAGCAGAAGCGGATGCAAAAGCTGCAAGGGAAGAAGAGGAAAGAGCAAGAGCGGAAGTAGAAAAAGAGGCTGTTTCAAAGCCAGAATCAAAGCCAGAATCAAACCCAACTGAACCTGCCGTGAATAAATCACAGCCGGCACCAGCTCCAAAACCAGAGACAAAACCTGATCAGAAGCCAGGACAAGGCGGGCGTGAAATTTATGTAGAAGCGACTGCTTATACAGCGGATCCATCGGAAAATGGTTACAAATCAGGTGAACATGTGCATTCAGCAATGGGACATGATTTAACTGCAAACCCAGGAATGAAGTTAATTGCTGTAGATCCAAGAGTTATCCCGCTAGGTTCTCGTGTATATGTTGAAGGGTATGGAACCGCAATTGCAGGCGATACTGGTGGTGCAATTAAAGGTCATAGAATAGATGTATTAATGCCAGATAAAGGTTCATCTAGTGCTTGGGGTAGAAGAACAGTTCGTGTTGTAATTTTATAATTGAAAATCAAATCCAACTTTACAATATGTGAAGTTGGATTTTTTTGTAAATTTTAATGTTAAGTCGAGTTTACATTTTGTAAAGTTTAGCATACAATGATGGTGAGAGGTGGTAAAATTGACCATTTGTAATAGAGTAAAGGAGCTAAGAGCCCGTTTTAACTTCACGCAAAGCGTACTAGCTGAAAAGGTTGGTGTAACAAGGCAAACGATTGCTGCAATTGAAAAGGGGGATTACGTTCCATCGTTGTTATTAGCGCTAACGATTTGTGATGTATTTGATTTAAAGATGGAGGGTGTGTTTGTTTTAAATAAGGAGGGAGAAAAAGATGAATAGAATCATGTTGTCGTATGTGGTGAATGTGTTATTTATTGGATTGGCTAGTTGGGCATTTATTGAACTCTATTATTTTGAGGTGGAATTTGCAAATATTATTCAAACAGAGAAAGTACCATTTGAAATATCAATGAGTCTTACACCGTTTTTATTGTTATTGATTGTAGCGATTGTATCAACTATTTTTTATAAAGTTCAAAAAAAGAAATATAAGAAATTATCTTTTTGGATGTTTCCTCTTTTATTTCCACAAGATGATGAGCGCGAAGAAGTCATTACAGCAAAAGCATGTCGTACGACTTTTATAGCGCTTTGGTTTGTTATACCGATTGGAGCTGCATTGCTTGTTATATATCCGATTGTAACCCCGTATATTCCTGCATACCCATTATATGTTGTATTTTTCATCTTCTTTATACAAATGACCGTATTCCATATATCACTTTATCGAAATAAAATTGCTTAAAGACGTGCCACGTGCACGTCTTTTTTTAGTAATAAAGCATCCTATTTTTTACAAAAAATTAACGCATGTCGAAGTGAAGATTTACAAATGCTTTTTATGATAGGAATTAGATTTATTGAATAAAGGGAGTGGGAAAATGAAAAAGAAGGTATTGGTATATGGCGTAATAATTGCAAGTGTATTATGGACAGGAAGTAATGTACATGCAGAAACATTAGAAAAGGATACAGAGCGGATTGTGAATACAATAGAGACGTTACCAAAGGGGAGTATATCTAACCCTGCATACCGCGGGAAAGTGGAACAGATGGTGACGGACTTTATTGGTAAAAAACATAAGGATACAAAGATTAATCGGATTGCCTCGTTTCAAATGCCTAGTAAGAAGGCTGAAATTACAGCATCAACGCCTGATGGGAATACACTAGTTGTTACAGAAGCTGATTTAGGTCAAATTCAAATACTATCAATTGCAGATTTAGAAAATATAAAAGTATTAGGAAATGTGAGTTTTAAAGACATTCATTCAGAAGCGGAAGTAACGAGTGTAACTGTGACACCAGACGGAAAGCACGCATTGGCCGCTTTTCGAACTGGAGATAACTTATATGATGCAAATAAAGGACAAGTGGCGGTAGTGGATTTAGCAGCGCAGAGAGTGGTAAAAACGTATGAAGTAGGTGTAGGACCAGATTCAGTAGCGTTAGCAGCAGATGGAAGAACACTTATTATTTGTAATGAAGATGAAGAAAACGATCCAAATGATGATAATGAAGTAAATATGAAAAAAACGAAACGACCAGGAAGTATTTCTATGATTACATTCCCTGATGGTGATGTTATGCGCGGGGAACATGTCGAGCTGCCAATCCATATGAGTAACATTGGTAATGGAGCGATCTATAAGCATGATCCACAGCCAGAGTATGTTGCGATTAATCCAAAAGGAGATAAAGCAGCTGTCACATTACAAGAAAATAATGCGGTGGCAATTGTCAATATTGCAGAAAAACGAATTGAAAATATATTTGGCCTTGGCACGACAACACATAAAACAGATTTAAAAAAGGATGGCACCATATCTTTTCAAGATGAGATAACTGCACGCCTAGAACCAGATGGTGTGACATGGGATCCATCAGGAGAATTTCTTATTACTGCTAATGAAGGGGACCTTGGTAAAAATGAATTTAAGGATGGTGTGAAATCAGGAGGAAGAAATATTTCTGTATGGAGTCAGACTGGATATCTTGTATACGATAGTATGAATCTTATTGATGAAAAAGTAGCGGCTGCTGGCCTATATCTTGATAATAGAAGTGAAAATCGGGGAAGTGAAGTCGAAAATGTGACAATTGGTAAGATAAAAGGAAATCCGATTTTAGCAGTGGCGGCTGAAAGAGCGAATGCTGTATTGTTCTTCGATATGACAATTCCAATGTTCCCGGTATACATTGGAATTGCGCCATCAGCAGGAGCGGCACCAGAAGGAATTCATAAAATAAATGGTCGAGATTTATTTGTGAGTGCAGATGAAGTAGATGGAGTGTTAAGTTTTTATCATATAAAGTGATGCGGGAAGACTGACTTATCGCGACCAAATAACGGGATAAGTTAATAAAGTGGCTTCTTCTTTTCGTCTTAGACTTGTACATATAGTCATCTTACTTTATCATCTTATATAGAAGTAAGATTCTGTAAAGGAAAGGGATTATGTATGAATAAACGAAGAATATATAGTATACTAGCAATTCTTTTATTTGTTGTAGGTGGTATCTTAATCGGTAAGCCATTTTATGACGGATATAAGGCAGAGAAGAAGCAAACAGAAAATGTACAAGCTGTTCAGAAAATGGAATACGAAAAGCATGAAACAAAATTTGTAGATGCATCTAAAATTGAACAACCAAATTTAGCGGAAGTTGCGAATGCATCGTTAGATAAAAAACAAGTAATTGGTCGTATTGAAATTCCGAGTATTTCATTAAGTTTACCTATTTTAAATGCTTCTACTGAGAAAAACTTATTATCAGGAGCAGCAACTGTTAAAGAGAAGCAAGAGATGGGAAAAGAAAATTATGCATTAGCAGGGCATAATATGTCTAAAAAAGGCGTCCTATTCAGTGATTTATCAACATTAAAAAAGAACGATAAAATCTATTTATATGATAATGAAAATGAATATGAGTACACTGTGACGAATGTATCAGAAGTAACGCCTGATAAATGGGAAGTCGTTGAAAACCATGGGAAAACGGAAGTAACGCTTATTACATGTGTATCTGTATCGGATAACTCAAAGCGTTTTGTTGTTACAGGAGAGTTTGTAAAAGCGAAAAAAATAAAGTGAAACTTTAATCAGTGAAGGGGGCTTCATTCCCCGCTGATTATTAGCTCTCATTAATTGGGCCTTAACGGGTAGTTGATGGGAGTCTTACTGCCCGTTAAGGCGGGATAAAAGGTTAAACAAAAAAGCTGAGGGGCAATCCCTCAGCTTTTTTAGTCCATCCATTTTACTAATTTTTTTGAAAGTAATAGTAATATACAACCTAAGAAAATAGCTACAACGCCAATGACTGTAAATACTTCTGAATAGCCAAGTGAAGTTGTAAAACTAGCGAGTTGACCACCTAAAATATTGGCAATTCCTGAACCAGCCAACCAAACGCCCATTAGTAATGAAGCGAGTTTTACTGGTGCAAGGGCACTGACCATTGATAATCCAACAGGTGATAAAAACAATTCACCTAATGTATGGAAAAGGTAAGTAAAGACAATGAATAATAGGTTTGCTTTCTCTGTAATATTATGTTCGTCACTACCTGTTTTTAATGTGGCAACCACTAGAACCATATAACCAATTCCAAGTAAAATCATACCGAGTCCCATTTTTGTTGGGATTTTTAAATCTCCACGTTTTGTTGTAGCAAGCTTAGCCCATAGTGCTGAAATAGCAGGAGCAAGCAAAATGATAAACAGTGGATTGACCGATTGGAACCAAGATGTTGGGATCTCCCACCCGAATACAGAACGATCAACAAACTTGTTTGTATATAGCGTTAGTGAACTACCAGCTTGTTCAAAACCAGCCCAAAAGAAGACAACGAAGCAAGTTAGAATAATGATAACCGCTGTATGCTGTTTTTCTTTTTTTGTAAGTGGTGTATTACCAGCTGTTTGTTCGCCGGATGGTGCTTGTAAATCTCTTGTTGGTTTTTTTCCGATATCGCCAAGGAAGCGATTAGATAGTGTTGTGAATAAAACTTGTCCAATAATCATACCGATTGAAGCGGCTAAGAATCCGTAACGGAAACCATAATGAACAACGCCATCTACTGTTGTTTTGAATAAATTTTCTGATAAAAATCCACAAACGAGTGGAGCTAAAAATGAACCGACGTTAATACCCATGTAGAAAATCGTAAATGCACTATCGCGTTTTGGATCATGTTCCTCATACAATTCTCCAACAAGCGTAGAAATATTTGGTTTAAAGAAACCATTACCAATAATAATAAGCGCCAGTCCAAGGTATAGGCCAACCTGGTTTTGTAGGGCAAATAGTGTAAGGTTACCGATTGCCATTGTTACGCCGCCTATTGTTATAGCTAAGCGTTTTCCTAGAAAACGGTCAGTTAAGTATCCGCCAATCATTGGAGTAAAATAACATGCTCCAGTATAAAATCCATAGATGGAAAGTGCCCACCCTGGACTAAACCCAAGACCGCCGCTTACTAAAGCTGTCGTTAAATATAATGTTAGTAATCCTCGTAATCCATAGTAACTAAATCGTTCCCACATTTCTGTGAAGAAGAGTAAGTATAAACCTGGAGGATGTTTTTTGTTTCGTTGTTGTTTCCTTTCAAGTTGTATCGCTGATTCCATTTAAGTTTCCTCCTGACACAAACAAAAACAAAGTGAATAGTTTTGTTTGTTTAATATTTTACTTTATTAACTATTGGATGTCAATAAAGGTCGATTTTTCAGAAGAAATTGGAAAACAGAGCAGATATAGAATGAGGATTTCTTTTGTGATAGACTATGGACTATGTTTGTTCTAGCATATAAGTGCAAGAAATTGAAAAACCATATAAAACCTTTCTTTTTTAGGCGGGAAGAGAGCATCCGTCTATGCATAGAAGCGGTCAGGATTCTTTTTAGCCCCATGCCGAGTAAAACAAAAGGAGAAAATGAGTGAAGGTCTGCTTTTGTTTACATAGCCGCAACTAATATGTTGGAAAATCAAAATCGAGTTATATACTTCCCTTTTTAGAGGGGAGAAGAGGAGTGCGAATCATCTTTTATTAGGCGTAGCGGCTATATGTTGAAAAATTAAAATGGGATTTATATAGGCTGAAAAGGATTCTACTTTATATGAAAGTAAAGAAGGAGAAAGAAATGAAATCACTACAGAAAAAAGAAATTTTGCTTATGAGCCTGATGTTATTTTCCATGTTTTTCGGAGCTGGAAATCTAATTTTTCCACCTTTCCTTGGATATGAAGCGGGGGAACATGTGTGGATTGCATTGTTCGGCTTTATTATATCAGCAACTGGACTTCCGATATTAGGTGTAATGGCAATTGCTAAAGCCGGAAGTTTTCAAGGATTGGCCAATCGTGTACATTCTTCTTTTGCAATTATTTTTCCATGTTTAATTTATTTGTTTATCGGTCCTGGACTTGGTATACCACGTGCCGGGAGTTTAGCTTTTGAAATGGGGCCAGGTCAGTTCTTCCCAGAGACTAGTAGTGTATTACTACTCATTTACACGGTCATCTTTTTTAGTATTGTATATTGGCTAAGTTTATCACCATCAAAATTGATGGGGCTGTTTGGAAAGATATTAACACCCTTATTATTGTGTATGATTGCTCTTATCTTTATAAAGAGTATGATTACACCAGCAGGAGATGTTCAAGCACCAGTAGGGAACTACGGACACGCTCCAGTATTTCAAGGTTTTTTAGATGGATATTTAACAATGGATGCTTTAGCGGCATTAATCTTTGGAATTGTTATGGCAAATACTTTGCGTGCTAAAGGAGTACAAGATGAAAAAGGACTAGCAAAGTATATGAGCATGGCAGGTATCGGTGCTGGTCTTTTATTATCTCTTATTTATGTCATTTTGGGATATGTTGGATCAATAAGTGGTTCGCTTGGAAAGTTCGATAATGGAGCACAAGTATTAGCTCATATTATGACTACATTATTTGGACAGGGCGGCATGGTATTATTAGGAATTATTTTTACTGTTGCTTGTTTATGTGTATCGATTGGACTTGTTACATCTTGTAGTCAGTTTTTTGCAGAAGTATTTCCGAAAGTATCTTATAAAGTGTGGGCTTTTGTCTTGAGTGTAGTTAGTATGATTCTTGCTAACCTAGGATTAACACAAATTTTAAAAGTATCAGTTCCTATTCTTGGGTTTATTTATCCGATTGCTTTAACACTTATTATTTTAGGACTATTTCATAAGTATATTAATAAGTATACGTATATATATCCAATGACAATTGGATTTGTAGCAGTGTTTAGCGGGATAGATATTTTAAATCGAAACGTGTTACTTTCAAAATGGACGCCTATATTAGAAAACATTCCTTTGTATACAGAAGGAGTAGGATGGATTATTCCAGCGATTGTAGGTGGCTGTTTAGGAATGATTGCCAGTATTTGTATCAATAAAAAAAATTAAAAGAAAAAGGTGTTTTCTATATTGGAAAACGCCTTTTTTTGTTTAATTTAATTCGCCTATAAACCATATTTCTTTGTCATTGTAATTATCGTCAGTAAAAATTTCTCTGTAGCCTTTTACCTGTAATTCTTTAGGTATATGTAAGCCAAATTCTTTTTCAATATCGCGTTCTTGTAGTAATGGAATCCACTGTGGTCCGTCCATGTATCCACTTAGAAAGCCTTCAAAAAATCGTTCGATCCCTTGCTTACTAAATACAATGAAGATATTAGAAGTGTGTAAGTTCGGAAAAGAGACACCCAAATAAATACGATACTCCTTTTCAACTTTAGTTTTCATATGAATGAAATGCTCTACTTGATTGATTGCGGTCTGTAAATAAAATCGTTTCATCGAGTTTGATTTACGTTTTGAATTCATATAAGAAGGATTGATGGGAAGATGGATAGACCAGCAACCTAAAGAAGATGTTTCAGTCGCATTTGGTAAAGAACTTGTATGTGCGATGGTAGATTTTAAAAAATTGCGGCATACTCTCCTTAAACCACGAATTTTCTTTTTTGAACGATGATTCCAAATTGGCGGTTTCAAACAAACACCTCATAAACATTATGTTTTAATTTTCATGAAAATAGAATAGGGATTGCCATTTGCTACTATAATAGCAGAAACTGGAGATTATTAGGGGAATTTTATTAAAAAATGAATAGATTAGGAGTATTATATAAATAACTGGTAATTTATCCAATTGTTATAATGCATTCTACTATTTTAACAGCATGATCAGAGGGGGGAGAAAATGAAACAAGATTTGGGTAAAAAAATAGAAGCCCTAGAAACAGCAATTGATACATTGCAGGAGACGCTCTATGAGTTAAAAGCACAGCAAAGAGAAATGGAAGAAGAAAGAGTTCAACAAGTAAAGGAACCTATTGAGAAGAAACAAGATGTTAGTATCCCTGTGCAAAATGTACGACAAGAAGAAAGAGTCATTAGCCAAGAAAGTGTGACGGAGCCGGAGATAAAGCAGGTGGATATATCTGCGTTTAAGCCTGAACCATTTGACATTATAAAATTTTGTCAAACATGGCTACCACGAATTTTCGTTGCAATTATGCTACTTGGGGTAATTTGGCTATTTAAAGCGGGGGTAGATGCAGGATTACTTACTCCAGCAATTCGTATTGTATTTGGCGTAGCATTATCAGTTGCTTTGTATTATGTAGGTGATATACAAATAAAAAAAGAACGTCAAGCGTTAGGTTTGGTATTAGCTGGAGGAAGTATTACAGGCATTGTTTTAACGACATTCGCTGCACATTATTTGTATCATTTCTTTCCGGCAATGATGGCATTTATATTCAACATTATTTGGATTATACTCGGTATCTATTTAGCTAAGCGATATCAATCAGAGTATCTCGCTATATTTGTATCTGTAGGCGCCTTTTTTGTACCGTTTTTATTAAATAGTACAACACCTAATTCTTACATTTTCTTTGGATATGAAACGGTGTTAACGATTAGTTTATTATGGTATGCGTATAAAAATCGCTATCAATATTTATATGTGGTGTCTTACAGTGTTGCTGTGCTTGTAACGTTTTTCTTTTTTGTGATTATGACAGTATTATTAGGTCATTTACAAGTGCAATTAACGATTGTTTATGGATTGATTCATATTATGTTGTTTTGGCATATGTTTATTGATAAAAACTTTATTTACGAGCCCCGGATGGCGATATTTGGTGCTAATGCTATCTTTTTCGTTATGGCAATTGTGAAAATTCCAGACTTTACAACATGGGGATTGTTAATTTGTACAATTGTACACACTGTAATGTTTGTGGCTGACTATATGAAAAATAAAAAATCGCCATTTACAGATCTTTTATTTGGTTTTGCGATGGGGTCGTTTAGTTTAGCGATTTTATATGAATTTAGTTTAGTGAATGGAGCAATTGTATTGATGTTACAAGGTTTTTTAGGTATCGTTGCTTCTGCGAAATTAAAACAAGAAATCAAGTTTTATATTAGTGGAGTTATTTATGTAATCGGTATGTTGCAAACCCTTGTTAGCCCATTTGAGACATTCATGTCAGCGGCTTTTGTAGCCCACCTCATTTTAGTTGGAACATTTTATTATGGAATGATGAAAGTGAAACCAATGTTGAAACGCTTTGGGAAATATGTGTATTCGATGACGTTATATAGTTTTATGGTACTTGTATTTATTACGATTACTAGAATAGGAGAGGTTCTTTCAACAGACGGAAGTATTATCAGTGTACCTGTCTCTCTTGCATGGATGATATATGCTTTAGTTTCAGTTTGGTTTGGGCGTAATAGAGGAATGAATGAAATATTATACGCCGGATTAGTTGTGTTAGTTGTGACAGTGAGTAAGTTATTCTTCTTGGATTTACCAGAAGTATCAATGATGATTCGTGCAGTATTATTCTTACTTATTGGTGGACTAGGAATTGTTATTTCTAGAATGTTTTTCTCGAAAGAAAAAGGTGATTAGTAAAAAAAGCAATCCATTTAGGATTGCTTTTTTACTATTTATTATTAATAGTGACAGCTTCATTATATTTTGTCGTTGTATTTTGACGAAGACGTAAAGTGGCTTGTCCAGTTGTATTCGGTGCGAGTTGTACATTTACTACTTTTTCAGCAAAACCTAGGCTATTTGTTGTGAAAGAGAATACACTACTATATCCAAAAGTAGAAGGCCAAGTACCATTTTCATTTTGTACTTTCGCAATTTGTGTTCCTCCAGTTGTAAAAATCCCTAGAGAATAATTATTGTATGTCGCATTAGGTAATAAATTGTTTGCTTGAAGTCTTATTTGAAATACTTCGTTGCTTGGTAGAATACTAGGGCGAATGACTGTATAATCGCTAGTTGTTACAGTTCCCTTATATCCATAAGAACCAGGCTTAAATGTATTTGTATTGAACCATTGATATCCTTGATTTGGAGCGCTCCAAGGTTCTGGTTGTGGCTCAGTTGATAAATTAGGTTGCTCAAATGTTTGTAAAGGTGTTGGATTATCAAGTTGTAGGCCATTTACTTGATCTAAACTTGTATAAGTTTCTGGTTTAGATAACCAATTAACAATGTTTTCCAATAGAATAGCGTCATTTTCTTCTTTATATCCATCATATGTTTTTTTTGCTTGTCCTGTATCTTCACGAACATATTTTGGTGAGGCATCCTCAACAGGAGAAGAATCACCAATAAAGGCTGCTTTTCCAAGGCCAACTTTAGCAATTGCAGCATAAGGACCTTCTGCAATACCGCCACCATTATAAACACCGCTATCAACAGCGCTATTCCATTTTGATGGGTTTTCTGGAAGATATACGATTCCTTTCGCTAATTTAGGGTTTGTAATGGCAAGTGTAGAACCAGCATGCATAGCTACTGATGAAATCCCTTTTGTAATACCAAAGGATTGTTCAGGTGATACAATATTTTTGGCAGAAACATCTCCAAGCGCATTATAGCGAAAGCGAATACCAAAGTTTTGGGATAACCAATCGGAGCTTTCTACTCCTTGCATTGCTGGTGAGTTTGCTTCTTCATTAGACATCCCTTTTGCCGGGTTGTCCCATGCACCACGTCTGTATCCATTAAATACCTCTGAAGAATCCCAACGATTCTTATTTCGGTCTGCATTATAATGATCTGCGATAAAGAAAATACTACCACCATTTTTAACATACTGTAACATGGCATCTTGTTCAGATTTTTTATAAGGAATATTTGCTTCAGGAACGATAAATACATGATAATCTTTTAAATTTTCATATGTAATAGGTGTAGATTGGCGAAGCTCTTTTACAAAATATCCGTTTTTAGCAATACCATTTCCAAAATCAGAAAAACCACCATCAATGACCCAATCGGCTGTACCGGCTGTTTGCCCGTGTGTATTATCAAATAATACTTTCTTCCCATTGTTTTGATTTACAACTTTTGCAGCAATCTCTGGTGCTGGATCTGTAGAACTTTCAGCGAAAGCTAGTGGAATAGAAGTGCTTCCGATACTGAATGTAATTGCTGTTGCTAAAGAAAGTTTAAGCCATTTTTTGTTCTTCATAGAAGAATCCCCCTAATAATAAATATATGTGCCTTAATAATGTAATGGATTTTTTTATGAAAATAAAGATGGAAAATGTAAAATATACAAAAAATTTGTAAAAATAACATGGATTTTGTTGATAAATATTTGTGTGAAAAATAAGAAAACCCCTTCCTCGCTATAAGGAAGGGGCAACATATTTAACTAATTTTTGAAGTTTGTGCAGCATCTATCTTATGAAATCCTTTTAAGTAATATACAACTACTAATGAAATCAACCAAATCGGACCAACAATTAATGCGATTCGTGTATCTTCTGAATAAGCCATAATTCCTAATACTAATGCAAGGAAAGCAAGTGAAAAATAAGAACTTAATGGATATAAAGGCATTTTGTACGTTAAATTTTGCTTAGTTTGTGCTGGTAATCCTTTTCTGAATCGGATTTGAGTAACTAATATGATCCCCCATGTCCAAATTGCACCGAACGTTGAAATACTAGTAAGCCATGTAAATACTTTTGCAGGAACAAGATAGTTTAAAATAACACCAACCAGTAAGACTAAGGAAGTTGCTATAATTCCACTACTTGGAATGCCATTTTTATTTAAACGGCCGAATTTTTCAGGCGCCTTTTTTTGCTCTGCCAATGTAAATAACATACGTCCTGTACTAAATAAACCACCGTTACAAGAAGAAAGAGCTGCCGTTAAAACAACGAAGTTAATAATTCCCGCTGCTTTTGCTATACCAATTTGTTGGAATGTTAATACAAACGGACTTCCTTTATCGCCAAGTTCATTCCATGGATAAATTGCCATCATAACAAATAATGCTCCAACGTAGAACAGTAAAATGCGCCAAAATACGTTATCAATTGCTTTTGCAAGTGTTTTCTTCGGATTTTGTGCCTCACCAGCTGTGACACCGATAAGTTCGACTCCTAGATAAGCAAATAAAACCATTTGTAAGGAAAGAAGTAACCCAGAAAAACCATTAGGGAACCATCCGCCGTGTGACCAAAGGTTCGAAATTCCAGTAGCGATGCCATCATTTCCAAATCCAAATAGAATAATTCCTGTCCCAATTACAATCATACAGATAATTGTGACAATTTTAATTAAAGCAAACCAAAATTCAAGCTCTCCAAATACTTTTACAGATAAAAAGTTAAATGCGCTCATTAATACGAGAGCCAATAACGCCCAAATCCAGCGCGGGATATCTGGAAACCAATATTCCATATAAATTCCAGCGGCAGTGATTTCAGCCATACAAGTAACAACCCATAAAAACCAATAGTTCCATCCAGTTATATAACCTGCTAAGGGTCCTAAATAATCATGTGCGTATTTACTAAAAGAACCAGCAACTGGTTGTTCAATTGCTATTTCCCCAAGAGCACGCATAATGAAGAAGATAACGAGTCCAGCAATCATATAAGCTAATAGAATAGAAGGTCCAGCTAATTTGATAGCAGAAGCAGATCCTAAAAATAGTCCTACACCAATAGCGGATCCAAGAGACATCAATGTGATGTGTCTTTGTTTTAGACCGCGGTTTAAAGTTCCTGATTTGTTTGTTTGCTGCATAAAAAGCCTCCTTATAGGATGAAAAGATTGAATGCGCTTACTAGAAGTGCAACTATTTTAAATTATAAAACATTTCTGTCTGTTATGCTACAAAAATTGTCGATGTATGCTGTACTATATCTGTATTTGTCAGACCTAAACTTAAAATTCTAACTATTATTGAATACATTGACTCTTTCTTTTATTGATTGGTAAGATTAAGTATTACATTTTCTCGCATAATTATAAGAATGTGTGATAATAATTCATTGTGTAGGAAGGGTACTTAAGCATGTTTCAATTACAAAAGTATAACACTTCTGTGAAGCAAGAGATTTTAGCTGGCATCACTACATTTTTTACATTTGCGTACATTCTTGTCATCAATCCGAAAATACTATCTGATGCAGGTGTACCTTTTGATCAAGCATTTACGGCAACTATTATTGCGACAATTGTCGGAACATTATGTATGGCGTTTTTTGCAAATTATCCAATCGTCATTGCTCCAGCCATGGGGATGAATGCGTACTTTGCTTATTCTGTTGTACAAAAAGCAGAAGGCATTACATATGCTATTGCGTTTTCAGCAGTATTTGTAACGGGTATTATTTTTCTTTTATTGTCTTTTACATCATTTCGTCAAAAGCTTATTGTAGCAATTCCAGATAGTTTGAAGCATGCTATTGCAGGTGGGATTGGGTTATTTATTGCTTTCATTGGTCTTCGTTTATCTGGTATTATTGTTGATTATCCATCTAATTTAGTTACAATTGGAGATTTTCATTCACCGGCTGTTATTTTAACACTGATTGGTTTAGTGTTAGCAGCAGTGTTAATGGCATTACGTGTGAGTGGTGCGCTATTTATAAGTATGATTGTAACGGGGATAATTGCCTTCTTTACAGGGCAATTGAAGTTTAGTGATCAAATTGCAGCGATTCCTCATTTACCAAAAGGGATTATCGTTTCCAATCCTATAACTGCATTTTCTGATGTAATGGAATATGGGTTATACGGCGTTGTTTTTTCATTCTTACTCGTACTTTTATTTGATACAACAGGGGCTTTGCTTGGTCTAATTAAACAAGCTGGTTTAAATACAGATAATGCTGAAAAGCGTTTCGGTAAAGCATTTATTGCTGATGCAATAGGTGGTACAACGGGAGCAGTGTTCGGGACAAGTCCGACAGCGGCAACGATTGAATCGTCAGCAGGAATTGCAGCAGGTGGTAAAACAGGATTAACAGGTATTGTAGTAATCTGCTTAACGATAGTTACAGCATTTTTCAGTCCTGTAATTGCTTCTTTATCAAGTGTGGCAGCAATTACGGCTCCCTCATTAATTATAGTAGGGAGTTTAATGGCACAAAGTATTCGTGATATTAACTGGAATGAATTTGAAGATGCATTGCCGGCATTTTTAATTTTTGTAGGGATTCCATTAACATCTAGTATTGCGAACGGAATTGCACTTGGATTTTTAATTTATCCAATTTTAAAAATTGTGAAAGGGAAAGGGATGGAAGTTCATCCGCTTCTGTATTTCTTTGCAATTTTATTTGGATGTCATTTGTTCTTATAATATAGAAAAGAGTATTTATTTGTAAGAATTTAACATTAATCGTGAAGTTTCTTTGTTTTTTGGTTCCCTCTTTATTATTTATAATTATAGAAGAATGATAAGAGCTAAAGAAGATAACTAAAGCATAGAAAAACCTTCCGGGCATATGGAAGGTTTTTTCATGTCTTTTAAAGAGAAAATATCAAGAATCCACCGCAAATAATAAAGAATACGAATCCTAAAATAAAGGGTGTACTAATAATTCCTAGTAAAATAAATGGTCGCCCTCGATATGCTTCGTATCCTCCCCAAGATAATAAAGAGACTCCTACAATAATAAATGTAATCTCAATCCAGCGAATAAGAACTCCAAATAATATGATGAGAGCTAGAAATGTAACTGCAAAGCCAATCATCCATTGTTGAAAAGGACGAGGTTTTTTTGATGAGTTTGTATTACTCATAAATACCTCCTGAAAATTCGGAATTGTTTTATAATAAGTATTATTTTACAATATATGTATTATTAAAGATAGATAATAGACGTAAGAAAGGTATAATTATATGGAATTTCCAATTTATTTACATGTATTTGGAGTAAAGCTACATCCTCATGCTATTTTTGAATCACTCGGTATGTTTCTTGGGTTTCGTTATTATTTAAAAAGTCGACGAAAAGAGAAGATTCCAGAAGTAAAAGCGCTATTCATCTTTTTAGGTGCTATATTTGGTGCTTTTCTTGGGGCGATTCTTTTGGCAACACTGGAGCATCTTTTGCAGGTTCAGAAAGTAATAGGGGAGAATGGCTGGCAAGGATTGATTCAAGGGAAAACAATTGTAGGCGGTTTGTTAGGTGGACTTATTGGTGTAGAAAGTGTGAAGAAAATGGTTGGTCATACAGAATCAACGGGTGATGATATGGTCATTCCTCTGGTACTAGGAATTGCAATTGGTAGAATTGGTTGTTTTTTAACTGGCATTGGAGATGAAACGGTAGGGATACAAACAACATGGTCAGTTGGAATTGATTTTGGTGATGGGATGCTCCGGCATCCGACACAATTATATGAGATTGGTTATTTATTTATCCTTATGATTTGCTGTATTTGGCTAAGTAGACATAAACCGTGGGAAGGGTTCGTTTTTCAAATCTTTATGTTGGCATATTTAAACTTTCGCTTTTTGGTTGAATGGCTCAAGCCGACAGATAAGTTATATGTGCATTTGAGTGCGATTCAATGGGCTTGTATTTTGGGTGTTTGTTATTATGTTGTGTTAGTTATGAAAAAGAGAAAAGGGGAAAGACGACATGCCAAATAGGGACTATTTATATTATGACCTAACGAGTAGTGTGTGCTCCACATGTTTACAGAAAGTAGAAGCGAAGATCATTATACAAGATGAAAGAGTCTATATGGTAAAGCATTGTATGTTGCATGGCCGAGAAAAGGTGCTCATTTCAACAGATGTCTCGTATTATAAGCAATGCCGCGAATTTATTAAGCCGAGTGAAATGCCATATCGTTGGAATACACCTATTAAATACGGGTGCCCTTATGATTGTGGACTTTGTCTGGATCATGAGCAACACAGTTGCTTAAGTATTATTGAAATTACAGATGTATGCAATTTACAGTGTCCGATTTGTTATGCAGAATCATCACCAAAGCGCACTACATGGCGAACAGTAGAACATGTGGAGATGATGTTAGATGCCGTTGTAAAAAACGAAAAGAATCCAGATGTTGTTCAAATTAGCGGCGGTGAGCCAACGCTTCATCCTCATTTCTTTGATATATTAAATATTGCAAAACAAAAACCAATTAAACATATTATGATTAATACGAACGGTTTACGCATTGCACAGGATATTACGTTTGTAGAAAAGTTAGTAAAATATACACCTGGATTTGAAATATATTTACAGTTTGATAGCTTGGAAAAAGAAGCACTGCAGAGTTTACGCGGGGTTGATTTACGTGAAATAAGAAGAAGAGCGATTGAGAACTTAAATAAATACAATATTTCTACAACCCTTGTTGTTACATTGAAAAAAGGAGTAAATGATAAGGAAATAGGTGAGATATTACAATATGCAATACAACAAAAATGTGTACGGGGTGTTACATTTCAACCTATTCAGCAAGCGGGACGAACAGAAGATTTTAATCCTGAAACCAATCGTTTAACATTAAGTGAAGTACGTCAAATGATTATCGAACAATCTTCGTTATTTACAGAAGACGATATAATACCGGTTCCTTGTCATCCGGATAGTTTGGCGATGGCATACGCATTAAAATTAGATGGATCTATTTTTCCACTAACCAGTATAATTGATCGAAATATTTTATTAGAAGGAGAGCGGAATACGATTGTTTTTGAAAGTGATGAGCAATTAAAAGGACAAATCTTTAAGTTATTTAGCTTAAATCATTCACCAGAAAGTGGCTATGATTCATTAAAAGAATTGCTCTGTTGCTTGCCAAAAGTTAGTCTTCCAACAGGGATTGGTTATGAGAATGTATTCCGCGTATTAATTATGAAGTTTATGGATAATTATGATTTAGATATACGTTCGGTAAAGAAATCCTGTGTTCATATTGTACATCCTGATGGAAGAATTATTCCGTTTGATACGTATAATTTATTTTACCGTGATGAGAAAGAAGAGTATTTAAAAGAGCTACAAGGAGAGGGGGGAATTATAAAATAAAGAGGATGACCTCTTTATTTTATAATGTTTTATACATTAATTTATGAAGTCCAATTGGATGAATATCAAATATTTCGCCATGCTCAAGAAATCCTAAACGTTTATAGTAATCTGTAACGGTAATACGAGCATTACACCACAATAGCTCTGCTTCACGCTCTTTTAACATTACTTCAGCTTGCTGGATTAATGAGCTACCAGCATGTTGTTTTCGAAAGCTAGGCATTGTAGCCATGCCTCGCAAACGATAGTGATTATTACCTTGTAAGGAAGGTTCTGATTCAGCTGAGAAAGATGCGATGCTAATGAGTTCAGCATGTAAGAAAGCACCGAGATGAAAGGAATTTGTTTCGTAATCAGATGGGTATTTACAATCTTCCAACTGTTGAGTTGGACGTAAAATTTTTTGACGTAGTTCGTATGTTTCAGAGGCATCAATACATCTAATTGTAACCATACAGAATCCACCTTTCTTATGACGCTTTTTCTATGAGTTGTAAAAAGAAATAGGCCGGTGCAACACAAAGACCTAATATACTACAAGTACCAATGAGAAGAGAAAGAAAGAGACAAAAGTATTTCGTTCCATTTGTCTTTTTCCATCCATAACTGCAAATTTCAATGCTAATACCGATGAGAATAATGGCAACGAGTACTTCTGCGAGTAGCAAAAGAGCTAAAGTTGAAATAGACATAGTGTGATTCATCCCCAGAATATTTGATAGTAATATTTTACCATTAAAAAACGAGAATCTTAAGAAAAAGTTTGAAAGTGTATGGTGAAAGGAATAAGTGTTATGTAAGCAGAAAGTCCCCTCGTGATGAAAAGGGGACTTTCTGCTATTCTAATATGCTTTTCATTGTATCAATATGTTCTTTTGAACCTGTTACAAGAAGCGTATCACCATGTTGTAATGTTGTATCACCATGAGGTACCAATGCTTTATTACCTCGGTAAATTTGAATGATGAGTACATCACCTAGGAATGGTAAGCGACGAAGCGCTAAACCATTATATTTATTACTACGTAATTCGATCTCACGAACCGTTTCGTTTGCAGTTGTAATTAAACGAACGAGACTTGGTTTATCGATAAGTGCACGTAATAAAATTCTTGTAGAGTTGATGGTTGAGAATACGGCAATATGTTCTTGCGTTGCTTTTTCTTGTAGAAGAGGATCCTCTACACTTGCAATGACGTGTTCAACACCTAATTCTTTCGCATGTTCTGCTAATAATAAGTTTTGTTCATCATCACTTGTTGCGACAACAACTCGATCTACATTGAATGCTTTGTGTTCGTCTAATTGTTCTATCGTCATTGTATCTAATTTTACAATAGGGAAGTCATGAGATGTTGCTTCCTCTGCATTTACTTTATTTTGACGCATCATGTATAATGTTACATCATAATCTTCACGTTTTAAATCAAGTGATAATGGAAGAGTGATTCGACTTGCTCCAATGATAGAAACTTTTGGTTTTGGTGTTTCAACCCTTGGAAACATCTTTTTAAATAACACAGGTGCAAAAATACATGTAATAACTGCACTTAAAATAAGTGAAGCAGATAGACTCGGACTAATGATATTTAGCTTTTCACCAATTTGTGCCGCAGCGATAACTAATGAAAGTGTAGATGTTAATAAAATGGCACTTCCGAGTACAATGTTACGTGGATACCATTTTCTTAGTACAAGCGATGGCAATAATTTTGAAATAAAGAGTCCAACAATTAAAATGGGAATCATTAGCATACTAGAAGGCTCTTTAAAAATCGACCATACTTCTAAATTAACCCCAACCATAACGAAGAAAATGGGAATGAAGAAACCATATCCGATGGAATCAAGTTTTTCGACCATATCTTCATTTGGTGATAGTAAGGATACGAGCACGCCTGCTAAAAAGGCTCCTAAAATATTTTCTGCACCAACAGATTCAGATAATCCGACTAATATTAAAATGAGTGCAAAAACAGCACGTGTGTCAATTTGTACACTACCAGCTTTTAGGCTTTCTAAGTATGGAATATTTTTAAAGCGTCTTGCCACAAAGTAAATGACAATACCTGCGCCAAATAGAACGAGAAGAAGCCACATGCTCCGACCACTTTCGGAATTTAACCCGACAAATACAGCGAGTAGAATCATTGTAACTAAGTCAGCAATCACAGCGACTAATAAAATAATTTGGCCGATTGCTGTTTTTCCTAAGTTATTTTCTTTTAATGTCGGTACAACAACACCTAAAGAAATCGTTGAGATAATTAATGTCATGAACATTGCATTATCGACAAATCCAAGCCATACAAATATAAGTGATAGGGCATAGGATAAGATGAAAATGAATAAAAAGATAATGCTTGCGGCTTGGAACGTATTTGGTTCATTTGTCGTATTCTTTTTTCCTTTTTGTTTAAAGATCGAAAAGTCAATTTCTAAACCGCTTAAGAACATTAAGAAAATAAATCCTAGTGTTGATAAGACTTGAAGCCACATATCTGGCTCAATAACGTTAAACCCACTTTTTCCTACAAAAATTCCTGCAATAATTTCTGCAACAACGACAGGAATTGCTTTTAACTTAAAGCGTTGCAACAAAAGGGGAACGAAAAACGCGATTGCGACGACAATCATAAGTGATAAGACTGAAGAATGTTGTTCCATTGCGTTCTCTCCCTTCAAATAATATAGTACATATTTTAGCTATATTATTTGAAGAAAAGCAATGCATATGAACTCGATTCCATAAAGAAAGAGTTTTCTTAACATTTGTCATAATAAGTATAGTTTACATGATAATGTTGTAATTTCCGTAATATGGTGGAGGAGGGGATAAATAAAAAGACTGCTGAGATTATCTCAGCAGTCTTTTTCATGTCCATTACATAGAGAAGAAAATCCATACAGTAAGACCAACTGTTGCAATTGCAACGAAGAAACTGTATATCATTGTAACAATTTGAATTGTACCTTCTCCTTCTCTTAAGTGCATGAACATAATTAATTGTAATAAACCTTGCGCAAGTGCCATTACGATAATTGTTGTTAATATCGTCGAAAGTGGCAAGTCTGTGTAAAGCGCAACGTATAAAGCAAGGAACGTTAGTCCAAGCGATAAAATGAACCCGAAAACGTGTGACCATGGAAACCCGCTATGCGTGTGTCCATTTGCTTGTGTATTGTTTTGTCCCATTATTACGCCACCATCCCGTTCAAGTAAACTAGTGTGTAAATAAAGATCCAAACAAGGTCAAGGAAATGCCAGTATAAGCTGATAATAAATACTTTACGAGCTGTAACTGGTGTTAATCCGCGTTTTAAAATTTGGATGATTACACAAGTTGCCCAAATGATACCACCCGTTACGTGGGCACCGTGTGTTCCAAGAAGAACGAAGAATCCAGATAAGAATGCGCTTGTTTGGATCGTAGCGCCTTCTCCAACATACATGATGAACTCTTCAATTTCAAAGAATAGGAAGCCTGCACCTAAAAGCAATGTGAAAAGGAACCATCCTAACATAGCTTTTTGGTTGTTTTTACGCATTTCATGAATTACGATACCGCATGTAAAACTACTTGTTAAAAGTAGTAATGTTTGAATTAAAAGTGTTTTAACTTCAAACAAGTCTGCTGGTGTTGGGCCATCCGCCGTACGACCAGCAAGGACTAGATAAGAGGCGAAAAGTGTTGCGAACAGCATAATTTCAGCCCCTAGGAAAATCCAGAACCCTAGAATATTCAATCTGCTTTGTTCAGATTGATATTCTAAAGGTAAGCTTTTATCTAAAGCCGCCATTTCGTTTCACCTCTCATGCTACATGTTCTGTTTTTTTAATTTCATCAACGCTTACGTAGTAACCATCGTCATAATCAAATGAACGGTAGATCATACAAGCTAGCATACCGATACCACCAATAATTGCTAACCAGAACCAGCTAAATACTAACGCAAAACCAGCAAGACCGATAAAGCTAGACATAATAATAGGAACACCTGAATTGCTTGGCATGTGAATTGGTTTTAATTCATCTGCTTTTGGTGTAATTGTTTCTCCACGTTTCTTCATGAACCAGAAAGCATCAGCTTCTTTAATTTCAGGAAGTTTAGCGAAGTTATAATGTTGTACAGGAGATTGAGTTGCCCACTCAAGTGTACGGCCATCCCATGGATCTCCAGTAGTGTCACGTTCACCGTGACGAGCACTCCAAATTACGTTGTAACATAGTAATATGAAACCAATACCCATCATTACTGCACCTACAGATGCGATTTGGTTTAACCAACCCCATCCAAGGCTTTCTGAGTAAGTGTACATACGACGAGTCATACCATCTAAACCTAAGAAGTACATTGGGAAGAAACAGATGTTAAATCCGCTCATAAAGATCCAGAATGTCCATTTACCTAGGCGTTCGTTTAACATATGACCAGTCATTTTTGGATACCAGAACGTAAATCCAGCAAGCATTGCGAATACTGTACCTGCGATTAATACGTAGTGGAAATGGGCGATTAGGAAGTAGCTGTTATGGTATTGATAGTCAGCTGCTGCCATTCCAAGCATAACCCCTGTAACCCCACCGATTACGAAGTTTGGAATAAATGCTAATGACCAAAGCATTGGCACTGTAAAACGAATACGTCCTTTATACAGTGTAAACAACCAGTTAAAGATCTTAACCCCGGTTGGAATCGAAATCGCCATTGTCGAAATCGAGAAGAATGAGTTAACAGCTGGACCAGATCCCATTGTAAAGAAGTGGTGAAGCCATACTAAGAAACTCAGTAAAGAAATTGCAATCATTGAGTACACCATCGCACTGTAACCGAATAGACGTTTACGTGAGAATGTACTAATGATTTCAGAGAAAATACCGAATGCCGGTAAGATAACAATGTATACTTCAGGGTGACCCCATACCCAGAATAGGTTGGCCCAAAGCATTGGCATACCGCCGCTCGCCATCGTAAAGAAGTGAGCATCAAATAGACGGTCAAATGTCATTAATGCAAGAGCAACTGTTAATACTGGGAAAGCGAAAATAATGATAATTGTTGTAATTAAGATTGACCAAGTAAACATTGGCATTTTCATTAATGTCATACCAGGTGTACGCATTTTTAAAATCGTAACCAGGAAGTTAATACCGGTCATTAATGTACCAAGACCTGAAATCTGCAGTGCAATTGCGTAGAAGTTATTTCCTACGCCAGGCGTAAATTCGGTACCAGCCATTGGGAAGTATGATGTCCACCCAGCGTCTGGAGAACCTCCGATAACGAAAGCGATGTTAAATAACATTGCCCCAATAAAGAATAACCAAAAACTCAATGCGTTTAAGAATGGATATGCAACGTCACGAGCACCAATTTGTAATGGTACAACAACGTTCATTAATCCCATAACGAATGGCATCGCCATGAAAAGAATCATAACTGTACCATGCGTTGTAAAGATTCCGTTATAGTGTTCAGCGTTTAAATATGTTGTATCCGGGAATGTTAATTGTGCACGGATCATTAAACCGTCCATACCACCACGGAATAACATTAAAACTGCCGATATAATATACATTATACCGATTTTTTTATGGTCAACAGTTGTTAACCATTCATCCCAAAGCCATTTCCATTTTTTATACTTTGTCAGTACGAAAATGATTGCTAATGTCACAAGAACGATAGATGCGTCAGCTCCGTAAATTATCGGATCACCTGTGACAAAAAATTCATCAAGCTTCACTGTGTTCACTCCAATCTGTTGGAATAGTATCTATTACTTTTTGTTTTTGTAGTAGTTGTAATCACAGTATTCAAGTGATTTTGGATCTACATACTTTAAGTGGTGACTAGAGAATGTCATACGCCCTACTACACCAGGTTTAATGATTTCGTTATATTTTTCTTCTGTCAGTGGTTTAGCAGTTTCTTTTACTTCTTTTACCCACTTGTCATAATCTTCTTTTTTCTTTGCTTCAAGCTCAAATTCCATGTGAGTAAATCCTTCACCGGAGAAGTTCGAGCTACGACCAAGGTAAGATCCTGGCTTATCAGCTTGTAGGAATAAATCCATGATCATGCCGTCCATTGTGTATTTCATACCACCAAGTTCTGGAACCCAGAAGGCGTTCATTGGACCAACAGATGTTAATTTAAACTGGATTGGTGTACCAGCTGGTACGTTTAAATAGTTAACGGTTTCAATATTTTCCTCTGGATAACTGAATAACCATTTCCAGTTGGCAGATGTAACATAAATTTCAACTGGTTTAATATGTTTAGACTCTTTTGGCACTTCTTCTGATGCATAAGTTGCTTTTACCGTTGGAATTGATAATGCGATAACGATAATAACTGGGAAGAGTGTCCAAATAATTTCTAATAATGTGTTACCGTGTTGATCAGGTGGCTCATAGTCCATGTTTTCTGGTTTTTCACGATAACGAATCAAAATGACTGTAAACAAGATGAATACAATTGCAATAATCAACAACATAAGTACGAATGACCAAACGATCAGATCATACTGTGCTTTTGCAACAGGCCCCTGTGGATTTAATACTGCAAGTTTTTTCTCACAGCCACCGAGGAACAAGAGTAGTGATAAAGGAAGAAGTGAAGCCAACTTCCAAAACGATTTCTTTAGTTGCACGATTGAAAATCTCCTTTCTCCTTGGATTGAAACTATGCCAATAAAACAATATAAACCTATTAATTTATAGAAGGCAATAGTTTTTGTCATATTGTTAAAAAATAGACACAAATGCACACTTTTTACGGTGAATATCATTTGTAACTTGATAACATTGTAAACTATTTTTTTGATGAAAACATGATTGTAAAAATTTTAAGATAAATAAAGTTATACCAACATATCCAAGAAATAGAAAAAAACTATCTTATCATAGGATAAGATAGTTGAATATTTTATATATTTAGTTTATTCCTTGTGTAATATTTCGTTGCTTTTCAAATGTGACAACTTTTTTATATTTAATTTGATACAAGATGTAGCAAATAATCATAAATGGAATTCCGCAATAAAGTGCGATACGTTGATCCGGTATAAAAGCTAAACTAACGAATGTAATGAAATTTAAAGAAAAAGCAACAATTGGAACGATTGGATAAAGCGGTGTACGATATTTTAAATCGTTTATATTTCCGCCATTCTTTATAAAATCTCTTCGAAAGAAAAATTGTGAAGCAGCAATTGACATCCAGACGACAACTGCTGCCATCGCTGCAATTGATGTTAGTACTAAAAAGACTGTATCTGCTGCAAATACGCTTGTTAAAAGCGAGAGACTTGCAAAGACTAAGCTGAAAATTAAAGCATTCAGTGGTATTCCCTTTTTTGTTAATTTCGCAAATGCAGGACTTACCATACCTTGTTTTGACATAGCCCAAAGCATACGTGAATTCGCGTATAATCCTGAATTTGCTACTGATAGTACAGCAGTAATAATGACAAAATTCATAATGTCAGCCGCATATGGAATACCAACTGTATCAAAAACAAGTACAAATGGACTTTCTACAAGATTAGCTTCCTGCCATGGAAGTAAACCAACAACAACAGCAATTGCTAGTACGAAAAAGAATAAAGTACGCCAAATTGTATTTTTAATTGCTTTTGGAATTGTTTTTTCAGGGTTTTCACTTTCACCTGAAGCAATTCCAATTAGTTCGGTTCCTTGGAAGGAATAATTTACAGTAATCATTGTGAGAAGAACAGCTAAGGCACCATTTGGAAATAATCCACCATTTTCGGTGAAGTTATGAAGCATTGGTGCGGGTTGCCCATTGAAATCTAAGAACCCAAACATAACAGCGCCTCCAAGTATAATGAAGACAACAATTGTTGAGACTTTTACACTGGAAAACCAAAACTCCGTCTCTGCAAATGCTTTTGTTGATAAAGCGTTTACAAGAAAAAGGATTACTGCAAATGTAACACACCAAATCCATGAAGATACGTCTGGAAACCAACGCTTCATTAAAATGCTAACAGTCGTTAGCTCTACCCCAACTGTAACAGCCCAGTTTAACCAATACATCCAGCCAACGACAAATCCAAAACCAGGTGAAATAAATTTGCTTGCATAACTTTGGAATGAACCTGCTTCTGGCATGGCAACGGATAATTCGCCAAGACAGAGCATTGTTAAATACATGACGAAACCACCAACTAAAAATGCAAGGATTGCCCCACCAGGTCCGGCATTATGGACGATTTGTCCTGATCCCATGAATAATCCCGTACCGATGACACCTCCGAGCGCAATCATAAAAAGGTGTCTGCTTTTCATTGTACGTTTTAAACTAGTTTGTTCTGTAGTTGTTTGATTCATATTCCCTTCACCCCGTACTTTTCTCTTGTTTGTTTTACTCAATGAATATTGAGCTTGCTTCGTTTCGCTAATCATCAGTGGGGGATAAAAAACATACTGATTGCAGTTTTCTTTATGTTCCTATACGAATGGATTACGTATATTTTCTGGGTGCTTGAGTAGTCATAAAAAACAACAACGAAACGATTAGTGTTCCTTGATTTTTGTTTTGTGAATAAAAGAAATTCAATTTCTTTAACCACATTAAACATTTTTAATTCTAGCAAAATATTCTGAAAATGTATATTAATTTTTCTTTTTATTACAAAAAATTAGAATTTTAAAACAGTTGAATTGAATAATAATTCATATAATCTTTCTAGCAAACTAGGTAGAAGAAAGGTACAATAAAAAGGATAGTGTTTGATGAAAATAATGATGTAATGGAGTTTTGCATATGTTTAAAAAATTCAAATATATATGTATTGTAGGAATTATACTTGTTGTTGCTATTTTTGTAGGGAAAAATAAAATTCTTCAAAAAGTACAAGCGTTACGAGTGAATTTTTTGTTTGATATGAAGGAAACAGCTATGATTGAAAATGTTCCATTTATAAAACAACTTCCGGAATTACAGCGAGGTTGTGAGGTTACGAGTTTAGCAATGTTATTGCAGTATAAAGGTGTACAAGTGGATAAGATGCAACTTGCAAGTGAAATCAATCATGTTCCATTTAAAGAAAATAATCTTCGAGGAAATCCTCATGAAGGATTTGTTGGAAATATTTATACGAAATCCGAACCAGGTTACGGTGTTTATCATGGGCCGATTTTTAAACTTGCAGAAAAATATGTACCTGAAAAAACGATTAATTTAACTGGAAGAGAGATTGAAGATGTATATAAAGTCATTAGTTCAGGCTCACCAGTATGGGTAATTGCAAATACAACGTTTCAACCGCTAGCTGAGGATAGTTTTGAAATCTGGAATACAAATAACGGTGATGTGAAAATTACATATTATGAGCATAGTGCAGTGGTTGTTGGGTACGATCAAAACTTTGTATATATGAATGATCCGTTAGCTAACAATCCGAATAAAAAAGTATCACGTTCTGAATTTGAAAAAGCGTGGAAACAAATGGGAAAACAAGCAATTACTATTTTATAAAAATAAAAGCTATCTAATGTTAGGTGGCTTTTATTGTAAGTTAAATATTCGGAATATTGTTTATTTTGTTTTTACTTCGAGCTATAATAACGTTTAGCTTAGTGAAGAAAGGAAGAGGATAGATGGGTGAAATCAAAGATATTGTTCTTTCTAAAGAACGATTAATAAAATGGAGAAGGCATTTTCACAGATATCCAGAGTTATCTTTTCAAGAAGAAAAAACATCTCAGTATATATACGACATACTTCAAACAATTCCTCATCTAGAAATTTCAAGGCCGACAAAGTACAGCATGATGGCAAGATTAATTGGTGAACAACCTGGAAAAGTGATTGCAATTCGTGCTGATATGGATGCCCTTCCAATTCAAGAAGAAAATCAATTTGAATTTGTTTCTACATATCCAGGAGTGATGCATGCATGTGGACATGATGGTCACATTGCAATGCTCCTTGGCACTGTATATGCGCTCGTAGAGCAAAGGGAAAAAATTAAAGGGGAAATTCGTTTTCTATTTCAACATGCTGAAGAAAATTTTCCAGGTGGTGCCCAAGAAATGGTTGCAGCAGGCGTGATGGAAAATGTGGATTATATTATCGGGGCGCATCTTTGGGCTTCTTTAGAAGTTGGCAAAGTTGGTGTGATTTATGGTCCAGCGATGGCAGCGCCTGATGTATTTAAAATATCAATAGAAGGAAAAGGTGGACATGCGGGTATTCCGCATGAAACAGTTGATAGTATTGCAATCGGTACACAAATAATTACGCAGCTCCAACAAATCGTATCGCGTCTTACGAATCCGCTAGATTCTCTCGTTTTATCTGTAACGCAGTTTCATGCGGGAACAACGCATAATGTAATTCCAGAACAGGCAACAATTGAAGGGACGGTAAGAAGTCTGAAGCATGAATTACGAGAACAAACTGCGCAGCGAATTGAAAAGTTTGTTAAACATATTACGGAATCTTACGGCGCAAATTATACATTTTCATATGAGTACGGCTATCGTCCAGTTGTAAATGATGAACAGGTTACGCAATTTGTTGAAAATACAGCACTAGAGCTTTACGGAAGGGAACAAGTAGTTCGTTTAGAGCCGACGATGGCCGGAGAAGATTTTTCGGCCTTTTTACAAGAAGCGCCAGGCACATTTTTCTTTATTGGTGCTGGGAATAAAGAGAAGGGGATTGTGTATCCGCATCATCATCCTCGTTTTACAATTGATGAAGATGCTTTGCCGATTGGGGTAGAAGTTTTTGTTTCATCTGTTTTGAATTTTATGAGAAAAGGAGATAGTTGAACCAATCGGGCTTTTACGGACAGTTCATCTCCCACCTAACTTCTTTGCTCTCGCTGAATTTTGAGGTGGGAGTGTTACTGTCCGTTAATGCGGGATAAATAATTACATATGTAAGAGCTATCTTATAAAAGAGATAGCTCTTTTTGTATATATTTGTTTCTATTGGCGAAATCTAACTACAACTTGTTGAAAAGAAAGTTAGGTGGGGAATTTGTTAAAGTTAGATGCTAACTTATCTAAAATTACAAAGGAAATTCGAGAAAAGTTAGATTCACCTAATGATCTAACGGTTAGAGAATTTACACTTGCCGGTTGCTCTACACGTTGTGCGGTTGTTTTTTTATGCGGATTAACAGATAAAGATAATATTTATAAGTTTATTATCAGGCCACTTCAATATGAAGAATTACCAAAACAAGCTGCAATCATTCAAACTCTGCTGGATCGTTTCCTTTCTATTACAGAGGTGAGTATTGCAAAAACGTTTCCGGGGATTATAAATGCTCTTTTAGCTGGAGATACAATCGTACTAATTGATGACATTCCATCTGCGGTAGTTGTAAACAGTCGAGCGTGGGAAAAAAGAAGCCTAGAATCCCCAATTACAGAGGCACTAATTCGTGGGCCAAGGATTGGATTTAATGAGGATATCAATGTAAATAAAATGCTAATTCGTCGTAGCCTGCGTGATCCGAAGCTCAGGTTTCAATCTTATATCATGGGGGAACGTTCGCAAAAAGAAGTAACTTTAGTATATATAGATGATATTATTAATCCTTATTTTGTAGAAGAGTTAAATCGAAGGCTCCAATCGATAGTAACAGATATTGTTCTTGAAACAGGAACAATTGAACAGTTAATTCAAGATAATAATTTGTCGCCTTTCCCGCAATTTTTGAGTACAGAAAGACCTGATAATGTAGTCGCCTCGTTGGCGAAAGGAAAAGCGGCAATTTTAGTAGACGGATCTCCTTTTGCTCTCATTGCCCCACTAGTTTTGATTGATATATTTCAATCCGTAGAAGATCATTATGAACGTTGGATAATTGGAACGTTACTAAGGTTTTTACGAATGGGGGCTGGTATTATTGCAGTTTTATTGCCAGCTATGTATGTAGCTCTTGTCTCTTATCATCAAGGGCTGATACCATCAAAATTGGCTTATTCTATTGCTGGAGCGAGAGAAGGGGTGCCATTTCCAGCTTATATTGAAACGTTTATGATGGCGCTCACGATGGAACTGATAAGAGAGGCCGGTATCAGGCTACCAAAACCGATGGGGCAAACAATCGGAATTGTTGGTGGGCTTGTCATTGGAGAAGCGGCTGTAAGCGCTGGTATTGTAAATCCTTTTTTAGTAATTATCATTGCTGTAACTGCCATTGCTACTTTTTCTCTTCCGGTATATAGCATCACAATTACATTTCGAATTTTATTATTTGTATTCGTTTTAGCTGCTACAGTATTCGGACTATACGGTATTATTTTGGCTTTAATTGCGCTAGCAATTCATCTTACAAATTTAAAGAGTGTGGGAGTACCTTATACCACGCCTATTGCGCCAGCATTCTATAAAGATTGGCAGGAAGAAATTATTCGCTTACCAAAAGCGATGCTTAAGGAACGACCAGAATATTTGCAAACGAAGGATGATACATTACGTCCAAAGGAGCGGAAGTAAATTGAGACCGTTTGAATACGGGGATGAAGAAATTGGATCACGTGAACTCGCTTTTGCGGTATCTTCAACCATTATTGGTACTGGTGCGTTGTCAATGCCAAGGGTCATTGCGACACAAACCTTGTTTTCTGATGGTTGGCTTATTTTATTAGCGGGTGGAATTATATGTGCATTTTTTGCGTGGTTTGTAACAAAAGTTGCCATTTTATTTCCAAAACAAAATTTTATTGAATATACAAGTGCTCATTTAACAAAACCAGTTACTTATGTATTTAGTGTTATTTTGATTTTGACATTTGTTGCGTTGACCGCGTATGAGATCAGAACGATTTCTATTATTTCACAAACTTATTTATTTAGTGATACGCCTATACAATGGCTTTCTTTTTTCTTTTTACTGGTTGTGATTTACGGAGTAAGTGGATCAAGAACTGCATTATTAAGACTGAATGTATTATTTTTGCCGATTGTTCTACTAGCTATATTGTTCTTGTCTTTATTAAATATAAATTTAATGGAGGTAAATAGCTTATTACCGGTATTTCAAACGAAAGTAAGTAAATATGCAGCAGGAATTAAAGATTCTATTTTCACTTTTATTGGATTCGAAGTTGCTCTTTTTTACTCAATGATGTTAAAGGGGAATATAAAAAAAGCTCCTTTGGCTGTAGCTAAAGGAGTAATGGTAACTGTTATGTCGTATATTTTAATTTATGTAACCTGTATTAGTGTTTTTACGTATATGACAACGAGGGGATTAACGTATCCTACAATTGAGTTGGGAAAAGAAATTGAAATCGGAGGGGGATTTTTAGAACGGTTCGACGCAATCTTCTTTACGACTTGGATTATTACGGTTTATAACACAACAGCTATATATTATGACCTAGCTACTCTATTGTTCTGTGCAATGTTTTCTAAATTAAATAAACATATTTTTATTTTTATAAGCGCGCCTATTATTTTTTGGATCAATATGGTTCCAGGAGATGTGAGAAAGTTATCGAATTATGGTACATATTTGGCTTGGATAGATATAGGGTGTGTCCTATTGGTGCCCTTACTAGTTCTAATTGTATATAAAATAAAAAGAAGGGCTGGTAAAAATGAATCGCCTTCTTAAATTCGTATATCTGATTAGTTTGTTATGTTACCTCAGTGCTTGCTCCGAACAACAAGAAATTGAAGAAAGAGGCTTTGTTGTAGGGGCAGCGTACGATCTTGTAAAAGAAAAAAAGTCCAATCCGGTTATGAAGGGAACATACCAAATGGTTTTGCCCCGTACGCTAACACCACAAGGAGCACAAGGGAATGCGGGGAGTAAAAACTATATTAACATTAGTGCGGTAGCAGATGGAGTTTTTGAACAAATTCGTATCGTTGCTAAAAAAATTAGTCGTGCACTATTTTTCCCTCATATACAAGTGCTAATTTTTTCTAACGATTTGTTAGCAAAACCGTATGTGTTAGAAAATACATTGGATGTATATGTTCGTGACCATGAAATGAGACGGAACATTCGTATTTTTGTTTCTGAAAAAAAAGCAGAGGATATATTAAACCAAAGTGCAAAACCTGAGAATTTACCTGCAAAGTATATTGATATGTTAGTTGACCACGCTCCGAAAAATGCACAGATGATAGAAGCGGCTCGGATTGGTGATATTCAGGAGAAAATTACAGCCAAAAGAAGTTTCGTATTGCCTGTTTTAGGGTTGACAAAACAAGGGGTGCAAATGAATGGAGCAGCCTTATTTAGAGGGAAGGATAATAAGCTTGTCGGTAGGTTGAGTGGAGAAAAAACACTAGGATTAAATTATATTATTGGAGAGAAGATGGCAGGTTTTTTTACGATTCGTAAAGGGAATCAATTTGTTACATATGAGATTCATAAAATGCGTCGTAAAATTACTACGTCCGTTACAAATGCTACTAAGCCAAAGTTTGTTATTAATTTATCGTTAGAAGGAACTTTGGCGGAACTGCATTTTAGTGATCATGACCAAATTATGGGAGAGAAGAAACTAAAGCAGTATATTGCGAAAGAGATGGAAAAACGTATTCAAAAAACAATAAAAATTGTACAAAAAGATTATAAGGTAGATGTATTAGGATTGGGAGAAGAATATAAACGTCATGATTATAAAAAGTGGAGCAAAATAAAAAATAATTGGGATCAAGGTGAAAATTATTTTAGTAATTGTGACATCGTAGTTCGGGTGCATCCGACAATTGAGCATTCAGGTTCTTCATTACCAACTCGAGTGGAGTAGAGGTGTTTTATCTTGTTTACCAAATTGAGTATAATATGTACGATATTAATAGCAATTCTCCCATACACAGTATACTTTCTTCATAAGAAAATTATGGAGTATGGTGCACAGCCGTGGCAAAAGAATAAGCAAAAAAGGAAATCTGAATAAATTTCAGATTTCCTTTGATAATCAACGAAGCGTTAATGAAATTCCCTCTATTGATGCCTGTCTCACTTTATCCCGCATTAACGAAAAGTAATCCCCCCACCGCAAAATTCAAATGAAAGCGAGGAAGATAGGTGGTGAATAACTGTCCGTAAAAGCCCGATTGATGCGGGCCTTTACAGACAAGTAGGGATGAAGAAAACTCCCGACTGATAGAAGTTTCACTTTATACAAGCCCTAACCAATGTACCAATTGCGATGTGAGGAATGTAACAACAATGGCGATTACGGTAGGGATTGCAAACGATAGAAATGTCCATTTGGGACTTTTTGTTTCTTTATATATGTTAACCAATGTTGTTCCGCATGGGAAATGAAGTAGTGAGAACAACATTGTATTTAACGCAGTTAACCAAGTCCAGCCATGTTCTAAGAACAAGTTTTTAATTTGGTTTAAATCATCTAGTTCGGTTAAAGCACCAGTTGATAAATAAGACATTAATAAAATTGGAATGACAATTTCATTAGCTGGCAAACCAAGGATGAATGCAGCTAGAATAAATCCGTCAAGACCGAGTGATTTAGCGAATGGATCTAAGAAATTCACAAAATACATAAGTAGGCTTGTGTCACCAACATAAATATTTGCTAATACCCAAGTTAGCATAGCGGCCGGTGCAGCTACGATAACCGCGCGTTTTAAAACATATAATGACTTATCAAGTGTGGAACGTACAATTGTATTCCAAATTTTCGGCTTACGGTATGGTGGTAACTCTAACGTATAGTGAGTTGGGACGCCTTTTAAAGCGGTTTTTGATAATACCCAAGATACAGTTAATGTTACGATAACCCCAATTATAACCATTCCGACTACAACACCTGCCGTAACAAGTGTTTGCATACTGCCGGTATATCCAGCGGCCATGAATAATGATGCCATTAATATTAATGTAGGCCAACGTCCATTACATGGAACGAAGTTATTTGTTAAAATCGCTAACATACGCTCGCGTGGTGATTCGATAATACGTGTTGACATAATGGCAGCAGCGTTACAACCAAACCCCATTGCCATTGTTAATGATTGTTTTCCGTGAGCGCCAGAACGTTTGAATAAACGATCCATGTTAAAAGCAACACGTGGTAAGTATCCGTAATTTTCCAGTAAAGCAAACATAGGGAAGAAAATAGCCATAGGTGGTAACATAACACTAATTACAGCTCCAGTACCACGGAATAAGCCGAGAATTAAGATGCCATGTACCCAAGTCGGTGCATTCATCGCTTGAAACCAAGCGGTTAAATGACCTTCTGCCCACCCGAAAAATTCAGCAATCATATCAGATGGCACGTTAGCTCCTGCAATTGTAAGATAAAAAATAATAGATAAAATTCCGAGCATAATTGGGAATCCGAATATAGGAGAAGTGAAAATTTTATCTAGCCTCTCTGAACGGTATAACTTATCAGTATTCGTGTATTGAACAGCTTCTTTACATATACTTGCGGAAGTTCGATAAATATCACCTACAATATCATCTCGTATATCATCTTTTGTAAGTGTTTGTGCATGTTGAACAATATAATCTAATGGAAGAGCCTTACTGGCTGAGTGAGATTTCATTTATTACGACCTCCCTTATCAGCGGCTCTTTATGATGTTTTTGAAGTGTAGCTAGAAAGTTTTTATCTCCATCTAGTATTCGTAGTGCGACCCAGCGTGCAGGGTATGTATCACCGAATACTTTATAAATTTGAGGTTCTAATTCCTGAATCATATTTTCAATTTGTTCATTATAAGTAATTTGAACAGGTGTAGGAATTAATTTTTTGCTAGCCACTTTAGCGATTACATTTAGCAAATGTCCGATTCCAACGCGGTTTCGAGCCGAAATTTTGACTACAGGTACACCCAGTGATTTTGCTAATTTCTTTTCATCAATGACGATTCCTTTTTTTTCTGCTTCATCGATTAAGTTAATACACACTATAACGTCGTTAGTCATTTCCATCACTTGTAATGCTAAATTTAAATTTCTTTCCATTGCAGTTGCATCTACAACTACTACTGTTACCTCAGGTTTTTCAAAAATAATATAATCCCGTGCAACTTCCTCATCTGCAGAGTTTGAATATAGGGAGTATGTTCCAGGTAAATCAATTACGGTATATACACTTCCGTTATGTTCATATTCACCTTCTGCTTTTAATACAGTTTTGCCAGTCCAGTTTCCGGTATGTTGTTTTAATCCTGTTAACGTATTAAACAATGTGCTCTTTCCGGTATTTGGGTTTCCTGCTAGTGCAATGCGATGGTTTTTCATACTAAATCATCTCCTATTAATCTCCCGAAAATAAGGGAACTTTCTTCACTACGCAGTGCAATGGTCGTATTGCTCACTTGATAAGCGATTGGATCTCCGAGCGGGCTTCTTTGCAATACTTTAATAGTAGCTCCGGGAATAAAGCCTAAATCTAATAAACGACGTTTCATAGTTCCTTCTAATTGTATCTTCTCGATTTGTACAAACTGCCCTGTTTGGAAATTTGAAAGGGGTTTGATATTAGCCGATACCATAAAAGTTACCTCTTCTCTATATTTTTAGTGTTGGTTTAAAAAGTTTGCCGAGGGAAACTTTTTGTTACTAATATAGTAGACTACATGAAATGATGTTGTCAATTGGTACTTTAAAAATATTCAATTATTTTTAGAATTGTTCCAATTTATTGTGTTGTACAGAAAAATATTACTGAAATTATGTGGGATACATGTGGAGTGAACGCTATAAAGTTCAAAAAATAAAGAGATTTGTAAATGTATTTTTAATATAAGTAGTGAAACCAAGAATTTTATTTACAATACATTTACATTATTAAAAGTAAATTTACAATACGGGCAATTTTGTGTGGATTCTTTTGGTTTTTCTTATAAAAAGAGTTGGGATATATGGGTTTTTAGACTTATGACCTCTATTTACTTAAAATTAAAAATCGCTTAACACTAACACAATATTATTGTCCTACAATGAATTTGTGTTCGAAAGAAGTAGATGAATGTGAAAAAGCGATAATCCAAATGGGGGTACAAGACATGGTTATGAAAAAAGGTATTAAATTTTCGTTAGCGGCATTAGTGGTTGCCGGTGCTTTAGTTGGATGCGGCAAATCAGAAAGCACGGATAGCAAAGAAACTGCTAAAGGTAGTAACGATGCAAAACAAGAATTGTCGGGTACAATTGCGGCAGCTGGTTCTACAGCTCTTCAACCGCTTGCTGAAGAAGCGGGTAAAAAATTCATGGAAAAGAATTCGAAAGTTTCTATTCAAGTTCAAGGTGGCGGTAGTGGAACAGGGATTAACCAAGTAGCTTCTGGGGCGGTTCAAATCGGTAACTCTGATGTTCCAGCTGCAGATAAAATAAAAGATCCAGAAAAAGCGAAGGAATTAGTAGACAACAAAGTGGCAGGTATTGCATTTGCACTTGTTGTAAATAAAGATGTGAAGGTTGATAACTTAACTGTGAAACAAGTACAAGATATCTTCTCTGGAAAAGTTACAAACTGGAAAGAGCTAGGCGGTAAAGATGAGAAAATTAACGTGGTAAACCGTCCAGCATCTTCTGGTACACGTGCTACATTTGAAAAAACAGTTATGAAAGATGCGAAGATTAACGATGGAACAGGTACAACACAAGATTCTAACGGTGCGGTAGAACAAGCAATTAATTCTACTCCTGGTTCTATTAGTTATCTTGCAATGTCTTATATGGTAGGCGATAAAAAAGGTGCATTACAAACTGTGAAAATTGATGGTGCAGAGCCAAAAGTTGAAAATATTTCTGCGGGCAAATATCCATTCTGGTCTTATGAGTACATGGTAACAAAAGGGGAAGCGAAAGAAGCTACAAAAGCTTATATCGATTATGTAAAAGGTAAAGACTTCGAAAAACAAGTTGAAGATATGGGTTATATTCCAATGTCTAAACTGAATAAGTAAACATTTAACGGGCTGGCTGCGAGGCCAGCCTTGTTCATTTCAATCTATGAAGTGGGGTTGTGTCCTGTGATGAAGGGGAAAAAACAAATTAATTATGTAAAAAGTGAATATATCGGAAGAACGCTTGTTACGTTTTGCGGTATATTTATTGTTCTTGTTACATTAGCAATTATTGCATTTATTTGCGGGAAAGGAATTCAATCTTTTACACAAAGTGGTATTTCATTTTCTGAGGTATTGACGTCAACAAAATGGAATCCGAATGCTGATCAGGGATCGTTTGGTGCCGTTATCTTTATTGTTGGTTCAATGCTTGTTTCATTAGGTGCGGTCGTTATTAGTGCGCCAATCGCGCTTGCTCTTGCGATATTTATGAACTTAATTTCACCAAAGTTTGGGAATAAGGTATTAAAGCCTGTTTTAGAATTATTAGTTGGAATTCCTTCAGTAGTATATGGTTTATTAGGGGTTACCATTTTAGTTCCGCTTTTACGTGATTCATTCGGTGGTGTTGGTTTTAGTTTAATTGCCGGTATTATTGTGCTCAGTATTATGATTTTACCTACTATTGCTAGTATTGCTTCCGATGCAATACGTTCGGTTCCCTTTGATTATTTGGAAGCCTCTTATGGTTTAGGTTCGACGAAATGGCAAGCGATTAGCCGTGTTATTGTTCCGGCTGCAAAAAAAGGTATTTTAACAGGGGTCGTTCTAGGATTAGCTCGTGCTTTCGGCGAAGCGTTAGCGGTTCAAATGGTAATTGGGAATACTGTTAAATTGCCTGAAGGGATATATAGTCCAACGGCAACGTTGACAGGTATTCTAACAATGGATATGACGAATACGTTAAATGGAACTGCCTGGAATAACGCTTTATGGACATTGGCAATGATATTACTTGTTATTTCATTCCTGTTTATTTTAGTAATACGAGCAATTGGCCAAAGAGGTGAACGATAGCGATGAACGCAAGAAAAGTAAATAATATTTGGACGGGTATTTTATATGCAGTTGCAGCGTTTGTAGTAGCTTTACTTGTTTTCTTAGTATACGAAATTTTGCAAAAGGGTTGGGGTTTTTGGGATCCAAGTTTCTTGTTCGGAGAACCAAGCAATACAAGAGCTGGAGGTGGAATTGGTCCGCAGTTATTCAACTCTTTCTATATGCTTGTTATTACCTTAGTCATTTCAATTCCGCTTGGATTAGGAGCAGGGATTTATCTTGCGGAATATGCGAAACAAGGACGCTTTTTAGGATTTGTTCGTTTATGTATTGAAACGATGGCATCACTACCTTCTATTGTTGTTGGGTTATTTGGTTTATTAGTGTTTGTTACAATGACTGGTTGGGGCTATACGGTAATGGGAGGAGCACTTGCTTTAACGATTTTAAATTTACCGGGTCTAACGCGTGTTTGTGAAAGTGCGATTACGGAAGTTCCGTCTAATGTAAAAGAAGCGAGTCTTGGGCTTGGTGCAACAAAATGGCAAACGATTGTGCGAATTATTATCCCCACAGCATTGCCGCAAATTATTACGGGGATTATTTTAGCTGCGGGTCGTATATTTGGTGAGGCGGCGGCGTTAATTTATACAGCGGGATTAACATCACCGATTTTAAATTCTGCTGCCGATTTTTCAAGTCCTGCACACCCGTTGAATCCATTTCGACCAGCTGAAACATTAGCAGTTCATATTTGGAAATTGAACTCTGAAGGGATTATTCCAGATGCGAAGTTAATTGCGACAAAATCAGCAGCAGTCTTAATTATTATGGTATTACTCTTTAATATTATTGCCCGTTTTACTGCATCTGTACTTCATAAACGTTTTACGGGAGCTAAGAAATCTCGTAAAACAACGAAAGCCAAAGCGGCTTAAACGCTTGTACCCTAAATGGATAAGAAGCTCTCTGTTTATAAAAAAACAGGGAGCTTTTTTGTGTGAAGTGAATCCGGTAATCTCGGTTATAGCAGGAGTATGAAGATAAAATATTGTATATATACCTGTGTATGTAAATGCTGAATGGAGATGGAGAGGAAGTTTTTTATGTTTTTTCTACAAATGTCAGGCTTACCGGGTTCGGGAAAATCAACACTTTCTAGACGTATAGCGAAAAATACAGGTGCAATTGTGATTGATCATGATATTGTGAAAACGGCCTTACTAGAGTCGTTGGAAACTCGTCAAATTGAAACAACGGCCGCTGGTGGAATTTCGTATGAAATCGAATGGGCGCTAATAGATTTTCATTTATCCATGGGGCATAGTGTAATATTGGATAGCCCGTGTCTCTATATAGAAATGGTGGAAAAGGGGACGATCTTGTCTAGGGAACATCGTGTGAAATGCAAATATATTGAATGCTATCTTAATAATATAGAAGAAATTAATAATAGGCTAAAGACACGAGAACGAATGATAAGTCAAATTGAGAAAGTGGAATCTGAAGAAGTGTTTAAAGAAGGGTTAGATGGTAGTAAACGACCATCTGATTTTACATATCTTATTGTAGATTCTGGGAAGCCTTTAGCGGATTATATTGATGAAGTGATGACGTATATGAATGAGTAGTCGTGAAATTATAATTGTATATTATAGTAGAAAAAACGTTATCTTCAAAACAGAAGATAACGTTTTTTGGTGTTAAGCTTTTGGTGTATCTATAGAAGAGACTACTTTTCTGCGTGAGCGTCGTTTTTTACCGAATTTATCTAACAGTTCATACATAACAGGGACGACAACTAGTGTGAGCACAGTTGAAACTGCTAAACCACCGATTACAACAACCGCTAAACTTTTAGATACCATACTGCCGGCTTGTGATTGGCTGAATAATAATGGTAACATCGCTACTATTGTTGTAATGGCTGTCATAATAATTGGTCGTAGCCTTGTAGAGCCTGCTTCTAGTAAAGCTTCCCGTGTCGTCATGCCGTGTTCTCTATTTTGTTGAACACGTTCTATTAATACAATGGCATTGGTGACTACGATACCAATTAACATTAATGCACCGATTAGTGCATTTAAATCGACTGGTGTTTTTGAAATGATTAATCCTAAAATACCGCCAACAGCAGCTAGTGGTAAAGAGAATAAAATCGCAAATGGGGCGCGTGCTTGCCCGAAAGTAATAACCATAATTAAATAAACAATCCCGATGGCGATACCCATGATTTTGAATAAATTTGTAAAGTCTTCTTGCATTGATTCAGTTGCACCAGCAATTTTAACTTTCGCACCGTTTGGTAGGTCTAATTCTGAAATAGCTTTGTTCACTTCAGTGTTTACTTTACTTAAATCTTCATTTGTTGCTTCGGCAGTTATTTGAATGGTTTCTTTTCCATCTTTATGGAAAATCTCTGTTTGTAATCGTTTTTCTGAAATGGTTGCAATATCTTTTAAAGGAATTGATCCTGCTATAGGTGATAAGATGTTTGTGTTAAGAATATCTTCCTTGTTACTTATCTTTTCTTGTTTATGTTCCAGCATAATGGTTGTTTTCTCATCATCAATTGTCAGTTGCCCAATTGGTGATTTTTTCATAAGGAATGTAACTTGTTGTCCGGCTGTTTCTGGTGTCAATCCAACTTGTTCCGCTTTCTTTTGATCAATATCGATTTGCCATTCTTTTTTTGACTCTTCTCGATTTGTTTTTACTTTAGAAAGATTGTCTATACTTTTTAGTTTTGTTTCAACGACATCAGCAGCTTTTTTTAAATTTGTCTCATTGTTTGCTGTCACGTTAAATTGCAAGCTGTTTCCTCCGCCGGAATTAGAATAGCTTGCCTTTGTATAATCGAATTCGGCTGGTTTAAAGTCTGCATGCTCTTTTTTTAGTTTTTTGATATATTGATCGATATCTGTTCCTTTTTTGAAGACTACAGCAATAGATGCAAGGTTATTTTTAGTTGTAAATCCAAACTGTGCATCTTCAGCACTGGAACCCATTCGTAAAATAACATCTTTTACATCGCTGTTAGAAAGTAATTTTTTTTCAAAATCAAAGGCTGTTTGCTTTCTAGATTCAAAATCGTAATTTGCTGGGAATGTCATCTGAATTGAAAGCATCGTATCGTCTTCTGATTTGATATTTGCTTTTGGAAGTAATATATAAGCAGCAATTGATCCGGCAAATAATAAGAAAGAAGAAAATAAAATAATAAACTTATGTGAAAGGGCCCACTTTAAAGTAGCTGTATACTTTCTTGAAGGTTTCGGTGTACGCTGCCTTGTTTTTCTCAGTAATAAAAATGCCATAAGTGGAACAACGGTTAAGGCCACCACTAGTGAAGAAAGTATAGAGTATACAACGGCCAATACCATAGGTAACATTAGCTTGCCGATTGTACCTGATACAAGACCGATAGGTAAAAAGACAGCGACTGTTGTTAAAGTAGAAGAGGTAATCGCAACAGCTACCTCTTTTGTGGCGTCTAGAATGATGTCTTTTGAAAAATGTTCTTTTTGTAAGCGCCGGAAGATATTTTCAATGACAACAATACTATCGTCAACAAGTCGACCAACCGCTACTGCTAAGCCCCCGAGAGTTAAAATGTTTAATGTAACATTAGATTGATCAAGTAAAAATAGTGTTAGTAAAATGGATAACGGAATACTAACGACAGCGATAAGGGTTGTTCGAACGCTGCGTAAAAAGATTAAAATAATAAATGTCGCAGCAATTGCTCCTAAAATGACTTCTTTCCCCATGCTCATAACTGCATTTTCAACTTGTTCGTGAGTAGAGGATATTAATTTAATTGTATAAGTATCTTTATATTCTTTGCTTATAGTTTTTATTTTTTTATCAATTTCTTTTCCGATTGCAACTGCATTTTTGCTAGGTTCTTTCATAATAACTAATCCAGTTCCCTCTTCGCCATTCACATGTGAAACGGTATCAAAATGTTGTTTTATTTTTACTTGAGCTATATCTTGTAATTTGATTTGAGGGGTAAGTGACATGTTTTTTATTTCATCTACATTTTTGACATTTCCAATGACGCGTAGGCTGTGGTCTTCGTTATTGACAGTAACTTGACCAACTGGAGTGGAAGTTTCTTTTCCTTGTAAGGCGGCTAATACTTGCTGTGGTGTTACGTTTTTATTTTTCATTTCATTTGGGTCTAAGAGGATAGATAACTCGGATGTTGATTTACCGTAATACATGACGTTAGCAACGCCGTCGATATTTTCAAGTTGCGGGATGATTTCTTCTTCAATCTGTTTTTCGTCTGCTTTTGTAAAACCATTCTGTTTTTGAACGGTAATTTGTGCAAGTGGAATCATAGAGGTATTAAGTTGACTAACGACGGGTTTTGTAATTTCTTTTGGGAAATTTACGTTGCTGGTAATTTTTTCGACCTCGCGTGTAGCATCCTTCATATTAGCTTTAGATGTATAAGCGATATCGATACGAGATAAACCTTCATAAGTAGAAGAAGTTATTGTATCGACGTGTTCCAAATTTCGAAACTTTTTTTCGAGCGGTTCGGTTACTTCTTTTGTCAATGTTTCAGCATCTAGCCCTTGAGACATTGTAGTGACAGTTATTGCGGGATTATCGACGCTGGGTAGAAACTCCATCGGTAATTTGGAGCCGGAATAAATGCCGAGCACAGAAATGAGAAAAACCATGATGATGATAGCGGCTCGATTTTTTAATGAGAATTTTGTTAACCTATCCATAAAAATGATTCCTCCGTTTAAGTTGTTTTTTAGCCTACTTCGTTACTATATAACAAAACCTGGATATCTTTCATTAATTGAATGTAAAAAAATTCTAAATTTATTCTTAAGTAGCGAGTGAATAGGGTTTTGTAAGGAAGAGCTAGAGAGTTGGCTGGGTATTTTAGCCTTTTAAAATTCTGTTGAAGTCAGGAGGAAGAAAATCCATTTAAATATGAAATAAAGAGGCGAAATTATTAAGTGGAAAACTTTTTTAGTTTTTTCAAAAAAACACTTGTGATTTAAAAATAAGGATGGTATATTAATAAACGTCGCTGATGCGGAACACGCAGAAAGTGAAAAAAAGAAATTAAAAAACTTAGTTGACATCGAAAAATGAAGATGCTAACATAAGGAAGTCGCCAATCGGCGATGGACAAGTTCTTTGAAAACTGAACGAAACAAACAACGTGAAACGTCAATTTTTATTTTAGATGCTAGACAAACTAACTTTATTGGAGAGTTTGATCCTGGCTCAGGATGAACGCTGGCGGCGTGCCTAATACATGCAAGTCGAGCGAATGGATTAAGAGCTTGCTCTTATGAAGTTAGCGGCGGACGGGTGAGTAACACGTGGGTAACCTGCCCATAAGACTGGGATAACTCCGGGAAACCGGGGCTAATACCGGATAACATTTTGAACTGCATGGTTCGAAATTGAAAGGCGGCTTCGGCTGTCACTTATGGATGGACCCGCGTCGCATTAGCTAGTTGGTGAGGTAACGGCTCACCAAGGCAACGATGCGTAGCCGACCTGAGAGGGTGATCGGCCACACTGGGACTGAGACACGGCCCAGACTCCTACGGGAGGCAGCAGTAGGGAATCTTCCGCAATGGACGAAAGTCTGACGGAGCAACGCCGCGTGAGTGATG
>Ga0102589_1000686_pt1 | contig 60518 bp, 53 predicted proteins | sample AraplaMF_Col_mLB_FD_76858 | JGI IMG/M metagenome (GOLD analysis project Ga0102589, IMG submission 76858) | Arabidopsis root microbial communities from the University of North Carolina, USA - plate scrape MF_Col_mLB | ecosystem: Host-associated > Plants > Roots > Endosphere | place: USA...
ACCGCGCGCCGGATGGCTGCACGCTGACCGCGGAATCGCTGCTGAAGAACGTGCTGCCGTTCAACATGATGGCGATGGCGATGGGCCTGCACCCGCGCTGCGGCATCGAAGACACCATCATCGACCAGCACGGCAACCGCATGACTTCGGTGCAGCAGATCGAGCAATGCGTGCGCGTGGCCAAGGAACTGGGCCGCGAGATCGCCTCGGGCAAGGAAGCGCGCGAGATCTACCGCATCGGCACCTGGTACGACAGCGCCGAGGAAACCCTGGCGGCACACGGCATGGCGCCCAACCGCAAGAGCGGGCAGAAGAACCTGCCGCTGCGCGCGGCCTGACGTGCTTCGCCTGGCTGGGGCCCCCCGGCCGGGTATTCATCGGCCGGGCGTTGCCCGGCCCGTGCGCCGAACCAACCACGACATCGCTGAAGTCATGAACCCTGCCCCCGCCGTCGCCAACCCGTGCCTCAACATCTGCCGCCTCGACGTTGCCGGCCGGTACTGCCAGGGCTGCGGCAGGACACCGCTGGAAATCGGCACCTGGGACCGCATGACCGATGCCCGGCGCGCCGAGGTGCTGGCCGAGCTGCCAGCGCGCCAGCCCTGGCGCCGCGCCCAAGCCGCGTCCGCGCCCTGATTCCCCATCGCCCGCCACCAGGCACGCATGTGCCGGCGGGCGTCATCAAGCTGTCGCCATGAACTACCCGACCACGCTTACGGTCGACGCCTACTTCGACCTGATCTGCCCCTGGTGCATGATCGGCAAGAAGCACCTGGAAACCGCCATCGAATGGCTCGTCCAGGAGCACCCGAACGTTGCCGTCCGGGTCGACTGGCGCTCTTACCCGCTGCTTCCGGCCACGCCCGCGGAGGGCACGCCCTACCGCGATTTCTACCTGGCACGGCTGGGAGGCCCCGAGGCCCTGGCCGCGCGCCAGGCGCAAGTCTGCGCCGCGGCACTGGACGCCGGCATCACGCTGGCGCTGGACCGCATCGAAACCTTTCCCAGCACGCTGCTGGCCCACCGGCTGCTACGCCACGCCGTCAGGCAAGCCGGCGCCGGCGCGGCGCCGGCGCTGCTGGACGAGCTGTTCACGCGCTACTTCATGCGCGGCGAGAACATCGGCGACCCGCAGGTCCTGCGGCGCGCGGCGGCAGCCTGCGGCATCGCATTGCCTGACGCCGGCGCCAGCACCGGCCGGCCAGACCTGGACTGGCTGCCGCCGCTGCACGACGCGGAGGATCCTCCCCTGCGCGCCGGCTTCGGCGTGCCCCATCTTGTTTTCAACGGCACGCACAGCGTGTCGGGCGCACGGCCGCCCGCCGTGCTGCTCGAAGCCATGCGGCGGGCGCTGGCGCGCGCGAAGCAGCGCGCCACGCTGGCGGCCGGCTGAATCTGCCCGCGCCGGCCCACGAACCGGCGCAGGCCCCCAATCTCTTCAACCTGATCCCATGACCACCCCGGCAAGAAGGCTGGCATGGGCCGGTTCTATCTCATATCTTTAAACGGAGACAACCATGCCAACCCGCCCCACCCTGTTCCGCCCCCGCCACGCCGTGGTTGCCGCCATGCTGGCACTGGCAATGCCGGCCGCGATGGCCTGGACCAGCAAGCCCGTGCGCATGCTGGTGCCGGCGCCTGCCGGCGGCACCATGGACGTGATCGCACGCCTGCTGGCCGACCAGCTTTCGGCCGACCTCGGCACGCCCGTGGTGGTCGACAACAAGCCGGGTGCCGGCGGCGGCATCGCGATCAGCGCAATGCTGGCCGCGCCGCCCGACGGCCAGACCATCATGGTGACCGCGACCAACGTGCTGACCGAAGTGCCGCACGTGCTGAAGACCCCCTACAACACGATGAAGGACATCCGCCCGCTGGCCGCGGTGGCGCGGTCGCGACTGCTGCTGGTGGGCTCGCCAACGCTGCCGGCCAAGGACTTCAACGGCCTGGTGAACTATGCGCGTGCCAATCCCGGCAAGCTCAGCTTCGCGTCCTACAGCGCCGGCACGGCGTCGCACTACGCGGGCGTGATCATGAACCAGAAAGCGGGCATGGACCTGCAGCACGTGCCGTTTGCCGGCTCGGCGCCGGCGCTGACACAGGTGATGGGCGGCCAGATCGCCGTGATGTACGACGGGATGGTGACGTCGCTGCCGATGATCAAGGCGGGCAAGCTGCAGCCGTACGCCGTGGCATCGAAGAGCCGCTCGCCGCTGCTGCCGCAGGTGCCGACCTTCGCGGAACTGGGCTATCCGGATGTCGAGTTCAGCAACTGGGTTGGCGTGATCGCCTCCGCGCGCGTGCCTGTCGAACTGGCGCAGAAGATCCAGACCGCCACCTACAAGGCCGCGGCAACGCCTAAGGTGCAGGAGCGGATGCAGGCGCTGAGCTATGAGCCGATGCCCGCACAGACGTTGCAGCAGCTTGGACAGTCGCTGCACGATGAGTTCGACCGCAATGGCGGGATTGTGAAGGCGTTCAATATCCAGCCCTGATCGGGCGCTACTGTTCCGACGGTCCGCTCGCCCCTGCCTCGCCCTCTCCATTGAAAAGGGAGAGGGCGAGGCAGTCATCGTTACGGACCCCGGCGCGGAGTCGGGGCTTTTTTGAGAGCCCACCGCCGGGGAAGCCTCCGACCTCGGCTACTGACGCCCTACTCACTCTCGAGCCACTGGATCGCAAAGCGCATCAACTCCTTGCCGCTGGAAATATCCAGCTTCTCCTTGATGTTAGCCTGATGTGCCTCGATGGTCTTGACGCTCCGGTTCAGTTTCATGGCGATCTCGCGAGTGCTGAAGCCAAGTCCGATCAGATGCAGGACCTCGAACTCGCGTTCCGAAAGACACGCGACCAAACTCGCCGGGGTCTTTCCGGGGGCCGCCAGAGACCGCGCCAGCCTGGCATGCATCGCGGCGCTGAGGTAGATATTGCCTGCCAGCACCTCGCGGATGGCACTCATGACGTGCTCCGTGGCCTCGAGTTTCATCAGATACCCATTGGCGCCCGCCCGCAATGCGCGTTCGGCAAACAAGGTTTCGTCATGCATGCTGAGGACGAGTATTGCCAGCTTCGGGTGGTGTTGCCTGAGCGTCTTGATAAGATCCAGGCCGGAGTCCGACTGCAGGCTGAGGTCCACAATGGCGATGTCGGGCTGGCAGGCCATCGCCGCCAGGGCTTCTGCCGTACTGGCGGCCGCACAGCAGACGTGCAGATCCTCTTGCATCAGCAAATGGGTCAGTCCCTCCCGGATGATGGGATGGTCGTCGACGATCAGGACCCTGGTTGCGGGGCCACGGCTAGATAGCGTCTCTGGCATGGCCGGGACCCTCCGGTATCGGATAGCTGATGGCAACCGTGGTGCCGCCCATGGCATTGCGGGTGACGGCGCACGAACCGTCCAGCAGGCTTGCGCGGTGACGCAGGTTGTGGAGTCCCAGTCCCGAAGCGCGTTCCATCCGGTCCGCGTCGATCCCAACGCCATCGTCGCTGATCGAAAGCGTCTGGATTTCGCCCTCGCGCTCCAGGTCGATCCAGATATGGCTGCCCTGGCTGTACTTCAGGGCGTTATTGACTGCTTCCTGTGCCGCACGGTAAAGGTTGGTCTGCATTGGCGGATCCGGCAAGTCCACATCTGAGGCGATGCGCAGCGTACAGCCAATGCCGTTCAGCGAGCGTGTCGATTCTGCCAGGCCCTGGAGTGCGGCCGTGAGGTCGCCGGACTCCCCGGCGACGGGATCCAGGCCATGGGCAATCCTGCGGGTCATCAAGGACGCCTGTTTCACCAGTTCGACGACCGTTGCCGCATCTGCGGACGCCGGGTTCCCCTGCTTCTGCAGTTCCCGGCTCAACGTGGCGCAATAAAAGCCCAGGCTGGTAAGGTGCTGCCCGAGGCCGTCATGCAGTTCCCGGCCAATGAGCCTTTGTTGGTGATCGCCGATCCGGATCAGCTCCGCCTCCAGCCGGCGCCGCCTTTTCATCTCCTGCTTCAGCTCATCGTTGGCCAGCTCAAGGTCCTGGGTTCGCTCTTGCACGCGCCGCTCGAGTTCCTTGTGGGATGCCATCAGCAGACGATGAAAGCGCTTCTCCCGGGCATGTGCCGCCACCAGCAGCAGCCCGGTGATCGCCATCACGTTCGCGAACGCACACCATCTTACAAGGCTGTCCACCGGGGATTCCGCGGCAAACGGGCCGGTGCCGTGCGTGGTGCCCCGAATGGCGATGATCGAGACCAGCAAGGTCGCGAGGCTGGTGCCAAGATGATCAAAGCGCAGGGCGGCCCAGATAACAAACGGAAAGATCGCCATGGCCGCAGGATAGTAGCCGTGCCCGGCAAGCTGCGGCGCGCCGAAGATCAGGTAACTTACCCAGAGGAGCCCCACGGCCAGTCCACACGATTCCACGGCTTGCTTCGCCGAACGGACAGGACTCCGATAGGTGAGCAGGTTCAGCAGCGGCGGAGCCACCACGAGCACCCCCATCATGTCGCCGAGCCACCATTTCAAGAAGGCGGCGCTGTATTCCCCGCCTGACAGCAGCCCTCCACCCCAGAGGGCAGTCGCGCCAATCAACGCGCTCAGAGCCGAGCCGAGCGTCGCTGCCAGGATGATGAAGGCCAGGACGTCCTTGATGCGATCAAGCGACAACTGGAACCCGGCGACCCGCTTTAGCAACCATGTGGCCGTTAAGGCGGCTGCCGTCGCGCCGAGGCCGATCACCGCGGCGACATGCGGAGGCACGCCCACGGACATGTTGGCCAGCAGCGAGCCAATGGCAACGCCGGGGGCAACGCCGAAGCCCATCGTGAGCAGCGCAACGAGGGCGATGCCGCTGGATGGCCAGACCAGGGACACCGCACCGCCCACTACCGCATAAGCAAGCCCCAGCCTTGCACCTGCAAAATACGCCAATGCGACTAATCCGGTTTGAATAAAGAGGTTGAGCCTCGACTTCTGCAGAATGATGGCCATTGTTCGATTCTCAAACCCCGGGACAGGCTCCGGCACACCAAGCCATGTCCAGCGTTAGCCGAAATGACAAAATTCCTGCGAAAACCAACACATCAAAATTTGTAAAAACCTATAAATTTGCACCGAATCCGTGCAACGTGCAGCTGGGCAGATCCATTGGTGATGCAATGCCTCCTACGAATCTATGCCAGAACGCTGCTGCGCGGGTAAATGTTCTTGAATGAGTTCGATAGTTCCCGCCCGCCCTTCGAATAGGGCATTCCCCTAGCCGCTTTTCGGAAACAAGCCCTATTCATCAACCTACCGTCAGGGCATACATTGCAGTCGTACGAAGCTATGTCCTCACACTGGAGCGAAAATGATTCGCGCCGGCTCTTGCAACCGCCATAAGTAGGAGGTGGAAAAATGGTAAAGACACTCATTCTGCTAGCTGGCGCGAGTGCGGCGCTTGGCTCCAGCCTGGCCTATGCGGGCATCGGGGCGCGAGATGTGTACACGGACGGCGCGAGCATCATGGGGCCGCGAGATCCATATTCCGATGGAAGCGCGAAGTTTGACGTCTACTCAGACGGGGCGAGAGTCATGGACAGGCGTGACGTGTTCACCGACGGCGCGAAAATCACCAACCGCGATGGCCTCGTAGAAGACGGTAAGTAAGCAACTACAGAATGGCCCCAGAGCGTCTGCAATAGTGGGGGCGCCCTACGTCGGCGGCCACGACCCAGCATCTTCCCCGAGCAACGGCGTCGGGGATTTTTTTATTCTTCGCTGACGATCGCGGCCACCTGAGCCGAAGAACGGGCATTCCTGGCCCGCATGCGCGGGCCAAAACGGCGCGGCACGCCGGCGGGCTCAGCCGTGGTGCCCCGTCCCCAGCGTGTCGCGCTTGATCTTCTTTGCCAGCGACCACTTGTGGACTTCCGTCGGGCCATCGTAGATCCGGAACGCACGCAGTTCCCGGAATGCCTGGTCGACGATGGTGTCGCGCGACACGCCGTTGCCGCCCAGGATCTGGACGCAACGGTCCGCGACGCGGAACAACGCTTCGGAGACGGCAACCTTGGCCATCGAGCTTTCGGTGGTGCCTGCCGACCCCGCGTCGAGCACGCCGGCGCACCAGTCGATCATCAGCGCAGCCTGCTGCAGGTCTATCAGGTTCTCGGCCAGCATGAAGCCGACGCCCTCATGGTCGATCAGCAGCTTGCCGAACGCCTTGCGCGTCGTAGCGTAGGCCCGTGCGATCTCGTCCGCCCGCGTAACCGTACCGAACCAGCGCATGCAATGCGAAAGCCGCGCCGGGGACAACCGTACCTGCGCATAGCGAAAACCTTCGTTCACCTCGCCCAGCACCTGGTCGGCCGGCACGCGCAAACCGTCGATGAGGACCTGCGCATGGCCGCCCGGCATCGAGCTGTCGATGGTATCCAGTACGCGCTCGGTGCGGATCGCCGGGTGCGGCAGGTCGACGAGGAACATCGTGGCCTGCGCGCGCTCACCCTCCCCGGTTCGGGCCATCACGATACCGACGCTGGCGCCTTCGGCACCGGTGATGAACTTCTTGCGGCCGTTGAGCACCCAGTCATTGCCATCGCGGACCGCCGTGGTCTGCAGCATCGACGGATCCGACCCGGCGCCGCCCTCTTCCGCGGGCTCGGTCATGAAGAACGCCGAGCGGGCCTCGCCGCGGACTAGCGGGGCAAGGAAACGCGCCTGCTGTTCGGCGGATGCCACCTTGCCAAGCAGGAACATGTTGCCCTCATCGGGCGCCATGGTATTGACGGCGACCGGGCCGAGCGGCGACAGGCCCGAGCGCTTCAAGACAGCGGCAGTCTCCAACTGGCTCAGGTGGCTGCCATCGGCAAGGATATGCGGCGTCATGACGCCTGCCTCGCGCGCCTTGGCACGCAGTTCCCCGACCAGTTCGGCCGAGGGCCCATGCGCGGTGCATCGCGCATCATGCTCGTACGGGGCAACGACATCGCGCACGAAACGCTCCACGCGGTCTGCGATGTCCTGGCTTCTTTCGGTGGGACAGGGGGTGAACATGGATGCCATTCCTCAGAGTGTGTTGACCAGATGGCCGCCGTCGACGGCCAGCACGGTGCCCGTCATGTAGCGCGAGGCATCGGACGCGAGCAGTAGCAGCGGCCCGTCCAGATCCTCCAGTTGTCCGAGACGGCGCTGCGGAATGCGGCTGACAAGCGCCCTGCCCGACTCAGTCTGCCAGAAGTCACGATTGATATCGGTATCGATGTAACCCGGCGCGAGCGCATTCACGCGAATGCCGTAGCGTGCCCATTCGAGGGCGAGCGTGCGGGTCAGTTGCACGACACCGGCCTTGGACACCGCATAGGACACCACGCCGCCTGCCTGCCGCAGCCCCAGGATCGACGCCACGTTGATAATGCTCCCGCCACCGCGCTCGCGCATGCCGGCGGCCAGCGCCTGCGCCAGGAAAAACATGCCTTTGAGATTGGTGTCCATCACCAGATCCCAGTCTTCTTCGGCATGTACGAGAGCCGGCCCCTCGCGTACCAGCCCGGCGTTGTTGACGAGAATATCGATGGGCCCGGCTTCTTCCACCAGGGCCGCGCGCGACGCGGCACTGGTCACATCGAGCGCCACGCAGCGGGCGCGCCCGTACTGTTCCACCATGCTCGCCACCGACTGCAGCGCGTCCAACCGGCGTGCCGCCAGCACCACGTCAGCGCCGTGTGCGGCCAGCCGTTGCGCGAAGTGCGCGCCCAGCCCGCTCGATGCGCCCGTTACCAGCGCGCGCTTGCCGGCAAGGCCGGGCAACGTTTCCGCCATGGTTGTCTCCATCCGTTTGCGTGATGGGATCATATTGTAGGATGATTTCATCCCATGTCAATGGCTCAGGATCCTGGTCCCGGCCAATCCATTAGAATGGCGCCCGTGCCACGACCAACCTCGTCTTCCTCTGCAATGTCCATCGATACACCCGTTGCGCCTGGCCCGGCGGACAGCAGCGCGTCTGATATCGTGTTTTTTGGGATCATGAACGGCCTGGAACTCGGCAGCTTCGTGCCGGGCCAGCGACTCGTGGAAACCGACCTCGTCGCGCATTTCGGTGTTGGTCGCAATTCGGTGCGCGAGGCACTGCAGCGGCTGGCCGCCGAAGGTATTGTCGACCTCCCGCGCCATCGAGGCGCGATCATTCGCCGGCTGACCCTGCAGGAAACCCTCGATGTCCTCGATGTGGCGGAGCGCATGACCGGTCTGCTTGCGCGCGCCGCTACGCGAGGCAGTGGTAACCGGGCACTGGCACAGGCGCTGCGCGCTTCGGTACAGGGGCTCGTCGCCGCAGAGAAGGCACATGACGACGAAGCCTTCTCAGGCACCAGACGGCATTTCTACCGCACGCTGCTGGAAATGGGCGACAACCGCGAGCTGCGCAGGCTGTTTCCGACCATCCATATGCCGATCGTGCATGCACAGCATCGACTGGCCTCGCTGCGAAAGATGCGGCTGGACGATTATCGGCACATCGCCACGGCCGTGCTGGCCGGCGACCCCGAAACCGCCGAGGCCGCCGGCGTGGCGCACGTGCAGAACGTGCGCCATGCAATTCTGGAGAGACAGCCCGCCTGAGATCAGGGCCGGCAATATGCGATCGCGATCGCTGGCAGCGGCAGATCCGTCTGTCCTTCCCGTCCTGTCGTATCGGGCCGCTCCCGGCCAGCTTCAGTCAGCCACCTCGCGCTCACCGTTGGCAATCGCCAGGATCCCCCAAAGATCGTCGTACATCACTTATCTCCGAGTTTCCGTGCTGTGGCGAACTCCTGATGAGCACGCGGATTTCACACATAGCGCCGCTTCGGAAAGGCTGCACGGGTTCGAGAGGCACTTTGCAATCGGAATTTGACCGACTAATGTTGGACTATGCTCCGGGGCCAGACGACGGAGGCAGTTATGAGCACGGTCTCAACAGAACCCGGCAGCTATCACGTTACACCGCCGCAAAACCCTGGTGAAGTCATCGCTCTGATCAGGAAGCACGGGATCCAGGTCGTTGACCTGAGGTTCACCGACTTGCCCGGCGTGTGGCAGCACTTCTCGATCACGCTGCCGGAAGTCAACGACGATTTGTTCTCGGCCGGCATCGGGTTCGACGGGTCTTCCATTCGTGGGTTCCAGGAAATACACGAGTCCGACATGCTGGTCAGGCCTGACCCGGCCACAGCGTTCGTCGATCCGTTTTGCACGGCACCAACGCTGGCGCTGATCTGCGATGTGCTGGACCCTGTCCTGCACCAGCCGTACTCGCGCGATCCGCGCCACATCGCACGAAAGGCGGAGGCGTACCTCCAGCAAACCGGCCTGGCTACGGTTTGCTACGTTGGCCCTGAACTGGAATTCTTCATTTTCGACTCGATTCGCTTCGGACAGGACCAGCACTCCGGCTACTACTATGTCGAATCTGCCGAAGGCGAATGGGCCTCGGGTCGTGACGAAGGCGGCTATGGCGGAGGCAATCTTGGCTACAAGCAGAACTACAAGGGAGGATACTTTCCCGTGCCGCCAAGCGATACGCTGCAGGACATCCGCTCCGAAATCGTACTCGCGCTGATGCAGGCAGGCGTCCAGGTCGAGGTGCATCACCATGAGGTAGCCACGGCGGGCCAGAATGAAATCGACATGCGCTTTGCACCGCTGACCCGGATGGCAGACAACGTGATGATGTATAAGTACATCTGCAAGAATGTTGCACGCCGCCACGGCAAGGTCGCCACATTCATGCCCAAGCCCCTGTTTGCCGACAACGCGAGCGGCATGCATTGCCACCAGAGCCTCTGGCGCGGCGGCGAGAACCTCTTCTATGACGCGAACGGTTGGGCGCAGACGTCCCAGATGTGCCGTTGGTATATAGGCGGCTTGCTCAGGCACGCCCCCGCCCTGATGGCTTTCTGCGCGCCGAGCACAAATTCCTACAAGCGACTGGTCCCTGGATATGAGGCGCCTGTCAATCTGGCCATGTCGCAGCGCAACCGCTCTGCCGCCGCCAGGATTCCAATGGTTTCGGATTCTCCAAGCGCCAGACGCGTTGAATTCCGCTGTCCGGACCCGTCGGCCAATGCCTACCTGGCCTTCTCGGCAATGCTGCTCGCGGGCCTTGACGGCATTGACAACCAGACGGACCCCGGCGACCCGATCGACAAGAATATCTACGATCTGCCACCGGAGGAAGCCGCCAACATCCGGCAGGTTCCAGGCTCGCTCGAAGAGTCGCTTTCCGCACTGGAATCCGACTCAGATTTCCTGCGAAAGGGGGATGTCTTCACCGAAGACCTGATCAGGACCTGGATTGACTACAAGCGCACACGCGAGATTGATACATTGAAGTTACGCCCGCACCCGTGGGAGTTCCACCTCTACTTTGACATCTGATCACCTGCGCGCCGTGCGCTAAAAAAAAAAGCGCCAGTCCCCGCCTAAGGACTGGCGCCGAGTTCCTTACCTTCCCTCTCAGGCTGCGTCTTCCCGCAGCTGCTTCTTGTTGATCTTGCCGACGCTGGTCTTCGGGATTGCCTCGACAAACGTGATGCGGTCGGCTTCGGGCACCGCATACTTGCTGATGCGCTGCGACGCCACGTGTCCCAGCAGATGCCCGCGGACCTGCTCCGCATCCACGTCAACACCCGGCTTGCGCACCACGAAGGCCATCGGCCGCTCACCCCACCGGGCATCGGGGACGCCGATCACGGCGCACTCCAGCACGCCGGGCACTTCGGTGATCAGGTTCTCCACCTCGATCGACGATACCCACTCACCGCCGGTCTTGATCACGTCCTTGATGCGGTCGACGATCTGCACGAAGCCGTCCTCGCCCATCACCGCGACGTCCTGGGTATGCAGGTAGCCGCCGGCCCACAGCTCTTCCGATGCCGCCGGCTTGCCGAAGTACGCCTTGGTCAGGAACGGCGCGCGCAGCACGATCTCGCCGCGGCTCTTGCCGTCGTGCGGCAGATCCTGCATGTCTTCGCTGACGATGCGGTAATCGACCAGCGTCACCGGCCGGCCGGTTGAGCAGCGCATGCGGACTTCCTCGGCGCGGTCCTTCGGCGCGCGCCCTGGCGGCAGCTGCGCCAGCGACACGATCGGGCCGGTCTCAGACATACCGTAGCCGGCGAAGATGTCGATGCCGCGCGCCAGTGCCGCTTCGCACAGCGCGGGCGGCAGCGCAGATCCACCGATGATGATCTTCCACCCTGACAGGTCCGGCTTGCCGTCGGCAGACGCCTGCAACAGCATCTGCAGGATGGTCGGCACGCAGTGCGAGAACGTGACCTTCTCCGTCTCGCGCAGCTTCAGCAGCTGGTCGGGCACGTAGCGGCCCGGCAGCACCGTGCGCAGTCCCAGCATCACGGCGATATACGGAATGCCCCATGCCAGCACGTGGAACATCGGCGTGATCGGCATGTAGACATCCTCGCGATGCATGCGCTGCCCCTCGCGCGGCGAGCACAGGCTGGTCGCCGACGCCAGCGTGTGCAGCACGATCTCGCGGTGGCTGTAGCAGACCCCCTTCGGGTCGCCGGTGGTGCCGGTCGTATAGAAGGTGGCGGCCTTGGTGTTCTCGTCGAAGTCCGTGAACTCGAAGTCGGCCGACGCCTGCGCCAGCAGCGCCTCGTACTCGCCGGCGAACGGCACGCTGGTCTTCGGCACGTCCTGGCCATCGGCCAGCAGCACGAAGCGCGGGTTGCCGGTGAGCTGCGGGCGGATCTGCTCGATCACCGGCAGGAAGTCCGGATGGACCAGCACGATCTCGGCGGCGGCATCGTTGAGCGTATAGAGGATCTGCTGGGGCGACAGCCGCACATTCACGGTGAACAGCGTGGCCCCCATCATCGGCACGCCGAAATAGCATTCCAGGTAGCGGTGGCTGTCCCAGTCCATCACGGCGACGGTGCTGCCATGGCGGATGTCCAGCGCGGCCAGCGCCGAGGCCAGCTTGCCGATGCGGTGGCGGAAGTCGCGGAAGGTATAGCGCATCTCGCCGCGATAGCTGATTTCCTGGTCGCCGTAGAGGCTCAGGGCATTGGTCAGCAGTTGCTTGACCAGCAGCGGATAGGCGTAGGCCGACTTGGCCGGGGTGATCAGGTTGTCTTGCATGCTCGTTTGCTCAAAGCAATTGTTCAGTACGGCCGCGTGCCGATGATGCCGGCCCGCTCCATCTTGCGGTGGCAGGGCGGATAGTCCATCACCGCGTAGTGCTGTGTGGCGGTGTTGTCCCAGATCGCCACGCTGTCAGGCGCCCAGCGCCAGCGCACCTGGTACTCGGGGATATAGGCCTGGCTCACCAGGTAGCGCAGCAGGTCGGCGGCGCCCGGATTGGCGTCCTGCCCGAAGCGCACGCGCGCGGCGGTGTGGTAGTTGGTGAAGTGCGTGGTGAAGGCGTTGACGTAGAGCACCTTCTCGCCGGTGTCCGGGTGCGTGCGCACGACCGGATGCTCGGCGTCAGGATACTGAGCCTTCAGCGCCAGGCGCTTCTCGATCGGCATGGCGGCGCCGAAGCTGGCTTCGATGCTGTGGCGCGCGCGCAGGTCGGCGATCTCTGCCTTGATGTGGTCGGGCAGCCGTTCGTACGCCAGCGCCATGTTCGCCCACATGGTGTCGCCGCCGACCGGCGGGCATTCCACGCAGCGCAGCACGGCACCGAACTGCGGCGCCTCGCGCCACGTGGTGTCGGAATGCCAGGCGTTCTCGTAGCGGTCGTTCGGCTGGTCGGGCGTCTTGTAGATGCGCACCAGGCCCGGGTGTTCCGGATCGCTGCCGGCCACCGGATGGTCCTCCAGTTCGCCGAAGCGGCTGGCGAAGGCAACATGCTCGGCCCGGCTGAGCTTCTGGTCACGCAGGAACAGCACGCGGTGCTGCAGCAGCAGCGCGCGGATCTCGGCGAACAAGCCGTCGTCGCGCACGGCGTCGGCCAGGTTGACGCCGCTCAGTTCGGCGCCCAGCGCGCAAGTGAGTTGTTGGACTCGCATGGCATTGGCTCCTCAGATGACAAAGATCGACGAACCGGTGGTCTTGCGCGACTCCAGGTCGTGGTGCGCCTGCACCGCATCTTCGAGCGCGTAGCGCTGGTTGATCTCGATCCGGATGCGGCCAGCGCCCACGTGGTCGAACAACTCCCCGGCCAGCTGCGACTTCTCGGCGGGATCGAAGATGTAGTCGGCCAGCGCCGGGCGCGTCAGGAACAGCGACCCCTTCATCGCCAGCAGCACCGGGTCGAACGGCGGGATCGGGCCGGAGGCAGTGCCTACGCAGACCATGGTGCCGCGGCGCCGGAGCGAATCCAGCGACGCCGCGAAAGTGTTCTTGCCGACGCTGTCGAACACCACCGCCACGCCGACACCGTCGGTCAGCTCGCGCACACGCTTGGCCACGTCTTCATGGCTGTAATTGATGATGTGGTCGCAGCCATGGGCGCGGGCCACTTCGGCCTTGGCCTCGCTCGACACCGTACCGATCACGGTAAGGCCCAGCAGCTTGGCCCATTGCGAGACGATCAGTCCTACGCCGCCTGCCGCCGCGTGCAGCAGGATGGTGTCGCCGGGCTGGAATGCATGGATGCGGCGCATCAGGTAGGCGGAAGTCAGGCCGCGCATGGTCATGGCCGCGGCGGTCTCGAAGCCGATGGTGTCGGGCAGGCGGATCAGCGGCGCCGCGGGCACCAGGCGCTCGGTGCTGTAGGCGCCCAGCGTGTTGATGAAGCCGGTATACGTGACGCGATCGCCCACGGCGACGTTGGTCACGCCCGGCCCGATGGCCTGCACCACGCCCGCGGCTTCGACGCCCATGCCGGACGGCAGTGGCACCGGATACGTGCCGTTGCGGAAGTAGGTGTCGGCGTAGTTCAGGCCCACCGCCACGTGGCGGATGCGCACCTGCCCTGCACCAGGATCTCCCACCTGCGCGTCTTCGTAACGCAATACCTCCGGGCCGCCAGTCTCATACATGCGGACGATCTTTGCCATGCAATTGTCTCCTTGGAACACTGCGGCACCAGCGTGTGCCGCCTATGCATGCAATGTAGGTCGCCGCGGCCCCGGCAGCTTTGCAATAGACACCAGCCGCTTTGCATTTCATGCCAACCGCGCATATCATGCCGGGCAAAGACCATGCGGCAGCCCCAGGCAAGCCCGCCGCCATAAGCAGGGAGACAACTTTGGACACACTGGTACGTGCCGCGGCACTGACCAATTTCTTTGAAGTGGCCAGCGAACTTGGCCTCAATACGCAGCCTTTGCTGCGCACCGCCAGGCTCAGCCGGGCGCTTCTCGCGGATCCGGACCAGCGCATTCCGGTGAGCGCCTGCGCCACCCTGCTGGAAGCCGCCGCCAAGGCCGCGGACTGCCCGACCTTCGGGCTGCGCATGGCGGAATCGCGGCAGCTTTCGGACTTTGGCGTGATGAGCCTGCTGATCAGCCAGCAACCCACGCTGCGCGCGGCGCTCGCCACGATCATCCGCTACCGGCACCTGGTCAACGAATCGGTGTCGATCCTGCTGGAAGAGGCCGGCGGCGCGGTCATCATCCGCCAGGAAATCGTGCTGGACCAGCCTTCGCGCCAGGGCACCGAGCTGGCGCTGGGCGTGGTGTTCCGCCTGTGCCGGGCCTTGCTGGGCTCGCACTGGCGCCCGTTGAGCATCAACTTCACGCACCCGGCGCCCGACGACCAGCGCGTCCACCGGCGCCTGTTCGGCTGCCCGCTGGAGTTCGACAGCGAATTCAACGGCATCGTGTGCCGGGCAGCCGACCTCGACGCGCCCAATCCCACCGGCGATCCGGCGATGGCGCGCTATGCCGAGCGCTTTGTCGACACGCTGCCGCGCATCAACGCGCCCAGCATCGGCCGGGACGTACGCAACGCCGTCTACCTGATGCTGCCGATGGGCCGCGCCACCTGCGAAGGCGTGGCGCAGGGGCTGGGACTGAGCCTGCGCACCATGCAGCGCCAGCTCGACGAAGCCGGCGAAACCTTCACCGATATCCTCAATGAAGTGCGGCGCGAACTGGCGCTACGCTATGTGGAGAACCCGCAATACGCCATGTTGCGGGTGGCGGAGCTGCTGGGATACAGCTCGGCCAGCACCTTCACGCGCTGGTTCTCGATCCAGTTCGGCGAACCGCCGCTGGCATGGCGCCGGCGGCACGCGCATCCTGCGGGCTCTGAGGGAGTGCGACGATGAGCGCGAGCACTTCGGACCGCTTGCATTTCGCGACACTGGGATAACGCGATGTCCTACTATCTGCGCAGCGCCAGCCTTACCAACTACGTCGAAGTGGCCCGCGCCGTCGGCCTGGATCCGCACCAGCAGATGCGCGCCGCCAAGATCAGCCGCGACGTGCTGCTCGATCCCGATATCCGCATCCCCGCAGCGCTGGTGGGACGGCTGCTGGATGCCTCGGCACGCGCCGCGCAGGTGGACGACTTCGGCCTGCGCATGGCGGAGCTGCGCCAGTTCTCGAACCTCGGGCCGCTGGCCTTCGTGGTGCGCGAGCAGCCCACGCTGCGTCGCGCGCTGGAGTCCATGGTGCGGTACATGGGCCTGCAAAACGAATCGCTGGCCATGCGCCTGGAGGAATCCGAAGGACTGGTCATCATCCGGCTCCATGTCCTGAGCGAGGAGTCCGGCGTGCTGCGCCAGGCCACCGACCTCGCCGTGGGCGTGATGTTCCGCATGCTGAGCCTGTTCCTGGGCACCTCATGGCGCCCGCGCAGCATCTGCTTTACCCACCCGGCACCCACGAGCGTGGCGACCTGCATGCGGGTGTTCGGCATCGAGCCGCTGTTCAACCAGGACTTCGACGGCATCGTCTGCGCCGCCGCCGATCTGGAGGCCCCGCTGCCGTCCTACGATCCGGCGATGGCGGGCCAGGTCAAGCGTTACCTCGGCAGCCTCCTGGCCCAGGCCAATGCCACCGCGCCGGACAAGGTGCGCAAGCTGGTCTACGTGCTGCTGCCAACCGGCATGTGCTCGGTGGACCGGGTGGCCCAGCATCTCGGCGTGGACCGGCGCACCATCCACCGCCGCCTGGCGCGCGAGCAGACCAGCTATTCCGAGATCCTGAACCAGGTGCGTGCGGGGCTGGTGGTCGGCTATATCGAGAACCCCGACAGGCCGCTGTCGGAGGTGGCGACGCTGCTGGGATTTACTTCACTGAGCACGTTTTCGCGCTGGTTCAGCGGCGAGTTTGGCTGCAGTGTGTCGAAGTGGCGGTCACAGCAGGCACAGCAGGCACAGCACGCGTAGGGGCGCGGGGCGCCGGGATCACGCCCCCCGCCGGGCCGCCTCGATTTTTGCGATATCGATTTTCCGCATCGTCATCATGGCGTCGAACGCGCGCTTGGCTGCCGCGCGATCGGGGTCGGTGTACGCCGCGGTAAGCGCGCGCGGGGTGATCTGCCAGGACACTCCCCACCGGTCCTTGCACCAGCCGCATTCGCTTTCCTGGCCGCCATTGCCGACAATCGCATTCCACAAGCGGTCGGTCTCCGCCTGGTCGTCCGTCGCGATCTGAAATGAGAAGGCCTCGCTGTGCTTGAAATGAGGGCCGCCGTTCAGGCCGATGCAGGGAATGCCGGCAACGGTGAACTCGACTGTCAGAACATCGCCTTCTTTGCCGTCGGGATAGTCGCCAGGGGCGCGATGGACGGCCTTGACAGCGCTGTCGGGGAAGGTCTCGGCATAGAAGTTCGCGGCATCCAGCGCGTCGCGGTTGTACCACAAACAGATCGTATTCTTGCTCGGCATGGTGTGTCTCCTGGAAAGGTGAGCACGGGCATCCGTGGTCGTCGAACACTCAAGAGCGTCCGCCGGGCACGGTTTGCCGGTCGTCCGCCTCAGGCGTCGATATTAGCCCTATCTTGTCGCCCACCCAATATGGAGAAAAAGCCACGCCGCGCAGTGCGTGCCTCGAAACGCCATCTCTATCCCCGCCACTGCGGCCGGCGCTTTTCCACGAATGCCGCAATGCCCTCCTTCGCACCACCGACCATGCGGCACATTTCTTATCGTGAAAGCGTCGCTTATTGCCTTTGCAGGGATCCATGACGGTCGCCTATCCTGTCCTAACCGGCAGAATAATCTGTGCGGAACCAGACATAGCAGAACAATAACAAGGGGGTATTCCCCAAAAGCGGGCTGATGCGAGAAGCGCGCGCCGTCCGCGCGACCGGCCTGGCTGGAGTCAAGGGGGTGCAACCATCGCACGCGGTGCTGTAGCGGCCGCGGGCGAGATACTCCATTGACAAAACATGGCCGATGCATTCCTGTTCAGCAAGCCGTTCACGTTTCTCGCCTGTCCCGGCATGTCCGAGGTCAGGGCCGGCGTCGATGCGCTCGAATCCCTGCCCGGGCATATGTTCTGGCTCGAGAACGAAGACTTCATCCGCCACGTCCACGTGCCGGACTTCCTCGCGCAGAGCCGTGCCGCGCTCGAAGCGGTGATGCCCGGCGGGGCCGCGCTGGTCGAGGCGAAGGCCGATGAGATCCGGCGCAGCACGCATCTCATCCCTGCCTTGCAGCGCCTCGATGCGGAAGCGACCGCCGCCGCCCACTCGTATTGCTACTGGCACTATTCCGCCGACGTACTCGGACGCTCGCAAGGCATTCCGCGCAGCGCAATCGAGCGCCAGTTCGACCGCGCGGTCGCGCCGCGCGACGGTGCGCACAAGCTGGAATGGATCTGCCCGTGCTGCGACGGCCAGGCGCACTATCAGGTCGATGGACTGCTTGCATCGCAACGCGCCTCGCGCCAGGGTGGCTTTTCGGTGGAATGCCCGCACTGCGGGCACCGGGAACGCCTCTATGCCGGCTTCCTGCACGCGGGCCGCCTGGAGTGTCATTGCAGCGTCTGCACCAGCTTTATCCAGACGCTGGCAGGCCAGCTTGCCAGGCCCGCGCGCAAGCTGGCGGGCGGCCTGGAAGCATTTGCCTGGAAGCAGGCCGCCGATACCGTCGCGGAGATCCACGAGCTCAAGGAAGCCGCCTTGCAGCGGCTGGCGCGGGGCGACAGCCCTTCGGACAACGCGATGGCATTTGCGCTTGCCGTGCAGGCGGACAGCGGCCGCCCCCTTCCGGATATCCTCGGCCAGATCGATCCCACGCTCGACGGGAGGTTCGACAAGAACCCTCGCGTGTGGGCCCTGCTGTGCGAGCTGCTGCAGGAAGGCGTGCTCGACTGCCAATGCACGATCTACGACCAGGAAGGGCGCCAGCAGGTGGCGCTGGAGCTTGCGTTGCTCGACGACGACCCGGCCGCGGCCAACCCCGCGGCCCAGGAGCAGCTCGGTACGCTGCTGAAGGGCTACCAGCCATCGGAGCGCGACGCCTTCATCGGCTGGCTGCAGGCGCTGAAGGGCTTGCGGCTGTGCGCGGCGCGTTTCAATGTCGCCGTCGACGTGTCCTGGAAGACCAGCGTCGAGCATTGCCGCATCCTGACCGCGCGGCAACCGGACAGCGTGGCCGCTCCCGGCACGCATGCCAGCGCCGCCCCGCAGCGCTTGCAGCCCACGCGGCGCCTGCGGCGCCCGGAACGGCCGGTGTACCTGGATGCCGAACTGGAGGCAGTGCAGCTGTTGAAGTCCCTCGGGTATATCGTGTTCAGTCCGGAGGATATCCGGTCGCAACATGACCATCTGGAAGACATTTCGTAGCCCCCCGCTGAACTGAGACTGGACGTCATCGGCGCGCTCCGAAGCTGACCTGCCCGCCGGGTCGTGCCGGATGGCAAGGTTCCTGGCAGCGCCTCTTGCGATGGACGGCTTTGCGCACTAATCCTATGAAGGAAGCGTCCCCGAGGAGGCCCCATGGCGCAGTGCACAAAGTGCGGATGCGATAACCCCGCGGGGGCCAACTTTTGCCAGCAGTGCGGCAGCGCCCTCGCCCGCCAGTGCCGCCGCTGCGGCCATGCCCTGGCGCCGGCGGCGCGCTTCTGCAGTGCTTGCGGCGAACCTTGCGGCGATCCGGCACCCGCTGCGCCCTCCGCGCCGGCCTCGCCGATCTCGCCCGTCTCGCCCGTGTCCTATACGCCGCCCCACCTGGCCGAGCGCATCCGCAGCGAGCAGGCGGCGCTGGAAGCCCGCGGCGAGCCCGCCGGTGAGCGCAAGACGATCACCGTCCTGTTCGCGGACATGGCCGGTTCGACCGCCCTGATCCACGACCTGGACCCGGAGGACGCCCACCGGCTGATCACGCCGGTGATCGACCTGATGATGGAGGCGGTGCACTACTACGAGGGCTACGTCGCCAAGTCGCTGGGCGATGGCATCCTGGCGCTGTTCGGCGCGCCGATCGCGCACGAGGACCACCCCCAGCGTGCGCTCTACGCCGCGCTGCGCATGCAGAAGGCGATGCAGCGCCACAGCGACAGGCTCAGGCTGGAGCAAGGCATTTCGCTGCAGATCCGGGTCGGCATCCACACCGGCGAGGTGGTGGTGCGCTCGATCCGCAAGGACGACCTGCACACCGACTACGATCCGGTCGGCCACACCATCCACATTGCCTCGCGGATGGAGACCATGGCCGCGCTGTCATCGATCTTTGTCAGCGAATCCACACACCGGCTCGCCGAAGGGTATTTCGCGTTCAAGCCGCTTGGGGTTGCGCAGGTCAAGGGCATCCCGATGCCGCTGGCCGTGTACGAGCTGACCGGCATCGGGCCGCTGCGCACGCGCCTGCAGGTGTCGGCGCACCGCGGCCTCGCGTGCTTCGTCGGGCGGGACATGGAACTGGAGACGCTGCAGCAGGCGCTGCAGCGGTCCGCGGAAGGACACGGGCAGATCGTCGCGGTCGTCGGCGAGGCCGGGGTCGGCAAATCGCGCCTCTTCCACGAATTCAAGGCGCGCGCGCCCGGCGGCTGCCTGACGCTGGAGACGTTCTCGGTGTCTCATGGCAAGGCCTTTGCCTATCTCCCGCTGATCGAGCTGGTCAAGAACTACTTCCAGATCGAGGTCCAGGACGACGAACGGAAGTGCCGAGAAAAGGTTGCGGGCCGCGTGGTGATGCTCGACCGGACCCTGGAAGACGTGCTGCCGTACCTGCTGCACCTGCTGGGCATCAGCGAGCCCGGCTCGGCATTGCCGAACATGGATGCGCTGATCCGGAGGCAGCGCACGTTCGAAGCGATCACCAGCCTGCTGGCGCGCGAGAGCAGCAATCAACCTCTGGTGCTGTTGTTCGAGGACCTGCAATGGCTGGACAGCGAGACCGAAGCCTTCCTCGATGTCCTGGTCGAGCGCCTTTCCGGCGCCAGGATCCTGCTGCTGCTGAACTACCGGCCGGAGTACCAGCATGGATGGAGCGGGAAGGACTGCTACACGCCGCTGCGGCTGAATCCGCTGGGCCAGGCGGAGGCCGGGCAACTGCTCACCGCGCTCCTTGGCGACGACCCGGCGCTGATGGCCCTCAAGCGCCTCATCCTGGCCAAGACCGAGGGCAATCCCTTCTTCATGGAAGAGGTAGTGCAAACCCTGTGCGAGGAGAAAGTGCTGCTTGGCGAACCGGGCCATTACCGCATCGAGGAGACACCCACGGCGCTGCATATCCCGACGACGGTGCAAGGCGTGCTTGCTGCCCGCATCGACCGGCTGTCCCGTGCCGAGAAGGACCTGCTGCAAACGCTGGCCGTGATCGGCAAGGAATTTTCCCTCAGCCTGATCCAGCGCGTGGTCGCGCAGCCGGATGAACAGTTGCGTCCGCTCCTCGCCCAGCTGGAGGCGGGCGAATTCATCTACGAGCGGCCGGCGTTCCCCGACACCGAATACACGTTCAAGCACGCGCTGACCCAGGAGGTGGCCGGCAACAGCCTGCTCACGGAGCAACGCACCGCGCTGCACCAGCGCACGGCGCAGGCGATCGAGGCGCTCTTCCAGAACCAGTTGAAGGATCACTACGGTGAACTGGCCCGGCACTACAGCCTCAGCGGCAACGGTCCGAAGGCGGTGGAATACCTGCAGTACACGGGACAGCAGGCCGTCCAGCGCTCTGCCTACCAGGAGGCGATCAGCCACCTGGATGCCGCGCTGGAGTTGCTCGGCCGCCAGCCGGATACGCCGGAACGCGCCCACCAGGAACTCGTGCTGCGGCTGGCCATCGGGCCGGCGCTGATCGCCGCCCGGGGCTTTGCCGCATCCGAAGTGGAAGCGACCTACAGCCGCGCGCTGGCCCTGTGCGGCCAGGGCAGCGATACGCCACAGCTGTTTCCGACGCTGGTGGGGCTGCGTAGCTATTTCTCGCTGCGCGCGGAACATGCGAAGGCTTACCGGCTGGGCAAGCAGCTGCTGCGGCTGGCCAGGCAGACGAACGATCCGGAGCAGTTGGGAGAAGCGCATGTGGCGCTCGGGATGACCGCGTACTACTCGGGGAGATTCGGCGCCGCGCGTACCCATCTGCGCGATGCCCTTGCGATCTATGGCTCGGGACCGCATCTCACCCACCTGAATGTCCATGGCGTGGATCCGGAAGTGCGCGCCCTGTCGGCTTCAGCGCTCGTGCTCTGGACTCTTGGCTATCCCGACCAGGCCCTCCAGTGCGCGCAGAGCGGGCTTGCGCTGGCGCGGCAGCTATCCCATCCCTTCAGCCTGGCGCATGCCCTGTGCCAGGTAGCGGAACTGCACCAGTTCCGCCGCGAGCCGCGGCTCACGCAAGAATATGCCGACGCCGCCATCACGCTGTCGACCGAGCATGGCTTCCCGCTCTGGCACGCGTGGACGACGCTCCTTCGCGGCTGGGCGCTGACAGAACAGGGGCAACAACAGGCCGGAATCGTACTGATGCAAGAAGGGCTGGCTGCCTATCACGCCACGGGCGCAGTCCTGGGCAACTCCCACTTCCAGTGCCTGCTGGCCAATGCCTATGGACGCCAGGGACAATGGCAGGCGGGGCTGGACGCGCTTGCAGCGGCGAAAGACGCGGTGGATCAGACCGGGGAGCATTATTGCGAAGCGGAGTGGCACCGTATCAAGGGCGAGCTGGTACGGCAACGCTCGGCTGTCGAGGGGCAACCTGAAGGCGAGGCGGAAGCGCAAGCGTGTTTCCACAAGGCGATCGAAGTCGCTCGCCACCAGCATGCCAGGTCGCTGGAGTTGCGGGCCGCGCTGGATCTGGCGCAGCTATGGCGGCAGCAAGGCCAGGAGCAATCCGCCACCCAGTTGCTGGCGGACATCCGGGCTGCGTTTACAGAAGGCTTCGACAGCGCGGACATGCAGGGCGCGCTTGCGTATCGTTGATGCGATGCCGGGGCCCGGATTCCAGGAGCCGGCAGGCGCCGCGGACTTCACGATCCTGTTCGGCGCCTTCGACCGCCACAACTTCGGCGACCTGCTGCTCGCGCATGTGGTTCGGCGCATGATCGGCCAGGACGGTCCCTGTGCCAACCTCCTTTACGGAGGTCTCGCCGGGCGCGACCTGAGGCCCCATGCCGGCCATCGGGTCCACGCCCTGGCGCGTCTTTCCGCCACAGTGGGCGACGCCGCCGTCGATGTCATCCACGTGGGCGGCGAGATCCTGACCTGCTCGCTGTGGGAAGCGGCCGTGATGCTGCTGCCGCCCGAGGGGGCCGACGCGGTGGTGGCACAGCTCGATAGCCGGCCGCACGCGCGCACCGCGTGGGCGCGCGACCAGTTAGGCGTGCCGGACCTTGTTCCCTACCTGTTGCCTGCGAACCTGTTCGTCAATCTCCGGCGCGTGATCGTCCACGCCGCGGGCGGCATCGACCTTGGATCGGTCGAGCCTGGCATGCGCGCCGAGGTGGTAGCCAAGCTTGGCACCGCCACCAGCGTCGGCGTCAGAGACCGGCAAACCCTGACCGTGCTTGCCGAGGACGGCATCGATTGCCGCCTGGAGCCGGATCCGGCGGTGCTGGTGGCCGATCTGTTCGGCGAGCGCATCCGCCGGCGCGCCGGCCATGGCGAATGCGCCCGCATCGGGTCGGGTTTCCCTGGCGGATACCTGGCGGTGCAGTGCAGCGCTGATTTTGGCGACGACGAAACCCTGTCACGGCTGGCGTCCCAACTCGATCGCATAGCCCGGGACAGGCACCTGGGCGTGGTGCTGTTCCGCGCCGGCGCCGCACCGTGGCATGACGACCTGGCATGCTACCGGCGCCTCGCCGCGCGGTTGTGCGGCACGCCCGCCGCGCTGTTTGGCTCGCTTGACCTGTGGGATATCTGCGCGCTGATCGCGCACAGCCAGGGCTACATCGGCAGCAGCCTGCACGGCGGCATTGTCGCAGGCGCCTTCGCGTTGCCGAGGCTGGGCCTGCTGCGGCCCGCGCAACCGCCCGAAGCCAGCAAGCAGGTTGCGTTCGACGCGGCCTGGGGGGCGGCTGGCGCGCCAGGGGCCGTCCCAGTGGAGAAGCTTGCGGCAAGCATGGACCAGGCGTTGGCAATCGGGCCCGCACAGCGCCGCGAGCTGGCCCGGGAATGGGTTGCGGCATGCCGGACTGCATTCAAGCTGGTTCAGGACGGCTAGCACTCCGGACGGTTGGCACGGGTGGGCCAACGCAAGACGGCGCGACAGGGTATCTGCCCCATCGCTTTGTCGCTCCCCTTGCGGGCCGGAGACTCAGTGCCCGGCGCTCTGGCCGCCGTCGACATGCAGGATCTCGCCCGTCACGAACGGCGCGCGGTCAAGGTACAGCACGGCATCGACGATATCGCGCATTTCCCCCATATGCCCCACCGGATGCAGCGCGCCCAGCGCCTCATGCGTTTCCGGCGGGTGCATCGGCGACTTGATGATGCCGGGCGATACCGCGTTGGCACGGATTCCGGTCTTCGCATACTCGATCGCCAGCGACTTCATCGCCGCGTTCAGCCCGCCCTTGGTCAGCGAGGCCAGCACCGACGGCACGCCGCTGATCGCATGGTCGACCAGGCTGGTCGTGATGCTGACCACATGGCCGCTGCGCTGCTTCTCCATTTCGGCGATGGCCAGTTGCGTGATATGGAAGAAGCCCGTCAGGTTGGTAGCCGTGACGGTGGCGTAGTCCTCGTCGGTATAGCTGGTGAATGGCTTGGCGACGAAGACCCCGGCATTGTTGACCAGCGTATCGATGCGGCCGAACTTTGCCACGGCTTCCGCGATGACGCGGCGCGCGGTGGACGGATCGGCGATATCGCCGGCGACCGCCAGGATATCCTGGTCGTCAGACGGCTTGATGCTGCGGGCCGTGGCGACCACCCGGTGTCCGCGCTCGCGGAATGCCTTGACCAGTTCCGCGCCGATGCCTTGCGATGCGCCAGTGATGACGACAACCTTCTGTGCTGCACTCATTTTGTAACCTCGATGTCAGTTGACTCGGCCCTCTGGCCGATCGGGCCAACGGCTCCGATGGGCTCAAATCTAGGGGAACGGTCGCGGCATTCGAAGACCTCCACGGAACAAACAGTTATGCACGCGCGGAACAAATGGCGCCGGGAGCACCGTTGCCGAAGCGGCGCGACATAGGCTCCCGGCCGCTTTAGCGCCCGGGAGCCTGCCGCCATCGACTTCTGGCAAAGGCCCACATATGATGGCGACACCGCTTCCCCCCACCCCCATCCATCGCCTGGTCCGCCCCGATGAAAAGGCAATTCGATGACCTCCAGCTCGGCAGCATCGAGCTGTTCTGCCTGGCCGCCGAACTGGGCAGCTTCACCGCCGCCGCGGTCGCGGCCGGCGTGACGCCGCCGGCGGTCAGCCGCACCGTGCAGCGGCTGGAGGAACGGCTGGGGGTCCGCCTGTTCGTGCGCACCACGCGGCAGATCCGCCTGACCGACGAAGGACGGCTGTATTTCGAGCAAAGCCGGGGCGCGCTGGCGCAACTGCTGGATGCGGAGCGGCAGGTCAGCGGCCAGCGCGCTGCGCCCGCGGGCCGGCTGCGGATCAGCTTGCCGACGCCATATGCCCACTACCGCGTGCTGCCGGTCCTGCCGGCATTCCGGGCGCAATACCCGGAAGTCGAGGTCGACGTGCACATCAGCAACCGTAACGTAGATTTCGCCGATGACACCTATGACCTGTCGGTACGCGGCCGCGCGCCGGACGACTCGAACCTGATTGCGCGCAAGCTGGAAGATGCCGAGCTGGTGGTCGTGGCGACGCCCGCCTACCTGCAGCGCGCCGGCACGCCCCGGTCACTGGAAGACCTGCTCAGGCATGAATGCATCCAGTTCGAACGCCCCAGCAGCGGCCGGCGCATTCCGTGGACCTTCCGCGTCAATGGCGAGGACACCGATATCGTCACCACCGGCGGCTATGCGGCGACCGAAGATATCCTCGGCGGGGCCACGCTGGTGCGGGCCGGCGCCGGCCTGTTCCAGACCTATCGCTTCGTCGTGGAACAGGACTTGCGCGACGGCACGCTGGTGGAAGTCTTGCAGGAATTCAGCGGCAGCACGCGGCCGTTCGTGCTGCTTTACCCGTCGGCCCGGCACGTGACGCGCCGCGTGCGGGTCTTCGTCGACTTCCTGGTCGAGAAATTTTCCGCGTAGATTTCCACCTGGACGGGCACGCCGCGCTCACGCAGGCCTGACCTGCGCAATGACCACGAGGATCACCGCTGCATTGGCGGGCTGCTGGAAGTGCGAGGAAATGGTCCGCGCATGGCCGGCCTTGTCTCCAAGCACATCGCGGAACAGGTCGGAAGCGCCGTCGAGGACCGCCGGCTGGTCGAACCAGCCCGGCGCACTGGCAATATGGCCATCGACGCGGACGATGTGGTCCAGGCGCTCGAAGCCACCCAGGTAAGCATCGATCTGCGCCAGCACGTTGAGCGCCGCGAGTTCGGCCGCAAGCTTGCCCTGCTCGACCGTCAGGTCCTTGCCGATCTGGCCTTGCCAGGCCACCTTGCCGTCCTGCCATGGCAACTGGCCGGAAATAAAGAGCAGGTCTCCCGCCTGGCTGACGGCGGTATAGCTTCCCAGTGGTTGCGGGGGCGGCGGCAGCGCCAGGCCGCGCGCCGAAAGTCGTTCATGTACGGGCATCGTGTATTCCAGTCAGGTCGGGTGTGCTGACAACGGGCAGGAGTACCGTGCCGCCTGCCTGACGGCAACAGCAGTCTTCTCCTCCTCCTGTCAGGCTCACTGTAGGTGCGCGTTGACTGGAAATACAGGCACTGGCGGGAACAGGAATAGAAACGTCATGGAACAAGCCAGCCGGCCTGCCCCGGACTCGTCAGGTTCCATGGATTTGCAGGAGCGCAGTCGGGCCGTTCGGCCGCTTCGCTAACGAAGGGTGCGAACGGGTTCGGTGGTCGACAACTGCCAATGTCTCAGCCGCGTCGAAACTTCGACCATGCCCGCGGTTCTAATTTTTGTATGCTGAGCAATTTGTCTGCCAATCGGCGCACCATCTGGTTCTGGGCTGCGATCGGCACCATGGCGGTGCTGGTCGCATTGGTCGTCCTGTCGCCGCCCTTCAAGGGCTTCGCCGACCAGGCCATCGCCTGGGCCCAGGCGACGATGGAACAGCACCCCGGAACGGGCGTGCTAGTCTTCTTCCTGTTCTCGGCTGTATCTGCCATGCTCGCATTCGCCTCGAGCGTGGTCCTGGTGCCGCCTGCCAGCGCGGTGTGGGGCAAGCCCCTCACCGTTCTTCTGCTCTGGGGTGGCTGGGTGCTGGGCGCTGTTGCCGCCTACGGCATCGGCCGGCTCGCCTATCCATTGCTTGCCCGCAGTGGTTACGCGGACAAGCTGGCGAAGTACCAGGACTATGTGTCGCAGCGCATGAAGTTCTGGGCCGTGCTGTTGTTCTGCATCGCGGTGCCGTCGGAGATTCCCGGCTATCTCTTCGGTACGATGCACTACCCCTTCCCGAAGTTCCTGGCCGCCATCGCCATCGCCGAAGCTGGCTACGCGATCGGCATCGTAGTCGCGGGCGAAAGCCTGGCAATCGAACGCCCCCTGCCCTTCCTCATCGCCGTCGGCATCCTGGCGATCGTCGCGGTGCTGGCGGGCCTGGCGCTGCGTGCGGCCAGGAAGCGCAAGTCTGGCGGCCTGCGTCGGCGCTGAGGCCGCTGCCTGCTGCCCGCTCTGAAGGTGCCGGCAGCGCACAGGCATTGAGTTCACAAGCTCGACGATTTGCAGCGCTTGCCCACCGCCGTCGAACGAAAGCGGCTGGGCGAGATCGTCAAGGCGGTCATGATGCAAGAGAGGTGATGGCGGCGCGGGCCATCGCGATGGTCCGCGCTCTCAGGCATCCGGTGACTAAGTCCAGGCTGCGCGTGGCGCGCTAGTAGGCCAGCTTCGGCATGAACTGCCCGCGCCCCTCGGGCGTCATGTCGAGCAGGCCCCAAAGCGCACTGACAGCATCGCCGGAGCGGTGGTCGATGCCAGGTTCCGATGGCGCCCAGGTAAGATCGCTGCCCCAGAAATGGCGGACCTTGCCATTGTCGAGACGGAATACGTTGAACGCGGTGTCATCCCATTCCTCGCCAGGCTTGCCGCCGCTCAACGCCCGTATCTCCGCCGGCAGTTTCGTCGAGTCTCCGAAATAGTCGGCGTCGTAGCTGTTGCCTGCGGTCGAGAGGAACTGAAGATGCGCCCATCCCCGTTCGCGCGCCCACGCGACCAGCCGCGCGATTGGCGACTTGGCGACGATGTAGAGCGCAGCGCGCTGGCCGATATGCCTGGCCGCGCCGTTGACGGAGTCAAGCAAGAGCGTGCACATCGGGCATGGCGTGTCGCGGTCCGGGCCGTACATGAAGCTGTACAGGATCAGGGTGGGATGCGGGCCGAACAGCCTGGACATTGCGACCGTTTCGGGCATGCCGGTCGCGCCGATACGCTCGAACAGGTAGTCCTGCGGCACATCGCCGCCTGGCGGGAGCGCGGGGCGCTGCGCTGCGACGGCCTCGATATGCCTTCGCAAGGCAATTTCCTCTTCAAGCAGTGCATTGCGCGCCTTGCGGTATTCGGCGCTTTCGTTGGGGTAAGTGATGTGCGACATGCTTGTCTCCCGCGGTTTGCTGCCTGTTAGTCCGTCAATGCCGGGATCGGTTCGTCCGCGCGATGCCGCAACGCCCGCCCTGCGAACGTGGCGCCCGGTCGCGTGCCGGCCGGCTGGCGAAACTGGCCCAGAAGAAATCCTGGAAACTGTCCCTTCCGATTGCGCCAGTTACAGGTCACAGTACCTGCGACGCCCAGGACACCGTTAACCCCATGTACATCCCTGCCCACTTCGCCGAAACCCGCCCCGAAGAACTTGCGCGCATCATCCGGGCGCACCCGCTCGGCATGCTGGTCACCCAGGCAAGCGGCACCCTGGATGCCGACCACATTCCGTTCGAGTTCGACGCCGACGCGGGACCGCACGGCGTGCTCACCGCCCACGTGGCGCGCGCCAACCCGGTCTGGCAGCGCTGCGCTGCCGGCGCGCCGGTCATGGTCGTCTTTCGGGGCGCCGAGGCCTACATCTCGCCGAACTGGTACCCGAGCAAGCACGAGGCGCACCGCCAGGTGCCGACCTGGAACTACGAGGTGGTACACGCGCACGGCACGCTCACCGTGCATGACGACGAACGCTTCGTCCGGCGCATCGTCGCGCGCCTGACGCGCCGGCACGAAGCGGACGAACCCAGGCCGTGGAAGATGGGCGATTCCGCGCCAGAATTCATCGACGGCCTGCTGCGCCATATTGTCGGCATCGAGATCGCCGTCACTTCGCTGCAGGGCAAGGTCAAGCTGAGCCAGAACCGGGAAGCGCGCGACCGGCTGGGAGCCGCGGAATCGCTGGAAGCGCGGGGATACGGCGGGCTTGCGCAGTCAATGCGTCGCGCCGGGTAATGCAGGCCGGGTAAGGCAGGCCGGGTAAGGCACGAATGTAAAAAGGCGAGCCGCGCGGGCTCGCCCCTCATTCTGCTACGCCTGCCTGCGCATCATTGCGTCGCGCAGGTAAAGCTCGATGCCGCGTTGACATCGCCGGAGCCGTTGTACTTCGGCCAGGTCGGGTATTCGCACAGCGGCCGCGTGCGGCCCGGCACGCCGATCGTGTCGGTCACCGTCAGCGAAGCCGGCGCGGTACCCTGCTCGACCCACTTTTCAAGCGCCGTCAGCGAATCCCACGCAGCATTGAACACCGAGCTCACCGAGTGGCCATAGCCCGGGATCTCGTAGTAGCGCATGAAGTTGCTGACATTGCCCGCACCCATCGCGCCCTGTACGCGCGTGAAGTAGTCCTCGGTCGCGCGCGTGCTGACCAGCGCATCGGACATGCCGTGCGCCATCAGGATCTTGCCGCCCTTGTTCATGAACGCGGACAGGTCGGTCTTGTTGATGTCCTGCAGTCCGGCAAGCTGGCTGATGCGGTCCTGCCAGGGTCCCGGGTTCTGCGGGTCGAGCGTGAGCGAGTTGAAGGTCGGATCGCGCGTGACGAAGTAGCGCACCCACTGGTCCCAGAACACGCTCAGGTACGGCGCGGTAGCCGGCATCGGATTGACCGGGGCATCGAGGTTGAGCGCCAGCGCAATGACCGTCGGCTGGACGGATGCGTTGCCGGCCATGCCGAGGTCGGCGCCCCAGACGTTGAAGCCCGGATACTGCGTCTCGCCGCTGCCCAGCGCATAGCCGAACACGATCTGCGAGTTGTACACCTTCAGCGCGTCGATCTGCGCGTCGGACAAGCAGGTGTCGCCGGTGTCGGCGCCGTTGGCGCAGCGGACCGGCTGGCCGTTGAGCATCGCCGTGGACGGGTCGAAGCTGGCATTGCAGGCGGCGACATTGCTGATCAGGCCGTCATTGACGCCGTCGAGGTTGTCGCACGCAGCAATGGCGGCGTCGTACAGCACCTTGCGCTTGGGCTGGTTCGGGTACGCGCCCGGCGCGGCCAGCGCGCGGGTGATGCGGCCGAACTGCAGGTCCAGGCTGGCGGCATTCCAGGCGGGATAGAGCACGATGGCGCCATCCCAGTCCTGCGGCCAGCGCTGCACCACGGCCAGCGCTTCGCGGCCGCCGGTCGATCCGCCTGCAAAGTACGCTTTCTTCGGGCCATCGGCCTGGTAGTGCATCTGGATCAGCGCGATCGCGACGTCGCGCGTCTTCTTCAGCGCATCGCCGGCATAGTTGCGCAGCGCCTCGTCATTGGTGCCGAACGAGCCGTCGCGGCTGCCGAGCGCGCCCGCCTGGTGGCCGGAATCGCTGGCGAAGGTGGCATAGCCGCGTGCCAGCGGCGAGGGCTGGTCAGTCGGGCCGGCCGGCACATTGCCTGCCGTGTTGGGGATGGTCCCGTCATAGCCACCGCCGCCGAACATCACCACCTTCTGGTTCCAGCTGGCGGGCATGTTGACCTCGAACCGGATCGATGGCGCCGTGGGATCGACGGGCGCGATGGTCCCGGTCACCTTGCAGTACGCGCCAGTGCCCAGCTGCCCGCCGCCGGTCGCCGGCACCATGTCGGCCTCGGCAACCGTTGCGCCCTTGGTGGGCAGGCCGATGCTGCTCGCGGCGACGGTCTTGCCCGGCAGGTTCTGGCACGATACCGGGGTCTTTACCGGCGGGGAATGGTCGTCGTCGTCGCCGCCGCCGCAGGCACTCAGCACAAGGCCGGCCGCGGTCGCAACAAGGACGGGGGCCAGTTTAAAGGTCACTGGCAAGACTCTGCTTTGCATGTCGGTTGACATTTGTCTTCTCCACGGTTGTCTCCTGGGGACGGGATAGCGCCAGCGGGACCGGCCCGGCGGGATATCCTCGGTGCCTGCGTCTGCATTCGGCATGCCAGCGCGCAGGTGATGAGACGGATGTGGAGCGCGAAATATGCTCCGCACTGCGGAGGCGGAGGGCCGGGTGGTTCTTGGTTGGAGGCGTCACACGCGCGCCCGGCCTGCGGCGAGAAGTTCTTTCAATCGAATTGCAAAAACGGCCCGGCAGGCAGCTGTCTATGCCGCAGCCGAGGGGAGGCCCGCCAGCGCCTTGCGCGCTGATCAGGCCGCGGCGTTCTCCATCGCCGCTTCGTATTGCCCCAGGCACGCCATGGCGTTGAGCCGCGAGCGCTGCAGCAGCGCCCGTTGCGCCAGCGCGGCGTTGGCCGGCTCGCCGCGCCACGCCAGCAATGGCGGCTCCTGCAAGGCGCGCCCGTAGGAGAAGCTGAGCCGCCAGGGCAACGGGCCCAGCCGGTTCATCGCGTCGAGATTGGCCGTGGCTTCGGCAGGAGTCTGGCCGCCGGACAGGAAAAAAATACCTGGCACCGCGGCGGGCACGGTGCGCCTGAGCACCTGCAGGGTCTGCGTGGCAACCTCTTCCGGCGCCGCCTGCCCGGCATCCTTGCCGGGGAGCACCATGCTGGGCTTCAGCAGCATGTGCTCGAACACCACCGCATGCTGCTGCAGGGCGTCGAACACTTCATGCAGCACGGCTTCAGTGACTTCCGCGCAGCGCGCCGTGGTGTGCGCGCCGTCCATCAGCACCTCCGGTTCGACGATGGGCACGATGCCTGCCTCCTGGCAGATCGCGGCATAGCGCGCCAGCGCCTCGGCATTGGCGTGAATGGCAAGCCGGCCCGGCAGCTTGTCGGAGACGTTGTAGACCGCGCGCCATTTGGCAAAGCGCGCGCCCTGCTGGCGATAGCCGGCAAGCCGTTTTGCCAGCCCGTCAAGGCCCTCGGTGATTTCGTCCCCGGGAGCATGCGCAAGCGCGAGCTTGCCCTTGTCCACCTTGATGCCGGGCACGATGCCCTGGCGCACGGCCAGCTCCGGCAGCGGCGTGCCATCGTCGGCCCGCTGGCCCAGCGTCTCCTCGTACAGGATCACGCCGCTGATAAACTCGCCCAGGCCCGGCGTGGACAGGAGCAGGTTGCGCCACGCCCGGCGGCTCTCCTCGTTGGACGCCACACCGATGCGGTCGAACCGCTTGGCGATGGTCGGCCCGCTTTCGTCTGCGGCCAGCAGGCCTTTGGCGCCCTGCACCATGGCGTCGACGGTGGCTTGCAGTTCGCTTCTGGTGTCCATGACGTTGCTCCGCGAGTGGGTATGCGAGTGGGTATAGCAGAAGCATTGGCGCCTGGGTGCGAATGCGCAAGCGCCGGGCGTGCGAGGCGTCGCGGATTGGAGACGGGGGAGCCGAGGCAATCCGGGTGGAACCGCAAGTCGCCATCTCCACCAAGTTCCGCGGGGCCGCGAAGCGTTCCAGCGCGCGGGAGGGGAGCGTATGCGTGGGCCCGATCACGTCCCCGGCGGCGCCGTTCAGCGATAGAGCCCCGCCATCCTCTCCATCCCCACCGGCTTGATCCGCGCCGCCTGCCCGGCGCAGCCGAAGGCCTCGAAGCGCAGCTTCACCACGCCCTTCGCCCCCTTCTTGGCCGCCAGCAGCGCCTTGCGCGGATCAAACTCGCTGCGGTCCTCGGACAGCGACTTGCGGATCGCCCCGGTCATGGCCAGGCGGATATCGGTGTCGATATTCACCTTGCGCACGCCCATCCGGATGCCACGCAGGATCTCCTCGACCGGCACGCCGTAGGTCTCCTTGATATCGCCGCCGTACTGGCGGATGATCTCCAGCCATTCCTGCGGCACCGAGCTGGAGCCGTGCATCACAAGGTGGGTGTCGGGAATCTGCTCGTGGATCTCGCGGATGCGGTCCATCGCCAGTATGTCGCCGGTGGGCTTGCGCGAGAACTTGTAGGCGCCGTGGCTGGTGCCGATGGCGATGGCCAGCGCGTCCACGCCGGTGCGGGCGACAAAGTCGCGCGCCTGCGCCGGGTCGGTCAGCATCATGTCGTGCGACAGCGTGCCTGCCGCGCCCACGCCGTCCTCTTCGCCGGCCTGGCCGGTTTCGAGCGAGCCCAGGCACCCCAGTTCGCCTTCCACCGAGACGCCGACCGCATGCGCCATCTCGCACACGCGCCGCGTGACGTCGACGTTGTAGTCGTAGTCCGACGGCGTCTTCATGTCTTCGCGCAGCGAGCCGTCCATCATCACGCTGGTGAAGCCGGAGCGGATCGAGGCCTGGCATACGGCGGGGCTGGAGCCGTGGTCCTGGTGCAGCACGATGGGGATGTCCGGATGAGTCTCGGCAGCGGCCAGCACCATATGGCGCAGGTAGGCCTCGCCGGCATACTTGCGGGCGCCGGCCGAGGCCTGCAGGATGACCGGGCTGGCGGTCTCCTCGGCCGCTTCCATGATGGCGTGGATCTGCTCCAGGTTGTTGACGTTGAAGGCCGGCACGCCGTAGCCGAACTCTCCCGCGTGGTCCAGCAGCTGTCGCAAGGAAATGAGTGCCATGGTAAAGCTCCTTTAGTCGATGCTCGGTGATACGGGGGTCAACTGGCGGCGCGCTGTTCCAGCACGTCCAGTGCGGGCAGCTTCCTGCCTTCCAGGAATTCCAGGAACGCGCCGCCGCCGGTGGAGATATAGCCGACGCGGTCGGCGATGCCGTACCTGGCGATGGCGGCCAGCGTGTCGCCGCCGCCGGCGATCGAGAATGCCTTCGAATCGGCAATGGCCTCGGCCAGTACCCTGGTGCCGTTGCCGAACTGGTCGAACTCGAACACGCCCACCGGGCCGTTCCAGACGATGGTGCCGGCGGCCTTCAGTTGCCCGGCCAGCAGCGCAGCGGTCCTGGGACCGATGTCCAGGATCATGTCGTCGTCGGCCACGTCCCCGCCATCACCCAAGTCCTTGACGGTGGCCGCGGCGGTCGCGCTGAATTCCTTGGCGCAGACCACGTCGACGGGAATGGGCACCGAGGCGCCGCGCCTGGCCATGATGTCGATGATGGCCTTGGCATCGCCGACCAGGTCGGCTTCCGCCAGCGACTTGCCGATCTTCAGCCCGGCGGCCAGCATGAAGGTGTTGGCGATGCCGCCGCCGACGATCAGCTGATCGACCTTGCCGGCCAGCGACTTCAGGATGGTCAGCTTGGTCGAGACCTTGGAGCCGGCCACGATCGCCACCAGCGGACGGGCCGGCTGGCCCAGCGCCTTGCCCAGCGCGTCGATCTCGGCGGCCAGCAGCGGGCCGGCGCAGGCGATCGGGGCGTACCTGGCGATGCCATGGGTAGTGGCCTCGGCGCGGTGCGCGGTGCCGAAGGCGTCGTTGACATAGATGTCGCACAGCGCGGCCATCTTCTGCGCCAGCTCGTCGCTGTTCTTCTTCTCGCCCTTGTTGACGCGGCAGTTTTCCAGCAGCACCACCTGGCCGGGCGGCACCTGGAAGCCGCCCGCGGTCCAGCCGGACAGCAGCGGCACCTGCCGGCCCAGCAGCTCCGACAGGCGGCGGCCCACCGGCGCCAGGCTGTGGCGCGGGTCCGGCTTGCCTTCCTCGGGACGGCCCAGGTGCGAAGTGACCATCACCGCGGCCCCCGCCTGCAGGCAGGCCGCGATCGCGGGCACGGAAGCACGGATGCGGGTATCGTCGGTAATCTGGCCCGCATCATCCTGCGGGACGTTGAGATCGGCGCGGATAAAGACCCGCTTGCCAGCCAGCCCGCCGGCGGCGAGCAATGCGGCCAGCGTGTGCGGCGCCGCGGGTTTCGGTTGCGTGTCCGTAGCATGGGAAATGCTCATCGTGGCCACCCTTCAGCGTGCGTTGGCCAGCGCCACCGCGGTATCCAGCATGCGGTTGGAGAAGCCCCATTCGTTGTCGTACCAGGCCGAGACCTTGACCAGCGTGCCGTTGACCTTGGTCAGCGTGGCGTCGAAGGTGGACGAGGCCGGGCTGTGGTTGAAGTCCACCGAGACCAGCGGCGCGGTGTTGTAGTCCAGGATGCCCTTGAGCTCGGCCTCGGCGGCGCTCTTCAGGATGCCGTTGACTTCTTCCACGGTGGTCGGCCGCGCCGCCACGAAGGACAGGTCGACCAGCGACACATTGATGGTCGGCACGCGCACGGCAAAGCCGTCCAGGCGGCCATCCAGCTCGGGCAGCACCAGCCCGACCGCGGCGGCGGCGCCGGTCTTGGTCGGGATCATCGACATGGTGGCCGAGCGCGCGCGGCGCAGGTCTTCGTGGTAGACGTCGGTCAGCACCTGGTCGTTGGTGTACGAATGCACCGTGGTCATCAGCCCGTTCACCACGCCCAGCTTCTCGTGCAGCGGCTTGACCAGCGGCGCCAGGCAGTTGGTGGTGCACGAGGCGTTGGAGATGACCGTGTCGGTGGCCTTCAGCACGCCGTGGTTCACGCCATAGACGATGGTGGCGTCCACGTCCTTGCCGCCCGGGGCGGAGATGATCACCTTCTTCGCGCCCGCGTTCAGGTGCGCCGATGCCCTCTCCTTGCTGGTGAACAGCCCGGTGCACTCCATCACCACGTCCACGCCCAGCTCGGCCCACGGCAGCTCGGCCGGCTTGCGCTGCGCCACCACGCGGATACGGTCGCCGTTGACGCGGAAGGCATCGCCATCGAGCGAGACCTCGCCCGGGAAGCGGCCGTGGACGGTGTCGTACTGCGTCAGATGGGCATTGGTGGCGGCATTGCCGAGGTCGTTGATGGCGACGATCTCGATGTCATGGCGCTTGCCGCCTTCATAGTGGGCGCGCAGTACATTGCGCCCGATGCGCCCGTAGCCGTTAATGGCAACCTTGATGGTCATGATGTCTCCGTTTGCTTGTCCAGTTATCTTTGCCGGCCTGCGCCGGATGTCAGGCGGCGGGTGCCAGCCACGCGGGTGTCAGCAGCACCGGCAATGCCTCCATCGAGTCGATCAGCGCATCCGCGCCCAGTGCCGCGGGCCCGTCGGGTCCGGCGTAGCCGTAGCGCACCAGGCAGACCGGCATGCCGGCCGCGCGCGCCGCCGCCACGTCCACCGGCGAATCCCCTACCAGCACCCCTTGCGCCGCTTCGGCGTCGAGCAGCCGGCAGGCATGGCGCAGCGGGGCGGGGTGCGGTTTCATCTGCGCGATCGAATCGCCGGCCACCAGCACGTCCAGGTACGACGCCAGGCCGGTCATGGCCAGCAGCGGCGCCGCCAGCGCGCGCGGCTTGTTGGTGACGCAGGCCATGCGGTAGCCATCCCGCCTGAGCGCTGCCAGGCCCGCTTCCACGCCCGGGAATACCGAACCCAGGCGGCCGTTGGTGTCGTCATAGTGGCGATGGAACAGCGCCTCGGCTGCGGCGGCCTCCACCCGCGGCGCCAGCTGCGCGGTCTCCAGCACGCGCCGCACCAGGTTGGGCACGCCACGGCCGATGAAGCCGGCCACCGTATCGAAGGCCAGCGGCGCGCTGTCGAGATCGGCGAGCATGCGGTTTGCGGCCTCGACGATGTCCGGGGCACTGTCGACCAGGGTGCCGTCCAGGTCGATCAGCACTGCGGCACAAGGCAGCAATGTGGTGGATCCGGTGGATGCGGCAGTCATGGCCTGTCCTCCAGCAAGGCGCGCGCGGCCGCCGCGACGTGTGCCGGGGTCAGGCCAAAGTGCTGGTACAGCGCCTCCGCCGGGGCGGACTCGCCGAACGTGTCGATGCCCAGCGTCACGCCGCCCTCGCCCACCACGCCGCGCCAGAACCAGGTGGCGCCCGCCTCCACGCTGACGCGCGGCACGCCCGGCGGCAGCACCGTGTCGCGGTAGGCCGCGTCCTGCGCGTAGAACAGCTCCACGCACGGCATCGACACCACGCGCACGGCGATGCCGGCGTCGGCCAGGTTCTGCGCGGCGCGCACCGCGATCTCCACTTCGGAGCCGGTGGCGACCAGCACCACGCGCGGCGCCGCGGCATCGCGCAAGACATAACCGCCGCGTGCAATCTCCGCGCGCCGGGCGGCATCGCGCTCGAACGGCGTCAACGCCTGCCGCGACAGGACCAGGCAGGTCGGGCCGTGCTCGCGCTGCAGCGCGGCCTGCCAGGCGTAGGCGGTTTCGGCACCGTCGCACGGGCGCCAGACACGGTTGTTGGGGATCAGCCGCAGGCTCGCGGCGTGCTCGACCGGCTGGTGGGTGGGGCCGTCCTCGCCCAGGCCGATCGAATCATGCGTCAGCACGTGGATCACGCGCAGCCGCATCAGCGCGGCCATGCGGATGGCATTGCGCGAGTAATCCGAGAAGGTCATGAAGGTGCCGCCGTAGGGGACCAGCCCACCGTGCAGCGCCACGCCGTTCATCACCGCCGCCATGCCGAACTCGCGCACGCCGTAGCTGACGTAGTTGCCGTGCCCTTCATGGTTGACCCACACCGAAGCCTTCACATTGGTCAGGTTGGAACCGGTGAGGTCGGCCGAGCCGCCCAGCAGTTCCGGCAAGGCCGGCGCCAGTGCCTCCAGGCAAAGCTGCGAGGCCTTGCGCGTGGCGATCTTGCCTTGCAGTGCCGAGGGGGCGTCCGAGGGGGCGTCCAGCAGCGCCATCAGTGCCGCATCGAAGCCTTCCGGTAGCCGGCCTTTGATACGGCGCAGGAATTCCTCGGCCAGTTCGGGATGCGCGGCGCGATAGGCGGCGAAGCGCGCCTCCCATTCAGCCTCCCTCGCCGCGCCCTGGACGGTAGCGTCCCAGGCGTCGGCCACGTCCGCCGGCACGGTGAAGGGCTCGGCCTCCCAGCCCAGCGCCTCGCGCATGGCGGCGATCTCCGCCGCGCCCAGCGGCGCGCCATGGACATCGTGGCCGCCGGCCTTGGCCGGGGCGCCCTGGCCGATCACGGTGCGGCAGCAGATCAGCGTGGGCCGGTCGCGCTCCGCCTTGGCCGCGTGCAGCGCCGCGTCGACGGCATGCGCATCATGCCCGTCGACGCCGGCGATCACGTGCCAGCCGTACGCGGCAAAGCGCTTCGGCGTGTCGTCGGCGAACCAGCCGGCGACGTCGCCGTCGATGGAGATGCCGTTGTCGTCGTACAGGCAGATCAGCTTGCCCAGCCCGAGCGTGCCCGCCAGCGAGCAGGCCTCGTGGCTGAGGCCCTCCATCAGGCAGCCATCGCCAAGGAAGACGTAGGTGTGATGGTCGACGATGTCGAAGCCGGGCCGGTTGAAGGTGGCGGCCAGCAACTTCTCCGCCAGCGCCATGCCGACGGCATTGGCCAGGCCCTGGCCCAGCGGCCCGGTGGTGGTCTCCACGCCTGGCGTCAGACCGACTTCCGGATGCCCGGGCGTCGCCGCATGCAGCTGGCGGAACTGGCGCAGCTGCGACATCGGCAGGCCGTAGCCGGTCAGGTGCAGCAGCGCATACTGCAGCATGGAAGCATGTCCGTTGGACAGCACGAAGCGGTCGCGGTCGGGCCAGGCCGGATTGGCCGGGTTGTGGCGCAAGTGGCGCCGCCACAGCGCCTCGGCCATCTCGGCCATGCCCATCGGCGCGCCGGGGTGGCCTGATTTCGCCTGTTCCACCGCGTCGGCGGCCAGGAAGCGCAGCGCGTTGGCACAGCGGGCCGCGGAGTCGATGCGTTCGGGTGCGTTCATGTCTGGTGTCTCGGCAACTCGGCGGTTCAGAGGGCGGCGCGCTTGCGGCGCTCCATCATGCGCAGCACGAAAGGCGTGAAGATCAGCTGCATGGCCAGTTCCATCTTGCCGCCCGGCACCACGATGGTGTTGGCGCGCGACATGAACGAGTCGTGGACCATGCTCAGCAGGTACTGGAAGTCGATGCCTTTCGGGTTGGCGAAGCGGATCACCACCATGCTTTCGTCCGGCGCGGGGATCTCGCGCGCGATGAACGGGTTGGAGGTATCCACGCACGGCACGCGCTGGAAGTTCACATGGGTGCGCGAAAACTGCGGGCAGATGTAATTCACGTAGTCCGGCATGCGGCGCAGGATGGTGTCGGTCACCGCCTCGGTGGAGTAGCCGCGCTGCTTCTTGTCGCGCCAGAGCTTCTGGATCCATTCCAGGTTGATGACCGGCACCACGCCGATCAGCAGGTTGGGATACTGGGCAACGTTGATTTCGTCGGTGGCCACGCCGCCGTGCAGGCCCTCGTAGAACAGCAGGTCGGTGTCGGCGGGCAACGGCTCCCATTCGGTGAAGGTGCCCGGCTCCTGCCCGAACGGTGCGGCCTCCTCCGCGCTGTGCAGGTAGTGCCGGTGCATGCCGGTGCCGGATTCCGCATAGGAGCGGAACAGATTCTCCAGGTCGCCGAACAGGTTGTTCTCCGGCCCGAAATGGCTGAAGTTCATAGTGCCGGTGCGCTCGGCCTCGGCCATCTTGACTTTCATCTCGGCGCGGTTATAGCGGTGGAAGCTGTCGCCTTCGATCACGACTGACTTCACGCCTTCGCGGCGGAAAATACTCTCGAAGGTACGGGTCACCGACGTGGTGCCGGCGCCGGACGAGCCGGTGATGGCGATGATGGGATAGCGTTCTGACATGGCCGTGCACCTCAGGCAGACGCGCGAAACAGGCTGCGCTCGTTGAACAGGGGATTGGGAAGGTCGGGATCTGACTGGTTGGCGTGGTAGTCCTCGATCCGCTCCACTTCATTGCGCGAACCGAAGATCACGCCGATGCGCTGGTGCAGCCCGCCCGGCGCCACCGCCATCAGCGGCTGCCGGCCGGTGCTGGCGCGCCCGCCGGCCTGCTCCATCAGGAAGGCGATCGGGTTGGCCTCGTAGAGCAGGCGCAGGCGGCCCGCCTTGGCCGGGTCCTTGGTATCGCGCGGGTACATGAAGACGCCGCCCCGCATCAGGATGCGGTGCGCCTCGGCCACCATCGACGCAATCCAGCGCATGTTGAAATCCTTGCCGCGCGGGCCGCTCTTGCCGGCCACGCACTCCGAGATATAGCGCTGCACCGGCACCTCCCAGAAGCGGCTGTTGGAGGCGTTGATGGCAAATTCCTGGGTATCGGCGGGCACGCGCAGGCCGGGGTGCGTCAGGAAGAACTCACCCAGGTTGGGATCGAGGGTGAAGCCGTTGACGCCGTTGCCCACGGTCAGCACCAGCATGGTGGTGGGGCCGTAGAGCGCATAGCCGGCAGCCACCTGCGCCGTGCCGGGCTGCAGGAAGTCCTGCTCCGTCACGGTGTCCGCCCCTTCGGGCGCGCGCAGCACCGAGAAGATGCTGCCCACCGAGACATTGACATCGATGTTCGATGAACCGTCGAGCGGGTCGAACACCAGCAGGTACTTGCCGCGCGGGTAGCACGCGGGGATCTGGTATGGCGCCTCCATTTCCTCCGAGGCCATGCCGGCGAGGTAGCCGCCCCACTCGTTGACGCGCAGGAAAGTCTCGTTGCTCAGCACATCCAGCTTCTGCTGGATCTCGCCCTGCACGTTGATGGCCGCCCCGCTGCCGTGCGCGTTCCCATCGGCGCCGCCGGCGCGGCCGTGCAGGCCGCCCAGCGCGCCGAAGGCCACCGCGCGCGCGATCTCCTTGCAGGCCATGGCCACGTTGAGAATCAGGCCGTTGAAGCCGCCCCCGGCTTCCGGGTAGCGGCGGCGCTCCTCGATCAGGAACTGCGTCAGGGTCATCCTCTGGATTTCTGGCATGACAGGTCTCCTCTTCATTTGCTGTGTGTTCTTGTATGGAGCAGGCGCGGGCTAGGTGTACGTCGCGGCCTCGCGCAGGCGGTGCAGGATGCCGCGGTAGCCGCCGTCCGCGTCCGGCGCGCCGAACACGGCGCTGCCTGCAACGAAGGTGTCAGCGCCCGCGCGGGCGATCTCCGCGATGTTGTCGGCCTTGACGCCGCCGTCGATCTCAAGCCAGGCTGCCCGCCCGCCGGCCTCCACCTGCCGGTCGATGCGCGCGCGCACCTGGCGCAGCTTGTCCAGCACGCCGGGGATGAAAGCCTGGCCACCGAAGCCGGGATTCACGCTCATCAGCAGCACCAGGTCGAGCTGGTCGAGCGTGTGGTCGAGCCAGCCCAGTGGCGTGGCCGGGTTCAGTACCAGCCCGGCCTTGCAGCCGTGGTCATGGATCAGGCCGATGGTGCGGTCGACGTGGCGGCTCGCCTCCGGATGGAAGCTGATGATGCTTGCGCCCGCCCTGGCGAACATGGGAATCAGCGCGTCGACCGGCTCCACCATCAGGTGCACGTCGATGGGGATGGACACATGCGGCCGGATCGCCTCGCACACCAGCGGCCCGATGGTCAGGTTCGGCACATAGTGGTTGTCCATCACGTCGAAGTGCACCAGGTCTGCACCCGCTGCCTCGATCGCACGCACCTCTTCTCCCAGCCGCGCAAAATCCGCCGACAGGATGGACGGCGCGAGGCGGACGGCATGTTGGTCGTTGGTATGCATGTCAGGCTGCCTCGAACAGGGTGCCGCGATGCCAGTTGCGCAGTGCGCCCAGGTCAGCCCAGCGCTGCGCCGCGCCGGGCAGCTGCTGCGGCAGCGGCTGACCCGGATCGCCCAGGTGCGGCAGCACCAGCAGCGCGCCATCGAAGCGTTCATGCGCGGTGTAGGCGCTGGGCGTGACCAGGGTGGCAATGCCGGCTGCCTGCGCGGCGCGCAGCCCGTTCTCCGAATCCTCGATCGCCAGGCAGTCCCCGGCTTCCAGGCCGAGGCGTTCCAGCACGGCCAGGTAGACATCCGGGGCCGGCTTCTTGATGGCGGTGGTGCCGGCGTCGCCGATGGCGGCAAAGCGCTCGCGCCAGCGCTGGCCCAGCGGCACCCGCAGCAGCGCATCGAGATTGGCCGGCGTGGTGGTGGTGGCAATGGCGACAGGCACGCCGGTACTGCCGGCCTCCTCGATCAGCCGGGCAATGCCCGGGCGCAGCGGCAACTGCCCGCTGCCGACGCGTTCGGCGTAGTGGCGCGTCTTGATGGCATGCACGGCGTCGATGACTTCCCCGACCTTGCAGCCGCGGGCCTCTTCCGGATCGACCATGCGCCAGTAGTGCATCAGGCGCTCCTTGCCGCCGGCCACCTTGAGCAGGCGCGTGTAGAGCGCCTCGTCCCAGCACCAGTCGAGGCCGACCTCGGCAAAGGCGGCGTTGAAGGCCTGCAGGTGGGCGGTCTCGGTATCGGCAAGCGTGCCGTCGACATCGAAGATCAGGGCTTTCATGGCTTACTCCGCGGCCGAAGGCTGCGAGAACACGCGGCTGGCGCGCAGGTCGCCGGCCGTGATGGTGGTCAGCGCACGGTCGTCCATCACCGTGCCGGGATCGTCGAGCAGCCGCGACGCATGGCGCAGCCGCGCGCGGTCCAGCGCGTTGCGCACGCTGCGGGCATTGGCGAAATGCGGCTGCGCCATGCGCCGTGCCAGGTAGTCGGCAAACACGGCGCGGCTCTCGTCGTCGAAGTGGTATTGCATCCCGCCCAGCATCAGGTCGGCGATCTGGCGCAGCTCCTCGAGCTGGTAGTCGGGGAAGTCGATATGGTGGGCAACGCGCGACGACATGCCCGGGTTCGATTCGAAGAACCGGTCCATGCGGTCCTTGTAGCCGGCCAGGATCACCACCAGGTCTTCGCGGTTGTTCTCCATCACCTGCAGCAGGATCTCGATGGCCTCCTGGCCGTAGTCGCGCTCGTTCTCGGGCCGGTAGAGGTAGTAAGCCTCGTCGATGAAGAGCACGCCACCCATGGCCTTCTTCAGGATCTCCTTGGTCTTGGGCGCGGTATGGCCGATGTACTGGCCGACCAGGTCGTCGCGGGTCACCGCCACCAGGTGGCCACGGCGCACGTAGCCGAGCTGGTGCAGGATCTGCGCCATGCGCAGGGCCACGGTGGTCTTGCCGGTGCCGGGATTGCCGGTGAAGCACATATGCAGGCTGGGCGCGCCCGCGCTGAAGCCACGCGCGGCGCGCAGCTTGTCGACCAGCAGCAAGGCGGCAATGTCGCGGATGCGCGCCTTGACCGGCTTCAGCCCGATCAGCTCGCGGTCGAGCTGGGCCAGCAGCTCGGTGATGCCGGAGCTGGCCAGCGACTCGGCCAGCGATCCGGGCAAGGCAGCTGGCTGCTGCAGCGGTGCGGTCGTTTCAGGTGCGGACATGGCAGGCTCCGTAGATGTCGTGAATTCCGGGTGCAACTTCCCCGGCGCGTCGCCTGGCGGCGGCTCGCCCATGGATGGAACGGTGTGGAAATCGCCGGCGGGCAGCGCGCGGCAACGCTACGCGCCGGCTCGGTCGCTGCCGCTCAGTAGCGGCTGCTCAGTAGCGACTACCTTCTGGCCGCGCCTGCACGGCGTAGCTCTCGATCGAGTAGCGCAGCGTGCGGCCGGGCTCCTCCTGGCGCACCAGGCGGAAGCCGGGCTCGTCCGCGGGACGATTGACGATGAACGACATCACCACCGACTCCACCGTATGCGTCGAATCGAAGGCCGTGACGCGGATGTAGTGGTTGGGGAAGGTGTTCCGCGCGTTGTTGATTTCCATCAGGATGCCGGCGGCATCGCGCAGGTCGAACATCGGCAGCCCGAACATCTCCCAGTACGTGTTGCGCGGGTGCGGGTCGTCGGTGTATTCGATGCCGACCGCCCAGCCCTGGTTCAGGCAGTATTCGAGTTGCCTGGTGATCTGCTCGTCGGTCAGTTCGGGCAGGAAGGAGAAAGTGCCTTGAGTGATGCGCATGATGTCCTCTCGTTCTGTGGTGTTCAGTGGCTCATTGGCCAAGGGGCTCAGGCCACCGATGCGGTGGGCACGAAGTCCGAGGTATCGGTCGGCGTGTAGTTGAAGGTGATGTCGCCCCAGGTATCGAGCGCCGCGCGCAGCGGTGCGCACCAGCGCGCCGCGTCGCGCAGGATCTCCGGCCCTTCGCTGAGGATGTCGCGCCCTTCGTTGCGCGCCAGCACCATCGCTTCAAGCGCCACGCGGTTGGCCGTCGCGCCCGCCTGGATCCCTTGCGGGTGGCCGATCGTGCCGCCGCCGAACTGCAGCACCACGTCGTCGCCGAAGAGGTGGATCAGCTGGTGCATCTGGCCGGCGTGGATGCCGCCCGACGCCACCGGCATCACCTTGCGCAGCGAGGCCCAGTCCTGGTCAAAGAACAGCCCGCGCGTCAGGTCCGTCTGGGTATAGGCATCGCGGCAGACGTTGTAGTAGCCCTGCACGGTGAGCGGATCGCCTTCCAGCTTGCCCACCGCGGTGCCGGTGTGCATGTGGTCGACGCCGGCCAGGCGCAGCCATTTGGCGATCACGCGGAACGACACGCCATGGTTCTTCTGGCGCGTGTAGGTGCCATGGCCCGCGCGGTGCAGGTGCAGGATCATGTCGTTCTGGCGGCACCAGTTGCTCATCGACTGGATGCAGGTCCAGCCCACGATCAGGTCGACCATGATGATGACCGAGCCCAGCGACTTGGCGAACTCCGCGCGCCGGTACATCTCTTCCATGGTGCCGGCGGTCACGTTCAGATAGCTGCCCTTGACCTCGCCGGTGGCGGCCGAGGCCTTGTTGACCGCGTCCATCACAAAGAGGAAGCGGTCGCGCCAGTGCATGAACGGCTGCGAGTTGATGTTCTCGTCGTCCTTCATGAAGTCCAGCCCGCCCTTCAGACCCTCGTACACCACGCGGCCATAGTTGCGGCCCGACAAGCCCAGCTTGGGCTTGGTGGTGGCGCCCAGCAGCGGCCGCCCGAACTTGTCCAGCCGTTCACGCTCGACGATGATGCCGGTCGACGGGCCGGCGAAGGTCTTCACGTAGGCGACCGGGAAGCGCATGTCTTCCAGGCGCGCCGCCTTGATCGGCTTGAAGCTGAACACGTTGCCGATGATCGAGGCGGTCAGGTTGGCGATCGAACCTTCCTCGAACAGCGACAGGTCATAGGCCACGTAGCAGAAGAACTGCTCGGGATTGTTGGGAACCGGGTCGACCCGGTAGGCCTTGGCACGGTACATGTCGCAGGCGGTCAGGCGGTCGGTCCACACCACCGTCCAGGTGGCCGTCGACGATTCGCCCGCTACCGCCGCGGCGGCTTCGACCGGATCGACGCCGTCCTGCGGCGTGATGCGGAACAGCGCCAGCACATCGGTGTCCTTCGGCACATAGTCGCCGTCCCAGTACCCCATTTCCTTGTACTTCATGACGCCGGCGTCATAGCGCTTGCGCGGCATGGCTTGGATCGTTTCAGGTGCGTTCATGCTGGTCTCCCTTCCTTGGTTTGGCGGCGTGACTGCTCGTTGGAATGAAAGATATCGGGCTACCAACATAAGGTAAATTCAGATATTCTTAGCCACCGTATAAGCAATCCCTTAAGTCAAGTGCGAACTGCACATCGAGGGACGCTTCAACAAGCGCCCCAGTTGGCCAACCGGCATCGGTTTAGTGCCCGTCGTTCCCGCGCAGGCGGGAACCCAGTGACTTTCAAAAGACGCTGGATGTGTTAGCTGGGGACGGTATCGCCCCCCATTGCCCATGTCCTTCCTTCGCGCCCTCACGCTTCGCCAGCTTCAGATCTTTGTCACGGTGGCCCGGCACGCCAGCTTCGTGCGCGCAGCCGAGGAGCTGCACCTGACACAGCCGGCGGTCTCGATGCAGGTCAAGCAGCTGGAATCCGTGGTGGGGCTGGCCCTCTTCGAGCGGATCCGGGGCCAGCTCACCCTGACCGAGCCCGGCGACCGGCTGCTCCACCATGCCTCGCGCATCCTTGGGGAGATCAAGGATGCGGAGGAAGGCCTGCAGGCGGTCAAGGATGTCGAGCAGGGCTCGATCACGATCGGGCTGATCAGTACCGCCAAGTACTTCGCGCCCAAGCTGCTGGCGGGTTTCACGGCGCTGCATCCCGGCATCGACCTGCGCATTGCCGAGGGCAATCGCGAAACGCTGCTGCAGCTGCTGCAGGACAATGCCATCGACCTGGCATTGATGGGGCGCCCGCCGCGCGAGCTGGACGCGGTGTCAGAGCCGATCGCCGCGCACCCGTATGTGCTGGTGGCCTCGCCGCGGCACCCGCTGCGGGGCGAGAAGGGTTTCGACCTGCAGGAGCTGCGCCACGAGACGATCCTGCTGCGTGAGCCGGGCTCCGGTACCCGCACCGTGGCGGAGTTCATGTTCCGCGATCACCTGTTCACGCCGCCCAAGGTGATCACACTGGGCAGCAACGAGACCATCAAGCAGGCGGTGATGGCGGGCATGGGGATCAGCCTGCTATCGCTGCATACGCTATCGCTGGAACTGCGTACGCGGGAAATCGCGTTGCTGGACGTGACGGGTACACCGATCGAGCGCGTTTGGCATGTAGCGCATATGGCAAGCAAGCGCCTGTCTCCGGCCAGCGAGAGCTGCCGGGCCTATCTGCTTGAGCACACTGCCGAGTTCCTGGGGAAGGAATATGCGGGGCTGCTGCCTGGGCGGCGCGTGGCGTGATGCACCAGGTTTGCTTGCCCATCTCCAACAACTGAAAGCGCGTTTCACATTGCGAAATTCACTCCGGACTTTCGCGACGCATCTTTTCGTTTTCTGAAAACACGTTCCGCATCACGAAATACAACACCTATCTCCTTGAAAAATAAGGATAAATTAACTCTTATGTCTTATATAAGACCTTGCCGCGACGCATCAAAAACACCCTACAATAAGTCCACGCTGCTTGCTTCGACATCCGTAGCGGGACACACAACCATTTCTTCAAACGCGCCTTACCCCTAGGAAATTCACCATGGCCCAGTATCAAGACGACATCAAGGCAATTGCCGGTTTGAAAGAGAAACACGGCAGCGCGTGGGACGCCATCAATCCCGAGTACGCCGCACGCATGCGCGCCCAGAACAAGTTCAAGACTGGCCTGGACATCGCCAAGTACACCGCCAAGATCATGCGTGCCGACATGGCCGCCTATGACGCGGATCCGTCGAAGTACACCCAGTCGCTGGGCTGCTGGCACGGTTTCATCGGCCAGCAGAAGATGATCTCCATCAAGAAGCACTTCAACAACAGCACCGACCGCCGCTATCTGTACCTGTCGGGCTGGATGGTGGCCGCGCTGCGCTCCGAATTCGGCCCGCTGCCGGACCAGTCGATGCACGAAAAGACCTCGGTCAGCGCGCTGATCCGCGAGCTGTACACCTTCCTGCGCCAGGCCGACGCCCGCGAACTGGGCGGCCTGTTCCGCGAACTGGACGCCGCCAAGGACGCTGCTGCCAAGGCCGCCATCCAGGAAAAGATCGACAACCACGTCACCCACGTGGTGCCCATCATCGCCGACATCGATGCGGGTTTCGGCAACGCCGAGGCCACCTACCTGCTGGCCAAGCAGTTCATCGAAGCCGGCGCCTGCTGCATCCAGATCGAAAACCAGGTGTCCGACGAGAAGCAGTGCGGCCACCAGGATGGCAAGGTCACCGTGCCGCACGAGGACTTCCTGGCCAAGGTCCGCGCCGTCCGCTACGCCTTCCTGGAACTGGGCGTCGACGACGGCATCATCGTGACCCGTACCGACTCGCTGGGCGCCGGCCTGACCAAGCAGATCGCCGTGACCCACAAGCCGGGCGACCTGGGCGACCAATACAACTCGTTCCTCGACTGCGACGAAATCCCGGCCGACGCACTGGGCAATGGTGACGTGGTTATCAAGCAGAACGGCAAGCTGTTGCGTCCGAAGCGCCTGCCGAGCAACCTGTTCCAGTTCCGCGCTGGCACGGGCGAAGCACGCTGCGTGCTGGATTGCATCACCTCGCTGCAGAACGGCGCAGACCTGCTGTGGATCGAAACCGAAAAGCCGCATATCGAGCAGATCGCCGGCATGGTCCGCGAGATTCGCAAGGTCATCCCGAACGCCAAGCTGGTGTACAACAACAGCCCGTCGTTCAACTGGACCCTGAACTTCCGCCAGCAGGCGTATGACGCAATGAAGGCCGCAGGCAAGGATGTGTCGGCCTACGAGCGCAGCCAGCTGATGAGCGTGGAATACGACGACAGCGAACTGGCAAAGGCCGCCGACGATAAGATCCGCACCTTCCAGGCCGACGCGTCGCGCGAAGCCGGTATCTTCCACCACCTGATCACGCTGCCGACCTACCATACCGCCGCGCTGTCGACCGACAACCTGGCCAAGGAATACTTCGGCGACCAGGGCATGCTGGGCTATGTGGCTGGCGTGCAGCGCAAGGAAATCCGTCAGGGCATCGCCTGCGTCAAGCACCAGAACATGTCTGGCTCGGACATCGGCGACGACCACAAGGAATACTTCAGCGGCGAAGCGGCCCTGAAGGCGGCGGGTAAGGACAACACCATGAACCAGTTCTGATACCCGTAATACCCCTCGAGCAAAACGCCAACCCATAACAGGTTGGCGTTTTTTTGTCCGACGCGACAGCTCGCGGGGTTCTCGTCACCTGAATCTCCCGCGCCTCAGCAAAAATTTGCTTCTTTAGCGCCGCCGCGGGCTGGCTGCCGAACCCGCCACACATCGACAGTCCGAGCTCGCATAACAAAGGACGTGCGTCGCCAAAAAATGCCTCTTGGATCACCCTCGTCTTTGGGTTTCTAGCGTGGAACCCCTTATGCAGTGAGTTTGATAGAATTTGCGCAAAAGCTTGCAATGAAAGCTAAGTGAGAATTCGACTCATGGCCACTACTTCTGCTACAGCCAAGATGCTGACTATTACGAATCCGGCGTGCCTCGTAAATGGTTCCGACAGCGAATTTCGACATCTCGTAAACGGCTTGCTGCCATTCGCCGCACGCCTGCTCTCGGTTCGCGATGGCTTCGGCAGCCTGATCGGCCTGACTGGCGTCCAATATTCCCTGCTCCGCTCGATCTCTCACCTTTCCCAGAAGGGCGAAGTTTCGGTCAACCAACTGGGTGACCATCTTCATCTGAGTGGGCCATTCATTACCATCGAGACGAACAAGCTCAAGGAGTTGGGCCTGATCGAGAAAAAGCCGCATCCCGACGACAAGCGCAAGATGCGGCTTACGATCACTGCCCGAGGAATGAAGCTGCTTGGTGAACTGCTCCCCGTTCAGCAGCAAATTAATGACGTGTTATTCGATAGCATCACCAAATCGGAGTTCAAGATGTTGTGCTCGGTTGTCGACCGGCTCGTTGCGAATGGTGACCGCGCTGCGCTCGATCTGGAGCACTTGAAAGCCCGCAAGCAGAAAGGCTGACGGGCTTTCTCAGAACCCTTCGCGCGATATCTCTTCCCTAGCGATTGACAGGCGCTACAGGCTCAAGACTATGGTCTGACTGCACGTGCGCGGCCCCCCGCACGCCCTCGCCCTTGATACCGCGCTGGTCGACAAGCCCGATACTGATCGTCGCGACGATTGCCGGAATTGCGATGGCAAGGAAGTTCAGCTGCAACGGGAGTTGCATTGCCACCAGCGCACCAATCGCAATCGGTGCCAGAATTGCGCCACTGCGCCCGACTCCGGACGCCCAGCCAATGCCGGTCGAGCGTACCGCCATCGGATAGTACTGCCCGACATAGGCATACGCCAGAATCTGCGTGCCGATAGTGGTAGCGCCTGCCACGGCAACGAGGAAGTACACGACTTCAATAGGAGCCTTGTACCCGAGCAGCGATATCGACACGCCTGCAAGCGCAAAGAAGACCATCAGCACGTACTTGATGTTGAATCTATCGGCCAGCCAGCCGCCACCAATGGCGCCGAAAATTGCCCCGAAGTTGAGGACGAGCACGAAAGTCAACGCGGAGCCCAGGCTATAACCCGCACTGGCCATCAGTTTGGCGAGCCAGGAACTGAGGGCATACACCATGAACATGCACATGAAGAACGCTGTCCAGAACATAGCCGTGCTGAAGCCGCGCCCATCCTGGAACAGGTGACGGATCGGCGTCCCATCGGCCTTGTCCTGCGACGGCAGCGCAAAATGATCACCTGCCTGCGGACGATAGCTTGGCTCGATCCTCGCAACCGTCCTACGCAATTCGTCGAATCGCCCCTGCTTGATCAGGAACGGCATGGATTCGGGCAGCGATTTGAGAACCAGCGGAATCAGAAGCACCGGAAGCCCGGCCGCGATGAAGACTGACTGCCAGCCGTACGATTCGATGAAGCTCTTGCCAAGGATCGCAGCCAGTACCCCCCCTACTGCATAGCCGCTGAACATCAATGTGACCATTGTGCTCCGGATGCGTTTCGGTGAGTACTCGGTCATCTGGGCCACCACGTTTGGCATGACGCCACCGATTCCCAGGCCCGCCAGGAACCTGGCGATACTGAAGAGGACCGGATCCTTCGTGCATCCGGCTGCGGCCGTGAAGACACTGAACAAGGCAATGCAGATCGCCATGGCCCGAGGACGGCTGATTCTGTCGGCAATGGTGCCGAGGAAGATGGCGCCCACCATCATTCCGAACAACGCGGAGCTCACCATGAAGCCGGCTTTCGTCGCATCGACACCCAGGTCTTTCATGATCGACGGCAAGGCTATGCCCGCCACTGCCAGGTCATAACCATCGAAGATGATGATGAGCGCGCACCAGAACAGAACTTGCGCGTGAAAACGGTTGAAGCGGGCGTCATCGGCCAGCTTGTGAACGTCAATGTGACGCATGTCTTGTCTCCTCCATGCATTGCGCACGTTGAATAGAATCCCTGCCAAAGAACTGCTTTAGGCAGGTGCTGTTGTTACTGCGTGAGTAAAGTCCCCGATGAGTAAGCGACTTCCGAAGAAACCACGAACTCTGTACAAACGGCCCGCTTGTTATGCGTCGCTGAGCTGCCTCCGAGTCCTACAGCGATATGTTTATTATCTATTTTTCAAAGCTTTTTTCTTTCGTAAAGGATAGTGCGTGGCTGCTTTGGATGTAGCGGGGATAAACCCTGAGAAACGTGAAGATTTCACGGCGAAGCCAGAGACGCGGGGGTTGCCGCGGCGCGGCAAGGAGGCATGAGTGCCAGCATGAAGACGTTCCAGAGCGCCAAGCAAATTGGGGGCGCATCGCCCCCAATTTGCTTGCTCCAGACTGCGGGATGCAGCGCTGCTGACTAGCGTCGCTCGTGACGTAAGGCGGCTTCCACTGCCATGCCGATGGCAAGCAGCCGGCGGTCCGACCCGTGCCGCCCAAACAGCATGAGGCCGACGGGCGCATCGCCAAGGATATGGCACGGGACAGACAGAGCGCAAAGGTCAAGCATGTTCGCGATGGCCGGATTGCGCAGCAGAAGCCTGTTGGTGCTGAAAAATGCTGCGTCGTTGTCCAGTTCATGGATGCCCGGCGCGACGATGGGAACCGTGGGCAATACGACCGCATCGACCTCCGCAAGCTCGGCGTCCGCACGATGGCAGAGCTCCGCCCGCCTGCGCAGCATGCGCACGTAGTCGGGAGCGCCCTGCTCATCGGCTAACCGGATACGCGACAGCACACGAGGGTCGTAGCGGTCTGCCTGACTGGCAATCAACTCTGCATGCCAGGCCATGGCTTCCGCCGCAACCAGGCCTCCGTTTGCACCGAGATCCGTCAAACTGTTCCAACTGTCGAAGGTCACGTCTCTCAGCTGAGCGCCCGATGCGGACAGCCGGCGTAGCGTTCGGCTAAAGACCTCTGCAACTTCAGAGGACATCCCGTCCATGACGATTCCCGTGGGTATCGCCAGACGCAGCCCTGCAAGCTGCGCTGCACCGTGTGGCGGAGCCTCCCCCGACAGAACGGCGTCGACGGCGGCACAGCAAGCCACGGTGTTGGCCAGACATCCGACGGAGTCATAGGAGCTTGACAGTGGCACGATGCCGTCCAGAGGCACGCGGCTCGCTGTCGGCTTGAAGCCGACAATCCCGCAAAGCGCAGCGGGAATCCGGCATGAGCCGCCTGTGTCAGACCCGATCGCGGCGAGTGCCATGCCATCCGTTACCGAGACGGCTGCACCGGAGGATGAGCCCCCGGGAATGCGCCCGGATTGCCGGTCATATGGATTGCGAGGCGTGCCATAGTGCGGATTGATGCCGACACCAGAGTAGGCGAATTCGGTCATGTTGGTGCGGCCAACAAGCACTGCGCCCGCCGCCCTCAGCCGCGCAATGGCAGGCGCGTCCTGAACGGCAGGCTGTTCCGGCATGACGCGCGCGCCGGCCCGCGTAACGTCGCCCTGGACGTCGAACAGGTCCTTGACCGAGATCGGAATGCCGGACAAGGGGCCGATAACGCCCTGCTCACGCAGCATGTCACTGGACTGCGCCTGCTTATGCGCCGCCATACTCACGCCGTGCGGGAAGACCCTGCTGCCTTCGCCGCCTGGATCAGAGATGCGCTCCACACATGATGTCAGCAATGACAAGGCATTGGCGCTGCCGTCAGCCAGTTGGCGCTGCGCGGAGGAGATGGTTGTCGCCATGGTCAATTCTCCGAAGCGTGAGCGGCTAGGCAGCCCGGGCCTGTGTGGACAGTTCGTCTTCCAGCGAATAGCTGCCCAGCAGGTTGTCCACGAGACCCGATGCCTTCTTCCAGTCGTACGTGCGGTACGCATGACCCTTGGTCACGAAGGTGGCGCCCGCATAGAACATTTCGTACTGGTTGTGCCGCGACGCGAATTCGGAGCCAACTGCATCCCAGGCAAGCTTGAAGAACTTGACGAGATCTTCCGGGCTGCAAACCGGGGACTTCTGCGTCTTGGCGATGATCTCAGCGAGGGCCGGGTTGTTGAAGTCCTCGATGCTCGAAGGGAGCATGATCATCCCGCCTCCGGCGAGTTCGCGCAGTGTGTTGAGCACCTTGGCGTAAAGTTGCTGGGTCACAACCTGAGAGCCATAGAGCATGCCGCGGTCCGGTACGAAGTAGCCGCCCTTGGTCATCTGTCCCTTCGCTTCCATCCCGTACACCCACGCCTCTACCATCCCCGCTTCCGCGGCAAGCTGGCCGAGCATTTCCTTCACTTGAGGGAAACCGCCTGTGCCATTGATCTCGGTAATCTTGTGCGCCAGGCCAACGAGGAAGCGCAGCTTCACCATCAGCCGCACCTGGCACTGGTAGTTCTGGTACACGTGAGCAGGCGTTGCGTGGAACTGCCTGGCGCACATGGCCACGTCACCAGCCACGAAAATGCGTTCCCAGGGGACCTTGACGTCATCAAAGTAGAGCACTGCATCATTCTCGTCAAAGCGGCTGGCCATCGGATTGTCGAAGACCGATGTCGCATTGGCTTCATACGACTTGCGCGACAGCACCTTCAGCCCCTTGGTGTTCATCGGGATGGCGAACGAGAGCGCATACATCTCGTCGCCCTCGCGCAGCGGCTGGATGCAACTGCAGAACACCTCATTGGCCATGATGCCGCTGGTGGCCAGCATCTTTGCACCACGCACCGTGATGCCTTCCGCGTCCTGGTCGACAATCCCCACGGCCAGATACTTGTCCTCCTGCTCGTGGGCAGCCTTTGACTGGTTCGCCTGCGGGTTCACGATCACATAGGTCAGGAACAGGTCATTGTCACGGGCATATTTGTAGTAATCGCGCAGGGCACCAGCGCGGGCAGGGTCCGCCTGCTCGAACACGTCGATTCCCATGTACATGCCGGAAATGCACGACGCGACGTGATCCGGCGAGCGTCCCATGAACCCGTAGTGGAGCTCGGTCCAGGCTTCCAGCATGTGACGGCGCTCGACCAGCTCGTTGTAGCTGGTGGCCAACTGCCAGATTCGACTCACGCGCTTGTCAGTACCCTCCGGCCGGAAGGTCATCTTGTCCACGCTCTCGGGACGCGCCTGGAAATCGTAGAGGTTGGCATAGCTGCGAATGGAGTTGCGGAACGCAGGATGCGTGGTGACATCGCTGACTCGCTTGCCATCGATGTACACCTCGCGGCCATCGCGCAGCATCGCAATGTGCTGGTTGCCTGTCTTGATCATGTTGTTCTCCTGTCCTGTATTTCTGTGCGTTCTGCGTTTAGGCGTGGGTCCGGATATCTTCAAGAACCCGGTACTTTCCGCCGAAGAAGATCAGTGGCCGGCCATCGTGCCGGGCCTGGTGATTCACGACGCGACCGATGAAGATCACGTGGTCGCCGCCATCGTGTTGCGCATAGGGTTCGCATTCGAAGGTGGCGAGGGAATCCGGCAACAGGACGTGCTCGCCGTGCTGACGGGCAGAGAAATCGATGCCCTCCCACTTTCCGGAGCACGCCTTGGCAAACCGGTTCGAGACCTCTTGCTGGGCTTCGGCGAGAACATTGACCGCGTATCGCGGCGCGACGCTCAGGTCGCCCAGACTCAGACATCTGCGATCGACCGAAAACAGGATCAAAGGCGGATCCAACGAAACCGCGTTGAACGATGCCACCGTGATGCCAACCGGCGCGCCCTCGTCCCGGCGGGCCGTGATGACTGCCACGCCGGTTGCGAACATGCCGAGGGTGTTGCGGAACTGGCGCTGTGCATCCGCATCCACTTGCGCGTTACCATTGTTGTTCCTTGATTCAGCCATCTTGCCTCCCGCATTGGTTACGCCGCAGCTTAACTTCGTTTAATAGCTTTGTTTATTAGTTACTATTCAACGCGAAAGTGCGGGGCCATGCAAGGTAGTGGAAACCCTCGGAAGCAGCGCAGTAACAACGCCGCCAGCCGAAATCCTTTCATGCATACGGATTGGCGGGCGGTCGCGCCTGCCAGACCGGGGCACATGTTCCTTCGAACGTGCCGGCAGTGCCGAACAGGCATGTGTAGCGCCATCTCTACTTCCCACCAAGCGACTGGGTACCTCGCTCCCGCCGGCGTGCATGGCCTCCTGCGCCAGCGCACTCATGTCGGTCCAATCGCTAGGGTTTCCACCAGCTTGCATGCCATCGGTGTCTGACGTTCAATTAAAGCTAACTTACAAAGCTTTGTGTAAGCGTTAATTTGCGCCAGATTCCCTTTCTGGACGTTCCCTTGCCTTGATCGCGGAGACACCATGGCTATCACCAAACTGCACGACGAATTCCACACGCTGGACCTGGCCTCCGGCTGGGAGGTTCCGGAAGGCTACCCCGCGGGGATTCAGCAGAAGATCCTGTCCGGATCGCTGGACGAAGGCGTTCGCGCGGGCAGCCGCACGCGGCTCCTGCGCTTCGACCCGGGCGTGTTCACCAAGTCCCCCTTCGTGCATGAATACTGGGAAGAGGTCTTCCTGCTCAGTGGCGATCTCACCGTAGGCAACGACGCGAACGGTGAAGGTGGCGAGGCGTTCTCGCCAAACACTTACGCATGCCGACCGCCGGGCGCCTTCCATGGCCCGTTCAAGTCCCACGGGGGCTGCATGCTGCTGGAAATCCATTACTACGATCCGGCTTGATCGATCCGACCGGAAAGCCTCCTGGAAGACGTTCCTGCCAGACGGCCAATGTCATCCACACTCGCACGACAAGAACTGATCATGAAAACCCTCACTTTTGACATCGAGAGCAGCCAGGGCAAGCAGCAGCGCGCACTGGTCATCGGCCAGCTCATCGTGGCAGGCTGGACTGGCCGCGACGTGGCAGCCATGGAAGCCCATATCAAGGAACTCGAGGAACTCGGCGTAAAGCGCCCGCCGTACACACCGGTGTTTTATCGCGTCGCGGCGGAACGTCTCGGGCCCGCTTCCGACATCCAGGTGAGCGGCGAAGCCAGCAGTGGCGAGGCGGAATTCCTCCTCGTCGGCGATCGCAGCGATATCCTGGTAGGGATTGCCTCAGACCATACGGATCGCGAAGCGGAAACCTATGGCATCACGCTTTCCAAGCAGATGTGCGAGAAGCCATGCGCCTCCACGCTCTGGCGGCTCGAGGAGGTCCAGGGACATTGGGACAAGTTGGTGCTGCGCTCTTACGCCACCATCGGTGGGGAGCGGGTGCTGTACCAGAAAGGGCCTGTCACCGCCATGCGCTCCCCCGCCGACCTGCTGGAACGTTTCGCCACCCATGGCGGAAAGTTCGGCGATGGCAGCGCGATGTTGTGTGGCACGCTGCCGGCGATTGGCGGCATCCGCCCCGCCGAGCAATTCGAAATCGAACTGGAAGATCCGGTTCTTCAACGCACGCTGCGCCACACCTACGCGGTTTCGACGCTGCCCATTGCAGGCTAGGACACTTCCCGCGCACTGTCCGGCGCTCAGGTTGCCGGGCTCCCGCGATCTGTAGTGACCTCGAACCGAAGCGGCGTGAGTCGCTCGTTCAATCGAGGTCAGTTTCGCAATTCAGTCTTGCGCGTCCCCCGGCAGCGATCTCAACCGTGGCAGCGGCGGACCTGCAGGTGACCGAGGTCGAGCGCCGCGCGGTCACCATTGACAACGAGCCGATCAATGACCGAACACAGCAACCTGAATTCGGTTAGCGAGACACCTTCGAAGAGCACATCATTGATCCGCTGCTGAACCGGCAGGAGTTCATCCAGAAGCCGGTCTCCCTCTGCCGTCACGCTCAGGCACATCTTTCGTCTGTCCTCGGCATGAGACTTCTTGTCGATGATTCCGAGCATTTTCAGTTTCCCGGTTTCGATGGTAATGAACGCTCCACTCAGGTGAAGATACTCCGCCACCTGGTTCACAGTGACCTCGCCCGATAGCGCATGGAGCGTCGCAATTGCGCGGATGATCGAATACTGTGCACCGGTCAGATCAATGAGGCTTCCGAAACCATCCCGAACCGACAGCAGCCGTGCGGCAAACGGCAACAGACCGTTCACCAGGGTGCGAAACTCGCGGTCCGAACCATCCACCAGGCACTCGGGATGCGTGACGGTCAAGGTCAATGGTGTGTGCTTCGTATTCATCATCTCTCCGAGTCTATCTTTTCCGAAAGGAAGCTGAGCATCTACGCAAAAGGGCCCGTAAAAAATGCCGCGCTGGGCGGGTGCCAGCGCGGCAGAAAGGATCATCGATGCGCCCGGGTTCGTCGCTACCAGGGCAGCCTTCGGCGAAGCCCGCCTGGCAGGAATCTCAACCGAACTTCGGGAACCGGCTCAGCCCGCCTGGCCGTGCCGGCAGTTCACGCGATACTGGATCTCATCGTTGTAGTCATCCGCCATCAAGAGATGGGGGTAGTGGCCGCCGGTGGAAAGCTGGACCTTGCGTGCATCAGGATAGGCGCTCACCAGTTCCTTCCACGTCTCGGCGTGGATGACCTTGTCGTCCTCGCACCAGATGAGGGTGATCCGGTCCGGGGGCAGGTCGAGTGGCGCGATGCGATTTGCGAAAGCGATGGTGCGGGACCGGCCGTCGAGCTCCGCCGCGGATTGCCGCGCGCCCGCCGCCTCGAGCATGAAGTCTTTCAACTCCGGATTCGGCAGCGCCTGCACAAATCCAAGCCAGGCGTCCTTGACGGCATCCGGCTCGTTCTCGGCAAGGAAGGCAGGGCTGAACATTCTGATAAAACGCAGGCGGGCAGGGTCCAGGAACGTATTCCCTAGGACAAGGCTTTTGACCCGCGCGGTGTCGCCCCGGAGGAAGACCTGCAGCCAGTATCCCCCCAGCGACGAGCCAACGAAGTGGGCCTTGTCGATGTCCAGTTCCTTCAGCAGCTCACGAAAGCTAGCAGTCATCGCCTCCGGATTCGAGGCCCCCGGATAGCCCAGTACGACAACGCGGCATGTCTGCGAGAACTTCAGCAATTGCTTGTAGAAGACCTCGACCGTGCCCAAGGTACCGGGCAGGAGAACCAGCGTTTCACGCCGCTGCCCGGCCTCCAGCACTGACCACTCCAAACCGCCGGCAACCACAGTCCTTCGCTTCGATCGCCCCCGGAGCACTTCCGACACGCTCCACGATGTCCCAGCAGTCTTCGTCATATCAGAGGTCATTAAAGTCATGGCCTGTCAGCGGCGTTTCAAAGATCCAGAACCAGCCTGCCGCTCATCGAACGCGAGCAGCACGGCGTGATGCACTGACTATCCGCTTCCTTTTCTTCGTCGGTCTGGAACATGTCACGATGGTCCGGCTTGCCTTCGATCACCCGTGTCAGGCAGGTGCCGCATACCCCCTGCTCGCACGACACCGGGACCGCAATGCCAACGCGTGCCAGGGCCTGGACAATGGTTTCCTCCTTCGAGACCACCACTTCCGCCTGGCTGCGCGCCGCAACGACGACAAAGGAATCGCCGGTCACATCCACATTGGCGCTAAAGCGCTCGACGTGTACCTGAGAGGCCGGCCAGCCTGCCGCCTCCGCCCCACCCACCACATGGTTGATGAAACCTTCCGGGCCACATATGTACATGTGGGTGTCCGGCTCCATCTCCGGCAGGCAATCCGCAAGCACGAACCGCTGGTCCGGGGTGCCATCGTCCAGATGCAGCCTGAATTCTTCGCCAAGGTCCAGGGCCGCGATCTCTTCGAGGAACGCCGCCTTGTCCCGGCTTCTGCAACAGTAGTGGAGCGTATATGACTGGCCTCGGGCGGAGAGTTCACGCGCCATCGACAGAATGGGCGTAATCCCGATCCCGCCGGCGAAGAGGATGGAATGCTTGGCCGATGTCAGCAGCGGGAAGTTGCACCGGGGAGAGCCGATGCGGACGGAACGGCCCACGTGGAAGTCCGAGTGGATCGCCTTGGAGCCGCCGCGAGACTTTCCATCCAGCAATACCCCGATCACATAGTGCCCCGTTCACCAGGGTGGTTGATGAGCGAGTATTGCCGGACAAGGCCCGCATCGACGTGGACGTCGATATGCGAGCCCGCGGCAAACTCCGGCAACTGCTCACCGTCCGGCGCCGCCAGCGTAATGCGAACAATATCGCTCGCGGCGCGCTCCCTTGCGATGACGGACACCTCCAGGCTGTTGGTAGTCATCTTATCTCCTCGCTTGCTCTGCCCTTACCTGAATTCGAACCGCTTACTTCACGAAGCCTTTCTCGTATCACCATCCACCTCATTGGCAACACGTTCCTGCTGAAGCAGGCGGTCGAGCACACGGCGATAGCGCATCGGTCCTGCGTCGATTGCGAGCAGGGTCGGCGTGAGCGGCGTGGGCGATTCGTCCATGCGGCGTTGCTGGGCTTCGATAATGGGTGCGTCCTGTTCCGCGAATGCGAAGGTCCGGAGCTTGCCGATCTTCTCGCGAATCTCTTCGTTCGTTTCCTCGCCTTCGGTCATCACGTTCCAGCGCACCGCGCTGTAGCGATAGTGCGTGGACCGCTCGTTCTCCGGCGTGAGCAGATGCAGCGCGAAATAGCCGGTCCCCTTCTCCTTTGGCTCACCAACCTTGCTGACGCCATATTCCAGGATCAGGTTCGACGGCGCATACCAGGAAATCGTGCTCCACTGGTCGCCGCGTTCGAGCCCGCTCAGCATCTTGAGCATGCCAGGCGTTTCCGCATCCTTGGACGGACGGCTCACGACAACCACATCGCCTCGCTGTTCGACGCCGATGTCGGCGACGACCGTTCCGGCGGTGCCCAGGATGCCTTCATGCACGTAGGTGGTATGGGAAAGGTCAAGCAGGTTATCGACGATCAGCTCATAGTGCGCAGCAATCTTCAGATACCCCGGCGTCGTGACGTGCGCGGCAGGGCTCGTGTCAAGGCAGCTATAGTCGGGAATCAATCCCGGGTCGGCAACGCGATCGCCCATCCAGATCCAGACAAAGCCGTGCTTCTCCACGACGGGGAACGACCGCAGATGGGCTGCGTTCGGAACGGTGCAGTTGCCGTGCGGATTCTTGACACAGGCGCCGGTCGCACCGAATTCGAGTCCATGATAAGGACACTGGACCCGGTCGCCGGGAAGCAGCTTGCCCATGGACAGCGGCGCGAAACGGTGGGAGCAGCGGTCCACGATCGCGGCAGCCGAACCGTCCTCCTTGCGGAAGAAGACAACAGGCTCGCACAGAATGGTCTGTGGTACGAGCTTGCCCGCCGGCAGCTCATGCGCCCACAGGCCAACATACCATGCATTGCGGGGGAATCGGTCGGCACCTTGCTTCATCGCGGCGGGACCCTTCACTTGCGTAATCACTGCGTTCATCTCAAACCTCCAGGTCAACAGTCAGTCGATGCAGGACGCCAGGCCCCATGACCCGGCGTGCCCCGCCTTCAGTGCATGATGTGTCCGCCGTCGACGACGATGGTCTGTCCCGAGACGAATCCGGAAAGGTCCGAGACGAGATAGATGGCCGTGCCGACCAGGTCATCCGGACGTTGCTCGCGTGACAGCGCACGCGCCTTGAGGAATGACTGCTGCCATTCCGTGGGACGGTTCTTCGTCGCATCTGTCAGCACGAAGCCCGGTGCGATGCAGTTCACCCGCACGCCATGCTGGCCGACCTCCTTGGCCAGCCCCTTCGTCATCGCCAGCACGGCGCCCTTGCTCGACACATACTGCAGGTAGCCCGGCTGGCCCGCGAGGGCTACCACAGAAGCAATGTTCACGATCGCGCCGCGTCGCTGCTCGCGCATGGCGGGGAGAACGGCCTTGCAGCATTGCCAGACGCCTTTCACGTTGACAGCAAAGATGCGATCCCACTGGACCGGATCGATCTCTTCGAAGTTGGTGAGCTTGACCTCGCGGAAGTAGGCTGCGTTGTTGACCAGGCCATCGATCGAACCGAACTTCTCAAGCGTCGCTTTGGCCATGCCTTGCACCGACTGCTCATCGCTGACGTCTGTCTTGACGTAGAGCGCCTCGCCGCCGACGTCTTTGAGCGCCTGCATCGTCTCATCGGCCGGGCCCATATCCGCTACAACAACGTTGGCACCTTGGGTAGCAAGGCCCAACGCAAACGCCCGGCCGATACCAGTCGCCGCGCCCGTGACGATCACAGTACGGCCACCCAAAAGATTTGCGGCTCTTTTGAAAAATGAGTGGGTTATGCGGCATGCGGGTTGATCGCGGAGAAGTCGAGCTTTCCGGCGATCAGGAAGGTCACGGTGCGCATAGTTTTGAAGCTCACATAACCGCGGGCCTTGCGCT
>Ga0102589_1000687_pt1 | contig 60438 bp, 60 predicted proteins | sample AraplaMF_Col_mLB_FD_76858 | JGI IMG/M metagenome (GOLD analysis project Ga0102589, IMG submission 76858) | Arabidopsis root microbial communities from the University of North Carolina, USA - plate scrape MF_Col_mLB | ecosystem: Host-associated > Plants > Roots > Endosphere | place: USA...
ATATCGATACGGGATCTGTATTTGGCGGAAAATTAACCGGGCTTCGTTATCCAGAAATGGAGACCGTTTCAGTTCCTTCTTCCATGCCGTTTGTACCGGAGAAATTTCGCTCTATTGACTAAAAAAAGCTGATGGAACCCTTATTCCATCAGCTTTTTCATATCTTCAGGCAACTCCGCATGAAATGTCAGTTGCTTTTCTAATATTGGGTGATAAAATGTTAAATTTGTACTATGCAGTGCTTGCCGCTTTATTTCATCTGTTTTCCCGCCGTACAAATCATCACCAAGTAACGTATGACCAAGATGCGCCATATGCACTCTAATTTGATGCGTACGCCCTGTTTCTAATTGAAGTGCTACATGCGTTTTATCTTTCCATCTTTTTTGCACATGAAAATGAGTCACGGCTCGCTGTCCATCCCCGCGCACGATGCGTTCAATAATACTATCATCTTTTCGGGCAATTGGGGCATCAATTGTTCCGTTATCCTCTGCGACGATTCCATGAACAATCGCTTCGTATGTTCTTTTCACTTGCTTTTGCTGATGTTGCTTCGATAACAAATGGTGAATAAAACGATTTTTGGCAATTAACATTAAACCAGATGTATCCCGGTCAAGCCTAGTAACGATATGTACTGTACTTGCAAGACTTTGCTGATCATAATAATGCAAAAGAGCGTTTGCTACACTCCCGCTCGGATGCTCTCTTGACGGAATTGTAGACATATAAGGCTCTTTATTAAGAACAAGGACCGAATCATCTTCATACACAACAGAAAGAGGGATATTCTCACTTAACATCCCTTCACTTCTTTGCTCAGGTGGAAAACAAACTGCTAATTTTTCACCTTCTTGCAAAACATGACGCACATTTACATGATGTTCATTCACTTCAATCGCACCGCCACGAAACTTTATATCCGTTAACGCTGCCTTTGAAATACCTTTCGTTTTCAAAAACTCTCGAATAAGCATTCCTTCATCAGCCTTTGTTATACACCAAGTTAACGTAAACCTTTTCAATTGCATAACCCTCTCTAATGATGTGTTCACAATGGAAAATCGCCCGTATGAACATAATTAGCCATTTTGATTTTCCAACACCTAAGCCGCTGCCACGCAGAAACAAACGAACCTCTACTTCCTTTGTTTTAACTCTTACACGTGGCAGAAAAAGGCCCTGACCGTCACTATGCACGGCTAGACGCTCTCGCCCCCTAAAAGGGCTTGTTTCAAATCGTATTTATATAGCAGCGAGTGCTTTTCCCGCTGCTATAAGTTCCCTCTTACTGATCCGCGACAAATGAATCACGCACTCGCTTCCAAAATGGAAATGGGCGAAACCTAACAAACCGAACTCTTTGATCTGCCACTCGATATTGAATCGATTTGACATCTTGATGAACCATCGCTAAATGATCAATTGTAATTTGCAAGTTCATTCCAGTAACTGGTTTTAACACACATGTATGATGCTTCGGTAATACGAGCGGAGATCCAACCGTACGGAAAACGCGATTATTAATAGACGCCATTTCCGTAACTTGAATCGCTTCCAAAGACGGGTGAATAATTGCACCGCCCAGCGCTTTATTATACGCAGTACTACCAGAAGGTGTTGAAATACAGAGACCATCGCCGCGGAATGTTTCAAAATATTCACCGCGAATTTCTACATCCATAACAAGCGTTCCTTCACTACTTTTTACGGTTGCTTCATTTAGCGCTAAATATTGTGATTCTTTAGTCCCATTCATATAACGAATGATGACCTCTAATAATGGATATTCAACAACTTGAAAAGGCGTTTTCGCAATCGCAATGACAAGCTTCTCAACTTCTGTCGGTAACCAATCTGCATAAAATCCTAAATGCCCGGTATGCACCCCGACAAATGCTGTTTTATCTAACCGATCCTGGTAGCGATGAAACGCATGCAGCAGCGTTCCATCTCCCCCAACGGAAATTACAATATCCGGCTCATTTTCATCCATTGTAAGTTCAAAATCACGTAAGTACTCTGTCATCGTACTCGTAAGCGCATTTGATGATTGATCTCCCTTTGACATAATTGCAAACTTCATCGCTCAACACCCTTTAGTTTATTATTCTGTTTCCTTCGATTCTTTTTTGCGTGAAAAAATCTTTTGTGCCTCTTTAATTTCAAGACGAATCGAAGACATTTCTTCGTCTAATAAGTAAGCTGCTTCAGCTGCGCGCTGCAAACGCACTTTAATATCTTCTGGAAAGCGTCCACGATATTTATAATTTAAAGAATGCTCGATTGTTGCCCAAAAATTCATTGCTAACGTGCGGATTTGAATTTCAACTAACACTTTTTTCTCTCCGCGAATCGTTTGCACAGGGTAACTAATAACAACGTGATAGGAGCGATATCCACTTTCTTTCTTTTGCGTCACGTAATCGCGTTCTTCCACAATTTCAAAATCGTTACGTTGTCGTAAAAACTCTACAACCGGCTTAATATCATCAACAAATTGACACATCATCCGAAGCCCGGCAATGTCTTGCATCTCTTCTTGCAAACGACTGAGCGAAATGTTTCGTTTTTCTGCTTTATCTATAATACTTGCAACAGATTTGACTCTGCCTGTTACAAACTCAATCGGCGAATGTTCGGCCAACATTTCAAACTGAGAACGCATTCCTTTTAATTTTACTTTTAATTCTCCTACAGCTTGATGATAAGGAGCTAAAAATTCTTCCCAATTTCGATCCAATGTAACCACCACCAAAACAAATCAGTTTCTTCTATCTCACTGAAAGCTTTCTTTTATCCCGCATTAACGGGCAGTAATACTCCCACCTCAAAATTCAGCAAAAGCAAAGAGGTTAGGCGGGAGATAAACTGCCCGTAAAAGCCCGATTAGTTCAACTAATAATCATTGGGGGATGACCCCCCCACTGATTAAAGTTTCACTTTATAGAAACACTTTTTCTACTTCATTTACGAGTTCCTCACCGTAATTTGCATTTCCTTCAATATTTCCAATTAAATACTCTAATTCTTCTTTCATTTGTTCTAACTCAATTTCAACGTCTTGAATACGAACAAACATCTTATCATCGTTCTTCATTGCGTGTTTTAATTCTTCCCAACACGTATGTGGGATGCTTATGTAAATAAAGGTTGTTTCATTCTCTAAAATATATAAAAATGATAAATTATCTGAATCCACAAGTACGTGGCTACGCGCCTTCAATTTTTCTACACATAACTCTGTATTTTCTGCACAAAAAATAAGAGCATTCTCTCTTTTTTCTACGCTCTTAACTTGAATTTTATTTTGCATACTTTAACTCCTCCATATTATACTTCCTGTCATTATCAACATTTTCATTGTAACATAACATACACTGAAACAAATAAAACATTGATTGAAATTTAGGAAAAAGCGATAATGATTAACAGATATTTCATAAAAGGAGCGTACATATGAAACAAGAAATTGAGATTGAATTTAAAAATATGGTTACAAAAGAGGAATTCCATTCTTTATGTCACACATTTTCCATTACAACATTCGCAAAACAAGTGAATCATTATTTCGAAACACCAGCATTTTCATTAAAAAACGCAGGTGCTGCCCTTCGTATTCGCTATAAAAACAACACCTATACGCTAACACTAAAACAGCCAGCAGAAATTGGCTTGTTAGAGACACATCAAACTTTAACAAAAGAAGAAGCAAACAATATGATTGAAACAAATACATTAATCAAGGGTGCCGTTTCTAAGCAATTAGAAAACCTCCAAATCCCTGTTTCTTCACTACAATATATGGGAAGCTTAACAACTGAACGAGCAGAAACAACATTCGAATGCGGTACACTCGTATTCGATCATAGTTTTTATTACGAGCATGATGATTACGAAATCGAATATGAAGTAAGCGATGAGCAGGCTGGACAAGCAGCATTTTCTTCTTTCTTAGAGAAGCATAATATTCCAGTTCGACATACAAAAAATAAAGTACAACGCTTTTTTCTTGCCAAAGAACAAAAAGAGCAATAAACTAGCAAAGGATTGATTGAGAGCTATTTATTTGCCCTTCATAACAATCCGTTGCTACAATAAAGTGAAACTTCCTTTTGTGAGACGCTTTTCCTCACAAAAGGTTAGTTGAACCAATCGGGCTCTTACGGACAGTTTTCATCTTGAAACACTTGAAGATACTGTCCGTTTGAGCGGGGTAAAGTGAAACTTCCTTTTGGAGCGCCTTTCCTCACAAAAGGAAATCTCTCACCAATTAAACCTTACATTATCTCTTGCCTATCTCTTTGTCTTACTACAAATAATAGCGGAGATAGATATATATTTGATGGAAAAAGGAGTCACAAGGATGAACAAGCAACCAACGACACCATTTGAAGCAATTGGCGGTGAACAAGGCATTGCAAAATTAGTTGATACATTTTATTCCTATGTCAGTAAACACCCTGACTTATCTCCCATCTTCCCAGACGATTTAACGGAAACTGCTAGGAAGCAAAAACAATTTTTAACGCAATATTTAGGAGGACCAAGCCTCTATACAGAAGAGCATGGTCATCCAATGCTACGAGCCCGTCATTTGCCATTTGAAATTACCCCAAAGCGGGCAAAAGCCTGGCTCTCATGTATGGAGCAAGCGATGGATGATACTGATGTACATGGACCGATTCGTGAGTTTGTATTTGAGCGTTTGACATTAACTGCACAGCACATGGTTAATACTCCTGAAACAGGTGAAGCTTAATGGATAAACAGGAAACAAGACATACTGTACCAATCTCTCTTTCAAGATGTGAACCAAAGTCTGTAGAAGCATATTTATTTATTGATCCACTCTGTAAAGATTGTTGGGAAATTGAGCCAATCATAATTAAATTATGGCTCGAATATGGAAAATACTTTTCACTCCGTCACATCGTTACTGGTAAAGTAGAAGGGGCTATTTCCCCATCACACAAATGGAATAAACCTGCTAATATTCGATTTGTGTGGGAGAGAACAACAAGTTTACAAGGGTTTTCTTGCGATGGAAAAGTATATACACACGGCGGTGCATCAACTCCATATATCACTTCAATTGCAATTAAAGCAGCAGAACTACAAGGTCGAAAAGCAGGTTCGAAATTTTTACGAAAACTACAAGAGTCTATTTTACTTGAAAATATGGCGAAACCAACTATAGATACGCTGCTTACTTGTGCAAAGCAAAGTGGAATTGATGCGGAAGAATTTAAACAAGATTTACATTCTGTAAGTGCGACAAAAGCATTTCAATGTGATCTAAAATTTACGAATGAAATGCACATTACCGAAATTCCTTCTCTCGTGTTCTTTCATGCAAATTCAAACGAAGAAGGAATTAAAGTTGGCGGTATTTATCATTACGATGTATACGTACAAGTATTAAAAGAAATTGTAAAAGAAAACATCGAACCGCAACCTCTTCCTCCTCTAGAACTATTCCTAGAGCACGTTCAGTTTATGTCAACAAAAGAAATTGCCTTTATTTATAATTACTCTGAAAACGAAGCTGAACGAGAAATGAAAAAATTGTTATTGAAGAGGAAAGTGCGCATGATTGATAGAAAACGTGAACGGTATTGGAAATGGATTACAAAGGAAAACGACCTAGTGTAAAACACTAGGTCGTTTTCTTTACGGCTTATAAAAATATTAAAGGGGATGGGAGAAATTTCACGTTCAAACAAAGGGGTATATGTTTGTATGTGAATTCGTTCACGTTTATTATATTACAAGATTCGACGTTAATTGACAACCTCTTTTGTCGAATTTCACATTTCTGTCACATTCTAAACGTTTTCATTTTAGAATACAATATATAAAGAGTCTTTTTAGGAGGGTTTTCATTGAAAAAATCCTATCTTGTCTTACTCCTTTGTATTATTTTTTTGTTTTTTTGTTTATACGTTCTCTCATTATTACAAGTGTTTCCGCTTATTTTAGCAATTCCACTTTTATTTGGAGCAATTATATTCACTGTATCTTATTTTAATAACCACAAACGTTTTAAAGGATTCTAAATAAAGTGAAACTTTAATCAGTGGGGGGTTTTCTTCATCCCCCACTGATTATTAGTTGAACCAATCGGGCTTTTACGGGCAGTTTATCTCCCACCTAACTTCTTAAGAAAAGCGGAAGCGGCTCGCTCAGAATCGCAGGGCGTTGGAGCCCCTGACAAAGAGGCGCTTTTTGCCTCGTCCGAGGGGGCGAAACGACTGGAGATTCTGCCGCTGGAGCTGGACAATGCTTTCGCTGAATTTTGAAGTGGGAGTATTACTGCCCGTTAATGCGGGATAAATTTATAAACAGCTTATTTACTATCTTTCTAAAGAAACTTCACAATTGTAGAAACCAGCTCTAGATACATCTTTTTCATTTTTCAACATATAAGCTGCTGTGTAGAGCAAAGCATAACCACCACTTGCTTTCTCCTTGTGTTTTAAACATTGCATGTGGCAGAAATAGGTCCTAACCGCTTCTATGTATGGCCAGTCCCTCCCAGGCCATTTAAAAAAATACTTTTCCGCCTTTTTTTATAGAGTGACTGAGTAGTTACCATTTATCTTTATATAAATAATAACGCCCGATCAAATTACGAATTTGATCGGGCGTTATCTCTAATATAAGTTCTTTTCAAAAGCCTTTTTCTATAGCATATTTACAAACATTTCTGGTCTGCCCCAGTGCATTTTCTCACAAACGAAATGTATTTTTTCCTTATCTATTGTGTGAAATGCTTCTTCTAATTGGCAAGAAATTGGCACTTCACAATGAATTTGTGCAAGTTGTAGTGACATGTGCAAATTATCTAAGTCACTTTCAATTTTTGTGCGCTGTGCTTTTGTTAATAATGTAATGTTTTCTAAGACACCTGCAACTGTTCCGTGCTCTTGAATAAGCTTATAGGCAGTCTTTTCACCAATGCCTTTAACACCTGGATAGTTGTCACTTGAATCACCCATAAATGCCTTTGCATGAACAATTTGCCACGGCTCTACGCCTTTTTCCTCCATGATTTTTCCAGGCGTGTAAAATTCATAATTTCCAATTCCTTTTCGAAGAAGCATAACTGTAATTTTTGTATCAACAAGCTGTAGTAAATCTGTATCACCTGTTAAAATAAATACTTCTGCTTCATGTTGATATGTTTTAGCTAATGTCCCAATACAGTCATCAGCTTCATATCCTTTCATACCAATAACTGGGACAGACAAATGCGTAGTCATTTCTTGCACTAGATCAAATTGTGGAATTAATTCTTCTGGCGGTGCTCCGCGATTTGCCTTATAATTTGAAAATGCTTCTGTTCGAAACGTTGTACTCCCCATATCCCAGCACGTTACGATATGAGTCGGCTCAATTGTACTAGCTGCTGTTAATAAATGCTTCATATAACCATGTATCCCGTTCGTCGGAATGCCATCTTGTCTTTTCATAAATTGTCCGTACACACTTGTTGCATAAAAGGCACGAAATAACAATGCCATACCATCTACTAATAATACTTTTTTCATAATCCATCTCCTAATGACAAAAATAAAAACCTCACGTCATGACGCAAGGTTGTATAATCAAATAATGATTGTAATTTTTATTATACAATGATTTGCTTTATTTAGCATCCATAAATATTACTTACAGCATTGATGTAATAGTTCCACATACGTATTATTTCCGGTCGAAACAACAACTGCTTTTGCTGTGCCACTAACGACATGAGTACCTTGATAGCATAAATTTTCAAGACAAAGTGGATTATAGTCTTTTATGCGTTTTAATGGCATAAATCGTTTTTTTTCAATATGATAACAGCTTTCATACTTTTCTACAAGTATCTCTTTTCCCGATAAAGGAGATTCATCAACTAGTACATCTTTTGCATAAATAATGCGTGCATCAGCTGGTACAGTATCACCTGCTGAAAGGCAAATCACATCTCCTGGGACTAATTCTTCTATTGGAATATTCATCATCTCAGAATCTTTATCTATCCCATTCACTTTATCATTTGCCACTCTTAAAACAGTAACTGTTTTTGCGTTCGTTTGATTTGCTTCCTTTTCAAACAGATTTACTATTCCCATCAACTTCATCACCATATGAGTCAACATCACTTTTTTATTCACATATCGTTCATTTTTCCCATATTGTACAATTCGTCTTTTTGCCTCTTTAACAGAAAGGCCATTTCTTGTTGTTTTAAAATAAGCGTATACAGATTTTACATCTCGAATCGCGACTTCCATTAGCATTTCATTATTCTTTTGTAAAACCTCTTGCACTTTTATCGTTTTTTTATGAGTAATATTATTTATAATTCCCTCTCGTTTGTTTACATATAACATCGTCCGTCTCCTCCTTCGCACATGCAGGAAGAAACTCATTGTTTCTCAATTTATCTATTTACAGATATAGAGGGAGGAACAAGTCGTTTCCTACCTACATCACACATTCTATTTTCGAAATACCTGGGTAACGGAACCGAGTCCGAAGCTGACATTGCTCCTCACCTCCTCAAATGATTATTTTTAGCTATGTATAATTGATACACCGTAATAAAAAAGACCTTTACCCGAGAGCGAGTAAAGGTCTGAACATACATAAATAAGCAACGTTTAATACAACTACATATCATGTAGCCTATATTAAAAACAATTGCACCTCTCCCTCGCCGAGCTTTAGCACTGTATAGCATAGGTTCTTAACCAGCTACATTAAAAAAGACCTTAATTCGATCATTCTTGTTGACCCATTGGCGTCTCTCGACATTTTTGGGCAGTAGCATCTCTCTATACAGGAGCCTCACCTAACAGAGACATATTTAGTTACAAGAAAAATGTTACTCCTATTTAAAATAGATGTCAACACTTTGAATTCAAACTTTTTTTGTTACAACAAGTATTTTTTATATAAATCCAAATTAATAACGACATAAAACCATTCTTTTTCGGTGGGCCAGACGCAATGTAAAAGAAAAGGAGAAACCAAGTGCAGACTCCTTTTCTTTTGCATAGTCGCAACTTATATATCGAAAAAGTAAAACTAATTTATATAGAAAGCGATTTAGACTCGAAACACTCTTATTCTAATACTAATTTTTATGGTTTTTTAATATGTTAAACACCCAGCAATCACAATTCCGATAGAAATTGATAAAAACATAAGGAAAATTCCGACGGCTTGGTTATCTTCTTCGATGCTTTGATTAATGTTAAAACGCGGTGTGCACAATTCGGCTAAATAAAATACAACGATTTGTGCTAAAATTCCAATCCCTCCCCATAAAGCCATATCCATTAGTGAAACAGAATGAGCAGTAGCCGAATACAAAACGATAGCAAGACCAAGAAGCCTTCCTCCAAGTGCGTAGCTTGCTGCACGATTCCCTTTAGCCATTAATGAAAATTCCTTCACTTTTGTTGTCACTTCCATTAGAAACAGACCGATACATAAAAGACCGAGTGAAACTGCTAAATAAAGTAAAAAGTTCATCATTTATAACCCTCCTTTTTAATCCCAACAGGTAAATAATAAGATTCATTTCCCGTAATTTTTTCACCAGCACGTATACCAATACTACTTGCTTTCCCAGCAATTAAAAACGAGCCAAACACATACGATAGCTCTTCGTTCCCTTTTTCAGTCTCAAAAGAAAAAACTGGAAGCTTTATGTACTCTTGAAATACAGGGAGTTCTTTTTTATATGTTTGATATGCATTTTGAATTACAACCTTTGTATCTTTGTCACGAATTGTAACCGTATCACCTTCTCTACCAAACGAAGGTTTTTGAACAAAAGAACTCTTTCTTAAGAATTGATCTGGTTCTAAGTATGTAGGAAGCATATATTCTTTAATCCATTGTCGTTCTTCATTCGTATAAAAAGCTCCCATCTCAGCTAATCCCCAAATCAAGCATTGAATCGATTTTGGCTGTAGTAGAAAGGATGAAATAGGATTTATAATAAAAAGTTTTCCTTCCTGTACAAGTCGCAACAACTCAATTCCTACAAAATCTCCAGTTTTAGGATCACGGTCCTCAACTAAATCTTCAATAGGATATGTTTGCCGATACAAAATATCAATTGGTACACCGTCTCTGTCGAGCAAGGCATCTTCAGTAATTCTGAGGTCAGACATTGATACCATTTTATTTTCAACTTGACATAACTGACTCAAATACATAGTAGTATTCCAATCTTCTATATGTTCATGATGCGCTGTGAAAACAACGTTTGGCATTTCTATTCCTTTAGCAAATTCCATTACTGCTTTTGTGATACCAGAAGAAAGAAGACGTTCTTGACTTTCGTTTGGGTCAAGATAATTTAATTCTTTACACACTTCTCCATTCATTTGAAAACATTCTAGAATAAAAGTTGGTGTATCACTATTAAACTCAAGCATTTTGATACGACCATCTGTTAAAGCAAAATCAAACCGTGAAATAACAGATTCAGGAAACAGAGATTTCATTCTGATAAAAGGCAAACTTGAAGATGGAAAGCCAAGTTCAAGAAGCTGATCGTCAGCCAAAGTGCGAAGAAGTCTAGCAGTCTTAAAAAATACTTCTCCCATTCGTTCTGTTGCTAATTGTAAATTTCTAACAGTTTGCTCTGTTATTTCAAAAACATGAAAAAGGCTATACTCACTTCCATATAAGTCAGACCAAAAATGAGGAAATCTTGAATAAAATTGCTTACGTTCCTTTATATAAGTCGACATGATTTAACCTCCAGATCCTCCTTTTGAACCGCTTCCAATCCCCCCTTTAAAATTAGACGAAGCTTGATAGGATTTAAATTCAGGCGAATTTTTGAAAGTTGACTTATTTTGATAATAGTTACCGCTGTAATAATAATGTCCACGATAACTTGAATGATTATCATCACATCGCCACACTCCAAGTTCATCATCAAAGTCCCAATCGGAACAGCTCCTATCATTTGGTTTTGGAGGGAGATCTTTTGTACAACCTGATAAAGTGCTAGTCATTAAAGAAGTAAGAACACCTGTTACTAACCATTTCGTTTTTGTCACCTTCCCACACTCCTTATAGATTATATTACTATTATAAAAGAATTCATGATAAAATAGAAGAAAAAGGAAGAGGGATTACTATTGCGATTAGAATATCGACTTAATGATGAAGCTAAGCAATATCCTGCTTTATGGAACTATCCGGATATTTCTATCTCTGAAACGGTCGCAAGGATGACTTGCGAGTATTTCATAAAAAAAGGAGATACATATGTCGTAACAGCGACCGCGATGGACTCTGATGGAACAGCAGTAATATATGTCAAAAAAGAAACGTTCTTCGAAGATTCTTCAGAAACAATATATTCACATATAGGTTTTGAGATTAGAGAACTACAAGGAGAAAGTTCAATTTTGATAGAAAGTAATGATGTACGGAATCATGAGGATATCTTAACATACCTCCATTCAGATATTTTGTACGTTCATAGGAACGGAATATTAATGGAATTTGCCTTAGACTCTAGGGAGATTGATGAAGATCGAAAGTGCTATGTTTATTATGGAGAATTTACAGGTGAATGCAGATAACATTAAAAAGCTCTATGCTATATAAGTAAAAAACCGCCGCTCTTTTTAGAAGGCTGGCTATGCATAGAAGCGGTCAGGGCCTGTTTTCTGCCACAGGCAAGGTGTAAACAAAAGGAGAACGTAAGTATCGGTTATGTTGGATTCTCTGGATAGTAACGAACTCATATGTCAAAAAAGAAAAATGTTTTCTCAACAAATTAAAAACCTTACGTATAAAACGTAAGGTTTTTTATATAGCCCCACATATGCCGTTCTCTTCTAGATGTCCATAAACCCGCTCTCGCAGGTGGATGTTCTCAAAAATGCTTTCATCTTCCTTCTTCAAAAGATGGCTTGATGGCCACATTTTAATATTGAACTTCCGTATTACTATCATTGGTTTAAGACATACACAAGCTACGTACATCGTAGGTAATTATTATGAACCATAAGTATAAATAGAACCCCGCACGTGCCGTCTCTCGTAAATGTCCAAAAACCCGCTACTCGCAGGTGGATGTTCTCACAGTTGCCTTTCATCTTCCTTCTCAAAGAAAGGCATGATGTTGGCTCCTAAATATCGAACTTCCGTATTACTAACATCGGTTTTAGACATAAATAAGTTACGCACACCGCAGGATGTTTTATTTATTTGTCGTTATCTTATCACATTGTTCGCAACGTGTAAAATAATTTGTTTTTTAAGTATTTGTTGTTTGTGCCCCTATTGTAATACAAATTTTTTTAAGGTGCAATAGGCTACTGTTTTTCTTTCACAATTATATTTTCAGGATAAGAAATCCAATCACTCCAGCTGCCTACATATAATTTTACATTTGTAAAACCAGCCATTTTTAATGTTAATACATTTGGACATGCTGTTACACCAGATCCGCAATAGACAATCGTTTCTTTCTCTTTATCAAGATGCATAAAACGATCTTCTTGTTCCTTTTGCGTCTTAAAAGCATCAGACTCTGTTACACCATTTTTCCAAAAGTAATTTTGCGCAGTTGGAATATGGCCAGCTGCTTTATCAACTGATTCTTCTAATCCTGTAAAACGTTTTGGTTCTCGCGAGTCAATTAGCGCTATATCTGCACGTTTATTAATTTTCGCTTGTAGTTCTTCCATTGTAACAACAAAATCGTTTTGTATAGATGGAATGAACGTCTTCGGTGCAAAGACCGGTATCTCACTCATCACTTCAAAATTTTGTTCCTTCCACGCCGGGAAACCGCCATTTAATACATACACTTTATCATGCCCAAGATAAGTTAAGAGCCACCAAAGGCGAGAAGCCATCGCTCCCCCCTGACTATCGTAGGCCACAACTGTCGTATGTTCATCAATCCCCGCTTGCGAAAGCTTTTGGGCAAATTCTTCTATGTGTGGAAGCGGGTGGCGTCCCCCGTGCCTTGTAACCGCACTTGATAAATCTTTATTTAAATCAAAATAGAGCGCAAACGGAATATGTGCTTCATTATATTGTTCTTTTCCCCAATTTGGATTTGTTAAGTCAAAACGGCAATCAATAATTCTAACATGCTCATCTTGTAAATGTTCATGTAACCATTCGACTGTAACGATCATACTTAACGACCTTCTTTCTCTTTTAAACGTCCTACGTATTCCATTACCATCTCTTCTGTTACAATTTTACGTTGCTGTGCAATGCCGTTTTTTGCAAGTTCATTAATTTGTTTTGTTATCATATTAATTACATCAACAGAGAAAGATTTTCCATTTGATGCAAGTGATACAGCCGCTTCAATCGCCGCTTCACGCTGTGCATCTAACTGTAGAAATGCTTTCACCACTTCATTTTGTTTACGAGAATGTGCTGTAATTGCTTCATGTACTTCCATGTCCTCTTCCTCCTACTGTAAGTGCATTGTAAGCCGAATCATGTCACGACATACAATGCCATTTTCCATAATCTCTTCTTCATAATGCTTTGAAAAGTAATCAAAATCAATAGAAAAGATGCGAAATCCACATTTTTGATACAAAGTAAGCTGTGAAACACTAGAATTGCCTGTGCCAATTTCAAGCGTGTGCATATTTTGTTCTTTTGCAGTTCGAATCGCATGCTGTAACAACTGCTTTCCGATGCCTTTTCCCTGCTCTTTTTCAGAAACAGCAATATTCATAATTTCCATTGTACTTGGGCGCGTTTCTAACAATACATACACTCCAATCACATCTTCAAGGCGCTTTGCGACATAAATGATGCCCCGATGGAGATACGATTTCAATTGTCGTTCGCTTGGATCAGCAAGTAATAATAGCTGGAGCGGCGCCTCATTTGGTAAAACATGTTCTATTACTAATTCTCCCATGAAAATTCTCTCTCCTCTTTGTTCTAAACCATACTTGTCTTCCATAAGTAATACAAAGGAGGTCATTATTATGGACAACAATGAAAAGAAGTGCAATATAATCTCCATTGATGAGAAGAAAAAGAAAAACGGTACGTACTCCTATCCAAAATTAACGATAGAAGGAAAACCATATGAGTTCACTTCCTTCGTCTTATGCGGCGAAACGCCAGACGGAAGACGTCTCGTCCTAACTCATATGGTTTCCTCAGATGAATTTGCCGGATTTGTAAAATCATTAGATACTGTACTACAAAAACGTATTGAACGTATTTTTTTCTCTTAATACGTATCTTCTAGTTCATCTTCTAGTATTATTAATTGTTTTCCTAATTCTTCTTTTCGCTGTTCGTATGCAGAAACATCAATTGTTTCCAATAACACAAATAATAAACTTTCATAGTATTGTGTTACATCTTGCATCATAGCTGTTTTCACAAGTTCCCATCTATGAAGCCATTCTTGATTATAATGATTAATAAATAGGCGTTGTTCTTCCGTTACGTAATCTGCTACAAACGGTTCTAACGTTTGCTTCATTTCTTCTTGCATCAATGCTTTATCATTTTTCTCAAAGAAATTTTTCTCGCTTTTAAAATGAGCTAACGCTCTTTTGAATTGTTTTTCTTCTATATTTGGAAATGGATTTTCATGAGTAAGAACGCGATAGTCGTATGTTACCTCTGTCTGAACTACGAGCTGTTCATTTCTTGTAACACATTGCTCTATTACTTCTTGTTGTACATGTTTCATTGTTTCATTTATCCATTTTTCAAGACGCAGTGAAGTTGCACGCATTTCTTGTAATAAGTCATGTTGTAAGAAAGCAATTAACTCCATCATGCACTCTTGTAATTTATCTTTCACATTCCCTTGCGTTCGTAAAGAAGCTGGATTAATAAATTCTGTAAACACATCATTGTAACGTAAAAATAACCGTTGCTTTACATAATACAGAAGTTCTTTTGCTTCATTTTCCAAAGACTTTTCCTCTGTTATTACGCTGTGAGAAGAAATCATGTGAAGCAGTTCTTCGCGTTCTGCTTCATATTTTTTTCGTTGTTGTTCTTTTACTTCATTGCCTTGCATTGCGCTTTCAATCATATTTGCAAGAAGCTTATGACCATTTTGAAGTGCGCTGTATAAAGAATGAACCGACACAAGCATTAAATCCCTCATAATAAACGAAGTGAAAGCTTGTTCAAATTGTGCAAGACCAGATTGCTCTAGAATGCCATACGCTGCTTTCGAAATATCTTTCCCTTGTTTTTCTTCTAATGCAAATAAACTAGATATTGCAAACAAGCGTGGATTACGAATCCCATACTGTAGTAATTGATCGCTAATATATCCTTTTACTGTTTGTAACTCCTCTTCGGACTGTGCTAAATCAGCCGCATTAATTAAGAAAAACATTTTATCAAGCGCAAATGTATCTTTCACACGACCAAGTTGAATTAAAAATTCTCGATCTGCTCGTGAAAATACGTGGTTATAATATGTTACAAATAAAATCGCATCTGCATTTTTTATATACTGGAACGCTACGTCTGTATGGCGAGCGTTAATAGAATCTGCCCCTGGCGTATCTACAAGTGCAATGCCCTGTCTCGTTAACTCACAATCAAAATAAAGCTCCATATACTCTACAAAACATGATTTTTCTTCGCTCGCAACATAATCTGCAAATTCAGCTAACGTTACATGAGACTTTTCTCCTAAACGCTGCTTTACATCATCATATCCACGCTTTACAGCACGTAAAAAACTAAACGTTGTTTTTTGTCTACCACTTGGTGCTGGATATTGCAGTACATCATCAATTTGCAAAAGCGCCTCTTCTAACGAAGTAATCTCACGATAAAATAATTTATAAACAGCCTTTAAGTCCTCAAACAGTGCCGTTTCTGATTTAAACTGGACAATTACCGTGCCATGCGGCAACTCATCTGTTACTGGCAAAATTTGATTAATTGTTGCTGTTGTAGGATTAGGTGATACTGGTAATACCTTCTCCCCTAATAATGCGTTCGCAAAGGAAGATTTCCCAGCACTAAACGCTCCAAATAGCGCCACTGTAAACTGTTTCGCTTCCACACGTTTCCTTTTCTCCATAATTTCTTGTTGTACATGTTTAAGAGCTGGAATGTGCTGTAAAACATCTTCTGCATCCTTAACATGCTCTATGATTTTGGCAATGTTAAGCTTTGTTTCCGTGATTGGTTTCGGCTCATTATTAGTAAGTTCACTCTCTAATTCGCTTTGTGTTTGTAACTGAAATTTTTCGTTTGTTACGTTCTTTGTTTGTTGTAAAGCTGTTTCTATATCTATACTTTGTGAAACAGAAGTACGATTGTGCCATATATCTTGTAAATATTTTTCATACTGATCATACTCTTGCATGCACTGTAATTGTATTGTCTTTGCCTCTTTTATCGATTCATATTGCGCTATTTCTTCTCGTATATGCCCTCTATCAGCTTGTACTTTGCTGTGCAAGAGCGTCAAGCTTTTTTCAAATATATTTTGCGCTTCACGACGATAACGTTTCTTCAATTCATTTGCAACATCTGCTGTATAATGAAGCAAATAGTCTCCAGTAAATCCTGCTCCTTGTTTAATAGTCGCTTCTAGTAATGCAGGAGTAAAATCTACATTTAAATCATGTATTCCTTTTCCAAGCTCTTCTGTGAATAACTCTTTTTTCTTAAAAAAGGAGACAACGTACTCTTTCATATGAAAATCAAGCTGCGTTTCTACTGCTTTCTGTAGTGCCTCATAAAACACTTCTAAACGACGCTGTTTTTCTTGTTCTGTTTTTCCTTTTGAAAACAGTAAACCAACTTTAAATTTTGTAAGCTTCGTTTCCAAATATTGATTTGCTAAATCCCGCATCTCAAACGGCATTAAATACGCATTGTCTAAAATATTTTGCAAACCGCTAAAAAACTGCTCTTTCATTTCTGCTTCTGTATGTTCAATCTGTTTTTCATTTTCTGCAAGCTGTCCTAAAACCACCGTTACGTCTTGAAGTGATAACATCGATGCTAACTCGTTTTGAAACGGTTCCAATTGTTTTTCATATTGTGAATGTAAAAACGAAAAATGTTCTTGTAACAAATAAGATACTTCTCTTTCCATTCCTCTTTTTACATACACATCTTTTTCCTTTACTATCGAGGAAAGGCATTCCTCTAGCTGCCCTAATTCGTTGTGTGAATGATTTGGCATACGTAAAGACGTATAGAATATACCATCTACTTCTATATTCCAATTATAAAATGATTGCGCTACGCTTTTTTGATATGCGTCAAAAGGCAATTCATTTTCTTTATGTTTATCAATTTGATTCACAACAAGATAAACGGTTTTGTTGCGCTGTTTTAACTCTTTAACAAACTGTAAATTTACTTCTGATTGCACATGATTATAATCCATCATATAAAAAATCACATCAGCAAGATGCAATGTAGATTCTGTTGCAAGTTGATGGGCATCATCAGTTGAATCAATACCCGGTGTATCAACAAGAACAATGTCTTCTGGAAGCGGTGCATCAACGCGATAAATATGAATACCAATCACTTCATCACCATTTTTGCAAAGCTCTTTTAATTCTTCTGCTGTATACATACCGTCATACTCGTATTTCTGTCCTGATTTTAAACTAACAACAACGCGATTTTGTCCTTTTTCTATTTTTACAACATTCGCGCTCGTTGGAATCGGACTAGTTGGCAACAATTGATTTTTAAATAAATAATTCATCATTGTTGATTTCCCAGCAGAGAAGTGCCCGCAAAATGCAATCATCAGTTGGTCTTCTTTATACTTTCGTACAACTTCAAGCAACTTTTCGCTCTGTTCAATATCTCCTTTTTTCTGCCATTCTTCATAAAAACAAACGAGTTTTTCTAAACTGTTTGTTTGCATTGTTTTTGTCATCCCCTCGTGCCCCTTTATTCCATGATGTTTCCACCTTATATATATTACTAAATTTTCAGCATCTTCACAGTAAAAAAATAAAAAATCCTTTTCATTCTCTGTGAAAATGAAAAGGATTTCTATGTAGTATAGTTCATTATTTAGTTGCTCCTACTCGATGTAACACATGCTTTGTAACAACTGCATATAAAACAATTGTTCCTCCTAAAAATGCATATACCATATTTATCACACCTTACTTTTTTTGATAATGATTATCAATTTTAAAGATATTGTATCATTAAAGAGAATGATTATCAATATATATTTCAAAAAGAAAAGCTCCCTTTTAGAGAGCTTTCATACTGCCTGTTTTAAAGGAATTGTAGATTGTTGTGCATTTTTATTATAACTCACAAGTGAATTGTTAACAGTTGAAAAATTTTGGAAATTTATATACCTTACAATTCATCCTGTATTATACTTAAAGAAATATCGATAAGGAGATGAAATATGAACAGCATTTCACAAAATGAAAGAATTCATTCTATTGATATGATACGAGGGATTGCTATTTTTGGTATTTTCCTTGTAAATTGGCCTACGTTAGCTGGAATCGAGTCTCGAGATTTAACGACTGTTTACGAAGGATTTGATCGTTACATCCGATTATTTTATGATCTATTTGTCCAAACAAAATTTTACACTATCTTTTCATTTTTATTTGGTCTTGGCTTTTATATTTTTATGAAGCGCGCAGAAGAAAAAACAAAGCATCCAAAATTATTATTTATACGAAGACTACTTATTTTATTTTTATTCGGATTTTTACACTATGTACTACTTTGGGACGGCGACATTTTACATAATTACGCAATAAGTGGCTTCGTACTACTTTTCTTTTATAAAAGACAGCCAAAAACTTTATTAATCTGGTCTCTCATTTTATTAAGTATTTGGGAACTTTTTGTGTTGATGTTGAATTTAGTAGCACTAAATATGACACCTGAAGCACTTGACACTTTATCTGCACCTATCGTTCCCTTGTTAGATTGGAACTTGCAAGTTCAAGATCGCTTTACTACTTTTTACTCAGAAGAAATTAGCGGTTCTCTAATCATGCTACCAGAAACAGTTGGTCTCTTTTTACTCGGTCTATATGCCGGAAAAAAAGAAATGTTTCGCCGCGTAAACGAGATTGATACAAAACTTAAGAAATGGCAAATCATTACCTTCCTTGCTACTTTACCAACATGGGGGATTATTATTATCTACTTTACTATGAACGATCTATACGTACCGTTTTCAATGATTTCATTTATTACACTAAGTGGAAAGACACTATTCATTTTTTATATTTTTACACTTATGCGTCTCTTGCAGCATGCGAAATGGCAAAAGGTATTCCGTCCTTTCCAATATGTTGGCCGCATGGCATTAACGAACTATATCTCGCAAACAATCGTTTCGTTATTCGTATTTGGATTACTATTCAAGGTAAATATTATTTTTCCGCTTTGGGGCGGTACACTTTTTTGTATTGGCTTCTATATCATCCAAATCTTTATTAGCCGCTGGTGGCTCTCTCGTTATCAATACGGACCGCTTGAATATATTTGGCGCCTTGGCACATATGGAAAAGGCATGCCGCTAAAAAAACAAAGCAGTGTCTCATCTTGAGACACTGCTTTCTCTTACGCTTCAGAAACTGTACTTTGTATTGAAATCTGCTCTTCTTTTACCTTCGTTGTCCTTTGCGGAACCATATTAAACACAATATTTAAAAGCACTGCTGATGCACTTCCTAATACAATGCCGTTATCTGTTAAAATACGAACGCTCTCTGGAAGCTGGGAGAATAACGTTGGCACAACGGTAACTCCAAGCCCCATTCCTACAGAACACGCCACAATTAATAAGTTTTCCTGTTTTGCAAAGTTAACGCTGCTTAACATTTTAATACCATATGCCATAACCATTCCGAACATAGCAAGCATTGCACCGCCTAGTACTGGCTTTGGAATAATTGTTGTTACTGCTGCAATCTTTGGAATAAATCCAAGGACAATTAGCATACCGCCGCATGTGTAAATGACCACGCGATTTCGTACACCCGTTAATTGGACAAGTCCGACATTTTGTGAATATGTCGTATACGGAAATGCGTTAAAAATACCACCTAACACCATCGCAATCCCTTCTGCGCGGTATCCCTTCGCTAACTCTTTTTCACCAATTTCTTTCTTACAAATATCAGATAATGCAAAATATACACCTGTTGCTTCAACAATTCCTACACAAGCAACGAGAATCATTGTAATGACCGGCGTTAATTCAAATGTCGGTGTTCCAAAGTAAAATGGCTGTACTCCATGAAACCAGTCTGCTTGTGCTACTGCTTGTAAGCTTACTTTCCCCATTAACGCAGCAATTGCTGTACCAAATAATAATCCTAATAAGATCGAAATAGAGCGAATGAACCCGTCAAAGAAACGGTACATGATGATAATAAATAATAATACTCCAAATGCTAACGCTAAATTAGAAACACTACCGAAGTCTTTACTTCCTACACCACCAGCCATATCGTTCATCGCGACTGGAACTAATGTAACTCCAATAACGGTTACAACTGAACCTGTAACAACTGGCGGAAACAGCTTTACAAGTTTTCCAAACACACGAGCAAATAACACAACGAAAAGTCCTGCTGCAATAATAGAGCCATACACTGCAGATACCCCGTACTGCTTACCAATTGCAATCATTGGTCCAACTGCCGTGAAAGTGCAGCCTAACACAACCGGAAGTCCAATACCGAAGAAGCGATTCGTTAACGCTTGTAAAATCGTCGCAATGCCGCACATTAATAAATCAATTGATACTAAATACATAAGTTCACGCTGATTCAATCCAAGTCCGCCGCCGACAATAAGCGGAACGATAATTGCTCCGGCATACATCGCAAGCATATGTTGAATACCTAAAGACGCAATTTTAAAAGGATGTTGCTTCATCATTCTACCTCCGCTACTTCGTGTTCCACAAAGCGAACTGTCCCGTTGTCAAGCGATGCAATTTCCGCAAGCGATTCTACATGAACACCACTCTCACGCAATTTACTGCCTCCATCTTGAAATGCTTTTTCAATTACAATTCCGATACCTGCTACTGTTGCTCCAGCTTGCTCTACTAAATTTATTAAGCCAAGTGCTGCCTGACCATTTGCTAAAAAGTCATCAATAATAAGAACACGATCGTCTTCGTATATATATTGTTTCGATATAGAGATTTCGTTCGTTTCTTGCTTTGTATAGGAATATACTTTTGCAGTATACATATTATCTTGTAATGTTAACGATTTACGCTTTCTTGCAAAAACAACCGTTACACCAAATTGTAATGCAGCCATCACAGCTGGAGCAATTCCTGAAGACTCAATCGTCACGATTTTTGTAATCTTTTCGTCTTTAAAACGCTTTGCAAACTCTTTTCCGATTTCTTGCATAAGCACTGGATCAATTTGATGATTTAAAAATGCATCTACCTTTAACACATCATCTGACAATACTTTTCCTTCACTCATAATTTTTTCTTTTAATAATTTCATAGTTTGTTCCTCCTCTTATGCAATAAAAAACTCCAAAAGCAGCCTTCACCCAATACAAGTGAGGGACGTGCTTTTGGAGCTTGCAAAAAAAGAATGCAACTATAGTAATATATTCGTCCTCACTCATAGTCGAAGCATTTACGGTACCTCGGTAGAAACTTGCAGGCCATATCCCTGCGATTATATGAGTGTTGCTAACTTATTTATTTTATAGAAGGATTATAACGCACTTTTTTTACTTTGAAAAGTATCTTCTTAAAAAACACGTACAAAAATTATTTATCAACCATTTTCGTTCGACTTTTGCAATCCTTTTCATTCCGTCATCATAATCCACTAATTTCAAAATCAATATTTTTACTCCTATTGTAAATCAACATGAACTTCACATTTTTTTCACATTTCATCATTACAAAAACGGCAAAAAACCATGATTTATCAACTTTTCATCATCAGCATAGTTTTAATTGTATTAATGAACAATTTTTGAAAGCAACGCTGACGATATAGAAATTGTCGGAATTTTTCGTATCATAAAACTGTAAGATTCACTTTCTCAAGGAGGGAGAAACATGGGGGAACGTAAATTACAACAACCGGTGAAGAGAAAACAAAAGGAGAGCTCACTTAAAGGTACATTAATTTTTGTTTTTTTCCTTGGATTCTTTTTAATCTTTACATGGTTTAGTGTATATCAAATTTTTGTAAATCGATTGTAGTATTACTCAGAAATAAGGGGGAGATGAGATATGCACTTGCATAAGTACGAAAAAATTTGGCTCATTTTCGGTATCGGTTCATTATTTGTTTTTTTAGCTGTAATTGGAGTAAGCGCGTTTTATATGGGAAACCAGCCGCCTAGTTGCTTAACGACAATCAATCCAGAAAAAGTAAATGCGACTGCTCCCTTTGATCACCCTGGTGTAAAGCAAGTCGGGAAAGATCATTATCAAGTAACCATTGTCTCACAAGCATTTTCCTTTACACCAAATGTCATTAAAGTGCCAAAAGGGGCCAAAGTTGACTTTGTTGTTGCAACGAAAGATGTTGTACACGGCTTTGAAATTGCGGGAACAAATGTGAATATGATGATCGAGCCCGGCTATGTGAGCACAGCTTCTCAAGTGTTTCACAAAGCTGGTGAGTATTTAATTGTATGCAATGAATATTGCGGAACAGGCCATCATATGATGAGCGCGAAAGTAGAGGTGACTGAGAAATGATCGCACTGCAAGATAAAATAAGTAAACGCGATGCAAAATTAGCAATGGCTCATATCCATGTTGCATTTATCGCTCTATTCTTAGGCGGATTATGCGGACTATTACAAGTACTTGTCCGATCTGGAAAGTTTAATCTTCCAGCTAATATTGGTTATTATCAAGTGTTAACAACACACGGCGTATTACTAGGACTCGTATTAACAACATTTTTTATTATCGGTTTTTTATTTGCTTGTATGAGTAAAACAACAGGCACTCTTTCAAAAGGCGTGCGGAGGACAGGTTGGATTGGCTTTTGGCTTATGACAATCGGGACCGCCCTGACCGCTGTTTTTATACTGTTAAATAAGGCCACCGTTCTCTATACATTTTATGCTCCGCTAAAAGCTCATCCTGGTTTTTACATCGGTCTTACCCTCGTTATTGTCGGCAGTTGGTTTAGCGGTTTTGCAATGTTCGCTCACTATCGCACCTGGAAGAAACACAATAAAGGAAAAGTCGGTCCATTGCTGAGCTTCATGGCTGTTATTACAATGCTCCTTTGGCTTGTTGCAACGATTGGCGTTGCTGCAACAGCACTCGTACAATTCATTCCTTGGAGCCTAGGCATTGTTGATAAAATTGATGTTCTTGTCAGCAGAACATTATTCTGGTATTTTGGTCATCCACTCGTCTATTTTTGGCTTCTTCCTGCTTATATGGCATGGTATGTCATCATTCCAAAAATTATTGGTGGAAAAGTTTTTAGTGATTCTCTCGCTCGTTTATCGTTTATTTTGTTCTTATTGTTTTCCGTTCCAGTTGGATTTCACCACCAATTAACAGAACCTGGAATCGATCCGGGGTGGAAATACTTACAGGTTGTTTTAACATTTATGGTTATTATCCCTTCATTAATGACGGCATTCTCTCTATTTGCATCATTTGAACAATATGGACGTTCAAAAGGAGCAACTGGACTATTCGGTTGGCTTCGTGTGCTTCCATGGTCTGACGCTAGGTTCTTTGCACCGTTCGTTGGAATGCTTATGTTTATCCCAGCCGGAGCTGGAGGACTTGTAAATGCAAGTCATCAATTAAATCAAGTAGTTCATAATACCATCTGGATAACAGGACATTTTCATTTAACATTAGCTACATCTGTTGTACTCACATTTTTTGGAATTGGCTATTGGCTAATCCCCCACTTAACAGGACGTGTATTGACAAAAGAGATGAATCGCCTTGCGATGATTCAAACTTGTGTATGGTCACTTGGAATGTTTTTCATGTCTGCTGGAATGCACTTTGCTGGATTATTAGGAGCTCCGCGCCGCTCTTCTTTTTCCACATACGGCAATGCACCACAAGCAGTTGAATGGATACCATATCAAATTGCCCAAGCAGTTGGCGGCACAATTTTATTTGTCGGAATCATTTTAGCTATCATCATTTTCCTAGACCTTGCTTTCTTCGCACCAAAAGGCCATACTGAATTTCCAGTTGCAGAAGTATCTGATGCATCTGATCAACCACCAATGGTCTTTGAGAACTGGAAACTATGGCTCGGTATTACAGCACTACTTATTTTATTCGCCTACACGATTCCGTTTATAGATATGATTCAAAATGCGCCGCCTGGTTCGAAAGGCTTTAAATTGTGGTAAATGAAAAGCAGAGGGAGCCCCCTCTGCTTCATTTCAAGTATATCTATTGAATCCATGTACCCGAAGGTCTAAATCGAATACATCATTTTTAAAAACTCATAGCGCCCGCCATTTGTCTCTTGAACAAATGTACCAACCGCTTTAAATCCTGCCTTCTTATATACTTTAATTGCCCTTTTATTAAATGTCGCGACTGATAGCGTCATATATTTAGGGTGATATTTCTTTTCACTAAAGGCTAACCCAGCCTTTACAAATTTTAATCCAAGACCATTTCCTGTTATATCAGGCCTCATCCCTAACCCAATGTCCACTGTTTGATTGTCTATCTTATGAAAACTAAAAAAGCCAACCAGCATTTTGTTTTCCTGAACTACAAATGTAGTGTCTACTCTTAATTCATCGTTTAAAAATCCTTCTAAATCTTCCATGTCTGCTTCCATATCATAAAAAGAATATTCCCCTTCATAATGCCAGTTATATGCGATTTCCCTTGCTTCCTCTTGTGTCATCGCTTTAAAAATATACCCCACTCTTTAACCCCCTAGTTCACAAAAAGGAGCTGCAATGAAGCAGCTCCTTTTCCTTTTTATAGTTCATAAATCTCTTTATACTTCGCCTCTAAATAATCTGCTAAATAATTCGCATTCAATCCTTCACCCGTTACATCTTGTAAAATTTCTAAAGGCTTTTTCGTTTTCCCATATTGGTGAATGTTTTTTGTTAACCATTCACGAATTGGTGTCACGTTTCCTTCCGCTAGTAATGCATCATAGTTTGGAATCTCTTCTAACATCTTATGTTTAAATTGCGCTGCGTACATATAACCAAGTGCATAAGATGGGAAGTAGCCAAACGATCCATCTGACCAATGCACATCTTGGAGTACACCCTGTGCATCCGTTTCTGGACGTATACCTAAATAACTTTCCATTTTATCATTCCATGCTGCTGGCAAGTCTTTTACTTCTAATGTTCCATCAAATAATTCTTTCTCCAGTTCATAACGAACCATAACATGAAGCGGGTATGTCAGTTCATCCGCTTCAATACGAATAAAGGAAGGTTTTGACTCATTAATTGCATCATAGAAATCATCTAGTGATACACTTTCAAATTGTCCATCACTAAATTGTTTCAATACATCATAATTCTTCTTCCAAAATGATTTATTACGTCCAATAAAGTTTTCAAAGAATAATGATTGTGATTCATGAATCCCCATTGATGTACCACTGCAAAGCGGTGTACCTTCTAATTCTTCTGAAATATTTTGTTCATATACAGCATGTCCACATTCATGAATTGTTCCGAAAACTGCCATGCGGAAGTCATTCTCATCATAACGAGTCGTAATGCGAACATCCCCTCTATTTAATGTTATTTCAAAAGGATGTATCGTTTCATCTAGACGACCGGCCTCGAAATTATAATTTAATTGTTTTAGTAACCCTAAAGTGAAATTCTTTTGTTGTTCTTTTGAAAAATGTTCAAATAAAGCATTTGTTTTTAATTCTTTATCGGACTTGGAAATTTCTTTTACAAGCGGAACAATACGCTCACGTAGTTGTCCAAATACATGATCTAACACTTCTACCGTAATACCTGGCTCATACATATCTAAAAGCGTATTATATTTATAAGTTTCATAACCCCAATATGTAATAAATTTCTTCTTATATTCAACAATTTTTTCTAAGTATGGCCGAAACATTTCAAAATCAGATTTTTCACGAGCTTCTCCCCAAATACTTTCCGATTTTGCTTGTAATTTGACAAACTCTTCATACTCGGTCTGTGGAATTTTTTTATTCCGATCATACTCTTTGCGGCACTCTTCTACAATTTTCTTCGTTGTTTCAGAAATTTTATTATCTGCAATTAGCTGTTCTAATTCTTTTAAATATCGTTCCATCTCATCAGAAGTCGATAATGAAAAAACCTCTGATGAAAGCATCCCAATTACTTCCGAGCGCTGATCGACACCCTTCTTCGGTGCTCCTGTTCGTAAATCCCAAAATATTAGACTTAATGCTTCCCCGTAATTTCCAATCTTTTTCACATATGCTAAAAATTCTTTTTCTACTTCATATGTAGCAATCGTCATATTATAAAAACCTCCTTTTTCTACCTCACCCTTATTTCGACATAAACAAATAAATTCCTTTTCTAATAGAAAAAAAGCTTAGCAAACGCCAAGCTTTTTCCGATTAAAAAGAGAAAGATGTCACTCTAAAGCACTGTACCTTCTACTGGAAGCACCTGTTTCACAGCTTCTACTACCTTTTCATTTTCATCTTCTGATAGGAATAACGAAATATATCCTTCATCTTCACTCGTACGAATTAAACGACCGATTCCTTGACGAAGACGTAAAATCATATATGGTACATCAACATCCCAAAATGGATCATTCACGTGCTTACGCTTCGCTTCAAATACAGGATCATTTGGAGGGAATGGAAGCGACCAAATAATAACATGAGATAAAGATGAACCTGGAATATCTAAACCTTCCCATAAATGAACCGCACAAAGCACAGTCTCTTCTTCATTTTGGAAACGAGAAACAAGCTGACTAATTTCCTGGTCTCCTTCATATAAGAACGGAACAGACATTTGCTCTTTATTCACATATTCTTTGAACGCCGCAAGCTCTTGTGTTGTGCGGAATAATACAAGCGTGCGTCCATTTGTTTTTTGAATGTTCTCAAGTGTATATTGACATTTTCGTTCCCATTCATTTTCCTTCGTATATGACGGTAAGTACACTTTCATTTGTTCTTCATAATCAAACGGTGAAGCAACAGAGAATGATAAATAATCTTTTACCCCTAAGCTATTTGCAGTAAACGCAAATGAGTCATTTTCTGATAATGTTGCAGATGAAAAGATGTACGGGATTTTTTTGGAGAATACTTTTTCTTGTAGCACTTCTTCTACAGCACGCGGCATAATTACAAGCGTAAAGGAACCATCGCTTTCTTCTCCCCACGTAATTACATTTTTCTCATGCATAAATAAGCGTAATGAATGCTCTAATACATCCAAATGCTCATCAACAATATTTAAATCATATGTGTTTACTGTGTACATTTCACTTTCAAAAACTAGCGCATCGCCGACTTCAGAGATTTTTGCATATAGGCGTTTCGCTTCTTTCGTGACTTTTTCTGTTAATTGAATTTCTAATCGATTAGAACCAGCAATTTCCTTCTTACTTTCTTTAAGCGCCTCAAAAAACTGCTCTGTTTGCCAAATTGTTTCCTCTACTAAATAAGCAAACTCTTCGCGAATATCATTTTGCAGTAGTCGTGTTAAAAGTTGTTCCATCATTGTTTGTTTTAAACGATACGTAAGTGCTTTTTGCGCTGCATACTCCACAAGATGACCTTCATCAAAAACAACGCAGCTACTCTCTGGTAACAATGGCATTTGTCCTTCACGTTTACGCGCATCATATGTCCAAATATGGTCCATATAGAAATCTTGCGAACAAATAATTAAATCTGCAGCTTTACGATAATGTTCACGAGATAATGTTTGTCCGCAGCGATGTCGGGACTCACATGTAAAACAATCTTGGAAATAATCCCACGATACTTTTGACCATTCTTCATCATTTAATAACGGAAACTCTTTGCGATCACCGTAATGAGTAAAGTTTTGCAGCGTTCCATGATCAAATACGAATTGTGGCAATTCATAATATAAATCTTCAATTACTTCTGGAGCTCGTCCACTCATTACATCTTCAAGTTTACGTAAGCATAAATAATTGTCCATTGATTTAGCTAGACGCACATCAACTGATAACCCTAATGCTTCTGATAATTTCGCAATGTCGCCTTCTTCTTTTACTAGCTGTTCAATTAATGTTTCGTCTGCACAAGCAATAACAGCTGGCTTTCCTGTATAGCGCGCATAACAAATTGCATATAGCAGATATACAATCGTTTTTCCTGTTCCAACACCCGCCTCAGCAAACATTACTTTTTTCTCTTGAAATGCTCGTTCTAATTGAAACGCCATAAAAATTTGCTCATCACGCTCTTCAAATCCCTTTTCTGGTAAAACGTCGTAAAATACGTCTCCAATCCACTCATTTAACTTGTCGAAAAAATTATCTTGTTTCCCCACTTCAAATGGCAACTTTTGCTTCGTAAACATGCTATTCCTCCAACTACTCAATTTCTATATAAAAAGACAGAGCAACTCCTCATATAAAGAGCAGTTGCTGTTTTCTTGTTGTTTGCACTACAATTGAGCGAAAAAAGTTTTCCTGAATGAAGGAAAACTTTTCTACTCTATCAATGATTTTAAATATCGCTTATCAATTAAAGTTTCATGTGATAAAGCTGATAAATACTCTTCACGTGCTCTTTCTAACTCATAATCGGCTACGCCGTGAAGGTTTACTTCCTTCTCTAATTCATCATACGTTCGATGAATAGCCTTTTGAATAATGGAAAATTGCAAACCATCCATTAGCGCTTCCTCCTTTAGATTATCGCATAATAGCAAGTATATGCGTTCTAAAGAAGTTTTATACTAATCGCGCGGCGGACGTTTACCGAAATACTGGTAGTAATCAGTGCGAATAAATCCATTAAATAACTTACGTTTCTTCGATGCATCTTTGCCAAACCATTTCTCAAATTCAGGATGGCTTGTTAATACATATAAAGACCACGTATCTAGCGGGCGGAAGGCCTGTCCCATCTCCGCATACATTTTTTCAACAAGAGGCTTTTCACTTAAACGTTCTCCGTATGGAGGATTCGTCACAACGTAACCGTATTCCTCTTTTGTAGTAAAATCTTTTACTTGCATTTGCTTAAATGTAATCAGATCACCAAGTCCTACTTCATCAGCATTATCTTGTGCAACCTGTACCATACGATGATCAATATCTGATCCGATAATTTGAAGCGGTTGATCGTAATTTGCTAAGTCCTCTACTTCTTCACGAGCTATGCGCCAATTTTCTTTACCAACCCAACCCCAACCATCAGAAGCAAATTCACGGTTAAAGCCTGGAGCAATATTTTGACCAATTAACGCCGCTTCAAGTGGAATTGTTCCAGAACCGCAAAATGGATCTACAAACGGACGATCTGGTTTCCAGTTTGTTAACATAATTAACGAAGCTGCCAGCGTTTCTTTTAACGGTGCATCCCCTTGTCCAACGCGGTATCCACGCTTATGAAGCCCAACACCACTTGCATCAATTGTCAACGTTGCCACATCTTTTAATAATGCAATCTCAATACGAAATAGTGGGCCATCCTCTTCAAACCATGTTGTACGTCTATATGTACTTTTCAATTTTTCCACGACAGCTTTTTTTACGATACTTTGACAATCCGGCACACTAAACAATGTAGATTTGATCGATTTACCGATAACAGGGAATTCTCCGTTTTCCGGGATATAATCCCCCCAATTTAGGGCCTTTGTTTTTTCAAATAATTCATCAAATGTTGTTGCCTTAAATTCACCAACTTTAATTTTCACACGATCCGCTGTACGGAGCCATAGATTACTACGACAAATAGCTTTTTCGTCCGCTTCAAACGTTACTTTACCATTGTCTACCTGGCATTCATAACCGAGATTGCGAACTTCTCTTGCAACAAGCGCTTCAATTCCCATTGCAGCAGTTGCAATTAAAGTAACTTTTCCCATCTTCATTCTCCTCATAATGTATAATCAAGCAATAATCAGCAATATAATCCTCTCTGCCGATCAGTAAAATTCATAACATCTTCATTCAATACAATTTCATTAAGTTTACAAAACTTTCTTTACCATTTTAACTCACATTCCAAAACTTCATACAAATAAAAAGCCCTCCTCTTACAAAGGAGAGCTGAACAAATTCATGATTGGTTCATAACGTTCTGTAAGCCATGTTCTGTACCTTTGTACTGCAAACGGCCCACGCCTCGTACTCCGGTGGCAATCATCTATCTACAGAGCAATTGCATCTGTCCTTTCCCATCGTTCATTTCCTTAGGAAAAGTTCCCCTACCAATATTTGGGTTTCTCGCTCGTGGGGTTTACCTCGTTCCACTCCCATCATTTCTTCTGGGACTTCGTCACTGTGGCACTTTAAAGGTAGTCAAACCATATCCAAATGGACTTAGGTTTTTTCCCTGCCGTTAATCCAGCTTTACGCCAAATTACCCTAGCTTATGACTTCGCTAGGCACGAACACTACGACCATCTCAGGTCGTGCGAGCATGGACTTTCCTCTACAACAAAAAGTTGCAGCGATTACCCAAACGTTATGACATGAATTAGTATAGTGGAAACACAAATATTTTGCAACGTTTTTTATCCGAAAAATACTACGAACTTATTTATTCTCTTCCATTACTCGTATAGTTTACTTCCAAATACAGCTTTCTCCAAATTCGAAAGACGTTTTAAAATGTCTGTATTTGTATTGTTATATACTGGTTGCGGAGTCGAAATTGGCGATGGTGTCGGTTGTACTTGTACACTCAACGCTTTTTGTTTTTGTTCTTCCAATTCTTGTTTTAAACGTGCATTTTGCTGCTTTAATTGCTCAACTTCCTTATGAAACGCCTCATAGTCCTTAATAATTAAATCTAAAAACTTATCAACTTCTTCTTGTTGATATCCTCGCATTCCTGTTTTAAACTCTTTTTCTAAAATATCTTTTGCTGTTAACTTAATTTTATCAGAAATCATTCATTCCACCTCAAGCCTTTACCAAAACTTTCATTACTTAAATTTTTTCAGAAACAGCTCATTTTGTCAATCATATATCTTTATTCCACTGTTCTTCTTCTATTATATCTTGTAAATCAGAAAAAAGTATGAAATAACATTGATAATTTTGAGTTTCTGCTTTTTTTCTTCCTACTTCCACCATATATTTAGGACTTCCGGGCTTTTCCTCATCATACATAGCAAGCAAAGCATCACTTTTTTCAATTAAAAATTGATTTTTTAAACGGAATTGCTCTGGGCTTTCATATTTTCGCTTTGTGATGCTATCCACATGATCCGCTTGCGAAAGAATAAATTCATAATACTCCCTATTGTTTTCTTTCCAATTTTCTTCCTGCTCTAAAAAAGGGGTAAATATAGCTAATTTTAAATCCGGGTATTCCAATTGTAAATCAAAGACCACTTCAGCCGTCCATAACTCTACCCCTAATTGCCCACTAATAATTACCCATTCTAATCCTTCATCTAACAACGAAAGTAACCCTTTGCGCACCGCTTTTTTTATGTACTCTACACCAGGATGTTCATTTGAGAAAAGGCCCAGTTCAAATGGTTTATATCCTGTAACAGCTACTACTTTCAAAATAATACGCCCCTTTTCAAAAAAAAAGAACTAGCAATTCGCTAGTTCTAGCATAGCACTTACTTTTTAAACATGCCACCTACATTTGGTCCCATGTTAGGCGCTGGTGATACAGCTGGACTCACATTCGGACCAAATGGCGATACTTGACCGCATGGGGTACATCCGCCGAATCCGCCAACCCCTCCAACTCCAGGGCCGAATCCTCCAACTCCTCCAACTCCAGGGCCGAATCCTCCAACTCCTCCAACTCCAGGGCCGAATCCTCCAACTCCTCCAACTCCAGGACCAGGTCCACCAACTCCTCCAACTACAGTTGGCGGAGCAGGTTGTATAACATTCACGCTAGAGTTTGTTTGTGGGAAATAATGCTGCGACTGTACTACTTGGTGGTGAACATGTTTCATATGCGTTGGATGGATATGAGGTACAATCGTTTTTGAGCATGTGTGTGTTTCACAACATTTTGTCGGATGCACAACTGGCGGTGCTATTGTAATTGGTGAAACTGGGCCCAATCCTCCAAAACAAGGATGACAATGATACATAGTTTTTCTCTCCTCTCACAGTTTGAAAATAACCTTACATTTTACAATATGTGAAAAGAGTAAAAGCCGTTTGTAACAAACACCTATTTCTATATTGGAAATTTGTCTATAAAAATTGTTTAAAATTTGTGAAAATAAAAATAGTTAATGTAATCATAACAAAAAACAAAAGTAAAATAATTCTCTTCACATTCTTCCTCTCCATATACTTTATTTTTAATACTACTGCAATTGTAAAATGGATAGGAAGTCCGAACAACTATTTTTTATGACATTTCATCTGCCAAATTTGGGTATTTTATTAGTCTCCACATATCAAAATATCTTAAGACATTTCCCTATAACTTTTTACACGTCTCTTCCTATATAAAGACCTCAAAAAAACTACCTATATAATTTCAATTTTTTCAACTAACCATTCATAGGAAAGACACCCATGAATGGAAGTTTCACTTTACCCCGCTCTAACGGCTGGTATGAAGCGGAATCAGGAAGAGAATCAAACCATCCGTATGAGCCTGATTGGTTCTACTAACCATTCATGGGAAAATCGCCCATGAATGGAAGTTTCATTTTACAAAAAAACCACCTACTTGTTTGACAATACCGGTAATTTGGTTCATTGCATTCATCATTTGGCCTGCGGTACCCATCATTTTATTAATGTCATAATTTCCGTCAGATGTTTTAAACTGCGACATAAAGCTGGAAAATTGGCTTGGCTGTTGTTTTGTAGAGTTTTGTTTATTCATCATTGGATATGGCGTATGTGGATAAAAAGAAGATTGAGTAGGTTGTTTCGGTGGATAAAACATCGACTGATTCATTTGTGGAAGTTGAAAAGGTTGAAAATAATTAGTGTAATTCATATAGTAAGGCGCAAAAGGATACATATTATAACGTAAGTATGGGTCTTGTTCATTCTGATACATGTTAGAACCTAAGTATGGGTCTTGTTCATTTTGATACATGTTAGAACGCAAGTATGGGTCTTGTTCACTCTGATACATGTTAGAACGCAAATACGGGTCCTGTTCACTCTGATACATGTTAGAACGCAAGTATGGGTCTTGTTCACTCTGATACATGTTAGAACGTTGAAACATGCATTCTCCCTCCTCTAACTGTTTTTTATACAGTTAGAATATGTAATCAAAAAAAAAATGTGTAATCGTCCTATAAATTGCAAATTTTGAATACAAACTTTAAACTTAAAGAAATTTAAATTTTCGAAAAATAAAAAAGTAAGCGTTTGTATGCTACCATTAAATAGAAAGATTCTTATGGGGGAGGAATCAACATGGTATTAGGGGACTTAAAACAAGAATTCGTCATAAAAAAGGGGTATGAACCAGAAGATTTAAATGAGTTACTTGATTTCGCAAGAAATTCTTATCTAAAAGGAAAAATTTGCTTATCAGAGTATAGAAGTATAATTCGTGAATTAGAAACAATAGGGGCTACAAAACCAACTTACGAAACAGAAAAAGATATTATAACAGAAGCATAAAAATAAGAGGGACTTTCCCCTCTTATTACTTACATTGTTCTAAAATATTTTGTAATGTATAATGAATCGCTTGATGCGTTTCAAAAAAACGTTTTCCATTCATTTTCCTCGCAAAGCACTGTAAAGAATTATTTTGTAAATTTGTACATACTTGTTCTATTTGCTGTACATGTATGTATTTAGGCTTTGTACGCTGCAACCACTCCAAAACGAATTGTTTCCATTCTTCTAAGTTTTGATCCACTAAAGATACGAATGGCTTTATATCATGATAAAAATCAAATTCACATTCTTCACTTTCTCTTTTTTTTATAATTGTTTCATCATTATACTCAATTAGTTTTTTTGTTAACTCAATCAATGTTGTATATTCCACTATTCTCACCTATATACTAACGGCTACTATTTGAAATGTTTGTACCCAGTTACCTTTCTCTTCATGATTTAATAATTTCGTTTCCATATGCTTCATATGCATTTCCATAATCTCTACTTTATTAACTACAAATTCTTTTTTATCCTTTAGCGCATGATCAACCCTAAGCGACACGTTCATTTCAAGCAAATCAAGAGTATTTAACATCTGATCCATCTTTTTCATTACATCTTCTTTCTGAACCATTTTCATCTTCAACACGCCTCCCTCTTTGCTTTTTCTTTGTCATGTTAATTCGCCAGCTCTATTTTTACTCCTGCATGCTTGACAAAACTAGTTGTAATTCGGCAAAGAAAGTGATTTTTTGTATGAAGTTTATGAAAGTGGCAACAATACGAAAGGGAGGTGTCGACATTGGCTAAAAATAAAAATGAAAACAAGAAAAAACAACCTCAAAGCAAACAAAATAAACCTGAAACAGGAAATCCAAAATTAGACGGTCCAAATTTTCCTGCGACATAAGACATAAAACTTCCATCAGTGAACATTCTTCTCACTGATGGTTAGTTAAACCAATCGGGCTCTTACGGATGGTTTCATTCCCGCTTTCCACAAAGCGGGATTTTTTTATTATATCATGAATAATACAAACTTTACTTGATTAAGATACCGACATTCTATCCCCTCTCTTCTATCTCCTGTTAAAAAAGGCTATGTAATGAAGCAAAGAAATGTAATTGTTTCTGTTTTTGACAAAACCATGCTGTCATTTCAACCTCTTCTTTCGGTTCTTCAAATAAAAACAGCTTTTCTACATCCACCCCTGTCTGAAACCAATCTTCCTCGGTCTTACGGTGATGAGAAACAACCGAAAATACATCACGAAGCTGCGGCGTATTTTGTTCATTAGTTGTAATGAAATATTGTTCATAATCGAATCTTGATCCTGTGTGAACTGTTTGAGAAGAAAATGTATAAAATAACTCCTTATAAGTTGGATGAAACAATAGCCATGCTAATCGCTTTCCGAGTTCAATTCTCTTTGTTAATGTTTCAAATTGATGTACAGAAAAACCGTATAATTCCCCCGCTATTGTCGGAAATATTACTGCACTAAAATGAAATAATTCTTGAAATTTAAACATGAATGTTTGAAAAATATGTTTTTGATAAAATGGATGCTCAATGATCGGTTCTTGAATGATAGATTGTTCATTAATAATAAGAGCTGTCATAAGTCGTTCCTCGTTTCTTTGCTGCCAAAAATGAGACCATTCCCCTTCCATAAATACCGAAACGGAAAACTTTTGTAATAAATGAAACAATGGCTTTTTCATTCGTTTGCTATATTCGTACAACAGCAACTGTGGATACGCATCTAAAAAAATAAGCCAATTCGCACGTTCATATGTAAGAAATAATTGTTTCCGTATCTCCTTAGATAAAACTTTCGGATAATATTTTCCTTCTAAATCTGTCATATTCCAGCCTGCATTGCGAGACACCATGCTAGCTAAAAACGACCAACGAATTTCTTTATTACGCTCATAATATTCCTTATAAGCATGCGTTCGTGAAATGTTATCCACATTTGCAAGAATCGTTTGTTGCTGAATATCATTTACAAGATATTTTTCTTCATTCGTATAAGAAGATATTTTTCTTTCTTGTCTTATTTTTTCATAGTTGTTTTGTGCAAACATAATGCTCTCACCTCATATCTATCTAAAAAAATAGCCCATTTTTTATTTTTTTTGATATAATCACCTTTGTAAGTAATTCTATGCAATTTGGAGTGGACAAATTATGACCATTCGTTACCCAAACGGAAGAAAGTATACTCAGACTCAACCAACTCATAGCCTGTCACCTATAAGAAAAGATACTTATAGTAACAGAGGAATGTCTCTTGAAGAGGAGCTGAACGAAACAAATCAATACTATTTAACTCACAATATTGCTTGTGTGCATAAAAAGCCGACCCCTCTTCAAATCGTAAAGGTCGATTACCCAAAACGAAGCGCTGCCGTAATTAAAGAAGCGTACTTTAAGCAACCTTCTACAACTGATTACAACGGTGTGTACAAAGGCAAGTACATTGATTTTGAAGCGAAAGAAACGAGAAATAAAACGAGTTTTCCTTTACAAAACTTCCATCTTCATCAAATCAATCATATGAAAGAAGTATTAGCTCATAGCGGAATTGCATTCGTTATTATTAAATTTACTCTTTACGATGAATTTTATTTATTGGATGCAAAACATATCGTGACATTTTGGAATCGCCAAGAAGCTGGTGGACGTAAATCCATTACGAAAGAAGAAGTGGAAGAATGTGGATACTTATTACAATGTGGTTATCATCCCCGCATTGATTATATCCACACACTAGACACACTTTATTTTTCATGATAGAGTCAACAATAAGGCTCATTTTTCGACTTTTGGGGAGAAAATGAAAGGTAGGAGAAAGTATAATGTCAGAAAATTATCGTTCTCGTGAAGAACGAAAACAAGTTCAAAAACAGAAGCAAGAACATCCTAAACAAGAGAAACCAAAGAAAAAAGGTTCTTTTCTACGTAAATTTCTAATCGCTTGCTTATTGATCGGCATTGTGACACTAGTAGCTGGAGTTTCTGCTTTCTTTGTTATGGTAAAAGATGCTCCAAAACTAGATAAAGCAAAACTTGTAAATCCATTATCAACAAAGTTTTATGATAAAGACGGAAAGTTCATATATGAATACGGCGCTGAGAAGCGAACGAATGTCACATATGACCAAGTTCCAAAAGTAGTTGAAAGTGCCTTCCTAGCTACAGAGGATTCACGCTTTTACGAGCACAATGGGATTGATTTTAAACGAACTACAAAAGCAATCTTCGAAAACGTGACAGGTGATTTTGGTTCTCAAGGCGGTAGTACTATTACACAACAAGTTATTAAAAACTATTTCTTGACGAGGAAAAAAACAGCAGAACGTAAAGTACAAGAATGGTATTTATCTTACAAGCTAGAGCAGCAATATTCAAAACATGAAATTCTAGAAATGTACTTAAACAAAATTAACTTAGGTAACCGTTCTTACGGAATTGCAACTGCTGCGCAAAATTATTACGGAAAAGATTTAAAAGATTTAAAATTACACGAAGCAGCGATGCTTGCAGGATTACCACAAGGTCCTAATAATTATGATCCTACGAAGCCGCAAAATGTGAAGGCTGCGACAGAGCGACGCGACACAGTATTATATTTAATGAACAGACATGGCTATATTACAAAGCAAGAGATGGACGATGCTAAGAAAATCCCGGTAACAGAAGGTCTTCAACCATCTCAAGAAGCAACACAAATGCCGTATCAAGCATATTTTGATGCTGCTGTAAAAGAAATCGAGTCAGAAATTAAAGATGTGAACATTGGTTCTGATGGTCTTAATATCTATTTAGCATTAGATACAAAAGCTCAAGATTTTGCGGATAAAATGTTGAACACTGAAGAGATCATTAACTATCCTGATGAAAAATTCCAAGGTGCATTCGCATTTATGGATACTGAAACAGGCGCAGTACGTGCACTCGGTAGCGGACGCGGTGAAAATAAAGCAACATTTAAAGGACATAATATAGCTGTTGATACGACAACGCGCCAAGTTGGTTCAACAATGAAGCCGATTTTTGACTACGGCCCTGCTGTTGAATACAAACAATGGTCTACGTATCACCAAGTTGATGACTCAACATACTATTATGAAACAGACCGAAAACGAGAAGTACGAAATTTTGACAACGGTCATAAAGGTACAATGTCTATGCGTGAAGCATTAGCGCAATCACGAAACGTTCCAGCTGTAAAAATCGCGAATGAAGTCGGACGAGATAAAGCACAAGCTTTCGCTGAAGGACTTGGTTTTACTTTTGGAAAAGATGGCGCTGTAGAATCATCAGCAATTGGTAGTAATGGAGCTTCTCCACTCACAGTTGCAGGAGCATATGCAGCTTACGGAAGTGGCGGTATATATCATAAACCACATTTCGTCACAAAAGTTGTCTATCCAGATGGGAAAGAAGTAAACTTTACTCCAAAAGGAAAACGAGTGATGAAGGATTCTACAGCATACATGGTTACTGATATGATGCGTAGTGTTGTAAAATCTAGTACTGGTACTGGTAAAGCGGCAAATATTCCTTCATTAGACGTTGCTGGTAAAACAGGAACAACAAACTATTCTACAGAAGACCTTAGGAAATACGATTTCCCTGATTCCGCAAGTCCTGATAGTTGGTTTGCAGGTTTTACACCACAATATACGATGGCTGTATGGACAGGGTATGACAAACCAAGTGAAGGCTATATTGACAAAAATACATCACCTATCGCACAGCGTATATTTAAAGCGATGATGAGTGAATTTGGAAGTGATACATCTCGCTTTGAAATGCCAAGTAGTGTAGAACGCATCGGTAACGAACTTTATGTTAAAGGTGCAAAAAAAGATGATATTCCAAAAATCAATGTAGATGCACCATCTTTAAATGCCTCATATGATGCTGCATCGCAATCCATTGCTTTAAGTTGGTCAGCTTCAGACGATTCAGACGTATCTTATTCTGTAAGCTATAAAGGTAGTGACGGGTCTGGCGGCAGTCCACAAATAAGTGGTACAAGTGCAACAATTAGCGGTGTCAAACCTGGTGCTACTTATACGATCTCACTTGTTGCGAAAAAGACTGGTGGTACTAGTACCCCAGCAACTAAAACCGTAGTCGTACCTGGCGGTGATGATACTAAGAAAAAAGCCGATGATGACGCAGCTAAGAAAAAGGCTGATGATGACGCTAAGAAAAAAGCCGATGATGATGCAAGAAAGAAAGCTGATGAAGAGGCTAAGAAAAAAGCTGATGATGACGCTAAGAAGAAAGCCGAAGAAGAAGCTAAGAGAAAAGCTGATGAAGAGGCTAAAAAGAAAGCTGATGAAGAAAAAAATAAACCACCAGTTGATAAGCCTCTAGTTCCACCAGCAAATACTCAGTAATTATGATAGTAAAAAAAGAAGCCATCTCCCTAACGGGAAGATGGCTTCTTTTGCATAATAAGTACTTTTACATATAACTTTTCCATTTCTTCATACAACTGTGTGAGCTGAATGAAGGAATGGTAATGATTTGGCTTATTCATAATGAATGAAAATCGTTCTAAAAAGTTAACTGGCTTTTTCTCAAGTCTGTCGATTTGTTCGCTCATATTTTGTAAACTTGTAACAGGTGTTCCATTCATCCAGTGTAAAATGGATAAAAGATGTCCTGCAAATTGCACCATCGGATCTTTCGCTTCTTTTTTGTTTCGATTTCGAAATAACATAGAAATCTCTTCTTTTTGTTCTTTCCATAAGCCTAATACAGTAGGAATGCTCATTTCCATCTCATTCCATGGCTTATATCCCTGCTCAATATCAAAGAAAAAGTACGTCTCCTCTAAAAGCTCCCCAAATGATCTCTCTGCATTGTATTCGATGACATTCATATCTTCAAAGAAAGGGTTGCACCGAAAGTCATTCGGTATTTCAAGTACTTGCTTCATTTCTTTTTCTTCTCCTTCATGCGCTTCTTTCCTTCACGACATAACTCTAATAGCTGGCATTCTTCACACTGCGGACGCTGTGCCTTACAGTGATAACGCCCAAAGAATATCATGCGGTGATGTGTTACGCCCCACTCTTCTATCGGTACTTTCTTCATTAACGTCTTTTCTACTTCTAACACAGAATCTTTCCATTTACATAAGGCAAGTCGTTTACTTACGCGCTCTACGTGCGTATCAACTGCAATTGCTGGAACACCAAATGCAACAGAGACAACAACGTTTGCTGTTTTTCGTCCTACACCTGGTAGCTTCGTTAATTCATCTCGGTCTTGCGGCACCTCTCCGCCATATTCATCAATAAGCATATGGCATAGCTTTTGAATATTTTTCGCCTTATTTCTGTACAAACCAATCGAGCAAATATCTTGCTGTAATTCTTCTAAAGACACCTTTAAATAATCTTCTGGTGTTTTATATTTCTGAAATAAACTTTTTGTTACTTTATTTACTAGAACATCTGTACACTGTGCAGATAGCGCAACCGCAATAACAAGTTCAAATGCGTTGTCATGATTCAGTTCACAATGTGCTTCCGGATACATCTCTCCCATTACATCGAGACAGTGTCTAATTTGTGTTTTATTTAGCATTATTTCCTCCTACCATTACTGCTCTAACCAATTATAAAATGGTACTTTTCCAGTATACTTCGTTTCTTGGCGTGATACTTGCTGATTCCGCTGTTGACTTTCTCTAAATTTCCGGCCTTGATTTTGTGCTTGATCGACTGTCTTAATACCGTTCTTCTTCCATTCAAACAGGATACGATCAATATAACGGAAGTTCAGTTTTCCACTCATAACAGCTTCACGAAGGGCTGCTTGAATTAAAAGAGGATCGTGATGATCTTGATCTTGCCACATCGCTAACGTCTCACACTCAAATGGAGATAAGGGTCTGCCAAATTCATGCTCAAATACTGTATATAAATTTATTTGTAATTGTTTTTGTTCTCGCTCTTCTTCTTCAATGTTTTCACTCATTAAAAAATGTAATATTTTTTCCCAAAGAGGCTGAAGTGAATAACTTTCACAAATCATTGCCCCAGGTTTCCGGCCTCCTTCTAAAGCTAAAAAACCTTTCTGAATTAACGCCTGAATAATCTCCATACACTTTGTTTGTGTAATCGTCATTCGCTCTGCAATTTCTCCTGGTGTCGGAAAAGAGTTTCCTGATTCTAAAAATGTGTGTACATGCAAAAGTACCATAAACTCAATTTCGTTTAAACCAAGTTTTTTGTAATGCATCATTAATAATTTTGGAATCGCAATACTACCTTGTTCAAACCATTCCAACATGATTTTCTTCTTCATATTCAAACACCTCGCTTTCTAGTATAACACACCTTTTCGTATTTCTTTTTGGCACAATTCGTCAAAAAAACCTCCCTTTCATATAGGGAGGTATCATTTGAACTGTCGAATAAAAAAACAGTTTGTAGAAGTCAGAATGAAAGAACTGTGCTTAGCCTTCCATTTTGTTCTTCATAAATCTATGAATACGTTCTAACGCTTTCTCTAGCTGTTCTAGTGAAGTCGCATACGATAAACGAACATTGTTCGGTGCTCCGAATCCTGTTCCTGGAACAAGAGCAACTTTTTCTTCTTCTAACAACGCTTTTGCCCATTCATCAACCGTTTCATAACCAGCTAATGCGACTGCTTCTTTTACATTGGGGAACAAATAGAATGCTCCTTGTGGTTTAATACAAGTGAACCCAGGAATTTGAATTAGCTTATCATACACGATATTTAGTCGTTCTTCAAATGCTCTGCGCATGATTTCTACAGGCTGTTGATCACCAGCATAAGCAGCAATCGTTCCGTACTGTGCAATTGAAGTAGGGTTTGACGTGCTGTGACTCGCTAAGTTTGTCATTGCCTTAATGAGTTCTTTATTACCTGCTGCATAGCCAATACGCCATCCTGTCATCGAATGCGATTTTGATACACCGTTAATAATAAGCGTTTGTTCTTGTAATTCGTTAGAAAGCTGAGCAATTGATGTATACTCGGCATCGCCATAAATTAACTTCTCATAAATTTCATCAGAAACGATTAAAATGTCATGCTCTAAACATACTTGTCCAAGCTGTTGTAGCTCTTCTTTACTATAAATCATCCCTGTTGGGTTGCTAGGTGAGTTAATAATTACAGCTTTCGTTTTCTCTGTAATTACTTGACGTAATTGCTCCGGTGTTATTTTGTAATGATTTTCTTCCAAACCATCTACATATACTGGCTCTCCGCCTGCAAGCTTCACTTGTTCTGGATAACTTACCCAATACGGAGTTGGAATAATAACTTCATCACCTTCATCAAGTAACACTTGAAACAACGTATATAAAGCGTGTTTTGCACCGTTACATACAATAATTTGAGATGGTTCATAAGATATGCCTTGGTCACGCTCAAATTTTTTGATAATTTCTTGTTTTAGCGCAGCTAATCCACCAGTTGGTGTATATTTTGTATAACCTTCTAACATTGCTTTATAGGCAGCTTCTATAATATGCTCTGGCGTATTAAAGTCAGGCTCTCCTGCTCCTAAGCCAATCACATCATGTCCTTCCGCTTTTAACGCTTGTGCCTTTGCTGTAATTTCTAACGTTGAAGATGGTGTTAGAGCAGCTACTCGCTTTGCTAATTTCATCCTGAGTTCCCCCTGCACTTATTTTTCAATACTATATCGTTTCAAAAACTTACCATCTTGAAAAGCAAGATAATAGTAAGTATAACGATTTTCATCATCAATATATGTAACTTCCCATAATGGAACATTGTTTTCGGCGCCTAATTTTGCTTTGACAAATTGCTTTGGTTTTCGTTCCTTTGCAACAATTTGCAATGCTTCTTTTTCAGAGATACCTTTGCTTGCTTTTTGCACCAAAATTTCTCCTTTTTTCTCAGGCACCCAAACGATATATTGTTCTCCTTTTTCATTCACACCTTGTACAACTTCATATGGAGTTTTGCCGTTATAATAATCGATTTTTGTTACGTTTGTGAGTTTTGCTTTTTCCTTTGCAACCTCAACTGTTTTCGATTCTTTCGGAACTTTTTTCTCCATAGACGTATTATAAATGTGACCCCCGTATAAAACAATTGCAACGATTACAATCAAAATTGTCAAAATCCACTTTTTCATTGTATCACTACGTTCTGTAAATCGTAAAAATTGCTGTCTCTTTTTCATTTTCGTCTAATGCTAATCCGAACATCAGATCTTTTTCTTTTAATGTTCGATTTAAACTATCAACAACCTTATATAAATCCGACGAGTACGTCAGACGCGTCGTTGATAATACTTCAATTTTCTTCTCCATGCAAACTCCTCCGTTACACAAAATTTCTAATTATAAAAGAACGCATTGCGGTTACAATAAGGGTACATTCTTTCCAACCCCTGCTTCATCACCCATCTATTATAGCAGGACATGTTCTTCAAAAAAAGGTTTGAAGTCGAAAACCGTTGTATTTCTATATTTAATGTATGAAAAAATAAAAATTCCTCCTACCCACATGTTACGCCTGAAGCAAATGTGCTTCAGGCGTTAACTTTTATAAAGTGAAATTTTCATTAGTTTTGAGTCTTATTCCCCCCAAAAAAAGTGGGATAAATTTATCTCAAGTTCCTCTACTGATGAAATTTCTACTCTTACTCCATTTTTTTGATTAAATCGTCTAATGGTCCTTCATACAGTGGAATACTTGGAATCGATTGAAGAAATCGTTTTCCGTAAAAAGATGCAGTAAGACGACGATCTAACACAAACACTGTTCCTGTATCCGTTGTTGTACGAATAAGACGGCCGAACCCTTGTTTAAAACGAAGAATTGCTTGCGGCAGAGCTAGTTGTGTAAATGGATCTTCTCCCTTTTCTTTTAATCGTTCACCTTTCGCTTGCATCATCGGCTGATGCGGTGATGTGAATGGAAGACGCACGATAACAAGACAACTTAATGCTTCTCCTGGTATGTCAATTCCTTCCCAAAAACTGCTTGTTCCTAATAAAACGGCCTTTTCAAACTCTTGAAACTTTCGAATCATTCTAGTGCGACTACGGTTATGAACACTTTGTGTTAATAAAAGGAATTCTTCTAGCTCATCGATCTTCTTTAATACCTCATATACTTCTTTTAACATTTCGTATGATGTAAATAAAACGAGCATTCGACCATTTGTAGCTTTCGCAATTTTTGTAATATGGTTCGAAACCGCTTTTACATACTCATCTTCCCTTACATGTTTAATATGCGGAACATCTGTTGAAACCATTAACTTTACTTTCTCTTCATAATGAAACGGTGATGGGATCGTTACTGTATTTGGTGTAAAATCCTCTAAACCAAGCTCCGCTTCTATATAATCAAACGTATCATTTACCGTTAAAGTGGCTGAGGTAAATATAACACTTCGTTTTCGCGCCAAAAATTGATCAGCAAATAAATCACTAATATTAACGGGCTGCGCGTATAAAATCGTTGCATGGATAGTTCCTTTCGTTTCAGCTTCCATCCATGTCACATGGCTCGTTTCTTCTAAAATAAGTATCCGTAACGATTGGGTCATTTTAGAAAGAACTTCAGTAAGATGCACAAACTCTCCGGTAACCATATGTAGTTCCCATTCACTTTGCTTTTGCAATATTTCACATTGTTTTTCTAATAGCGTAAGTACTCGCCCTAATTGGTGAACAAAACGATCTGTTAATTCCACAATACTGCGCCAAAGCTTACCTCTTTCCTTCTTTACATCATAACGATAAATAAGCGGGATATTTCCAGATACATGTTCCTGCTTTGTTTTTTGAAATATAAACGTGCGCATCATTTGAAATAATTCATCTGCATCAAACTTTATTTCTTTCAACATATAGCTAATCGTTTGAAACGTAGAACGTGAAGCAGTTTGTGATTGCTTCATCATATCATACGCTTTAGCTAATACATTAGATGTTTCTAGCGTACCAAATCGTGATAACACGATTTGAAAATACATACAAGAAAATTGCTCTCCTAACGCTTTACTTGCCGTTTCCTCAAGATGATGAGCTTCATCAAAGATAATATGTTCACATGAAGCAAGCAATGGTTCTCTACTTGCAAAATCCTGAAATAACAACGTATGATTTGTGACAACAACATCTGCAAATAACGCTTTGTTTTTAGCACGTTGGTAAAAGCAGCGGCTAAACCAGGCGCTTTGCATCCGACTCGGACTATGAGCATCACTGCAAATTCGTTCCCACAATAGCTTCCCGCCAGCTGGAATATTCAGCTCATCTCGATCTCCTGATTCTGTATCAAGGAGCCAAACTAAAATTTTCGCTTTCGTTAATGCATTATCATAATTGTTTTCAATTTCTCCCAATGCATGCTCAAATTTATGCAAACACAAATAATGCTTTCTTCCTTTTAACATTGCTACTTCAAATGGAAACGGAAGTATCGTTTTCAGCAGCGGGATTTCTTTTGCTAAAATTTGTTGCTGCAGCTGCACCGTTTGTGTGCTTATGACTACTGGTTGTTCTGTTTCTTTCGCATAAAAAATACTAGGGAGTAAATATGCTAACGTTTTTCCTGTACCTGTTCCTGCTTCAATTAACGAAAAACGAGCGTCTCGAAGCGCTTCGTAAACCTCATTTATCATCATTTGCTGCCCTTCTCTTTTTTCAAAAGACGGCATTACTTCCCTTAATCGGTGCATCGTTTCTGTTAAAAAAGAAGAAAAGTCAGTAGGAGAATCATCTCCAATCTGCAATGTATAATTACGTTTACCTAAAGCAATATTCCGATAGATGTCATATTGCTTCTCATCATCTGTTCCATGCATCATTTTATTTAAAATACATGCAGACATAATATCTCCAATGTTACTTTGAAACATATCACTTAGCTCATATAGCGATTGCAACGTAACGAGTGGCAAACTTTCCATTTTAGAAAGTAATTGTAAAAATATCTCTGCTGTTGCCATTGCATCACTATCAGCACGATGAGGCTGGTCATGATCAAAACCATACCTTTTGGCTAAATCGCGTAATTTATAACTATCAGCTGTTGGCAATAAAATATGCGCCAGCTCAACTGTATCAATTTTCGAACATGTTATTTCTGAGAATCCAGCTAGCCGTAATTCTTCTTTCAAAAAATTCCAATCAAAATGAACGTTATGCGCAACGAAGTACGCACCTTGTAATAGTTCAATAATCATCGGCGCCACATCTCGGAATAACGGAGCTTGTTTCACAAGTGTTTCATCAATCCCCGTCAATTCTGTAATAAATGGTGGAATGTCCCGTTCGGGGTTTACAAAAGAAGAGAAAATTTCAAGAATTTCTCCATCCTCTACAACAACTGCTGCAATTTGAGTAATTCTATCTTTTCCATCTTTCCAGGCATTCCCTGTCGTTTCTAAATCGACTACGACATAACGCTTACTCATCAATGACACCTCAATTTCTTACCTTTGCCCAACAAAATTTCTATAGTGTTACTATACCACGTTTTCCATCATCTTAATGAAAAGATACGAAAAATGAAATGATTTTGCTTTCCCATAAGAAAAGCTATCTCTTTTTTTCAGAGATAGCTTTTCTTATCCATTATAAAACCGTGCCTGCTTTTTCCGCTCCAAGCATTTCCACAATTTGATTATTATCATCTAAAACAGCAATTTTCGGAATATGTGTTAATACTTTGTCTTCTGAAACGAGTCCGTAGCAAATTATAATCACTTTATCCCCTGGTTGAACAAGACGAGCAGCTGCACCATTTAAACAAATGACCCCCGTACCTCGTTCTCCTTTTATTACATATGTTTCTAGACGTGCACCATTATTATTGTTCACAATTTGTACTTTCTCATTTTCCACAATCCCGACTGCATCCATTAGATCTTCATCGATTGTAATACTTCCTACATAATTTAAGTTTGCTTCTGTTACTGTACCGCGATGTAACTTCGCTCTCATCATTGTGCGAAACATAGTTGCTCCCCCTTATTGAACCGTAAATGTAATATTATCTATTAGTCGTGCATTTTCAAACTTTACAGCAATTGCAATAATCATACGTCCGTTTATTTGCTGGGCCTCAGTTAAATTCGGATACGCATATATATCAGCATAATCGACCATACCATGTGTATTTATTTCAATATATTCTTTAATGAAGTTCGTAATCTGTTCTGGACTACGTTCTCCTTTAACGATTTTCTCTTTTGCCATACATAAGCTTTTATATAAATGCGGTGCCTCTTGGCGTTCCCTTTCTGATAAGTAAACGTTGCGAGAACTGCGTGCTAATCCATCTTCTTCCCTTACAATGTCAACTGGCACAATTGTAACAGGAAAATTATAGTCACCAACAAATCCTTCAATAACCGCTACTTGTTGTGCATCTTTCATCCCAAAATACGCACGATTTGGCATTGTAATATTGAAAAGCTTCATCAATACTGTTACAACGCCTTCAAAATGACCAGGTCGCTGCTTTCCGCATAAAACATTCGTGCGCTTTATCACTTCAATATTCGTTGTTCGCTCTTCTGGATACATTTCTTCAACACTTGGATAAAATAAATAATCCACTTCTACTTCACGTGCTAAGCGCTCATCGCGCTCAATATCACGCGGATAACGGTCTAAATCTTCATTCGGACCAAATTGCAACGGATTTACAAATATACTTAATATAACAATATCATTTTCTTTTTTCGCTTGTCTCAGTAACGTCAAATGCCCTTCATGTAAAAACCCCATCGTTGGAACGAATCCAACTTTCTTTCCACTTGCACGAAGTTCACTTGCGATTTGCTGCATCTCTTGCACTGTTGTAATAATATTCATTACTGCTTTCCTCCGTATAGCGCTAAACATTCTTCTTCTTTCATCGTAAACGAATGTACTTTCTCTGGAAATTGTCTTAGCTTTACTTCATGAACATATTGTCCAATTCCTCTTACAATTTCTTCTTGTACAGACGTATATTGCTTCACAAATTTCGGAACACGATTAACACCATACGTAATCAAATCATGATAAACAAGAACTTGACCATCTGTTTGATTCCCAGCGCCAATTCCAATAGTCGGAATCATTAATTGCTTTGTTACAAGTTCCGCTAATTGCATCGGTACACATTCTAATACAAGTGCAATTGCTCCTGCCTCTTCACACCTTTTCGCATCTTCAAGCAATTTTTTCGCACTTTCTGCATCTTTCCCTTGCACTTTGTAGCCACCTAGCACACCGACAGATTGCGGAGTTAATCCTAAATGAGCTACAACTGGAATACCTGCATTTGTAAGGAAACGAATGATTGATACAACTTCATCTGCTCCTTCAACTTTTACAGCATGCGCACCGCTTTCTTGAATAATGCGGCGTGCGTTATTCATCGTTTCTGGCAGTGAAACGTGATAAGACATAAATGGCATATCCGTTACAACAAATGTATTTTTCGCACCGCGGCGCACTGCTTTTGTATGATGAATCATATCATCAACTGTTACTGGAATTGTTGAATCATATCCGAGCACAACCATTCCAAGAGAGTCTCCAACTAAAATCATATCAACTTCTGCTTCTTCAGCAAACTTTGCCGATGGATAATCATACGCAGTTACCATCGCAATCGGCTCATTTTGTTCTTTCATTTTCAAAAAATCCGTCACAGTTTTCACGAATTTCTCCTCCTTTATCTGGAGAGAGGAGATGGCCGGATGAAAAAACATATAAAAAAACCCTTCTGACCGTAAAAAGGCAGAAGGGTAGTATCATTCGGCAATATTCATCCCTCTGTCCTAGTCCTATTTTGGATCAAGGCAGAACCACATGTTTATTTTGATTTTCCCACATAGCGGTGCAGTTCCTATTGATACTGCCCATATTCGCCCTTATTATAACAAATAGCAAAACATAATTGCTATACTTTTCTAAAAAAGAAAATCATTTTCACATATAATAGCCCTTTGCTTTTTTTAGCAAAGGGCTCTATATAAATACAAATCTAATGAACAATAAATATGAAAGAAATGAAAAATAGCTTCTAAACGTTTCACTTTACTTCAATATCTGCGGAATGAATATGATGTACAATCCCGTCATGATCTTCAAGTACAAGGACACCGTCAGCTGTAATTCCTTTTGCAATTCCCGTAATTGTATTTGTCATCGTCCGCGCTGTAATTTCTTTTCCGATACTCACAGCGTAACTTTCCCAAAGAAGCTTAATCACTGAAAAACCACGTTCTAAATATTCTTTATATAGCTTTTCCATCTGCAAAAAGATTTGCTGCATCAGTTCAGCTCGTACAATCATTTTTCCGGATTCAATTGCTAATGAGGTAGCTATGTGCTGGATATCTTCAGCAAAATGCTCTTGCTTTTGATTCACATTAATGCCAATTCCAATAATAACAGCATTAATTTTATCAGGATCTGCTTGCATTTCTGTTAAAATGCCAACTACTTTCTTCCCATTAATTAAAATATCGTTCGGCCATTTAATGCCAACAGAAAGATTTGTGCATTTTTCAATAGCCTGCGCTACGCTCACGGCGGCTAACAATGTTAATTGCGGTGCTTGATGAATCGGAATTGCCGGGCGCAAAATAATGCTCATCCAAATTCCTGTCCCTTTTGGTGAGTACCACTTTCTGCTCAATCGGCCACGACCTGCTGTTTGCTCCTCTGCAACAACAATGGTTCCTTCAGCCGCTCCTTCATAAGCAAGACGAGCTGCGATTTGCTGTGTAGATGTTACTGACTCTTCAAAGTATATCGTTCGGCCTAGAAACTCTGTTTGTAAGCCAAGCTGAATTTCATTTGCCGTTACTTTGTCTGGTTTACTTGCAATCCGGTACCCTAAGCGTCTTACAGCTTCTAGCTCATATCCTTCTTCTCTAAGGACCTCCATGTGCTTCCACACAGCTGTTCTTGAGCATCCAAGCTTCTCACTAATCGTTTGACCTGATAGAAACTCATCATTAGCTTCAGAGAGGATTTGCAATAACTGTTTTCTTATAGCAGATTGCATCTATGCAGCCACTCCTTTATATACTCTTTCTCATTTTTTAATCGTCCGGATACAACTTCTTCTTCAATTTTTTGCAATGCATCAGCAACCCACGGTCCGGCTTGTTCCGTTGACCATGCTAATAAATCATTGCCACTAACTTGCAACTCTTGACGATTTGAAATTGGTAAGTCTTCATATACCTTTTCGACACGCTCAACATTCGAATGTAAATATGTATTCATTACGCCTTCGTATACGCGCTCCGCCATAACAGCAACATCTTTCCCTGCTTTATATAATAAAAATGCATCCCACTCTTGTTTTTCTCGTGCTTTTACATATAATATAACGGATACAATCTCTTTAATTTTTTTATTTGAGAATTTCCATTGTCGTAAAAAAACAGATGGATGTTCTTCTCTAACACAATATAAAAAGAACGCCCACGCTTCAATATCATTTTTAAAAAAGCTCCAATTATGCTCGGCCGCTTTTGAAATGAAGTCTCCGCACATTTGTAAATAAGGTAAATGCTCATATAATTTCGTTTCTACTAATAGCTGAAGTCCTTTTGCACAATGTGTACCGACAAGTAACTTTTCAAATTCAACTGCAATTCTTTCGATTGCGATATGTTCTAGTAAATGTCCATATTCTATAATGGCTTGTTTTGTTCTTTCTTCTAATGTAAAACCTAGTGAACTAACAAAGCGAATACCGCGCATCATTCGAAGAGCATCTTCTTGAAAACGGTCAACTGAATTTCCAACAGTTGCGATTTCCTTCTTGGCAATCGCTTCTTGTCCGCCAAATAAATCAACGATTTCTCCCGTTTCTTTCATTGCAATTGCATTCATTGTAAAATCACGGCGCTGCAAATCTTCATCTAACGAACGAACAAACTGCACACTGCTAGGACGCCTGAAATCTTCATAATCGCCTTCTGTTCGAAATGTCGTCACTTCATATGGAATGTCTTCTTGTAAAACAATAACCGTCCCGTGTTCAATTCCAACAGGAACGTGACGCGGAAATAGACGCATTACATCTTCCGGCAGAGCCGATGTCGCAATATCGATATCACCAATTGATCTACCAATAATATAATCGCGGACACTCCCACCTACAAAATAAGCTTCAAAGCCGTTCTCTGTTAACGTCTTAATAATTGAAGCTGCTCGTTTAAATCGTTGCATGTTTGTCATCCCTTAGTATGTCATAGTATATTGCTTCATATTGTGAAACAATCATTTCTGAGCCAAATTGTTCATACGCCACTTGGATAGAACGCTCGGCCATTTTAGCATGTAATGTATCATCTTGAAGAAGCTGCACAGCTTGCTGCGAAACGCATTCTATATCTCCTACTTCACATATGTATCCCGTTTCTCCGTGTTGAATGACTTCTGGAATCCCGCCAGTACGTGTAGCAATACAAGGGACACCGCACGCCATTGCCTCAAGTAATACGAGTCCAAAACTTTCCTTTTCAGACAACAGAAGCATGAGATCACTCATCGCCAAAAGCTCTGCCACATTATCTTGTTTCCCTAAAAATAAAACCTGATTCTCGATATCTAAATGCTTTACAAGCTGTACAATGGTACAAAACTCAGGACCATCACCAACGAGTAATAGTTTTGCTTTTACTTGTTTTACAATGAGAGCAAATGATTTCACAACATCCTGAACACGCTTTACTTTACGAAAGTTCGAAATATGAATTAATACTTTTTCGTCTTCTTGTATACCATATTCTTTTATTAATTGTGACATATCACGCTGAAAATACACACGCTCATCAATAAAATTATAAACTGTTTGAATTTCTTTTTTTGTTTTTATTAATTCATACGTTTCTTCAATAAGTGAATGTGAGACAGCTGTCACAACATCAGATTGCTCAATTCCAAAACGAATTAAATTATTTAAAGAAGGATCAGACCCGAGTACTGTGATGTCTGTTCCGTGCAATGTCGTGACAATTTTAATATTCTCTCCAATCATTTGCTTTGCCAAATATGCGCAAACCGCATGCGGAATTGCATAATGTACATGCAATATATCTAACTTTTCTCTCTGTGCTACTTCTGCCATTTTACTTGCTAACGCTAAGTCATACGGAGGGTATTGGAAAACAGAATATTGATTCACTGTTACTTCATGAAAATAAATATTCGGATATACTTTATTTAAACGAAATGGCAATCCTGATGTAATAAAGTGAATTTCATGTCCACGCTCTGCTAACAACTTTCCTAATTCCGTTCCAACCACTCCAGAACCGCCAACAGAAGGATAACAAGTAATCCCTATTTTTAATTTCATTTTACTCCCCCTATTAAATCTTGATCTAATAGAATTGGTCTTTTGCTCATAAACCCTTCTGCATACATCACGCCAACTTCTTTTCCAAACATTTTTTCCCGTGCTACAACTGTCTCAACATATCCTTCCGTCAATGGCGTCATAACACCGCCTGGCCCTTTAGTAAATTGACTTTCATATGCCTCTAACGCAGCGATCTTGTCAGAAATAGAAGAACTAATATCAATGCAAAAATCTGGTTTATGAAAACCATTAATCATATAAAAATTGAGTGATTGCACACGATGCGGCGGAAATTCCGGCATATATTTACGAATTCCCGCTGAGAAAATGGCTTCTTCTACAAGTTTGGCGCAATTCGCATGATCTGGGTGACGATCTTCATAAAATGGTACGAATACAATTTGTGGTTTATATGTACGGATGATTTTCACGATTTCTTGAATATACTCTTCCTTCATATAGAGGCCTCGGTCTGGCATCGCTAAGTTCATACGTTTTTTGACACCAAGTGTGTGAGCAGCTTTCATTGCTTCCTGTTTTCGCAGCTCTACCGTTCCATTAGAAGAAAGATTTGCCTCAGTTAAATCACAAATCCCTACTTCATATCCTTGTTTTGTATATTTTGCTATCGTGCCTGCCATGCCAATTTCAACGTCATCGGCATGGGCACCAAAAGCTAATATATGTAATCCGTTCATGTTATTCCCCTCGTTTTCGTAACTTTCGATAATCTAAATCGCCACGCTCTAATGCATGCATTAAAAGCTCCGCACTTGCCATATTCGTTGCAAGCGGAATGGAATATACATCACATAAACGAAGAAGTGCATTCACGTCAGGTTCATGTGGCTGTGATGTCAACGGATCACGGAAGAAGATCACCATGTCTAAATCATTTTTTGCAATCATTGCACCAATTTCCTGATCTCCACCAAGCGGACCAGATTGGTATCTTGTCACAGACATACCTGTCGCCTCCATAATTCGAAGACCAGTCGTTCCTGTTGCAAACAACATATGCTTTTCTAAAATAGGTTGGTATGCATATGCAAACGAGACCATATCATTTTTCTTTTTATCATGGGCAATTAAGGCAATCTTCATCTTCATTTTTCCCCTTTAGTCAATAATATTTTCTAAACCATATACAAGATGATCTAAGTTCATCACTGTTTCAATAGAAAGTTTTACTCCTGACATAAATGATGCACGGTTAAAAGAATCATGACGAATTGTTAACATTTGTCCATCTCCGCCAAATAGTACTTCTTGATGTGCAATTAATCCTGGTAAACGTACGCTATGAATATGAATACCATCAACATTTGCACCGCGTGCACCTTCTAATTGTTCTGTTTCATTTGGATGTCCTTGTTGTTTTGACTCACGATTTTGACGAATTAAATCCGCTGTTTTCACAGCTGTACCAGACGGAGCATCTAATTTTTGGTCGTGATGTAATTCAATAATCTCAACATCTTGGAAATATTTCGCTGCCATTTGCGAAAACTTCATCATTAAAACAGCTCCAACTGCAAAGTTTGGTGCAATGATTGTACCAACTTGTTTTTCTTTTGCCGTTTCTGTTAATTGTTGTAATTCATCTTCTGTAAAGCCTGTTGTTCCGATGACAGAACGAATTCCTCGCTCTACTGCAAGTGTTACATGTTTTTTTCCGATTTCTGGTGTTGTTAAATCTAGCAAAACATCCGCTTCTACTTCATCTAAACAAGTATGTAAATCTGTATAAATTGGAGCATCTATGTTAGGCAATCCAGCAATGTCAGAAATTTTCTTGCCACCATGTTTATAATCAACAGCAGCAACTAAATTGAAATGCGGTGTTCTTTCCATAAGAAGTACCGCCTCATGCCCCATACGGCCTCTCGGTCCTGCAATAATTACTTTAATTTCTTTCATTATTCTTTCTCTCCCTCTTCTTTACGTGTCCAGCGATCCTTATCACGCGTATTAAACTTTTCCATAACTATATTATGAGCTGTTTCTAAATCGATGTTTAAGCTATTTGCCATACAAATCATCACAAATAATACATCTCCAAGCTCTTCTTCAATTGTACGCTCTTTTTCTGTGCTTTTCTTTGGTTTTTCACCATAATAATGATTAATTTCCCTCGCAAGCTCCCCCATCTCTTCTGTCAAACGAGCTAGCATTGCAAGCGGACTAAAGTATCCTTCTTTAAATTGACCAATATATGCATCTACTTCCTTTTGCAGATCTTTCATTGTTTTTTGTTCCATGATGTTCACCTCTAATCCTTCCATTATCATGTTAGCCAATTCATAACGATTTGACAAATGTTATCGCTTATTTATCACGTTTTTGAGGATACAAATCCCTTTCTAATCTTGAATGAACAGTTCCCTCTATCTCCATGATTAATATGTGTGAAGTTTTCTTGCCAATTTTTCTATATATTACGTATACTATCCATAAGAACAAGCTGTGATTATCACTACATACTAGGGGGATTCGCATGAAATTAAATTTAAAAATTCGAAACATTCTTTTCATCCTAATTGGTTCTGCTATTTTCTCATTTGGTATCGTTAATTTTAATATTGAAAACCATTTAGCAGAAGGCGGCTTTACTGGGATTACATTGCTGCTTTACTTTCAATTTTCACTGGATCCTTCCTATACAAACTTACTCTTAAATATACCAATCTTTTTTATCGGTTGGAAAATGCTCGGTCGTACAACATTTTTGTACACATTAATCGGGACATTTAGTGTTTCATTATTTCTTTGGGTGTTCCAGCGCTATGATGCGTTTAATTTACATTTAAACCTCCAAAATGATATGACACTCGCCGCTTTATTTGCTGGTTTATTTATCGGGGTTGGATTAGGAATCATTTTCAAGTATGGTGGTACAACAGGTGGTGTTGATATTATTGCACGACTTGCTCATAAATATATCGGCTGGAGTATGGGGAAAACGATGTTTATGTTTGATGCCGTAGTCATTATCATCTCAATCCTTACATATTTATCATACCGAGAAGGAATGTATACATTAGTTGCTGTCTTTATCGGAGCAAAAGTCATTGATTTTATGCAAGAAGGTGCGTACGCTGCAAAAGGAGCAACAATTATATCCGAGAAAAATGATGAAATAGCCGAAAAAATATTATCAGAGATGGACCGCGGAGCAACTTTCTTAAAAGGAATTGGTACATACACAAAAATAGAACGACATGTTTTATATTGCGTTGTTGCGAAAAATGAAATCGTAAAACTGAAAAGTATTATTACATCTGTTGATCCTCATGCTTTCGTTGCTGTAAGTGATGTGCATGATGTTGTTGGGGAAGGGTTTACATTAGATGAGAATAAAAACCCGTTACATAATTAATTATGTAGATTCTTCGCAATCACTCATTTTCTTTCTAAACAAAAGACAAGAAAAGATTTCGAACACGAGAACCTTTCTTGTCTTTTTGAATTTTAAAAGAAAAATTTTGTTTTTTATTGTCCTAAAAAGCCTTCATTGGGTCACTTTACCCGTCGTACTTTTTAGAATTTTCATGATTTAAAGAACTAATTATTACTAGATTAAACCAGTTTTTTTATTGTATTATATTTCCTAGAGATTATATATTACATTAGGGAGTGGAGCTATTTGACTACTGAAACTCTTATGTTATCAAGTAAAGAAGTATATGTATTAATCAGTCTGTTTCATCATGAAACAATGATTAAAATTGAAAGTTCACTCGATAATTGGTTGGATGTTAGGTAAAAATGCATACAAATAATAAAATAAAATCTTTTTATTTTTCATGAGGTGCATAATGGACAAATATAACGGCAACAACATAGAAGATTGTATACAAATATTAATACCATACGATATAAGAAATATTGTCGGGGCCTTCGTATGGTTTTTTATGAATTTTTTTCTACTCATCATTCTATTCATATTTCCACCGCACGCTATATATTCTTACGCGGCTCTTCCGTTTTATGTGATATGTAATCTATGGAGTATTTGGATTTTGATTTATAAGCCTCGGCAGCCTCAATTGCAGCATTTACTATATTCCGGATTTGTCGCATTCAGTATTTTATTTTGCAGCTTTATAGCTGTTCAAAAGTTAGCTTACGAATTCGTAGAACTAGAGTCACCTTTATTTTTTATCCTATCGCTGATTGCATATGGCTTAATTGTTTATAAATCCGAGTTATTCTGGATTGAATATTTTACAGCCCGCTTAAGAGGGATAACTGATCCAGATGTAAAAATTCCTAAAATCGTACTTTTTTCAGGCTTAGGCTATATGATTGGGCAAGTTAGTATTGGGATTTTGAGCCAAAAATCTATAGCGATTGTGTTGATCATTATCTTATCATTTGTTTCAATTGTTTTCCTGGCTCTAAGTACCCATTTGTATTTTTACTTTGATTTCAAAAAACAATTCATTATTTCAGGACATTCAAACATATTACATTCTCAAAAGAAGCCTAAACTTACAAGAAAGGAAAGAAGACAACACTATTAGATTATGAAACGAAAGCATAACGATAAAGAGACAGCTTAACATATAAATACCACTATACCCCCTCTTTTAGGCGGAGAGCGCAACTGGCCGTGCATAGAAGCGGTCATTCGGTATTTAAAACGAAGGGAGAAAATGAATGCAAGTCATGTTGTATTCTACATAACGGTGACTTATAAAGAAAAGTGGAGCCGACTGTTTAGGCAGAACTAGACAAAGATGTCGAAAAATGAAAATAGATTTATAAAGAGACAATATAATCAGTCATAGGCTCTGCACTAGAAAAACGAGTTGAATTTTATGGGGAGATTTATATGGAAAAATATCATGGAAAAAGCACAGAACAAATTATGCAAACATTGATGCCCTTTAGTGTTAGATCAAGTGTCATTATGGTATGGGTTGTTATTAACTTTATGGTCTTAACACCATTTTTATTTCCTCCGACCTTTACCATATATTTATATATAATTTTACCTTTTCTTTTGATATCTAATATATGGGGTATTTGGGTATTTTTTCATAAACCACATGAGTTAAGATTGGTACACATATTATATAATGGATTCATGGGAGCAACTTTTTCTTTCGGAAGCTTCATAGTGATTCAAAAATTTGCTTATACTTTTATTAAGATTGAAACACCGCTGTTTTTTATTGTTACTTTTTCTCTTTACATTTTTACAATTTACAAACTAATTTCCCTTGGAATAAAAAGTTTTTTAAGACGATTAAACAATGAGGAAAAAGACAACATAAAAATTTCTCCAATTGTGTATGTTTCAGGGCTGGGATATATTATTGGGCAGATATGTATAGGTTCATTATCGCAAAATGGTTTAGCAATCCTCTTAATTTTAATCTTTTCTTTACTGGCTGTTGTGTTTGGTATATATGGTATACATCTTTATTTTTATTTTGATCTAAAAAAGCAAAAAACAAGTTAGATTCCTTTAATTCTCAACATAAAACAAATACTAAACTTACAAGAAAAGAAAGAAGACAATAATATCGGATTATAAAACAATAGCATAACGATAAAGAAGGTAGCTTAACATATAAATGTTAATTAAAAAACCAACACAAACCCTCTCTTTTTAGAGGAAGAGAGCAACTGGCCGTACATAGAAGCGGCCAGATCCTTTTCCTGCCACAGCCATGTTTAAGGAAAAAATGAGTGCAAATTCTGTTGTATTCTACATAGCAGCGACTTATAAAGAAAAGCGGAGCCGACTGTTTAGGCCCGTTGGCTAAGGGTCTTTCACACAGAAGATGTTTTTTACCTTCTCGTGTGGAAGGTTCTTAGACATGAGGGCTTAGGAGGCAGAGCTAGACAAAGATGTCGAAGCATGAAACTAAATATGCTCCCTCAACTTTTCTAAATCCTCATGAATCAAATCCAATAAACTACGATTATAAAAGATTGAAGCGGGGTGGAATGTCGGGAAAATTGTATAGGTTTTCTCTGTCCAAGTATAGGTTGTGCTATTAGGATTTTCTAGTCGCCGAACAGGTTGCGTAAACAATTGACCGTGCATCTCTGACACCTTTTTATCTGAACCAACTAAACGTTTGAGGGCAATGTTTCCGAGTGTAACAATAATAGGTGCATGAATATGCTCAATTTCGTAATCTAAAATTGAAGCGTGAGCAAGTATTTCCTGCTGATTTGGCGTACGGTTGTACTTACGCTTCACAATTTCTCCATTCCTTTCTCGTTTCTCGCCCCATTTATACGGACGACTACGTACTGCACTCGTAATGTATACTTCTTCCCTTGTTATACCAATTCTCTCAAGAAAGTCCATAAGCTGTTTACCAGCTCTTCCGCTAAAAGGGATCCCGTTATGAAATTCTGTTTCACCCGGCGCTTCTCCTACAAGCATCAATTTTGGATTTTGTGGTCCTTGTCCATATACAAAGCCTTCAACAGGATAGGAAGACATTCGCTCTCTTGCTTGCTTCACTAATTGCTCTGGATATTTCATGTTTATCACCTCTTGCATGTTATACTTTTATTAAAGTACAATTTGAAACGTCCTTGAACATGGAACCTACCGCCTAAAACTCAAATTACACAAGCGATACCCTGTCTTTGAAAGTAACATGATAACTGCCCGTTTCCTTACATTTCTCCGCTAATTGTAGTCTTCCTTCAGTACTTAATAGGCTCGGCGTATATTTTCTAAGTAAATAAACTAAACAGTCGGCTCCGCTTTTCTTTATAATTCGCTGCTACGCAAAATATAATATACTCACTACTAGCTTGCTCCTTTTGTTTTAAACATTGCATGTGACAAACAAAGAACTAACTGTTTCTATGCACAGCCAGATGCTCTCATCCCCTCCTAAAAAGAAAGTTTTTATACCTTTTTATATAATCATAAAAACAAAAATCCAAAAGAAAAAGACTATCAAAATCGATAGCCTTTAATCATCATTACGTTGCATTCCTGTATAAATTAATACGAGACGAAGCAGTTCAAATACTGCTACGGCCGCTGCCGCAACATACGTAAGAGCTGCTGCATTTAATACTTTACGAGCTTGACCATATTCATCCGTTGTTACAATACCAAGCGCTTCAATTTGCTTCATTGCCCGTTTTGATGCATCAAATTCAACTGGTAATGTAACAAGCTGGAATAACACTCCGCCTGCTATCAAAATAATTCCTAATAACAACAAATTTGCCATATGTGCAAACAAACCAATCATAATAAAAACCCACGACATGTTTGAACCAAAATTTGCGATAGGAACAAGCGAATGACGGACTCTCATAAAACTATAATCTTTTGCGTCTTGAATCGCATGTCCAACTTCGTGTGCAGCTACTGCCGTACCAGCAACAGAATGACTATAATAGTTACCTGTCGATAAACGAACTGTTTTCGATCTTGGATCATAGTGATCAGATAAATGCCCTGGCGTTTCCTCTACCGCTACATTATACAAACCATTCTCATCTAAAATCTTACGAGCCACTTCTGCTCCTGTCATACCAGAAGTTGAATACACTTGTGAGTATTTACTATATGCGCTGCGTACTCTAGACTGTGCATACATCGGTATGATCATGATGATAGCAAAGTAAATTAAGTAGAAACCCATCATGAACCTCCCATTGAATTTTATTATATAGTAATAACCATTCTATTTTTTTCCCATAACATTGTCAACAAAGAAACCTTACAACATAGCTTTTATCTTTCACTTCGTTTGAAAAAAACTATCTATTTTTGGAATGAAGCGTACTTTTTTGTTTTTCTTTTTCTCCTTTATATTTTCTCCAGCCCACATAAGTTAATGTGAAAATAATAATTCCACCCGTTACAGTCATAAACCATATAAGTGAAGAATCTACCTCATCCTTTTTCGCTGTACGAAAAATTTTTGTCAAATCATCTTTTATTATTTTCACTTGCGTTTGTCCGTTCTTATTTTGGATCATCATATAACGAAATTCATCTAAGTATGACAAATGAGAATTCACACGTTGCAACTCTTCTTCAGACAAATCAACCATTAAACTTGGATAAATAATATCAAACTCATGCAAAAATACGTTTAATGCCTCTTGAAAATGATCATGCTCTTCCTTTTGCATTGCATTTTCAATTTTCCCAAATGTACTCATCACATTTTCTTCTCGTTCCACCCAAAGCGGCTGATATTTCGACACTTCTGCATCCATCACAAGACGAAGCGCGAGCACATCATCTATTTTTATTTGTTTATTAATCCCTTGTCGTTCTAATGAT
>Ga0102589_1000695_pt1 | contig 59785 bp, 45 predicted proteins | sample AraplaMF_Col_mLB_FD_76858 | JGI IMG/M metagenome (GOLD analysis project Ga0102589, IMG submission 76858) | Arabidopsis root microbial communities from the University of North Carolina, USA - plate scrape MF_Col_mLB | ecosystem: Host-associated > Plants > Roots > Endosphere | place: USA...
CCTGGCCGACAAGATCGCGGTGGTGGTCTATGGCGAAATCATTGCCTATGACACACCCGAAGCCGTGCGTGCCGACCAGCGTGTGCAGGAGGCGTATTTAGGCTCCTCGGTCGCCGACGCGCAGGCGGGGGGGCACTGATATGTTGCACATCCAGAACCTCCACGCCTTCTACGGCAAAAGCCATGTGCTGCACGGCGTGCACTTCGATGTGCAGCCCGGCCAGATCGTCGCGCTGCTGGGCCGCAACGGCTCGGGGCGCTCCACCACGGCCAAGGCCATCATGGGCCTGGTCGATTGCCAGGGCTCCATCCTCTGGAAGAAGCAGGAGATCGCCGGCAAGAAGGCCTACCAGATCGCCCACCTGGGCATTGGCTATGTGCCGGAGAACCGCGACATCTTCCCCAAGCTCACGGTGCACCAGAACCTGCTGCTGGGGCAGAAGGGCTCCGGCAAAGGCTCGCGCTGGTCGTTTGAAGACATGTACAACATGTTCCCTCGGCTGCGCGAACGCCAGCACACCGAGGCCGGCGTGCTTTCGGGCGGTGAGCAGCAGATGCTGACGCTGTGCCGCACGCTGATGGGCGACCCCGACCTCATCATCATTGACGAGCCCACCGAGGGCCTGGCACCCAAGATCGTCGAGCTCGTGGGCCAGTATTTGCAAACCCTCAAGACCAAGGGCGTTTCGGTGCTGCTGATTGAACAGAAGCTCACCATCGCCATGGCGATTTCTGATCGCGCACTTGTCATGGGCCACGGCAGCATCGTGTTTGACGGCACGCCCGATAGCCTGCGCGCCGATGCCTACATCCGCAAAGAGTGGCTGGAAGTGTAAAAAATGGTGCGGATGCGGTGAGCATGTCACCGCCGGGACAAAAATAGACTGAACAGCCCAACCCGGGCCTTGTGCCGTCACAAACGCCCCCTACAATAGAAAAAGAACGGTCGTACTATTTTTACGGCCAGGGCCGCGGCGCCAGCCGAGACAACTGAAAAACCGAAACTCCCTCAAGGAAAGAAGCACCGCAATGACCACTCTTTACGAAGTTCACGGCCCCGTCGCTGTCATCACACTGAGCAACCCGCCCGTCAACGGCCTGGGCCACGCCACGCGCCTGAGCCTGACCGACAACCTGCAAAAAGCCAATGCCGACGCGGCCATCAAGGCCATCGTGATCACCGGCGCCGGCAAGGCCTTCTCGGGCGGCGCCGACATCAAGGAATTCGGCACGCCCAAGGCGCTGACCGAGCCCAACCTGCTCAGCGTGATCCGTGCCGTCGAGAACTCCGCCAAGCCCGTTGTGGCCGCAATCCATTCTGTCTGCATGGGCGGCGGCCTGGAGCTGGCCCTGGGTTGCCACTACCGCATCGCCGCGCCCGGCACCAACATCGCCTTGCCCGAAGTCAAGCTGGGCCTGGTGCCCGGCGCCGGCGGCACGCAGCGCTTGCCGCGCGTGCTCGGCGTGGAGCCGTCGCTGAACATGATCGTGAGCGGCGAACCCGTCAAGAGCGAGTTGCTAGCGCAAATCCCCGGCCAGAAGCTGTTCGACAAGCTGGCCGCCTCGCCCGAATCGCTGGCCCAGGAGGCGCTGGCCTTCGCGCAGTCGATCTCCGACACCCGCCCGCTGCCGCTGGTGCGCGACATGCGCGCCAAGCACCCCAACGGCGACGCCTACTTCCAGTTCGCGCGCAACATGGTCAAGGGCATGTCGAAAAACTTCCCGGCGCCGCTCAAGTGCGTGGACGCCGTGGAAGCCGCTACCAAGCGGAAGTTTGAAGACGGCATGGCCTTTGAGCGCGAGCTTTTCATCAACCTGATGTGGACGCCCGAGAGCCGCGCACTGCGCCACATCTTCATGGCCGAGCGCGCCGCCTCCAAAATTCCCGACGTGCCGGAAGACACGCCCAAGCGCGAAATCAATTCAGTGGCCGTCATCGGCGCCGGCACCATGGGTGGCGGCATCGCCATGAACTTCCTGAATGCCGGCATCCCGGTCAAGATCCTCGAGATGAAGCAGGAAGCCCTGGATAAAGGCATCGGCATCATCCGCAAGAACTACGAAGCCCAGGTCAAGAAGGGCAAGCTCAAGGAAGACAAATACGCCCAGCGCATGAGCCTGCTGAGCACCACCCTGAACTACGACGACCTCAAGGACGCCGACATGGTGATCGAAGCCGTATTCGAGGACATGGGCGTCAAGGAAAAAGTCTTCAAGGAACTGGACCGCGTGATGAAGCCCGGCGCCATCCTGGCCTCCAATACCTCCACGCTGGACGTCAACAAGATCGCCGCTTTCACCAAACGCCCGCAGGACGTGGTGGGCATGCATTTCTTCAGCCCGGCCAACGTGATGAAGCTGCTCGAAGTGGTGCGCGGCGCCAAGACCGGCAAGGACGTGCTGGCCACCGTGATGGCGGTGGGCAAGAAAATCCGCAAGACGGCCGTGGTCTCCGGCGTCTGCGACGGCTTTATCGGCAACCGCATGATCGAGCAGTACGGCCGCCAGGGCGGCTTCCTGCTTGACGAAGGCTGCACGCCCGAGCAGGTCGACAAGGCCATCGAGAAATTCGGCTTTGCCATGGGTCCCTTCCGCATGGGCGACCTGGCCGGCAACGATATCGGCTGGGCCATCCGCAAGCGCCGCTACACCGAAAAGCCCGACATGAAGTACAGCAAGACGGCCGACCTGCTCTGCGAGAAAGGCCGCTTCGGCCAGAAGACGGGCGCCGGCTGGTACGACTATGTGCCCGGCAAGCGTGACGCGATTCCCAATGCCGAGGTCGTCAAGATGATCGAAGACCACCGCAAGAGCCTGGGCATCACGCCGCGCAAGATCTCCGATGAGGAAATCGTGCAGCGCCTGGTGTTCTCGCTGGTCAACGAGGCCGCGCACATCCTGGAAGAGGGCATTGCCTCCAAGGCCAGCGACATCGACATGGTCTACATCATGGGCTACGGCTTCCCGGTCCATCGCGGCGGCCCCATGCTGTACGCCGACCAGGTGGGCCTGTTCAACGTGGTGCAGAGCATGAACCGCTTCGCGCAGAACCCGCTGGACGACGCCAAATTCTGGAAGCCCGCGCCCCTGCTGGCCAAGCTGGCGGCTGAAGGCAAGACCTTCAACCAGGCCGCCTGAACGGCTTGAACCGCCTCATCCCCTTCAGGCTCGCACAGATCAACGCCCCCAGATTCCGGAGAATTCCATGACATCAGCAGTAATCGTTTCCACCGCACGCACCCCCCTGGCCAAAAGCTGGAAGGGCTCCTTCAACATGACGCACGGCGCCACCCTGGGCGGCCATGCCGTCGAGCACGCGCTCAAGCGCGCCGGCATTGAAGCCGGCGAAGTCGATGACGTGATCATCGGCTGCGCCACGCCCGAAGGCGCGACCGGCGCCAACATCGCGCGCCAGATCGCGCTGCGCGCCGGCTGCCCCGTCACCGTGTCGGGCATGACGGTCAACCGTTTCTGCTCGTCCGGCCTGCAGACCATTGCCCTGGCGGCCCAGCGCGTGATTGCCGGCGAGGCCGACATCTACGTGGCCGGCGGCGTGGAAAGCATCTCCTGCGTGCAGCAGGAAATGAACACTCACATGCTGCAAGAAGCCTGGCTTGCCAAGAACAAGCCCGAGATTTACTGGAACATGCTGCAGACGGCCGAGCAGGTCGCCAAGCGCTACAACATCTCGCGCGACCGCATGGACGAATACGGCGCGCTGAGTCAGCAAAAGGCCACGGCCGCGCAGGCGGCAGGCCTGTTTGAAGCCGAAATCGCGCCTATCACCGTGACGGCCGGCGTGGCCGACAAGGTCATGGGCCTGACGACCAAGCAGGTCACCGTCAGCAAGGACGAAGGCATACGCGAAGGCACGACCAAGGAAGGCATCAGCGGCATCAAGCCAGCGATCCCAGGCGGCGTGATCGCGGCCGGCAATGCCAGCCAGTTCTCGGACGGCGGCGGCGCCGTGGTGGTGATGAACGAAACCGTGGCGGCAAAGAAGGGACTGAAACCCCTGGGCCGCTTCCTCGGCTTTGCCGTCGCCGGCTGCGAGCCCGACGAAATGGGCATTGGCCCGGTCTTCGCCATCCCCAAGGTTCTCGCCAAGCTGGGCCTGAAGATCGACGACATCGACCTCTGGGAACTCAACGAAGCCTTCGCCGTGCAGGTGCTGTACTGCGCCGACAAGCTGGGCATCCCGATGGACAAACTTAACGTCAACGGCGGCGCCATTGCCGTCGGCCACCCCTACGGCGTGACCGGCCAGCGCCTGACGGGCCATGCGCTGATCGAAGGCAAGCGCCGCGGCGCCAAGCGCGTCTGCGTGACCATGTGCATTGGCGGCGGCATGGGCGCGGCCGGCATTTACGAAGTCCTCTAAACCGGGCGAGCACCATGAATGAAACCCTGCTCCTTCAGAAAGGGCAGGTGTTTCCTGCCTTGCCGCCATCCCTGGCATGGGGAACCCCGGGGAGCCCGTCATGAGCCTTCGGCCCACGCTGGATTTCCTGCTTTACCAATGGCTGGACGCCGAGTCGCTGAACCAGCGCGAGCGCTTTGCCGACCATTCGCGCGAAACCTTTGACGCGGTCTTCGACACCTGCGAGCGCATCGCGCGCGAAAAATACGCGCCTTTCAACCGCACGGTGGACACGCAGGAGCCGCATTTCGACGGCGAAAAAGTCATACTCCCGCAGGCCACGCACGACGCGCAGAAAGCCTATGCGGCCTCCGGCATGCTCAGCGCCGCGCAGGACTATGAAGTGGGCGGCATGCAACTGCCCTATACCGTGGAAGCCGCGGCCAACGCCTTTTTCGCCATGGCGTCGGTCAGCATTGGCTCGGGCCTGCTCACCACCGGCAATGCCAACCTGCTGATGGTGCATGGCACCGAGCTGCAAAAAGAGGTGTTCGCCAGGAACGAATTTTCTGGGCGCTTCTCGGGCACCATGTGCCTGTCCGAGCCGCAGGCCGGCTCCTCGCTGAGCGACGTGACCACGCGCGCCGTGCCCGATGGCGAGGGCTTTGAGGCCGACCCGCTGGGCCCGCGCTACCGCCTCAAGGGCAACAAGATGTGGATTTCGGCCGGCGAGCACGAGCTGACCGACAACATCATCCATCTGGTGCTGGCCAAGATTCCGGGGCCGGACGGCAAGCTGATTGCCGGCACGCGCGGCATTTCGCTGTTCATCGTGCCCAAGAAAATGGTCGACACGAAGGGCGAACTCACCGGCGTGCGCAACGACGTGGCGCTGGCCGGCCTTAATCACAAGCTGGGCTGGCGCGGCACCACCAACACGCTGCTTAATTTCGGCGAAGGCAAATATCCGGTGGACGGCCAGCCCGGCGCCGTCGGCTACCTGGTCGGCAGGCCGCATGAAGGCCTGCGCTGCATGTTCCACATGATGAATGAGGCCCGCATAGGCGTGGGCACGGCCGCCACCATGCTGGGCATGGCCGGCTATTACGCGAGCCTAGACTACGCCAAGAACCGGCCGCAGGGCAGGCCGGTGGGCGTGGGCGGCAAGGACGCCTCCCAGCCGCAGATCCGCATCATTGAGCATGCCGACGTCAAGCGCATGCTGCTGGCGCAAAAGTCGTATTGCGAAGGCGCACTGGCGCTGGAGCTGTACTGCGCGCGCCTGGTGGATGAGCACCATACGGCAGGCGGGCAGGCTGCCGACGATGCGCGCCTGCTGCTCGAAGTGCTGACGCCGATTGCCAAGAGCTGGCCCAGCGAATGGTGCCTGGAGGCCAACTCCCTGTCCATCCAGGTGCACGGCGGCTACGGCTATACGCGCGACTTCCCGGTGGAGCAGTACTGGCGCGACAACCGCCTGAACATGATCCATGAAGGCACGCACGGCATCCAGGCCATGGACCTGCTGGGCCGCAAGGTGCTGATGGAGGGGGGCAGGGGACTGCAACTGCTGGCCGCGCGCATCAACGCCACCATCGAAAAAGCCATACAGCGGCCCGAGCTGGCGGTGCACGCCAACGCCCTGGGCAAGGCGCTGCAGCATGTGGGCAGCGCCACCAAGGCGGCGTGGTCCACGGGCGAGCCCGGCGAGGCCCTGGCCAATGCGGTACCCTATATGCAGGCCTTCGGCCACACCGTATTGGCGTGGCTGTGGCTGGATGTGGCGCTGGCCAGCCTTTCACTACCGCAGGATGCACCGCACGCGGGAAGAATGGGGGCCATGCGCTATTTTTACCATTACGAATTACCAAAGATCGACGCCTGGCTCAAAGTGGTTGAAAGCCGCGACCAGACCTGCGCCGACCTGCCCGAGGAGGCTTTTTAATGGCATTTTTCAAACCATCCGCCGAACCCGTTTCCAACAAGGCTATCGCGCGGCTGCAAGCCCTGATCTGGATCCTGATCTACGGCGGGCTGCTGACATTGATATTGGGCCTGTCGGTCCAGCGCAGCGACGACGCCATAGGTTGGTCGCTGGTGGTCGGCGGCGGCATTGTCGCGGCGGTGGGCTTCGCGCTGATCTATGTGCGCTCCCGCATCAACGTGGGGTCGTGACCGGCTGGGCGGAAGTCGCCGCCATGACAGCATGAGCTGCAACAGCCCCGATGTTGTGCCAACATGGCGAGGTTTACCGCCAGTGAAAACATCGCAGCCGCGGCTGCCAGCAAGCACCCCATCTTGATCCTTATTTCCAATCCCTCACCCCCGGCCAGGCCGCCCGCGCGGCACCGTGGGGAAGCATGAACAACACTCCAGGAGACTTTCCATGACCCGCAGCATCCAGCAACTGTTTGACCTCAAAGGCAAGACCGCCCTCGTGACCGGCGGCTCGCGCGGCCTGGGCCTGCAACTGGCACAGGCGCTGGGCGAGGCCGGCGCCAAGATCATTGTGAGCTCGCGCAAGGCCGAGGACCTGATCGAGTCCGTTGCCGAACTCAAGGCCGCCGGCATCGAAGCCGACTGGATCGCCGCCGACTGCTCGAAGGAAGAAGACATACGCGCGCTGGCCGACGAAGCCATCAAGCGCCTGGGCCACGTCGACATCCTGGTGAACAACGCCGGCGCCGCCTGGGGCGCGCCCGCTGAAGACCATCCGGTCGAAGCCTGGGACAAGGTGATGAACCTCAACATCCGCGGCTATTTCATCCTGAGCCAGCACATCGCCAAGCACAGCATGATTGCCCGCAAGTCCGGCCGCATCATCAACGTCGCTTCCATTGCCGGCCTGGGCGGCAACCCGCGCGAGATGACCACTGTGGCCTACAACACTTCGAAAGGCGCCGTCGTGAATTTCACGCGCGCGCTGGGCTGCGAATGGGGCAAGTACAACATCACCGTCAACGCCATCTGCCCGGGCTTTTTCCCGAGCAAAATGACCGTGGGCACGCTCAAAGCCTTGGGCGAGGAAAAACTTGCTTCGCACGCACCCTTGGGCCGCCTGGGTGACGACGAGGACCTGAAGGGCCTGTGCGTGCTTTACGCATCGGATGCCGGCAAGCACATCACCGGCCAGTGGCTGGCGGTGGACGGCGGTGTATCAGTAGTAACAGGTGGTTGACCAGGTGAAAGGCTGGGAAGAGCTGATGGACTTCGGCGCCGACATCCCCTTCGTCAGGCATCTCGGCTTTGAGCTGGAGTTGTTCTCGGGCGGCGCCTCGGCCATCGGCTATACGCCCAAGCCCGAGCACCTCAACTCTTTTGCGGTCACGCACGGCGGCGCCATCATGACGCTGCTGGATGTGACCATGGCCACCGCCGCGCGCAGTGTGCAGAAGGACGCGGGCGTGGTCACCATTGAAATGAAGACCAGCTTTATGCGGCCAGCGCCCGGCGACGGCAGCCGGCTCACGGCCAAGGGACGGCTGATGCACCGCACCGCCACCCTGGCGTTTACCGAAGCCACGCTATACGATGTACTCGGCCAGGCCTGCGCGCATTCGACCGGCACTTTCAAGTACGTCAAACGCAAGCCTCCCGCCGGCCAGGCGGACGCACCCGGCGGTGCGATTTCCACGGATTGACGGAGCGGCCACCACAGATCGGCTCGCAGCAGTTCCACTTACCAACAATACCCACAACATCCCAAGGAGCCCACCATGCCCATCAACCAGCAAATCCTTCTTGACAACCGCCCCACAGGTGAAGCCAGCGTGAGCAATTTCCTGCTGGTCTCCAGCGACACGCCGCCCTTGCAGGAAGGCCAGGTGCTGGTGCGCCACCACTACCTGAGCCTGGACCCGTATATGCGCGGCCGCATGAGCGACGCCAAAAGTTACGCAGCACCGCATCCGCTGGGCGAGGTCATGCTGGGCGGCACGGCGGGCGAGGTGTTGGAGAGCCGCTCGCCCAAATTCCAGCCCGGCGACAAGGTCGTCGGCATGGGCGGCTGGCAGCAGTACAGCGTGGTCAACGCCGACCAGCCCGGCGCGCTGCGCAAGGTGGACACCACCCATGTGCCGCTGTCGCATTACCTGGGTGCGGTCGGCATGCCCGGCGTCACCGCCTGGTACGGCCTGGTCAAAATCATCGAGCCCAAAGCCGGCCAGACCATGGTGGTCAGCGCCGCCACGGGCGCCGTCGGCAGCGCGTTCGGCGCACTTGCCAAGGCACGCGGCTGCCGCGCCGTGGGCATTGCGGGCGGCCCCGACAAGTGCAAGTACGCAGTCGATGAGCTTGGCTTTGACGCCTGTATCGACTACAAGCTGCATGCTGACGCGGCTTCGCTCACCAAGGCCCTCAAGGACGCCTGCCCCGACGGCATCGACGGCTATTTCGAAAACGTGGGCGGCATGGTGCTGGACGCCGTGCTGCCGCGCATGAACGCCTTCGGCCGCATCGCGCTGTGCGGCATGATCGCCGGCTATGACGGCAAACCCATGCCACTGGCCTATCCGGCGCTGATGCTGACGAGCCGCCTCAAGGTCCAGGGCTTTATCGTGGCCGAGCACATGGAAGTCTGGCCCGAAGCACTGAAAGAGCTCGGCACGCTGGTCGGCACCGGCAAGCTGCGCCCGCGTGAAAGCGTGGCGCAGGGCATTGAGTCCGCGCCCGAGGCTTTTCTGGGCCTGCTCAAAGGCAAGAACTTCGGCAAGCAGCTCGTCAAACTCATATAGGGCCTTGCACATCAGGAGGTTGGTCATGAACGCGACCCATGAAGTCTTTAACCAGCCCGCGCCGCTGTCGGACTACAACCTGCTGGCGACCAACCGGCCATTGCGCGATGCGCTGAAATTCAACGCGCCGGCGCTCGATACCGCGGGACTGGTCCAACTGGGCGCTGCGCTGGGCAGCGGCGCCATGCAAACCCATGCGCGCCTGGCCAATGTGCATGGGCCGGTGCTGCACAGCCATGACCGCTTCGGCCGGCGCGTGGACCAGGTGGAATTCCATCCGAGCTATCACGAACTCATGAAGCTTGCGACGGGCGCCGGCCTGCATGGAACACCGTGGGCCGACGAAGAGCCGTTCCCGCATGCCCGACGCGCCGCAGGCTTCATGCTTTTTACAGAGCTCGAACCTTCCATCCTGTGCCCCATCTCCATGAGCTATGCCGCCACGCCCGCGCTGCGCGGCAACACGGCGATTTACGCCGACTGGGGCCCCAAGCTGGCCAGCCATGCCTACGACCCCGAACTCAAGCTCTGGCAGGCCAAGGCCGGCCTCACCATGGGCATGGGCATGACAGAAAAGCAGGGCGGCTCCGACGTGCGGGCCAACACGACGCGTGCCGAGCCCGCTGGCCGCGACGGCTGGGGCGAGCGTTATGCCATCACCGGCCACAAATGGTTTTTCTCTGCGCCCATGTGCGACGCCTTCCTGGTGCTGGCCCAGACTCCCAGCGGCCTGAGCTGCTTTTTCATGCCACGCGTGTTGCCTGACGGCGGACTCAACACCATCCGCATCCAGCGCCTGAAAGACAAGCTCGGCAACAAAGCTAACGCCAGTTCCGAAGTCGAGTTTGAGGGCGCGCAGGCCTGGCTGGTCGGCGAAGAGGGCCGCGGCATTCCGCAAATCCTCGAGATGGGCACCATGACCCGGCTGGACTGCGCCCTGGGCACCAGCGGCCTGATGCGCCAGGCGCTGTCGCTCGCGCTGAACCACACTGCCCAGCGCAAGGCCTTCGGCAAGCTGCTGGTGGAGCAACCGCTGATGCGCAATGTGCTGGCCGACCTGGCGCTGGAGTCCGAAGCCGCCACGGCGCTGGCCATGCGCCTGGCCCGGGCCTTTGACCGGCCAGGCGACGCCCACGAAGCCGCCATGGCGCGCCTGCTGACGCCGGTCGCCAAGTTCTGGATCTGCAAACGCGGCAGCCACTTCGCGCAGGAAGCCATGGAATGCCTGGGCGGCAACGGCTATGTGGAGGAGGGCGGCGAAGGCATCATGGCCCGCGTCTACCGCGAGATGCCGCTCAACTCGATCTGGGAGGGCGCGGGCAACATCATGGCCCTGGATTTGCTGCGTGCCCTGCGCAAAGCCGATGCCGTGGCCGCGCTGGCCCAGGAGCTCTCCGCCGCGAAAGGCGCGCACCCGGCACTCGACAGGCTGGCGGCCGCCTTGCCCACGCGCATCGAAGAGATGGCCACCGAAATCGAAGCACGCCGGCTGGCGCAGGACGTGGCGCTGGCGGTGCAGGCAGCTCTGCTGGTGCAGACCGCGCCGGCTGCCGTCTTTGACGCCTTCTGCGATGCCCGCCTGGCCGGCAATTGGGGCCAGTCCTTCGGCACCTTGGGCGCCGGCACCGATTTCGACGCCATCATCGCCCGAGCCATGCCCCGCTGATTCACCTTAGGAATTCTGGAGACACCCATGAGCGAGCTGATTCTTCACCACTATCCCTCGTCACCCTTTGCCGAAAAAACACGGCTGATGCTGGGCTACAAAAACCTGGCCTGGAAGTCCGTCATCATTCCGATGATCATGCCCAAGCCCGATGTGGTCGCGCTCACGGGCGGCTACCGCAAAACGCCCATCCTGCAGATAGGCGCCGACATCTATTGCGACACCGCCCTGATCAGCGACGTGCTCGAGCATTTGCAACCCGCGCCCTCGGTATACCCTGAACCCAGCAAAGGCCTGGCGCGCACGCTGGCGCACTGGGCCGACAACACGCTGTTCTGGACCGCCATGGCTTATAACAGCCAGCCCAGGGGAATCGCGCAGATTTTTGAGAAAGCTCCGCCCGAAGCCGCGCGGGCCTTCGGCGAAGACCGCAAGGCCATGAGCTTCGGCATGCCGCGCCTTCGCTCCAGCGACGCCACCGCAGCCTACAAGTCCTACCTGCGGCGAATTTCCGACATGCTCGACGACCGGCCTTTCCTGCTGGGAGAGGTTCCCTGCATCGCCGACTTTTCGATGTACCACCCGCTGTGGTTCACGCGGGTTCAAACCCCTGTGCTTGCGGACATCTTCAAGATCACGCCAGCGGTGCTGGAATGGATGGACCGTATGGCCGCCATAGGCCAGGGAAATTCTGAAAAATTCAGCGCCGCCGACGCCATCGCCGTGGCCGCCGCGTCCACGCCCGCGCCGCTGCATGACGACCTGTTCCAGGACGAGCACGGCATCCCCCTGGGCAGCCTGGTGCGGGTCACCAGCGAAAGCTTCGGCCCCGAGCCCACGGAAGGCGAGCTGATTGCCGCCACCCGCATGCACTACACGCTGCGCCGCACAGACCCGCGCGCGGGCACCGTGCACGTGCACTTCCCGCGCATTGGCTATGCGCTGAAAGCGGCTACGCCGGAATGAGCGTCAATGGCAACATCACCTGGCGCTTTGTGCCTTTCAGCGCGCTGAATACGCTGGAGCTTTATCAACTGCTTCAATTGCGCAGCGAGGTCTTTGTGCTGGAGCAGGCCTGTGCCTTCCAGGACCTGGACGGTGCCGACATCGAGGCGATGCACCTGCTGGGTGTGCGCGACAACCGGTTGGTCGCCTATGCGCGCTGCTTTGCCGCCGGTGTGAAATTCGCCGAGGCGAGCATAGGCCGCGTCGTCACCCGTGCCTCGGCGCGCGGCGGCGGAACCGGCCATGTGCTGATGAAGGAGGCGGTGGAGCGCCTGCAAAAACACTGGGGCCCTCAAGCCATACGCATAGGCGCTCAGGCGCGGCTCGAGAAGTTCTACCAGCAGCATGGCTTTGTACAGAACGGCGAGCCTTACATCGAAGACGGCATACCGCATATCGAAATGCTGCGGCCTGCCTGAGTTACCTCGCGCTGGCGGAGTTGCCTGAGTGACATGCGCCGGCGCGTCCCTCAGGGACAATTTTCAGATTCATCGAGACCCCCGGATATTCACCTTCAAGGAAAGCGAACCATGATCACGGACTTCAAAGGCAAAACGGCGGTGCTGACCGGTGCGGGCTCGGGCTTCGGCCTCGAATGCGCGCGCCTTGGCGCCAAACTGGGCATGAACCTGGTGCTGGTCGACGTGCAGCAGGATGCACTGGACAAGGCTGAGGCGGAAATGAAGGCCGCCGGCGCCCAGGTGCTGTCCTTCAAGCTCGACGTTTCCAGTGCCGAGCAGATGGAGGCCATGGGCAAGGCCGTCTTCGAGCGTTTCGGCGCGCCGCATTTCGTCTTCAACAACGCCGGTGTGGGGGCGGGTGGCCTGATCTGGGAAAACAGCCTCAAGGACTGGGAATGGGTGATGGGCGTGAACGTCATGGGTGTGGTGCACGGTGTGCGCATCTTCACGCCCATGATGCTGGAGGCGGCCGCGAAAGATCCGTCCTGGCAAGGGCACATCGTCAACACCGCCAGCATGGCCGGCCTGCTGAACCCGCCCAATATGGGCGTCTACAACGTCAGCAAGCACGCCGTGGTCGCACTCAGCGAAACCCTGTACCAGGACCTGGGCCTGGTCACCGACCAGGTCGGCGCCTCGGTGCTCTGCCCCTTCTTTGTTGCCACCGGCATTGGCATGAGCCACCGCAACCGCCCGGCCGAGCTGGCCGCGGGCAAGCCCACCAAGAGCCAGATGATCCAGCAGGCCATGACCGGCAAGGCCGTGGGCTCCGGCAAGGTCACCGCCGCCGACGTGGCGCAGCTGGTGTTCGATGCCATTGCAAACAACCAGTTCTACATCTACAGCCACCCCAAGGCCATCCACTCGGTGCAAACCCGGCTGGAAGACGTGCTGCAGGCACGCAACCCGACCGACCCTTTCGCCGACAAACCCGAGATCGGCCAGCAGTTGAAGGCCGCACTGCGCGGCGCCTGAGGCGCCCGGCTTGCGGGGCGTGCGCGGACGCGTGGTCGCGGGGGTATTGGCCGGGGTGCTGCCTGGATACGCCGGCTGGGCTATCCTTTCGGTTTGTTCATTGACGGCCGCCACTATGCCCAAACTCCTGTCCCCTTTATTCGCCACTGCTTTCATGGCCGCCAGTCTATTGCTGGCCGGCTGCAACGACGCCCCCGAGGCCGGTGCGCAAAAAGCCGCAGCCGCGACGCCGGTCCCTATTTCAGTGGACGTGATCGCGGCCGAAGCCAAAGGTTTTGTTGCTGGCTCACAAATGAGCAAGCGCACCGTTTACGTGTTTTTTGATGCGCAGTGCCCGCATTGCGCGGCGCTCTGGCAAGCCGCCAAACCGCTTAAATCACAGGCCAAGTTTGTCTGGATCCCGGTAGGCATCCTCAACGCCGCCAGCACCGCGCAGGGCGCCACCTTGCTGGCTTCCGGCGACCCGGTGGCCGCCATGGACGAGCATGAGGCCTCCATGAAAGCCGGGCGGGGCGGCATCAGTGCCGCCAGCAGCATAGACCCGCAAAAGGACGCCGTCGCCAAAAACACCGCGCTCATGACCCGCCTGGGCTTCAGCGCCATCCCCAGCATCGTGGGCGTTCATGCCCAGACCGGCGCGGTGGTATCGAAAGAGGGTTCCCTGCAGACGGCGGCGCTGGCGGAATTCCTGGGCTTGCAGGTACCGGCGCAGTAAATTTCAGAACAGCACGCGGCTGCGTATGGTTCCAGGCACTTCGGCGAGCTTGGCCAACGCGATGTCGGAGTGCGCAGCATCGATGTCAATCACGACATAACCGACAGCCTCATTGGTCTGCAGGTATTGCGACGCGATATTGATGCCGTTGCCGGCAAACACCTTGTTGATTTCCGAGAGCACGCCCGGCACATTGCGGTGAATGTGCAGCAGGCGGTGCTTGCCGGGGTGGGCCGGCAGCGCGACTTCGGGGAAATTGACGGACGAGGTGGAGGTGCCGTTGTCGCTGTATTTGACGAGTTTTTCGGCGACCTCGATGCCGATGTTTTCCTGGGCTTCCATGGTGGAGCCGCCCACATGCGGTGTGAGGATCACGTTGTCCAGGCCGCGCAGCGGTGACTCGAACACATCCTTGTTGCTGCGCGGCTCCACGGGGAACACGTCGATGGCGGCGCCCAGCAGCTTTTTGCTTTTCAGGGCCTGGGCCAGCGGCTCGATTTCAACCACCGTGCCGCGCGAGGCATTGATCAGCACGCCGCCGGGCTTGATGGCCGCGATCTGTTCCGCGCCTATCATCCATTGCGTGGCCTGGGTTTCGGGTACATGCAGGCTCACCACGTCGGATTGGGCCAGCAAATCCTTGAGTTGGGCCACCTGCCGGGCGTTGCCCAGCGGCAGCTTGGTCACCACGTCGAAGAACACCACATGCATGCCCAGCGCCTCGGCCAGCACCGAAAGCTGAGTGCCTATGGAGCCGTAGCCGACGATGCCCAGGGTCTTGCCGCGTATCTCATAGGCGTTCTCGGCCGACTTGAGCCAGCCGCCGCGATGCGCGACCGCACTTTTCTCAGGCACGCCGCGCAGCAGCAAAATCGCCTCGGCCAGCACCAGCTCGGCCACGGAACGGGTGTTGGAATAAGGCGCATTGAACACCGCGATGCCACGTTCGCGGGCCGCGACCAGGTCAACCTGGTTGGTGCCTATGCAAAAGCAGCCTACGGCCGCGAGCTTGGCAGCATGGCTCAATACCTCGGCCGTGAGCTGGGTGCGCGAGCGTATGCCGACAAAATGCACGTCGGCAATTTTGGCCTTGAGCTCGTCGTCGGGCAGGGCGCCAGGCAGGCTTTCAATATTGGAATAACCCGCGGCCTTGAGAACTTCCACGGCGGAAGGGTGGACTCCCTCCAACAGCAGGAATTTGATTTTGTGCTTGTCGACCGAGGTTTTGTTCATGGGGCGGGCCAGTGTGGAGTCAATGGCCAGCCAGTATGACGCATGGCAAATATCCATGCTGCATTGCAGCATTTGAGTATCGTCCCCTCGGGCCTCTTAAGACAGGACGGACTTGAGCGCCGCCAGCAAGCTGGCGCCTGCCAATTTGAGCCGCGTCTTCGTGCGGCGCGCCAAGCGCCAGGCCCAGGAGGCTCTGGCCTGCGCCATGATCCTGTCTTTCCACGCTTTCCAGGGCGTGTAGAGCCGCGCAAACCAGGCCATGCGCATCAGCGCGGGATGCGTCAACTGGAACAGCCGGGCTGCCATCGCCGTTCCCGCAAGCTTGGCCGCAACAATCAAACCCAGCCCTATGGTGATATGGCCGTGGCCGAAGAGGTAAAGCGCCAGCAGCTTGATCGGGATCAGCGCGAGCACCGGTATACCGAAGGCCAGCAACGCGGCCCAGGGCGGCAGGCGGGTGATCAGGCGCTCCAGCCGGCCCCACCATGGCAGGCGGCCCAGTGCGGCAAAGGCGGCCGCCAAAGGTTCCCAGCCCCATTCCTCGAACAGCAGGAACAGGGCCACGGGCGCCAGCAGCAGGCTGCGCAGTATTTTCTTCAGAGTATTCAGGCTGTCCTCCGCTCAAAGCGCCGTGGGGTAGGCGCGGCTCCATCCCAGCAGCAAGGCGCCCGCCGCCACGGCCCAGGCCAAGGTTGCCGAAGCCAGAGTGACCGTCAGCGAGGCGCGCACGCTAAGCCAGTACACCGCGAGCAAATAGGCCGCGTAGGGCAACAGCGACCACAGGCCGAACAGCGCGGTGGCGCGCAGGTCGGCACCACCGCGTTCGCTGCCCACGATGTAATGCGCGATCAGCGCAAAGGTGGGGAACAGCGGCACCAGGCCGGCGATGACAAAGTTGCGCGAGCGGGAGAGCAGGGCAATCAGCAGCACGGCCAGCGCGCCCAGCAGGCATTTGAGGAACAACGAAATCATGCGTGGATAGCGCGCGCCGGGAGGGATGAAGGCATGCGCCACAGTGTAGCGAGCCCCTAAGCCTGCTTGCGCATGGCAAAAACCCGTTCGTCCGACAAGCCCGGCACTACGGTGAAACCCAGGCGTTCGTATATGGCCAGCGCCGGGTCGTTGTCGCGGTACACGCGCAGTGTGAAGGCTGTGGCGCCGGTCATGTGCGCGGCCTCGGCCATGAGCAGCTCGCAGAGCGTACTGCCCAAGCCCTGGCCGCGCGCAGTGGGAGCCAGGATGATGCGCGCCAGGTGTGCCACACCGGGGTCCCGCACCCAGAACTGCCCGAAGCCCAGGGCCGGCGCCGTCTGGCCATGGCTCATCACACGGCTGTTGGCGCCAGGCTCGGCCAGCAGGTGCGAGAGGCGCCCCGGCTTGAAGGGGTACTTCAGCTTGGGACCGGCCCAGCGCAGGCAGGTGTCGGCGTCGCGGACCCAAGCACCCAGTGCCAGATAGTCGGCCGCCTCAGGCACGCGCAAGCCGGGTGGCGGCGTGGTGGAGGCGGATGCGGAGCGTGGATCCATCCCGCCATTGTGCGCAAGCCTCGATTTTTTGAATAGTCTCGAAAAGTTTTAAGTAGGGCATTGCAGGCTCGCGGCCTGCAGCGTCTTGCCGGTTTTGGGGTCAAACACCACGAGGTTGACCTGGCGCTCATGGCCCGGGGTGGCGGCGATGGTGCGAAGGCCTAGCTTTTGCGTCGATGCGTTTTGGCTGGGGTATTCGCCTGCCTGGGTGTACTGGCGTACCACGAAGTCGTGCTTGAGGAAGGCGCCGATGTTTTCGCCGGCCTGCACCTTGGAGTTGTGGCCGTGTTCGGTGACGGTCCAGTAAGCCGACCAAGAAGGCGCCAGTTGCCGGTCTGCTACCGGCGTCACCAGGGCTTCAAACTGGTCGGGGGCCAGCTGCGTCAGCACGATGGCCGCGCGCGCCGGCTCCTTGCCGGCGGGCGGCCTTGGGCCCCATGCGGGCAGGTCCTTTCCATTGAGCACGGCCTGCGGGGTGTAAACGTTGCGCAGGCTGTTGCGCGCAGCCACCTCATGCTGGCGACGTGTATACGCCGGTGCGGCAAAGCGGTCGACCCAACCGATGTAATCCCAATAACCGACATGGAAGGCCTGCACCACCATGCCCGAGCCCTTGAGCGATGAGACCCATTTGTCGGCGGGCGGGCAGGAGCTGCAGCCCTCGGAGGTGTAGAGCTCGATGACTGGCGTCACAGCCGGTCCAGAGGTGACAGTGCAAGCGTTCTGCGCCGCGAACGCGCTGCTCACAGATAGAAGGGTGAGGAAAACAATCCCCGCGATGGCGGGGTATGAGCGATTCGGCATGGTGTCTCCAAAGGCGTTGATCGCGGAGCCGGCCCGAACGGGGTGCGGGGCCGCGAATAGCCTTTAGTCGCGGGATGCCGGGGTTTCTTACACCACTACACCAGGGGCATGGTCAGGTGATCTTTTTGCAGGTTGCTGAGGCCGTTACGCCGCTCAAGCCGGTCTTCCAGCTGGCCCATGTAGGCGGCCATGCTGTTGTCGACCTGCTCCAGCCGTGCGAGCAGGGCCTGCTGCTGCTGGGCAAAGCGTTCCGCCAGCACGGTGGCCGCTGCGGCCTCGCGGTGCTGAGCGGCCAGGGCCTGCACCTCCAGGTAGCTGCGCAACTCGGTGAAGCGCGAGGCCTCGGCCTTGTCGGCGAGTTCACGCTGGGCATTGAGCTCACGCGAGTACTGGCGGGTTTCCAGCAGGTGGGTGCTTTGGATGTAGAGCGTGCTCGCCAGGAAGACCACGGTGGCGATCACCAGCAGCAGCAACATGACCAGGCCCAGCGACACCTGCACAGTGGTAAAGCCCAGGCTGAGAATGCTCACGCGCGTGAACTCGTCCAGGTTCAAAGCGACAAAGCCCGCCAGCAGCAGGATGCCCACCACCAGCAAAATCGTTCGGATTCGCATATCCATCTTCCCGGAATAAATGTAAGAAATTGCTATCGGCGCCACTCAATTATTGGGAAGTGGGCCCCGGTTTTCCTGTGGGACAATGCCGACCCTTGGCGTCAGTTTGTGGGTTCGCGAACCCGCGCTTTCAGCCCCCATTGCTGTTTCATTCTTCCCAGCCTTCCTAGCCCCTTTTTCTCTGATATGCAAAAAATCATCCGCCAGATCGCGGCAGAAATCAAAGTCCAGGAACACCAGATCAAGGCTGCCGTCGAGCTGCTCGACGGCGGCGCCACCGTCCCCTTTATCGCGCGCTACCGTAAGGAGGTCACCGGCGGGCTGGACGACATCCAGTTGCGCGAACTCGAATACCGGCTCGGTTACCTGCGTGAGCTCGAGGAACGCCGCGAAGCCGTGCTCAAGAGCATCGAGGAGCAGGGCAAGCTCACGCCCGAACTGCGCGCGGCCGTCGAACTCGCCGCCACCAAGCAGGACCTCGAAGACCTGTACCTGCCCTACAAACCCAAGCGCCGCACCAAAGGCCAGATCGCGCGCGAGGCCGGCATAGAGCCGCTGGCCGACAAGCTGTTCGCCGACCCTTCGCTGGTGCCGGCCGACGAGGCCGCAACCTTTGTGAAGGCCGAGAAAAACGAGAGCGGCGACGACTTCACCACCGTGCAGGCGGTACTCGACGGCGTGCGCGACATCCTTTCCGAACGCTGGGCCGAGGATGCGGGCCTGGTGCAGTCGCTGCGCAACTGGCTATGGAGCGAAGGCCTGTTCAGCTCCAAGCTGGTGGCCGGCAAGGACGAGAACAACGCCGATAACGCCAAGTTCCGCGACTACTTCGATTACGACGAGCCCATTGGGCGCGTGCCTTCGCACCGCGCGCTGGCCGTGTTCCGCGGCCGCGCGCTGGAGATCCTGGACGCCAAGCTGGTGCTGCCCGAGCAGGCCGAGCCGGGCAAGCCCAGCATCGCCGAAGGCAAGATCGCGCTGCACCTGGGCTGGAGCCACAAGGCGCGCCCGGCCGACGACTTGATCCGCAAAGCCGTGGCCTGGACCTGGCGCGTCAAGCTCAGCCTCTCGCTGGAGCGCGACCTTTTCACCCGCCTGCGCGAAGAAGCCGAAAAAGTCGCGATCAAGGTGTTCGCCGACAACCTGCGTGACCTGCTGCTGGCCGCGCCGGCCGGCCCGCGCGTGGTGATGGGCCTGGATCCCGGCATTCGCACCGGCGTGAAGGTCGCGGTGGTCGACGCCACCGGCAAGCTGGTGGAAACCGCCACCGTCTACCCGCACGAGCCGCGCAAGGACTGGGAAGGCTCGCTGCACACCCTGGCCAAGCTTTGCGAAAAACACGGCGTGAACCTGATCGCCATTGGCAACGGCACGGCCAGCCGCGAAACCGACAAGCTCGCCGCCGACCTGATCAAAGGCATGGCCAAGGCCGGGCAAACCGTTGAAAAGGTCGTGGTCAGCGAGGCCGGCGCTTCGGTGTACTCGGCCAGCGAATTCGCTTCGCAAGAGATGCCCGATGTGGACGTGAGCCTGCGCGGCGCGGCCAGCATCGCGCGGCGGCTGCAGGACCCGCTTGCGGAGCTCGTGAAGATCGACCCCAAATCCATCGGCGTGGGCCAGTACCAGCATGACGTGAACCAGAGCGACCTGGCGCGCAGCCTGGACACCGTGGTCGAGGACTGCGTGAACAGCGTGGGTGTGGACCTGAACACCGCCAGCGTGCCGCTGCTGGCCCGCGTGTCGGGCTTGTCGCAGACCGTGGCCAAGTCGGTGGTGCGCTGGCGCGATGCCAACGGCGCTTTTGCCAGCCGGGCCGATCTGCTCAAGGTCACCGGCCTGGGCGCCAAGACCTTTGAACAAAGCGCCGGTTTCTTGCGCCTGCGCGGCGGTACCAATCCGCTGGACATGACGGGCGTGCACCCTGAGACTTACCCTGTGGTCGAGAAAATCATGGCCCACACGGGCAAGCCCGTGGCCGAACTGATGGGCCGCGCCGAGATGCTCAAGACCCTGAAGCCCGATCTGTTCGCCAATGAGCAGTTCGGCGTGATCACCGTCAAGGACATCCTGGCCGAGCTGGAGAAACCCGGCCGCGACCCGCGACCGGACTTCAAGGTGGCGCGCTTCAATGAAGGCGTGGAAGACATCAAGGACCTGAAAGAAGGCATGACGCTGGAAGGCACGGTCAGCAACGTCGCGGCCTTTGGCGCCTTTGTCGACATCGGCGTGCACCAGGACGGCCTGGTCCATGTGAGCCAGCTCGCCAACAAGTTTGTGAACGACGCGCGCGAAGTCGTGAAGACCGGCGACATCGTGAAAGTGCGCGTGACCGAGGTCGACGTGGCGCGCAAGCGCATCGGCCTCACCATGAAGCTGGACGCCGCGCCGGCGCGCCGCGACGGCCCGCGCGACAACCGTGTTGAAAGCGCGCGCCCCGGCGGGCAGAACCGCGGCGGCAACTATGGTGGCGGCTACGGCGGCGGGCGTAGCGGGGCACCGCAACCGGCGGCCGCCACGGCCATGGAGTCGGCCTTCAGCAAGCTGGCGGCGCTCAAGAAATAAGGAGAGCAGGGCGCGTCCCGCAAAGGACAGCCGCGCCCAGCGCCTGATGCTCCAATACGCCAGCAGCTGAATCAACCCTCCATGAAAGCTCTTCGCATTTACGCCGGTCCCCAGGCACGCCGGCATATTGAGCAGCACGGCCTGCGGCCAAAAGACATTGCCGTGGTGCCGGGCGCGGCCGGCGGTCCCAAGGGCCTGATCCTGGGTGCGCTGGACCGCTTTATCTTTGGCGACTGGCTCGCGCAGACGGACCACCCGGTTCACCTGGTGGGGGCTTCGATTGGTGCCTGGCGCATGGCCACGGCCTGCCTGAACGACCCGGCGGCCGGCTTCTCGCGGCTGGAGAACGACTACATCCACCAGCACTACGAACTCGAACCCGGCCAGAAGCGGCCGACCGCCGACATGGTGAGCGAGCAGTTCGGCAACAGCTTGAAAGCGTTTTACGGCGGCCGCGTGCAGGAGGTGTTGCAACACCCGCGCTACAGGCTGCACATCGTCACTTCACGGGGTCGCCACATGTTGAGCCGCGAGCACAAGCTGGCCACGCCGGTGGGCTACCTGGGCGCCTTCCTGACCAACAGCCTGCACCGCAAGGCCATGGGCGCCTGGCTGGAGCGCGTGGTGTTTTCGACGCCGGATGCGGCCCTGCCTTTTGCCACCAGCGACTACCGCACGCGCCAGGTGGATTTGACCGAGGCCAACTTCAAGCTCGCGCTGCAAGCCAGCTGCTCGATTCCCTTTGTACTGCGTTCGGTGCATAACGTGCCCGGTGGGCCGCCCGGCGCGTATTGGGATGGCGGCATCACCGACTACCACCTGCATCTGAATTACCGCGCTAGAGACGCGGGCGGTGGTGCGGGCCTGGTGCTGTACCCGCATTTCCAGAAATCGGTAGTGCCCGGTTGGCTGGACAAAGGCCTGAAGTGGCGGCACAAGGCCACCCACTTTCTGGACAACATGGTGTTGCTGGCGCCTGACCCGGACTGGGTCAAAACCCTGCCCAATGCCAAGCTGCCCGACCGCACGGACTTTGTGCGTTATGGGCCGGATTTGCAGGCCAGGGTGAAGGCTTGGAGCGCCGCCACCGCGGCCAGTGCGCAACTGGCCGAAGAGTGGCAGGCCTGGCTGGCGCAGCCGGACTTGGGACAGCTGGGCACGCTTTGAGCGTTTAGCCGCTGCAAGCGTGCCGCAGCGGCTTAGAGCCTGTTCTTAGAACATGTGCGCGATACCCGCGTACACCGATTTCGGGCTCACCCCCACGGCCGAGAGCGCCAGGCCCGGGGAGCTGCCGCCACCACCGCTGATGGTGTAGCCGGCAGCGGCCTGGTTGCTGATCCTGGTCGCACCGCCATAAATCGTGGTCCGTTTGGACAGCGGGTAGTCATAACGCAGGCCGATCGCCTTGGAATCCGAATTCGCCGTGGTCTTGTTTTTCAGCTGGCCGTAGGTGGCGATCAGCTTGCCCGTGCCCAGGGGCGCCGAGGCGCCGATCTGGTAGGCGTCCAGCGCGGGAGCGCCCGCCATGTCGCCGCGGCGGCGCACAAAAATGGCTGAGGGCTTGATCACCCCGAAATCGTAGGACGCGGCCAGGGCGGTGTACTTGTCGGTGTTGCCGACGATGTAAATCGTTTTTTCCGTCATGTAGCTGGCTTGCGCCGATAGCGTGCTGCTGCTGTAGCCGGCCGCGATGTTGAGCGTGTTGCCGGTGGACTTGGGCTGGCCGCCCGCACCGGTTGATTCGCCGAAGGCATAGAACACATTGGCCTTGAAGCCGCTCCAGGTCGGCGTGGTGTACTGGATGGAGTTGTCGCGGCGCGTGGTGGCGTCGGAGAGCGAGCCGCCGTTGATGCCCACGCCGGGGCCGGCGTAGTAGTTCAAGGCACCCGACATGGTGAAGCCGGCCGGGTCAAAAGCCGCCATGGTGCCGAAGTGCGGCGTGTACTGGCGGCCGATATTGACGGCGCCAAAATCGCCGCTCAGACCCACCGTCGCCAGGCGCTGAAACATATAGGCGGCCCCCGTTGGAACCGTGCTGGTCGGAATGGTGGCGGTGCCGGTGCTGGCACCCGTGTCCATCAGGATGCCGGCTTCCAGCACGAAGTTCGCCTTCAGGTTGCCGCCCAGGTCTTCCGTGCCGCGAAAGCCAAAGCGCGAGCCCATGGCGCCGCCGCTGGATATCCGCGTCACCGTGCCATTGCCCGCAGATGCGAGTTCAAGGTAGGAATCGAGCACGCCATACACCGTGACGGAGCTCTGGGCCTGGGCCGCGCAGCAGGCGGCGGACAGCACCGAAAGTGCGAACAATTGGGTTTTCATGAAGTCTCCTGATGTTGTTGATATGGCGTGCTTAGCGACTGGCTCCCCCGCCGGGGCCATGCGCCCGCAACCAGCCCGCAGCCGGTTGCTTGGAAATCGTTAACCACGGGCTCAAGCGTACCGGGATTTTGGTTATAAATAATAAGTAAATAGACTCTTGCCAAGTCGGCAATTTATGGTTATGAAAAGTAACCATATTCCAGCTTGAAGGTTTTCCGGCCCCTTCTGGCGCGCTGATTGCCGGAGGTGGCAGGTCACCGGTGGCAGGCGCGAAGAATCGCCGCCCAGTGATGGCATGGCGGGAAGGTGAACTGCAAAGAGGGCCTCCCGCCCGGCTGGGACCGGGCGGGAGGGAAGGGTAGACGGCTAGAGCGAAGCCGCCAGCATCTCTTCGTACTCGCCAGCCGTGGCAATGCGCGGGTTGGTCTTGTGGCAATGGTCGGCCAGCGCGCCGGTGATGATCTGACTGAATTGCCCGCGTTCCACACCCATGGCCGCCAGCCCGGTGGGCAGGCCCAGGCGGGCATTCATGTCGCGGATGGCTTCGGGGATATCGCCGCCCGAAGCCAGGCCCATGGCGCGCGCCATGCGGTCCAGGCGCTTGTCTTTCTGCACCGACTCGGCTTGGGCGTTAAAGCGCACCACGGCGGGCAGGAACATCGCGTTGAGTGTGCCGTGGTGCAGGCGCGGGTCCACGCCGCCCAGGCTGTGGCTCAGGCTGTGTACGCAACCCAGGCCTTTCTGGAAGGCCATGGCGCCCTGCATGGAAGCGCTCATCAAATTGAAACGCGCCTCGCGGTCGCTGCCGTCGCGCGTGGCGCGCTCAATGTGCGCCCAGCCGCGCTCCAGGCCGTCCAGCGCGATGCCGTCAGCCGGCGGGTTGAAAGCCGCCGACATATAGGTCTCCATGCAGTGCGCGATGGCGTCCATGCCGGTGGCGGCCGTCAGCTTGGCGGGCAGACCCAGCGTGAGTTCGGGGTCGCAAATCGCGGTCTTGGGCACCAAGTGCCAGGAGTGAAAGCCCAGCTTGCGGTGGTCGTCCACGATGATGATGGCGCCGCGCGCGACCTCGCTGCCGGTGCCGCTGGTGGTGGGCACCGCGATCAGCGGCGCGGCGCGGTCGGTGATCCTGGGTGAGCCGCCTTCAATGGTGGCGTAGGTGGTCAACGGGCCTTCATGCGTGGCGGCGATCGCCACGCCCTTGGCGCAGTCAATCGCCGAGCCGCCGCCCACGGCGATCAGGCCGTCGCAGCCGCCGGCCTTGTAGAGCTCCGCCGCGGCGCGCACGGCGGCTTCGGTCGGGTTGGAGGGCGTCTGGTCAAATACCGTGACCGTCATGCCCGGCAGGGCATCCAGCGCTTTTTGCAGGACGCCCGCGGCCTTCACGCCGGGATCGGTCACGATGAGCGGGCGTGTGATGCCCACGCGCTCGCATTCCTGCTTGAGCAGCTTCACGGCGCCGAACTCGAACTGGACCTGGGTGACGTAATAGATGAAGGCCATGCGGGCTGTCTTTCTGCGTTGTACGATTGGGGGCGATGCGGGCTCTTGCGCTGACTTTAATGGCTTTCACGAGATTCCGCCCGAATCCCCCGCACGCCAGCCCCGATTCCCGTCACCTCGGTGATAGTGCCTGTGTTGCAGCGCCCGTGTTCTGATCCCCGCCATTCACCGATGACGCCCAACCCGCAAACCCTGTTGACCCCTGCCATGCGTGACGTGCTGAACCGCATCGCGCGCGCCAATCGCCCGGCCTTCCATACCCTGACACCCGCCCAGGCCCGCGCCGCCTATGAAGCCGGCGCCGGGGTGCTGGAAATCCCCAAGCCGGCGCTGGCCCGTGTGGAGGATTTGCACATCCCCGCGCGCGACGGGCAATTGCTGGGCGCGCGTCTTTATGCGCCGTCGCAGCAGGCCTTGCCGGTGCTGCTGTTTTTCCATGGTGGCGGCTTCACGGTGGGCAGCGTCGCCACGCATGACATCCTGTGCCGCCAGTTGAGCCTGCTAGCCGGCGTCGCCGTGCTGTCGCTGGATTACCGCCTGGCGCCCATGCACAAATTCCCCACGGCGGCCAATGATGCCTGGGACGCACTGCAATGGCTGGCCGCCAAGGGCGCATCCCTTGGCCTGGACGTTTCACGCCTGGCCGTGGGCGGCGACAGCGCCGGCGGCACGCTGGCCGCGATGTGCGCGGTGCTGGCGCGCGACGACGGCCTGCCGCTGGCCCTGCAGTTGCTGATCTACCCGGGCTGCGCCGCCCACCAGGACACGCCCTCGCACAAAGCCTTTGCCGAAGGCTTTGTACTCAGCGAGGCCGACATCAGCTGGTTCTTCAGCCAGTATGTGCGCAACCAAGCAGACCGCGACGACTGGCGTTTCGCACCGCTCCATGCGCCCGACGTGGACGGCGTGGCGCCGGCCTGGATAGGCCTGGCCGAATGCGACCCGCTGGTGGACGAGGGCGTGATGTACGCCGACAAGCTGCGTCTGGCCGGTGTGCCCGTGGACCTGGAGATTTACCGCGGCGTGACCCACGAGTTCATCAAGATGGGCCGCATCATCCCCGAGGCCAGGCGCGCCCATGCTGATGCGGCGGCGGCCTTGCGCGGCGCTTTCGGGCTGGATACCTGAGGAGGCAACACTGATGAAACGACAGGACTTCCGCTTTTTCCACCGCCTGCGCGTGCGCTGGGCCGAGGTGGACATGCAAAAAATCGTGTTCAACGCGCACTACCTGATGTACTTCGACACGGCCATCACGGACTACTGGCGAGCGCTGGCCCTGCCGTATGAGGAGGCCATGGTGCAGCTGGGCGGCGACCTGTACGTCAAGAAGGCGACGGTGGAATACCACGGCTCGGCACTTTTTGACGACCGGATCGACGTGGCGCTCAAGTGCGCGCGCATCGGCAATTCGTCCATGGCGTTTTCAGGCGCGATCTTTCGCGGCGACACGCTGCTGATCAGCTGCGAGCTGGTTTATGTGTTTGCCGACCCGGTATCGCAGACCTCCAAACCGGTGCCCGAAGCCTTGCGCCGCGTGCTGACAGCCTATGAAGCCGGCGAGGCCATGCTCCAGGTCAAAACCGGCGGCTGGGCCGCGCTGGGCGCCGACGCCGGCAAGGTGCGCACGGCAGTGTTCGTGCGGGAGCAAGGCATTCCCATGGAGATGGAATGGGACGAGGCCGACAGCACGGCCCTGCATGCCGTGGCCTACAACGGCCTGGGCCAGGGTGTGGCCACGGGGCGGCTGGTGCGGCAGGCCGACGGCGTAGGCAAGATAGGCCGCATGGCGGTGCACCGGGTGCTGCGCGGCTCGCGCGTGGGCAGCGAGGTCTTGCAGGCCTTGATGGGCGCGGCGCGTGATCGCGGCGATCGCGAAGTCATGCTCTATGCCCAGCGCAGCGCCGAGGGCTTTTATCTGCGCCTGGGCTTCACGCCGCGTGGCGAGCCGTTTGAAGAAGCCGGCATTCCACATATAGAGATGGTCAAGGCGACCAGCTGAACTGCTCGCGGTGCGTGGTGGGGGTTGGGCCGTCGCGGCCATAGCTGCGTTCTTCCAGCTCAATGTTCCATGCCTTTGCGGTAGCCGTCGCCAGCAGCACGGTGCTGCAACGCGTGCCGTAGGCGCGTTCCGGCACCTCCACAAAAGCACTGGACAGAGCTTCTTCAAGCTCGGGCGGCACGCCGGTATGCGGCAACTCTGCAAGCAAGGCGCGTTGCCGGTTGCCTAGGGCCGTCCACAACAGCTTTTGCAGTTCTTCAGGGCCGTCATCGGTTTGCATCGCCGTCGCCAGAGCACGTTTGAGCTCGGTAGTCTTGGGCCAGGGTGTGTCCAGCGCTGCGTTGGAGAGCCCATACAGGCCCGGCGCTAAATCCTGGGCATGCAAAACCGGCGCGGCCTGAGCGCCGTTGTGTTTGTTCGTTACCCAGGTCCAGGCATTGCGTTGCATATCACCCAGCACCAGGTTAAAGCCGCCAAAGGCCGCGCCTTGCCGTTCCAGCGCGGCCACAAAATCCACTGCATCCCCGCTGCCTTCAAGCCAGCGCGTGACCAGTTCACCTCGCGAGCGCAGCGCGGCCTCGGGCTGGGCCTGGCGCACATTGGTCAGGAAGGCGATGCGCCCGCCCGGCGTGATGCCCATCCAGGTCCCGCCGGCGCGCAGGTCGCGGCCCGAGATGATTTCCTGGCCGGCGCCGGTTTTCCAACGTGCCAGCGGCAACGTGGGCCGCTCCAGGAATTCATCGCGGTTGGCCGCGATCACCAGCGGCCAATGTTCGGAAGCTCCGACAGCAAACGCGACCAGGCACATCGGACGTCTTTAGTCCTTAGATATCTTCGAGCAGCGTGTAGGGCAGGGGGAGCAGGTTCATGGCCTCGCCTGAAGCGCTTCCCAAGGTCAACCGCCCGTTCACGGCATCAGCCGCCGCCGAGGTTTGCATGGACACAATCGCGTCAAAGCCGCCCGCCGGGTTGGGCGCCGCCGCAGCGACCAGTCCGCAAGGCTGTCCGGCGTCCGAGGCATGGAAAACTTCCTGGCCGACCGCCGGAGTCCCGCTGGTGTGGGCCACATAAGCGCGCCGCTTGAGCGTGCCGCGAAACTGGCTGCGCGCCACGATTTCCTGGCCGGGGTAGCAGCCCTTCTTGAAGTTGACGCCGCCTACGGATTCGTAATTGAGCATCTGCGGGACAAAGGCCTCGAAGATGGGCTGGGTGATCATGGCAATGCCCGAGCGCACGCTCAGCCATTGCCAGTCGGCCAGGCTGATCTGCGGGCCCTGGGGCGCCGGCGATCCAGCCGGTGCGCACCACAGCGCGCGAGCCTGGCCGGCGCCTGGGTGCAAAAAAACCACGCTGGCATCGCCGATTTCAGCTTTTTCCCAAAGGGCACCGGTGCGGCCCGCGGCCTGTGCCACAGCGGCTCCGGCAAGGCCGTACAGCGCGAACTCGGCGCTGGCATCGCTCAGTTTGGCCTTGGCGCGCAACACAAACATGGAAAGGCGCTTGAGCGTGGCGGGCAGAATGTCGCGGCTTAAGACCAGCAGCAGGTCCGTGCCCTGCCTGAAGACCACAAAACTGGCCTGCATGCGGCCCTTGGCATTGCAAAAGGCCGCCAGGCGGGCTTCGTTGCCGCCCATCAGCGCCACGTCCTGCGTGAGCTGGCCCTGCAAAAAGGTGACGGCATCGTCGCCCGTCGCGCGGATGACGCCCAGGTGGGCCAGTTCGGCAATACCGGAAATCGGGGGGAGGGTCATGGGGTCCTGGCGGTCAATGGAGAAGATGGCTGAATTATCATAGGCCTCGGCTTTTGCGTTCCGTACAGAAAAAGGTAGCTGGGTTGTGCGTCGTGTCTTTACAAGTCTGTTGATCCTGGTATTTGTCGGCGCCTTGCTGTTCTTTGGCGCGGCCTTGTGGTGGCTGCAGCAGCCGATCCCCTTGCGCCTGGCACCCGGCAGCCAGGTGGTGGACCTCGAAATCGAGCCCGGCACGCCCGCCAGCGGTGTGGCCGATGTCATCGTGGCCAGCGGCGCCGACGTGCCGGCGGTCTTGCTCCATGCCTGGTTCCGCTTTTCCGGCCAGGCCCGCATGATCAAGGCCGGCAGCTATGAACTGGTGCCGGGCACCACGCCGCGCAAGCTGCTCAGCATGCTGGTGCGCGGCGAGGAAACCTTGAAGAGCATCACCCTGGTCGAGGGCTGGACCTTCAACCAGGTGCGCGCGGCCCTGCAAAAAGCCGAGCAGCTGTCGCCCGACACGCTCAACCTGCCGCCCGAAGCCATCATGGAAAAACTGGGCAAGCCGGGCGTGCACCCCGAAGGCCGTTTCTTTCCCGACACCTACACCTATGCCAAAGGCTCCAGCGACCTCGCCGTGCTCAAGCGCGCCGCGCGCGCCATGGACAAACGCCTGGAAGCCGCCTGGGCGCTGCGCAGCCCCGACACGCCGCTTAAAAGCCCTGACGAAGCCCTGATCCTGGCCAGCATCGTGGAAAAAGAAACCGGCAAGCCTTCTGACCGCGCGCAGATAGGCGGCGTTTTCAGCAACCGGCTGCGCCTGGGCATGATGCTGCAGACCGACCCGACCGTGATTTACGGGCTGGGCAGCAAGTTTGACGGCAACCTGCGCAAGCGCGACCTGCTGGCCGACACGCCCTACAACACCTACACCCGCGCCGGCCTGCCGCCCACGCCGATCGCCATGCCTGGCCGGGCTGCGCTGCTGGCCGCCGTGCAGCCGGCGCCCACCAAGGCCATCTACTTTGTGGCGCGCGGCGACGGCAGCAGCCATTTCAGCAGCAGCCTCGATGAGCACAACCGTGCGGTCAACAAATACATAAGAGGTCAGTAGCCATGCATTCCAGGCCCCCCATGCACGGCCTCTTTATCAGCTTCGAAGGCATAGACGGTGCCGGCAAGTCCACGCACATCGCCGGCCTGGCCGAGGCTTTCAAGGCAGAGGGCAGGGCGGTGACGCTGACGCGCGAGCCCGGCGGCACGCCATTGGCTGAAAAGCTGCGCGCCATGGTGCTCAATGACGCGATGGACCCGCTGACCGAGGCGCTGCTGATCTTCGCGGCCCGGCGCGACCACATCGTGAACGTGATCGCCCCGGCGCTGCTGCGCGGCGATGTGGTGCTGTGCGATCGTTTCACCGACGCCACCTTTGCCTACCAGGGCGCGGGACGCGGCTTTGACCTGAAGCTGTTGGCCACGCTGGAGCAATGGGTTCAGTCCGACGAAGGCCTGCTGGGCGACCCGGCCGGCAATTCGCCCATGAAGCCCGAGGTCGAGACCGTGATCGAACCGCACCTGACGGTCTGGTTCGACCTGGCGCCAGAGGAAGCGGCCCAACGCCTGGCCGGCGCGCGTGTGCCCGACAAATTCGAGGCCCAGCCGGTGGAGTTTTTCCGCCGCGTGGCGCAAGGCTATGCCGACCGGCAGAAAAACCACCCCGAGCGCTTCGCCCGCATCGATGCCTCCAAAACCCGGGACGAGGTCTGGCAAGCGGTGCGCCAGGTCTTTATGGCCAAAGGCTGGCTGCCATGAGCGATACCGGCGACACCAACAAGGCCGAATCGAACAACCCGCCGCTGGCGCCCTGGCTGCAGTCGCAGCTTGAAAGCCTGCTGGCCCAGCGCGGCCACGCCTGGCTGCTGAGTGGGCCCTCCGGCCTGGGCCAATTTGAACTTGCGCTGGCGCTGGCCCGGTCCTGGCTTTGCGAAGAACCCACGCCGCAGGGCGCCTGCGGCCATTGCGGCAGCTGCCATGCGGTGGACGTGCACACCCATGCCGACCTCTGCATGCTGATGCCCGAAACCTTGTCGCTGGCCCTGGGCTGGCCGCTGGACGAAAAGACCCAGGACGAGCTCGACAGCAAAAAACGCAAGCCCAGCAAGGAAATCAAGGTCGACGCCGCGCGCGAAGCCGTCTCCTTCACCCAGTTCACGCGTTCGCGCGGCAACACCAAGGTCGTGCTGGTCTTCCCGGCCGAGCGCATGAACAACGTCACGGCCAACACCCTGCTCAAGACGCTGGAGGAGCCGCCCGGCGCCGTCAAGTTCATCCTGGCCACCGACGCGGCGCACCAGCTGCTGCCCACCATACGCAGCCGCTGCCTGGGCCACACCATGGTCTGGCCGGAGTTTGATCAGGCCCTCCATTGGCTGCAGCAGGAAATCAGCGAAGCGGGGGAGGGTGCCGGCGGCAAAAAAGCCGCAGCCCAGCCCAAGCCGGTCGACCTGCAGACCCTGCTGGTCGCCGCAGGCGGGCGGCCGGCCGACGCGCTGGCCTGGGCCCAGGACGCACTACCCGCCGAGGCGGCCCAGCATTGGCAAGCCCTGCCCAAAGCCATGGCGCGGGGCGACGTCAGCGCCCTGTCGGACTGGGCGCCGGCGCAGGCCGTCGACGCGCTGCAAAAGCTTTGCCACGACGTGCTGGCTGTGCGCATGGGCGCCGCGCCGCGGTTTTTCAGCGCCTCCGACCTGTCCGCCGCGGCCGGCAAGGCGGGCGCCGGGCTTTATGCACTGGCCAGCTGGTCACGCGAGCTGGCGGCTATCGCCCGCACTGTCGAGCATCCTTACAACCCGGGCCTGATGCTGGAATCGCTGGTCAGCCGCGCCCGGGCAGCGCTCAATGCCAGATAAAGCGCGTGATTTCATCCCACGATTGCGGACAGCTTCCTCTCCAAACCTATAAACTAGCGCCATGAGCACACCGCCCCCCGCCAGTTCTCCCGCAGCCGCCGGCGCGCGCCCCAGTGTCGTCCAGTTGGCCATCAAGGAAAAAGCGGCACTCTATGCCGCCTACATTCCACTGTTCAAGGAAGGCGGGGTTTTCATCCCCACCGCACGCGACTACAAGCTCGGCGACGACGTCTATGTGCTGCTGACGCTGCCTGAAGACACGCAGCGCTACCCCGTGGCCGGCAAGGTCGCCTGGGTCACGCCGGGCAGGGCGGCCGGCAACCGCACCCAGGGCGTGGGTGTGCGTTTCCCGTCCGACGAAAAGTCCCGCCTGCTCAAGATCAAGATCGAGGAAATCCTCGGCGCCCACCTGGCCTCCGACCGGCCCACGCAGACGATTTAAGCCTGCCGGCGGCCCGCTCTGCTCGGCCGCTCTGTTTTCATGCTTTTTGCCTCCTTGTCCCTCTATATCTAGTGGGACAGCAGCGCCTATCCAGAACCATCGCGCCATGTTTACCGATTCCCACTGCCATTTAAGCTTTCCAGAGCTCCAGGCCCAGTTGCCGCAAATCCGCCAGGCCATGCAGGATGCCCAGGTCGACCGCGCCCTGTGCATCTGCACCACCCTGGAAGAGTTCGAGACCGTCCACGGCCTGGCCACAAGCTACGACAATTTCTGGGCGACTGTGGGCGTGCACCCCGACAACGAAGACGTGCGCGAACCCAGCCTGGACGACCTGCTGCAGCGAGCCGCCCTGCCGAAAGTGGTCGGCATCGGCGAAACCGGGCTCGATTACTACCGCCTGGGCGAGCGCACCGTGGCCGACATGGAATGGCAGCGCGAGCGCTTTCGCGTGCACATACGCGCGGCTCGCCAGACCGCCAAGCCGCTGGTCATCCACACCCGAAACGCTTCCGACGACACCCTGGCCATCCTCAAGGAGGAGGGCGGTAGCGCGGGGCAGGCCGATGCCGCCACAGGCGTTTTCCACTGCTTCACAGAAACCCAGGCCGTGGCCCGTGCGGCGCTGGACCTGGGGTTTTACATCTCTTTTTCCGGCATCCTGACCTTCAAGAACGCAGCCGATTTGCGTGAGGTCGCGCAGTTTGTGCCGCTGGACCGCATGCTGATAGAGACCGACAGCCCCTATCTGGCGCCCATACCGTACCGCGGCAAAACCAATAATCCGTCGTACGTGCCATTCGTCGCCAAACAAATCGCCGAGTTGACGCAACAGCCGCTGCAAACCATTGCCGCGGCCACCAGCCGCAACTTCGAGCAGTTGTTCAAGGGGGTCAAAGCCGCATGAAAAACCTCATCCATTACTTTAAAAAGATAATTTATCTTATTGTTATTACTGGATTTTCTTCGGCAAATGCTGGTTCCTATGAAGAGTTCTTCCAGGCCATCAAGCAAGACAATGCCCCGGCCATCCAGAGCCTGCTTCAGCGTGGGTTCGACCCCAACACCATAGATCCCAGCGGCCAGACCGGCTTGTTCATCGCCCTGCGCGAGCCGTCGCTCAAAGCCGCCGAGGCGCTCATCGACTGGCCCAAGACCAACGTCAACGCCCTGAACAGCAAGGACGAAAGCGCCCTCATGCTGGCCGCCATCAAAAACCACCAAGCCTTGGCCGAAAAGCTCATCAAGAAGGGCGCCGACGTCAACAAAACCGGCTGGACGCCGCTGCATTACGCCGCCAGCAACGGCCATCTGGCCATCATCAGCCTGCTGCTCGAGAACAGTGCTTACATCGACGCCGAATCACCCAACGGCACCACGCCGCTCATGATGGCCGCCATGTATGGCACACCGGCGGCCGTCAAGCTGCTGCTGGAAGAAGGCGCCGATCCCCAACTCAAGAACCAGCAAGGCCTGACCGCCTTGCAATTTGCCCAGCGTGCCAACCGCCAGGACGCTGCGGAACTTATAGCCGCTGCGATCCGGAGCAAGCGGCCGGCTGGGCAGTGGTGACCTGGCGATGAAGTGGCGGCAGGCGCTGGCCATGCTGGGCGACCTGGTCTTGCTGGCCGCGTTGCTTTGGCTCGGCTGCACCTGTCTGAATTCATTGATCACCACGGAAATAGGCTTCGGCCGCTCCACAAGGATCATCCGCCTCGCGAATGATCCCGGCTGGTTCTGGTTCGCTTTCTGGTTCCAGTTCTTCCTGGCCATAGGGGGCGTTTTCGCCTGCGTCCATTCGATCCGCAAGCGTGCCGCAGCAATGCGTGCCGGCAGGCAAGGCCATGGCCAGCCGGACAGGCCCAGGTAGAAGCGCCCTTTAGAGACGCCTTCCGCATTCTTTAGATTCCACAATGTATAAGTCATTTGGTCCTCAAATATTAATGCAGTTTCTTCATGAATGGGGTAAAAAAATACAGGTCTATCAGGACGTGGTTTTAGGCCGGTGAAGTGCATACCCCGGGCCCCACGGAGCACGCCAAGTGGTGTCCCGAAATTGCTGGTCTGTCAGGGGGGTTTCACCCCCCTCCCTACGCTCCGCTACGGCCCCCGAAGCCTTGGCGACCTGAGCAGCCTCACCTAAAGCAAAGACCGAGTTAACAAGCCCAGCGCCACCAAGAAACTCGCCGGGTTGACGCCAGCTAGCCAAACGCCCCCGTACCACGCCATTCGCGTTCCCGGATCTCACACGCTCGATCGCAAGCGCAGCGGTACGCTTACGAGCGTCGGACTCACGCTTCAGACGCTCGTGCATAGCCGCGGCACGATTGGCGAACAGAGCTCGGCCCTCAGACTCAGCCCAGCGCTGAAGCCAGTCGTCAAAACGCTCACCGACAACAGGCTCTATGAGCACAGCTTTGGCGGCCGAAGTCATGGGCGATCCTCCCGCCGGCCGAACTGCGGGTATTGCGGCTGCCAGGCAGCCGGCACCCCCGCACACTGGGCGTCAGCTCGCTCAACAGCATCGAGCCCTGGGAACGGGTAACCGGCACGCGCAGCATGAGCGCGCAGCTGGTCTTCAAAATCACTCAGGAGGCCATCCAGAAAGGCCTGGCGCATCTCCTGGTCAGAGATATAGGCCGTGTCCTGGCCCTGATGCCTGGCTGACCAGGTAGCAGTCCTGTAGGCGGCCAAAATCAGCTCACGAGCGTCAGCCGAGGTCAGCCAGGCCCAAGGGGAGGGGAGCGGCACCAAGCCGGCCTTCTTACGAGCTAAATAGCCCTGCTGGTGAGCGACATGGTGACCAGAGTTCCAAGTGGGCATCAGAGACCCCCTTCCGGCAAAAACCGGCCCAACCTGGACCGCACAAACCGGGCCGAAGCGGGGCAGTCAGGACCCATGGCAGTCCGGTCCACCGGACTAGACTGAGGTGTTACATCAACCTCAGTCAGGCGCAAGGGAGTCTCATCGGTGAGACTAGAGTGAAGTGTTACAGGTACTTCACTCAAAAAACCAGGCGCCGGAGGTGCGCTACGCGCACCCTCTATGCGCCTGGCTTGTGTAACTGGAAGACCACCATCCATCCCCAGGTCGACCAACCCGTCGTGCACAACCTGGGCGGTCTGTGTCAGCTTGAAGACCTCGAGCTGCTGCAGCAGCTCCTGACGCTCTCGATAAAGCTTGGTGAACATCCGGGCCTGCCGGACAAGCAAGCTCCACCACGAGCCATCCTTGCCGCTAAAACCATGGCCCTCTGGAGACCAAAGCGTCCCCTGGGAAAAATGCCAACCCTCCCAGCTCTTAAACGGGATGTCTTGGAAGCGGAGAACGCGCACCAGCTTGTAAGCTGCATACGGCACCGCGTGCTGGCCAGAAAGCCAGTTATGCAAGGTGCGCTCGGAGACCTGCAGCATCTTCGCTGCGTCGGCCCTGGAAAGGCCCAGCTGCCGCAGCATCGAATCAAAGCGGCGAGCATGAACCATGCGGTCTACACGGCACTGAGGCCTCTTGGCAGACTTGGGTTTAGTGTTCCACGATGTATATTATGTTAAGTAACATTCACACCTCAATTCAATCTCAGCCCGCAAAGACGGCCGCCTTTTTTTCCAAAACGGCACGCCTGACTGCCATCTCGTTGGCGGTTGCGCCTCTGATCGTCCTACGCTGGTCAACACACGCGCTGCGGTGACCTTCAGCTAAGCCAGAACGACCGTCTCGTGGAGTCAAACGGAGCCTCGGTCACGAGCCGCCGCATGCCTTTCACCGTGAGCTATGCCGGAGGGGCATTCAGGCTGCACGCGGCCTCGCCGCATTCCCCGACAAACGTCCTGCGCAACGCGCCTAATGACCTCTGGCTTGTGGATTCCAAACCGCTAGTGCGTGAGCCTGACGATCTGCGCCTCGCCGGACATCTTCTGAAATACCAAAGCTCGTCCAGTTACGATGCAGGCCCTGACAGGATCATGCCTCAGCAACTCCGTCGCCTGGCAGGCCAGCCTTCAGATTCACGCCTACAACGAAACGGCCGTTGGCGATGATTCCGGCAAGCGATTGATGCGAGTAGCCAAGGTACATGGGCAAGCCCTTCCCGGTTCGAAGTGGCCTGTGTTGCACCTGACTTCGCTGGTGGGACCGCTTGCGCCGACTTCCGTCGCCCCAGCCTCCGTCCCGGAAGTCGTGAACTGGTCGGCCTGCACCGTGTTTTTCGAGTGAGCGGGAATCAGCTGAATCACCCCGCCGGACCAAACTGTCATTGATTCTGCATTGAACAGATGAACGCGAAAGCAAAGCAGTTCGGATTGCAGGTCAGGATCGAATCGATTGAGAATGCCCTCCTCTCTGATTACCAATGGGATCGTCCACATTCAGGACTTCCAAAGCGGATGGCGAAATAGGAACCTGGCATGGACTGACCCCATCGACAAGTTTTAGCGCGGCGTTTTGCGTATCCGGCCGCCTGTGGTCCACACAAAAATCAGGATAGCAATTGCCAGCCGGTAATTCGAGAGGCTCTGAGTTGATCACGCAATGCTTGCCGCTGCGCGCGCGTAGAGTATGCAGGCAAGTCCACGAGCTGGCCGATCCTGAAGAAACCTTTTGCCAACTTCGGGTCTTCATACTCAAAGCCGAAGAATTCCTTTGCACCTCGCCGGTCATAGTAATCCCGCATGCGGGCCGCCAAACGAGGCTGGTCGCATGGCTCCGAGAACACCAAGCCGCAAGTCGCGTTGAAGTCTTGTTGGGCTATGAAATGTTGGGGGGCGCAGTCCATGTCATTCGCGTCCACCATTTCCAGAAAATGACGGCCGATGTGGACATAGTGAAGATGCAAATTCCCGAAGGCCAATGCGGGATCAAATTGACCCAGCTCCTCCTCCGGAATTTTCGTCTTCAGGTTGTATGCGGGAGGAAAGTGATTGAAGTCCAGGTTGAATATGTACTGGTCTTTGCCGTCCAGCAGGTTAGCCAGTTCATATTCCAGCCAGTGAATGAGCAAATTTGTCTCATGGGCTGCCTGGAAACTCTCGCGGTCAAACTCACCCTTGAAGAATTCAGGAAAGTTGATGTGCAGCCTGTTGAGTTCGCCCTGCCAGTTCCGCCTGGTTAAGGGTTTCAGGGGAAATCCCAGAAATTTTGCGCTCTTTTCCAACCTGGCCACCGCGGCTTGGATTTCCAGTTCGGAGGCGAAACCATGGCGGTGATTCACGTCTGTGCGCAGCAGGAAGCGCCTATGCATTTTCGCGAGCTTCTCACACCATAGCGTCGCGGTTTTCGTGTTGTTGAGCTCGTAGGTCAGCTGAGTTCCGCAAGAGAAAGTGAACTGTACCCGGCGCACCGAATGCCCCTCAGGTATGGCTGGTTTGGTGCTCAAACCAGTCTCCTCTCAAACTCCAGGCCGCGTGACAATCAGCGCTCCCGAGCCGATTCCTTGAACGCCTTCGTCACGGGAGACAGCAAGTACTCGAGCACACTGCGCGTGCCCAAATGAATCTCGGCCGAGACCTGCATGCCTGGTGCCAAACGGTGCTTCGTGCCTTCAGCCTCCAGGAACTGACCTTTGAGGTCGATCATGGTCTTGTAGGTGAATCGGTCCGCCCTCGCCTTGGCCTGGCCCTGCTGGCCGTCGTTAGCGCCTTGTTCGCTGGCGTCGGCACTTACCTGCGCCACCTGGCCCTGAATCATTCCGTACTTCTGGAAAGTGAAGGACGATATCTTCACCTTCGCACTCTGGGATGGGTGGATAAACCCGATATCGTCGTTCTTGACCCAGACCTCGGCCCGCAGATGTTCATCAATCGGAACCAGTGTCATCAATATGGTGCCGGGGCTGGTCACGGTGCCCGTGGTGTGCGTTGCCAAATCCTTGACCACGCCATCCTGCGGCGCTTTTAACTCGAGATAAGTATTGCGGTGCTCCTGCTTGGCCATCTCCTGGCTGGCTTTTTCCAGCTGCGACGCGATGTCGACGCGCTCGGTCTGCAACTGGCGCCGGTAGTCGGCGGTGATCTGCTCCATCTTTTTCTGCTCCTGCGCGATGGTGCCCTGCGCGGAAGCAATCACAGCCTCCTGGGCGCGCAGATCCTGCTCCTTCTCAATCCGCTCACGCTGCTTGTCGGTGTGCATCAGCTTGCCCGCAAAGCCCTGGTCGTACAGTTTCTCGTAAGCCGCCTCCTGCTGCCGGTAGTGCGGCAAGGTCTGCACCAGCTTCTTGCGCACCTCCTGGGTGGCTATCAGATCGCTTCTGGCCTTCTCCAGGGTGGCGCGCTCTTGCGCCAAGGCGTTTTCGTAGGACTGGCGGTTCGCGACATATTGCGCATGCACTTGCGCAAACAGCGCAGGCGGCTCGTCGGCGCGTGAGAGAAAGGGCGCGCCGGCCAGCTGAGCATCAATACGCCGCAGCGCAATACGCTTGTTGTGGTAGTCGGCGGAAAGCGCCTTCAAGTCCGACTCCGAGAGCGCCGTATCCATGCGGATCAGTACCTGTCCGGCCTTGACGGACTGATTTTCCTTGACCAGGATCTCCTTGACCACGCCGGCATCGGTCGGCTGCACGATTTTGAGGTAGGTGTCGGGCACCAGCTTCCCTTCTGCGACCGCCACGATATCGAGCTGCCCAAAAGTCGCCCAGACCAGCAACGCCGAGAGGAATATCAACGTGGCCCACAGCACCCGCCGCCCCAGGGGGCTGGGCGGCGAGTCCTGCAACCGCATCAGCGCAGGCTGGAAGTCGCGCGGATCCGCCTGGATACGATCCCCCAGGCGTTCGACCTTGCGCTGCGCAGCCGCCAAGGCGGCTGCGCCTTTCGAGGCGCCTCCCCCCTGGGTTTCCGGCTGATCGTCTGGCGTCGGGTTGGGCGTTGTCATGTCAGCTCAACTTCTTGAAGCCTTCGGCCAGGCCGGTGAGCGAGGTCATGCCGCCCGCCGAACCGGCCTGCCCAACGGAGCCGGCGTAACCCCAGCTCATGGCGCCGTGCACCAGGTCGTCACCGCTGCCAAAGCTCCCGCCCTGAACGCCCCGCCTTGCACTGTCGTCGTCCTGGCCCAGGCGCTGGATCGAGCCACTGACCGTACTCCATTGCCGTGCGATCTGTGCCGCGGTCAGCGGGCCTGTACTGCCACCCTGCTGCGACAGGTACGCAGCCAGGGATCCGAAGTCATGGCGCGGCGCTGCTGCCAGGCGGTCGTTGATCTGGTTGACGGCGTCTTCCAGGCGGCGGTCGCTTTCACCTTTCTTTTTGTCCCCGGACTCGTCCCGGTCATTGGAGAAATAGTCGTTGCGACCGTGGTTATTGCCGGAGTTGCCGCCCCCAGAATCGCAGCCGCCACCGCCGGACTGGCCACCGCCTGCATTTCCGCTGGAAAGCGCGCGCAATGCCTCCTCGTTCCACACCGTGCCGTCAGCGAACTCCACACGCTCCACGCGTTCGGCGCTGGAGTCGAACCAGCCCTCGACCGTCACGGTTCCGTTCTGACCGCCGACCGTCAAGACCAGATCGTCATGGTGACGGGTCACGTTGACAGAACTTGCCGAAATCCCGGAAGCGAAGCGAATCACGTCCTGACCGCCCTGCTCCTGGATCACATCCGCCCCACCGTTCAGGCCATGCACGTAAATGTCGTTACCCAAGCCTCCGGCCAGGTCATCGTTGCCAGTGCCGCCATCGAGCACGTCATCACCGGCACCGGCTTCAAGGCTATCGTTGCCCGCGCCACCGCCCAGGATGTCGTTGCCCACGCCACCCTGCAGGTCATCGTTCCCGGCTCCGCCGTCAAGAATGTCGTTACCCGCGCCCCCATTGAGCTGGTCGTTTCCGTCGCCGCCCAGCAACTGGTCGTTTCCGGACGATGCCCAGAGCACGTCGTTCCCGGTTCCACCGTCGAGGGTCACATCACCGTAGGCATAGCGGCGGCTGGTCAGGTCGACGATGTCGTTGCCGCCTTCCATGCTGATCAGTTCGATCTGCTGGATGCGCGGCCCGGTATAGCCGTCTGGCGGGCTGTAGCTGTCGTCCAGGAAGAGCGCGTCATTCCCGTTGGTTCCCACCAGTGCATCCTGGCCGGCGCCGCCATTGAAGACGTCGTAGCTGCGGTTCTTGCCGCCCAAGGACACCTCCTCTCCAGTGCCGGCGTTGCCTGGGCTGCCGTTGTGGACGGCGCGGTAGGTGCCGTTCCAGGTGGCATCGGCGCTAAAGCCGAGCGTGTCGTCACCCGCCTCACCCGAAAGCCGGTCTGAGCCCGTTCCGCCTGTGATGATGTCGCTGCCGGCACCGCCGTTGAGAACGTCGTTACCTGCCCGGCCATCCAGGATGTCGTCGTAGGGCGTGCCGTTCAAGACGTCATTGCCGGCAGTGCCGATAAAGGTCTGGCCCTGTGTGCTGCCGCCCTGCACCGTCAACGCAAAGCTCTCGGTTGCACTGGCGCCGGCCTGGTCGGTTGCCGTCACCCGCAGGGTAAGCCCGCCCACGTCGTTGGTGCCCGGAGTTCCCGAGAAGGTCCTGGTGGCCGCATTGAAGACCAGCCACGAAGGCAGAGGGCTACCGTTGGCCAGGCTGGCCGACCAACTCAGCGCGTCACCGGCATCCACATCGCTGAAAGTGCCCGCTGGCAGGGTCAGGGTGAATGCCGTTCCCCGCGTCGCCGTCTGGGCCGCGGTCTGCAGCGCCAGCACCGGCGCATCATTGGTGCCGGTGATGGTCATGGTGACCGTGGCGGTGCTGGTGGCGCCGGCGCTGTCAGACATGGTGTAGCTGAAGGTATCGGTTCTGGTCACGCCCTGGGCCAGGCTCTGGAAGAGATTCCCGGGGTTGTAGACGACATTGCCGTTGACCAGCGTCACCACGGCCCCGGCGGCCGATGTCGCGGCAACCGCGGAAATGCGCTTGCTGTCCCCCGCATCCACGTCGGCGTCATTTGCCAGCAAGGCGGCCGCAGTCAGGGTGACCGGTCCACCGTCCTCGGCGGCGCTGCCAAGGTCATTGCCGGCCACAGGCGTGTCGTTGGTGTTGCTCACATTCAGGTTGAACACATCGGAAGCACTGGCGCCCGAACCATCGGTCGCGGTGACAAGAACACTGACAAGACCGACATCGCCGTTGGCCGGCGTACCGCTGAAGGTCCCGGTTGCCGCATTGAAGGAGAGCCAGGCCGGTAGCGGGCCACCGTTGGCCAGCTTGGCCGTATAGCTGCGGCTGTCGCCCACATCGACGTCGGCGAAGGTGTTGGCAGGCAGGGTGAACACAAAGGCCGAGTCTTCGGTGGCAAGCTGGTCCGCAATCGCATTGGCCAGCGTGGGCGCGTCATTGGTGTTGGCCACGCCCAGCGTGAAGGTGCTGGAGGCTGTCGCGCCTTGCCCGTCAGTTGCCGTGACCGTGATGCTCAGCCCGCCCACGTCGCCGTTGGCCGGTGTGCCGGAGAAGGTAGCCGTCGCTGCATTAAAAGTAAGCCATGACGGCAGCGGGTTGCCGTTGGCCAGCTTCGCCGTGTAGGCCAAGGTATCGCCGCTGTCCACATCGGTGAATGTCCCACCGGGCACCGTGAATGAGAACGCCTGGTCTTCCAGCGCCATGCCGTTGGCGATGGCGTGCGCCACCACCGGCGCATCGTTGGTATTCGTGATCGCGATGCTGAACACGTCCGCGGCCTGTGCGCCTGAGGTGTCCGTCGCCGTCACGCGCACGTCCACGTGGCCGACATCCGCGTTCGCCGGTGTGCCCGAGAAAGTGCCTGTGGCGGCATTGAAGCTCAGCCAGGCCGGCAGCGCCCCGCCATTGGCCAGCGTTGCCGCATAGCTCAGGTGGTCCGCCGTATCGATGTCGGAGAAGGCATTGGCCGGCAGCGTGTAGCTGAAGGCTGCGTCTTCCACGGCCGTCGTGTCGGCCAGCTGCTGGACCAGCACCGGAGCGTCGTTCACATTGTAAACTGCCAGGGTGAACACACTGGATGCCGATGCACCCGCGGCATCCGTCGCGGCCACCCTGATATTCAATGCCCCGACATCGCCGTTCGCCGGGATTCCACTGAAGGAGCCCGTCGCGGCATCAAAACTGAGCCAGCCTGGCAGCGGATCGCCGTTGGCGAGCGTGGCGCTCAGAAGCAGGACATCACCTGTGTCGACATCCGTGAAGGTATTGGCGGGCAAGGTGAAACTGAACAGCTGGTTCTGGGCCGTTGCCTGCCCATCAATCGCGCGCACCACAATGGGCGCGTCGTTCACGTTGCCGATAACTACATTGAACGCATCCGAAACGCTCGCACCACTTGCATCGCTTGCCGTCACCACGACGGCCAGATTTCCCACGTCCGCATTGCCCGGCGTGCCCGAGAAAGTCCTTGTGGCCGCATCAAAGTGCAGCCAGGACTGCAGCGTATCGCCGTTTGCCAGGGAAGCCGTGTAGCTGAGGCTGTCGCCCGCGTCTTCATCGGTGAAGGTGTTGGCCGCCAGCGTGAAGCTGAACGGCTGATCCTGCATGGCGGCCTGGTCGGCCGCCCCGGCAGACACGGTGGGCGCGTCATTGGTATTGCCCACGGTGACATCAAAGACGCTGGAGGCCGCGGCCCCCGCAGCATCGGTGGCTGTCACACGCAAACTCAACGTGCCGACGTCCGCATTCAGCGGCGTGCCGCGGAAGGTCCGCATTGCCGCATCAAATGTGAGCCACGAAGGCAGCGGGTCGCCGTTGGCCAGCTGGGCGGTATAAGCCAACGAATCGCCCGCATCGATGTCCACAAAGCTTGCGGCGGGGACGGCAAAGCTGAAGGCCGCATCTTCCATCGCCACTTGCGCCGTGATCGGCAGGGCCGCAGTCGGTGCGTCATTGACGTTGCCCACGTTCAGCGCAAACGAAGTCGTCGCCGCTGCACCGGAAGCATCGGTTGCCGTCAGCTTGACAGTCAGCACGCCGACGTCGCCATTCGTGGGCACGCCCGTCAGCGTACCGGTGGCGGCGTCCAGCGAAAGCCATGATGGCAATGGGTTGCCATCCAGCAGCATGGCGCTGTAGGTCAGCGTATCGCCTGCATCCACATCCACAAATGCATTGGCGGGCAAGGTCATGCTGAACAGCTGGCCCTGCGTCGCTGTCTGGCCGGCCATCGCAGTGCCGAGCGTCGGCGCATCGTTGGTGCCGGTCACAGTCACCCGCAACTGGGCACTGACATTGTTGATGCCGTCGCCCGCGGTGTAGGTAAAGGAGTCGACGGCCTGCTCGCCGGCCTTGAGCTTCTGGACATCCGCAAGGGCGTTGTTGAGCACGTAGGTGTAGGAGCCATCCGCCGCCAGTGTCAGGACGCCCAAGGCCCCCTGGTACACGCCTGCAGACACGACACGCAGGGCATCGGGTCCATCGGTTTCCGTGTCGTTGGCCAGCACATTGCCGGTCAGCGGCGCCGTGTCGTCCTCATGGGTCGCCGCCATGTCGTTCACCAGCTCAGGCGCCGAGTTGGGAGCCACATCCAACGTGAAGACCTGGCTCATTGCAAGACCGCTCGGATCGCTGGCGAAAATCTGGATCTGGTAGCTGCCTTGCGCCCCCAGGGGAGGCGTGCCGTTGAGGGTGCGCGTGGCAGGATCGAACTGCAGCCAGGCAGGCAGCGGCTGGTCGCCGCTGAGTTGAGCCGCCCAGTGAAGCGTGTCTCCGTCAGGGTCGGAAAAAGCGGCTTCATTGAGGGAGAACGAGAACGCGCTTCCTACGCGGCCGGCCTGGTTGCCCAGCGCCGCACCCATCTCCGGCGCGCGGTTGAGGAAGTCATTGAAGGCCAACAAAGTGCCATCCGCCAACAGGAAATTGCGGATGGGCGACGCGAACCCGTCAACACTGTTGAAGTAGATCGAGTCCCCGAGGCTCCCATAAGACACAGTAAACCCGTTGCCGCTGCGGACAACGGCGATGCTTTGCGCGTCAACACCTTCGCCAAAGGTGATGGTGTTGTCTGCGTCCTGGTCAACAACCGTGTCCTGCCCGTCACCCAGGTTGAACACATAGTTGTCCTGCCCGCTGCCGCCTTCGAGGTAGTCGCTGCCGTTGCCGCCGGTCAGCACGTCGTCGCCGGCGCCGGCATGAAGGGAATCGGCCCCGCCATAGCCATAAAGGCGGTCGCTGCGGCTCGTACCGTTCAGCGTGTTATCCACATCATCGCCTTCGACCACGAAGATTTTGTCCAGCAGGTCATTCCAGCTCAGCACGGTGCCGTCTGCAAATACGAAGTTTTCGATTCCGTGCGCACTTTGTGCGGGGTTTTCCCGGTCAAAGCCGGAGATACCGATTTCGTTGTCCCCGTCAAAGACAATCCGGAAGCGATTGGCTGCCGGGTCACTGGGGTCCTCGTAAAACCGCAGCTTCCGCTCCAGATCCGCAGGGGTAATTCCCGCGCCGAAACGCAAGACATTGCCACCGCTCGCGTCGGCGATATCGTTGATGGTGACAACGCCATCCCCGATGTTGTACTCATAGGAATCGTCACCTTGCCCGCCGCTCAGCACATCGTCGCCTGTGCTGCGCTCGAAGCTGTCATTGCCGGCACCGCCGGTAAAGACATCGTGCAAGGACGTGCCCCGCAGCTGATCGCTCGCCTCGGTTCCGTCAATCACGAAGCCGCGTTGCAGCAGTTCGTCGTAGGTGAGCACAGTTCCGGAAAATCCGAACTGGAAGAACTCAATCGTCCGGTCACCCTCGGGCGTCAACCGGTTGAAGTTGGTCAGCGTGACCGAGTTGCCGCCTTCAAGAAGAATGACCAGCTGGCCGGCGGCATTCAGTGTCAGGCGGATGGTTTCCGGATCCGTCACGTCGGCGAAGACAAGCGTGTTCTCCTGCCCCAGGACAGACAAATCCGTGATGGTGTCCTGCCCGGAATTCTCCTCAAGATAATAGATATCCGAGCCGGCGCCGCCTTGCATCAGGTCATTGCCTTCCAGGCCGTGAATATCGTCCGCACCCCTGGCGCCGTTGAGTACGTCGGCCTGCTCCGTGCCCCAGATGCCGCGAGGCCGGCTGAACAACTCGACCATCGATAGCGCACTGCCGTCGGAAAAAACAAACTGGCTGACAGGCGCAGAACTGGCGGCCGCACCGTCCCAGCCCTCCAGAACGATGGACGATTCGCGGAAGCGGATCGTACTGACACCGCCTTCGACGCTCAGGCTCAGCTCGTCGGCCGTGACGCTTCCGGTGAAGACGACCAGGTTGGCGTCCATCGCGCTGTCAACAATGACATCATCACCGTCATAGTCGTCGATCAGGTATGCGTCGTCTCCACGGCCGCCAACGAGGCGGTCATTTCCTTCACCGCCCTGCAGCTCGTCGGCCTGAAACCCACCTCGTATCTCGTCATTGAGCTCTGTGCCTTCAATGTGGCCATCGCCATTCGTGACGATGCTGACCTCCGTGGAGTTCCAGACGTCGTTGAGCTCCAGCACGTCACCCGCCTGGAATACAAAGCGCTCGATGGAGCGATTTCCTGACGCGCGGTTCTCGTCGAACCCGGCTAGCGTGATCACATCGCCCGTGGCACCGGCAACGGTGACGACCAGGTTGTTCCCACTGCGCGAAAAACTCAGGTCGGCAAGCGTGATGCCGGGCCCGAACACCAGCTCATCCACGTAAGAGCCGCCTCCGGAACCTCCGTAGCCCCCATAACCGCCCTCGCCGCCGCTGTCGTCTTCGCCGTCCACATCGAAATCTTCGATATAGAGAAGGCCGTCGCCCCGGGTATAGGCGTAGCTGTCACTGCCCGAGCCGCCATAAGCCTGGTTATTGCCAGTGCCTCCAATGAGCGTGTCATTGCCGCGTCCTCCCACCAGGATGTCGTCGCCCTCGCCTCCATCAAGCCGGTCGTTGCCGGTCTGGCCGTCCAGATAGTCATCGCCTTCGCCACCCCACAGGAGGTCGTCCGCGCCGCCGCCCATCACCACGTCGTTACCGCCTGCGCCATCCAGCACATCGCTGTCCGTCGTGCCGAAGAGCAGGTTGTTTGCGCTCAGGTCGGCATTGGCGGCAATGGTGTAAGCGCCTTTCAGGTCGCCTGTTTGCGCATAGGCGATCGCGGCCGTACCGCCCAGGACGGGCTGGGCGCGTGTGAGCAGGAACCCGGAGGCATCCTGCAGCACCAGCCCATTCGCGGCAGACGCGAAGCCCGCGACATTGCTTTGGGCGTCCGCCATTAATTTTTGGATGTCGTACTGGCGCACGGCGCCGCTGGCGTCGATGAACTGCACCACCTCCAGGGTGTGGCTGCCGAGGGCCACAGCCCGCTCGGCGTCGTACCAGGATGTACGCACCTCGTCATTTCCATTCACGCCAATGCTGAACACCAGGTCGCCGTTGGCAGAGTCCACCCAGAGGCGCACATTGTCGGCAGTGATGCCGCCACCAAAGCTCAAGGTGCCGTGCGCATAGTAGTTGTCGATCCGATCCTTGCCATCACCCGCATTAAACGCAAAGGTGCTTTTGGCACCGTAGTTGGCCGCCAGCAGGTCGTTGCCTTTGCCGCCCACCGCGACGCCACCACCGGAGACTCGGATGTCGTCGTCGCCCGCTCCGCCGTAGACCTGGCCATTGGCCCCGTTCGCGCGAAGCACGTCGTTGTTGTCGCGTCCATCAATGTAGATGTTGGAGCCGTAGGCATCGATGGTGTCGTCCGCCTGGCTGCCCAATAGATTCACGTCGGACTGAAAGGCGCTCCGGTAGCCGACCACTCCGGCGTCGCTCATGCCGATAAGGTCGGCATAAGCCAGCGTTGTACCGTCGGCCAGCCTGACCGTCAGGGATTGCGCAAAAGCCGGGTCGAGCCCCGCCTCCGCCGAGGGGCGGACATACAAGGCATCGTTGCCGCCAAATCCGATCACCAGGCCGCTGATGACCCATTCGTTGGTGTCGTAGCTGAACTCGGACTGGGTTTGCACCGTGAGGTCGGCCAAAGCGATGCCCGAACCCAGTTCAATGGTGGACGAGGACAGCGTATCCAGCGCGATATCGTCAAGTTCACCACCGCGCTCATAGCGGTAAATGTTGTTGCCGGCACCGCCGGAGAGGAAGTCCCGGCCCGCGCCGCCATCCAGGATATCGTCGCCCTCGCCACCGTTCAGTGCGTCATTGCCGGCTCCGCCCTCCAACACGTCATTGCCCTCGCTGCCTGACAGCGCATCGTTGCCGTCATCGCCCTGCAGCGCATCATTATCAAGGCCGCCATCGAGCTGGTCATCTCCGGCACCGCCCGACAATGTGTCATTGCCATCGAAGCCGTAGATCTCGCTATGCTTGGCGGTACCGGACAGCACGTCATCCCCGGCCGTCCCGAGAAGTGCCTCGCTCCCTTCGCTTTCGATGAGGCTGAGGATCTGGTCATAGCTCACCGCGACGCCGCCAAGCTCGAAAAATTCGATCCTGCTGCCACGATCTCCCTTGATGGTGATCTGGTCCGTGCTCCCGGAAATGCCAATGAGCAGGTCATCGCCCTCGATGCTGACCACCAGGTCGGCCGCGGCAATGTCGTCATCGAAGCGGATGGTGTCACTGCCGCTGGTGTAGCTTTCAATGATGGTGTCCCGGCCATCGCCGCGGCCGAAGGTGTAGAGATTGGTGCCTCGTGTGCCCATCAGGGTGTCGTTGCCCGCACCGCCGTGAATCTCCGAATAGCCGTACGCCAGGACATCCGCGATAAGGTCGTCGCCCGATGTGCCTTGCACGGCACGTTCATCGATCTGCTCCCGCGTCCAGGTGGTTCCATCGGCAAACTGCACGCTGGAAAGCACCTGGATACCGGGCTGCGATCCATAAGTAATAAAGCCGCCCGTAAAGGTGATCGATTCACCCGTGTCGAGAATAGTGAAGACTGCGGAGTCCCCCACTCGCCGCACCTGCACGTCCTGCTCGGAGACACCGGCCTTGAACCTCAAGATGTCGGTGTTGTAGTTCAGGTCGCCCCGCACGGTATCCTTGCCGTCACCACGGCCGAAGAGGTAGGTATCGCCACCGTTCCCGCCGCCGCCAATCAGTTCGTCATTGCCACCGCCGCCATCGAAGACCTCAGCGTCGGCAAGGCCGGCCAGCCTTTCATCCCCTGCGTCTCCGAGCAAGGTCCTGGCCAGCACTTCCTGTGCGTTCCATGACGAGCCATCCGCAAAACGAATTCCCAGCAGGTTGAACTGCCTTGTCTCTGCATCTGGTGCGTTGACATCCTCGATGAAAGCCTTGACCGTGAGCGTATCGGTGGTGCCCTTGATGCTGATGACCAGGTCCGCGCCCTGGCGCGTGAGCTTGACGTCATCCGGCCCAACACCCGGCTTCAGCTCAACCGTATTGTTTCCGCCAGCGATGCTGGGCTGGCTGTTAAACAAACGCTCGTAGTAGCTGTACCAGCTTCGATCAGCCGCCAGGGTATCGTGGCCATCGCCACGCCCAAAGCGTATGGTGTCAGCTCCAAGGCCGGCATAGAGCATGTCGTCGCCGGCCCCGCCGTCCAGCACGTCGTCGTCCGCACCGCCCATCAAGGTGTCATTGCCTGCACCGCCCTTAAGCAGGTCGCTGCCATAGCTGCCGTCGAGCACGTCGTCGCCATTGCCGCCCTGCAGGTCATCATTGCCAAAGAGTCCATTCAGCGCATCGTTGCCGTCGCCGCCGGACATCTGGTTGCCGCCTTTGTCGCCCACGAAGACATCGTCCTGCGCCGTCCCACCCCAGGCCGAAGCATAGATCTGAGCCAGGTTCCATTCCGTTCCATCCGCAAACTCGAACTTCCCGACGATGCTGGGTGCCGGCGCCAGCGGAAGCCGGCTTTCAATTTCGAAGAAGAACTGCTTCACGGTGATCCGGTCGTCAGTCCCCTTGATGGACACCACGAGGTCGTTACCCCGTTGCGCAAGTTCCAGGTCTTCAGGCGCAACGCCTTCCTTGAAGCGCAGCACATCGGCATCGGCTCTCTCGGTGTAGTTTTCTTGGATGATGGTGTCTTGCCCATCCCCCCGTCCAAACACAAACACGTCGCTGTCGCGGGTGCTGTAAGTACCCAAGCGCCAGTAAGGTGGAACGATTTGCCCATTGAGAATGCTCCAGCGGCTTGCATTGCCGTACAGGACGTCGTTGCCCGCGCCGCCCTCCATCACATCCGCGCCGCCGCGCCCCACGATGATGTCGTCACCCGCGCCACCACTGAGGCGGCTGGGCAGGTCGTCGTAATCGGAGCCGATGAGCACGTCGTTGCCGTCCGTCGGCATGGGAAGGCTCTGGCGAATCGCCTCCTTCATATCCCACTGCGTGCCATCTGCAAACATCAGGGTTATAGGCGCCGAAATGGCGCTCCAGTCCCAGGTTGAGTAGTTTGAATTGCGGATCGTCAGGGTCTCGCCCGTGGCGATGATGGTCAGCCTGACGCCTGTGTAGTCATCAATGCCGAACTGCTCCGTGCGCACATCCTGCGGGTTGAGCCCGCGCAGCACGATCAGGTTTTGCCCATTGGTATCGGCATAGATGTCATTGATGCTGTCATGGCCCTGGCCGGCACCCCAGAAATAACTGTCGTTACCCCACTGGCCGTCCAGGTAATCGTTGCCCAGTCCACCCACCATCTGGTCGTTGCCCTGGCCGCCGATCAGGGTGTCGTTACCGGCGCCGCCGATCAAGACGTCTGCGCCGCCGCCGCCGGCCAGCGTGTCATTTCCGGTTTTACCGACCAGAATATCGACATCGCCGGTGCCGTTCAACGCGCTGCCGGTGTCGGCAGCCTGCTTCAGCTGGAAGCCCTGCAGGAGCGCGCTTTGTTCGGGGGTGAAAGCCGCCGTCTCGAGCAGGCCGGCCAGCCGCTCCGCGCCATTCCAACCGCTGATGCTCAATTGATCGATCGTGAAGTGAAAAAATTCTGCCAAATCAACGGCGGACTGGGCAGCGTCTACGGAAGTCTTCTGGTCAAACGCAGCGTCCACCGCGGTGAAATCCAGCCGCATGCCCTTGTCGTCAATGATCACCTCCACCTGGTCCATCAAAGCCTGGCCTGTGGTTTGCTGGTACAGGCTTTGGTAGACGCTCGCCGTGAGGCTGTCATAAGCGCCCTGGAAGAAACCCAGCCGCTGGGCTTCAATGCCGACCGTGTAATAGGTGTAGCTTCTGTATCCACCCGTCGCCGGGTCGTAATAGGAGGCATTCGACGCCCGGGTGTAGCGCTCGATCAAGGGCTGGCCGTTAAAGCGCTCCAGCGCGCTGAGTTGCTTGTACAACGCGGGCTGTTGCGCGGCGAAGTTCGCGATGGCCTGGCCTGGGCTGCTGACATACCAGCTGGCTGCGTTGGGCGGAATGGGGTTACGCGCCATCGCATCCCCCATGGCACTGGTGTTGGCCCAAGCGTTGACCACAGTTCCCAGCAAGGCCTGTCGGGCTTGCGCAGTGGTAGCGGCTTTGAAAGTGCTAACGACTTGTTCCAGGTTTTGCGCCTGCACGGAGCCCAGGCTCATGGCCTCCTGCAAATTACGCACCAGGCCCGCGCCGCGTATCTGGGGCAGAGCCGCCGCGGTATCGGTGACCGCCGGGTTTTCGGTGAACTCGCTGTAGAAGTTGTTGGTGGCGAGGTTGATGTTTTTGACAACCTGGGTCGTGCTGGTAGTGACTCCATTTGCATCGGTGGTGGTCTTGACGAAACTGCCGACGCCTTGGGCAGTGGCCACCAGGCTGATGCGGGTAATGCCGGCCTCGCCCAGAGTTTGCAACTCACCGGCCTGGCTGACGCCATCCTGGTTAAGGTCTCGCCATACGCGCAGGTCCGCATACGCGGCGTCGTTGGCATCTATGACGCCATCCGCATTGCCATCCAGAGCAGACAAAGCCTGAAAACCATTGGCAGCAAGCTGGCCGTTGGGCAGGCGGGTTTGATCGCCGAAGAGTTCCCGGCCGCTGTCAATGGTGCCGTTGCCGTTGATATCGCGTACCAGCATGCCGTCGTCTGACTTTATCCACTGTGTGCCGGTTTGGATGTTGTCGGCGTTGTGGTCGAAAAGGACTGTGCCGTTTGAATCGGTGAGTTCCACGCCGTCACCGTCCAGGTCAAGGATCAACGGATCGCTAGGCCAAACCCAATTGACGCCCTGGATGAAGTTTCTGGAAACGTCATCGGGGACACGGAATTGCTTGAGGAGGTCTTCCTTTTTTCCCTCGTCCTTATCCTTTAGCGAAATGCCTAGATAGGTAGCATTTTTCGCCATTTCAAAATCGAAATTCTCGATGGTAGTGCGATTATCAGTGTCGCCGCCTTTGACGATGACAAGGTTGCTACCGCTTTGCACGTAGGTGACCTGGCCATCGCTGGATTCCCAGGAATTACCGCCTTTCTTATTGCCACCGACAAAGATATAACCTGTCTTGAGTTCAACGCTGCCCTGGCCCGCACTGTCGTCGACGACGATATCGGAGTCGTCACCTACGACGTAAGTGTCAACGCCTGCGCCACCCTTAAGAGTGTCATGGCCGCCGTTGCCGTATAGGAAATCATCCCCATCGCCGGCCCGCAGCACATTGCCCCGTTTACCGCCGATTAGCAAATCCCTCGAATTGCCCCATCTCGAAGTATCCCAATCGCTATCCAGTGCGACAGATCGATCTATTGCGTCCCCCTTCGTATATTGGAAGTTAAGGGTCAGGAAGTCCCCGATTTTATTAGTAGCGAGGTACGAGTTCTGCTCCGGAATTCCAAGCTGCCTGTAAATCTGATTCGCAAATATTACGGTTGGCTGCCTGTAGTCGTCTGTGGCGCCGCTGAGAAGTAACGTGGGGTTATCTGGCAAGCCCTTCAAGGCATGCACCAGCTCATGCACTATTACCGCTATGGCTGTACTTTGCACTGCCGTGCCGTTGTTGTCGATGTACGCCAACGACGCCACGAAGTTCAGGTCAATACCCACGAGTCCCGTATTGAACCAAGCCTTCGCATCACCGCTTAAGTAACCGAACTTAATTGTATTGGTGGGGTTTCTAATCCAGTCGTCGAACATACCCCTGGCGATATCGGATCCCTCGTAGGCGGTTTTCATCGCTGCGAGAATCGTTGCTTTCTCAGCTGCAGAAAATGCGGGATCTATCGCTGTCTTGGCTTGAACATCAGAAAAACTCATTCGATTTTCTCGCTTCTTTATCTTCAAATTAACGAATTGGCGTATTGATCTTGTATTGCTCAAGCGAGATCAGATCAGCGGCATCAAGAATGCTGTTGTAGTGAATGTTTGCCCCATCGGAGGCAAAGCAGCGGTCGATCGCCGCAATAACGAGCTTGGTATAGCGCTGCGCGCTCTTCTCCATCGCTATATGCATGGTGTTCTTCGCCACCTCTCCAAAGGGCATGAATGTGACCTGCGGGGAAGCTCGAAACAACCATAGAAGGTCCGGTGGCATGCGTTCTTCAATCGGCCTTACTGCTGGCCGGCCATCGATCTCCGACTCTGCATAGGGATACGCAAAGGAAGTGAATTCCCGTTGGTTCAGCGGCATCGCCACACCCGTCGGCACGTTACGCGCTCCCGCCAACACCGTCTGATCAGCCAGCAGTTGACGCTCGTTCCAGCGAACGACACCGCGAATCCAGGGAGCCGGCCCTCGCTGAAAGGCAAGGTCTATCCAAGGGCTGGAAATGCGACAGCCGCGGGATGGCTGCGCACCCAGTGGGGGAACCACAGCGAGGGGCTCGTTTCCCGAGGTGGCGAGAGGCCAGTTTACGAACTGAAGCAGGGACCGCTTCTTGCTATCAATACTGTCTATGCCGAGCTTGTCTTTCGCTAGCCGAGCCGCAACGTGCTCCGTAACGGCCGTCACGAAGGCGCGAAAATGCGGGTCGGAACTGGATATGCCGGCAGCAGAGAGAGTGGTCTCGGGGCCGATCCTTGTCTCGTTCGTAATCTGAATCGGTACCGCGTCGACGGAGTACCGTGGAGCGCCTCCAGCAGTGCCTACCGCCACCACACTGGTCATAAAAAGAGAAAAGCGAAACATTTGCAACCTCCATGAATAAGAGATGATTTCCACACCGCGCCGCAAGATGGCTCTGCGTGCGGTTTCGGCGTTGTTGAATTTCATACTTCTTCTCCAAAGTCATAGATATATTGATCGATAGTGGCGCCTGGAGTCTCGCTCATATCGCACTTCCTTTCCGCCGGTGTTCAGTTCTCAGAATCGAAAAAACAAGAAGATCGCTGACAACATACCCGACGCCGATACAGAACAGAACCGAGATAAGGTAGCTCGAGTACGGAGTAACGACCTCTTCTGATGTCACTTGTCCCGCGACAGAGGTGATGATCGAATAAAACATAGCTATTGCTCCGACGACAACTACTCCGTTAAACCAGTGAATCTTCACACTTTGGCAAAGAGGCCCTCCCGCAGCCCAGAATTTCCGGACAAAGGAAGAGATCGAAAACAGAAAGGCTAGAAGCAATCCATAGGCATAGTGGATAGAGTTCTCGGGACCCATTGGGAAACTTGCCAGAACAAATTCTGCAACTGCCACAAAAACTTTAGGAAATACCAAAGCCGACGAAGCTACAGTCAGTTCGATAGCTATGCATAGGTTTTCTAAAGTTCTCATCCGAGACCCGCTGGAGTTAAGCATGTAGGGTTTACTAACTATTAAACAATCGAGAAATCACCAGACTTCATAGATCAGATTTCACTTTAAGCAGGTTAGTGATCTCAAATAAGGCGCCAGAAGCCGGGTTGAACGTCGTCATTTGGTGTTCCTAAGGGCCGCATCGGAGAGAGGACGATACAAATCAGAGTCCTTCTTAAGGAACTCAACCTCCCCCCTACAAAAATCTTCCTGAATCACGGGATTCACATACGGGCACCGCCAACGATAGGAATCAACAACGTCCTCAATCGCCTTGTGGAGCGCACTAGCTTGCGGGCTACCTACCGAGAAGATCTGCTTGTCTCGGCCACCATCTCTAGCTCGAAATTCGTATCTAAGCCTCGCCTCAGGTGATTGACTGAAATCCAGCTGTGCATCCATTTGCCAGAAGTTCAAACCATTGAACTGCTTCAGCAAATCGACGACTTGTTGCTCCGTTAACTGGAAACTGACCTCTCCCAGCGTCCTCACGTCTCGCATACCGTAGAAATAACCTCGCCCATTCCTGTATATCTCTATTCGATAGCGGGATAAGTAGGGTCGATGGCCATGATGCTTGTCCATGACGATGACCGGCAAGGCAGCGGCAACTTGCCTCGTATTTCGCTCCGCCATAGTGGAATCAAAATTGGGCAATCCGGTTTGCGCAAGGAGCGGGAAAGTCACTGCCATACCGAGGTTCAGTGCAAACACTCTAACGAGTCTGTCCATAAACTTCCCCTTTTAATCACGTAATTTTGTTCGCCATGTCATACGCAGTTTCCGCTGCCGGCGATTGTTTAGCAAAGTTCTCAAATAAACGCTTCCCTGCTTCTGCTGGGCCCCCAATAAAGTCTGGCAATCCTGGGGTCTGCAAGTTTCCCCACACCAATTCCAAATACCCTTGAGCCATCTACTACTCCAGAATTGATTGACGAAAAGAAAACTTTTCAAGGGCGACGAATTGCCCACCACAAAACAGTTGCAGCATTACCGCAGAACCCAGAACACAATACATATCTTTGACACTCGATACCCCAAAGAAGTGCTCCGCAAATGCAGCATTGCTTACAACCACAAAGATCAACGCCCAAGAGAAAATTACGAAAAATGGAATGAGCACGTAGATGATCACTCGTCTTTGGAGAAGACCAAATGATCGGTGCGAAGCGATGACTTGTTCTCGGAAAATTAGATTTTTTCGAGCAGCCATCCAGGGAAGCGCTAGCGGTATCAACATCAATGGCAAGAAAGTGAACCAAAGCGTCATAAAGGTGGATCCACTCGAGTTTCTGCATGCGACCTTTAAGCCAGGCAGTAACCATGGATGTAAGCAGTCAGACCAGCTTACGAGAGGCATGCATTTACCGAACAAAACGCCTGCAACTCCCAATGCATAGCAGGCCAACGATTCTTTTGAGAAGAGCCACCGCAGCATGACATCTGGAGAACGCTTTGCGCTGTTGGAATCATCCATAAATTGGCTTCACCCGAATTACTTTCAACGTACGTAAAGCGATGGTTTTCGATTCATCATTTACCCCTCATGTCTCTTGCCACTCCCCCGCCATTGCAGCTTGACGTGAAGTTTGATTTGAACGAAATTTTCACAAGCGTATGCAACAACAATTGGCGCCAAATCGTCATCTTGGTTCCCTGAATAGATTAATGACCATAGACAAGCTAATAAGACCTACAAAAAGTGACAGTCGCATAAGAATTGAATGCCATACCCAAAAGGCAAATAGCTGCAACTTGCTGTCGATAAAGAAATAGGCGGATCCGTAGCCTTCGTAACTAGGCAGTCCCTTCTTCAAATTTCTTCTACCCTCCTGCGCTGCCCAACCGGGCAACTGGCTATACGCCGCTGCGTAGCAGCAAGCTAATACTGGGAACGCAAATATCAAAAGATGTGCAACCGAAACAGGGGCTTTTGCGTTCAAAATGAGCACGATCAAAGACCAAGGGTTGTCCGGAGTATTAGCGTAGTGTGATAGATCCTGTCGTAGAAAAAATTCGTTCAAAGCGATTAGTACCACCGCCGCCGCCATACCGACTCTGTTCAATCTTTGATAGAACAGTCCGAGTCGATGCTCGCTCGGTTTTAGAACATAGGGAATCTGTGACTTCATCTTTTCCGCTCAATTCAAAACAAATTTCTTGGCAACATTGCCTTAGTGGTTCCTGCAATAAAACCAGCCCAACCACCAACTATCCAGCCCATCACAAAACCAGTAACTAACGCAAAGACTACGCCGACAAACAGACGCACTTTATTTTTGACGTCTAGCCCCCTCCATCGTTCCAGGGACTGAAACGACTCAAAATCGACTTGCTTCTTACGCGGGCAAGCTCGAATCATTACAAGATAAACAACGGCTACAAACGCTAGACCAATTGCCAAAGGGCCGTAATAGAAGTAGGAGCGCCATGTACTGTGGTTATGAATTGGGAGATACGGGTACAGCAAAACTGCGATCGAAAATCCAATCAGAATTCCTCCGAGGAACAATTTTCGGATGTGGACATATAGCTTGTATCCAAAATCGAAGGCTCTGCGCGTTACCTCTGGGGTCTGCATGTTGTCACGCATAAATGAATGCATTTTTTCCATCGAGACTAGTGGGACCTAGCCTTATCGTCCTCAATCACCGCCATCTGCTTGGGTGGTGACGGGTCCGAGGCAGTTGATGAACTATCCTTTGCTGCGGTCCTTGGGCCAAACTGAATGACCTCATCCACCTGCAAGCCACGCGGCAGGACATGCGCGATAAACAACATCGTTACCTTGCCCTTGAGCTGATTGATGGTCTGGGCGAAGTGCTCGGCCGTCTGGTTGTCAAGGTTGCTGGTGGCCTCGTCGAAAACCAGTACCTTGGGGTTTTTAAGCAGCGCGCGGGCGATGGCAATGCGCTGGCGCTGGCCGCCTGAGAGGCCCACGCCATGCTCGCCCAGCGGCGTCTGGTAGCCCTGCGGCAGCCCTTCAATCACCTCGTGGATTTCCGCCATCTTGCAAGCTGCGGCAATCTGCTCAAAACTGGCTTGGGCATTGGCCATCTGCAGGTTCTCATACACCGTGCCAGAGAAAAGCGTGGTCTCTTGCGGCACCACGCCGAAGTTGGTGCGCAATTCGTTGGCCGAGAGGTAGCGCAAATCTTGCCCATCAATCACGATGCGGCCGTCGCTGGGCGGGTAAAAGCCCTGTAACAGCTTGGCAAGCGTGCTCTTGCCGCAGCCGCTGGGGCCCATCAGCACGGTCAGGTGGCCGGGCTTGATGGTGAGGTTGAGGTTGCGGTACAGCCAGGGGTGCTGCTCTGAGTAACGGAAAGACACGGCCTGGAATTCAATGCGCCCACCCGTCTCGCCTTTGTTGCCGGCGCGTTGGGGAATCAGCGCATAAGGCTCTGTGGGCATGTCCATCACATCGCCCAGCCGTTTGACAGCGATATTGGCTTGCTGGAATTGCTGCCACAGCCCCACCAGGCGCAGCATGGGCTGGCTCATGCGGCTGGCAAACATCTGGAAGGCGACCAGCATGCCGATGGAGAATGTGGTGGCGCCGGCCGCGGCGTTGTTGGCACTGTCGATCACCAGCAAGGCGCCGACGACCAGGATGGCCAGCGTCATGGTTTGCTCCAGCGCGTTGGCAATGGTGTTGTAGGTGTTGGCGAGCTGCTTGGTCTCAAAGCCGGCGGCCAGGTATTCGGCGATCTGGTCGCCATAGCGTTGCTCGAGCACTGGCTCCATCTGCAGCGATTTCACCGTGGCCATGCCGGATACATACTCGGTCACAAAAGCCTGGTTCTTGGCGCCCAACAAAAACTGCTTGTTAAGCTTGGCGCGAAAGATGGGTGTCACGGCCAGGCTGAGCCCCACGATGAGCAGCATGATGCCCAAGGCGATCAGGCTCAGTTGCCAGCTGTACCAAAGCATGACGCCCAGGAAGATCAGCAGGAACGGGCAATCCAGCAAGAGCGTGACGGCGGCACCGGAGACAAACTCCCGGATCTGCTCGACCCCGTGCAGCCGCGCCACCAGGATGCCCGTCTGGCGTTGCTCGAAATAAGGCATGGGCAGGCGAAACAGGTGACGAAACACGGTTTGCCCCAGCACGGCATCCACGCGGTTGCCGGTGTGCAACACCAGGTACTGGCGCATCCAGGTCATGCCGGAAGAAAACACCATGAACATGACGAGGGCGATACCGACGACCCAAAGCGTGCTGTACGTCTGGTTGACGACCACCTTGTCGATCACCACCTGGGTAAGCAAGGGAGTAGCCAACGCGACCAGCTGGATGGCCAGCGACGCGAAGAGGACATCGCGCCAGATGCGCTTGTGCTTGATCAGTTCAGGAATGAACCACCGAAAGCCGAACTTGGGCGGGCCTTCGGCCATGTCATCGTCGGCTGCCTGGGCGGTGGAGCGGACAAAGAGCATGACGTCGGGTTCGAAGCAGGATTCAAACTCCGCAACAGCGATTGAACGCGGCGCCTGGTCGCCCACTTCGAAATAGACCAGTCGCCCCTCGTCAACCTTGGCCAGCAAGGCGACCCTGGATTGTGATTCGTGTGTGTCTTGGGGCGATTCGTCCGCCTGCTGCCGCTCCGGCGCCGCACGCTTGACGAAAGCCAGGCACGGCAATGGAAGGGTCGCGAGCTCTGGTGCGTTGACGGTTTTTTCGCCTATCTTGAAATCAAGCGCCCTGGCAGCGGCCAGCAAAGTGGTCTTGCCATAGGGTGGCGGGAACTGCTGTTGCAACAGGTCCGGGGAAAAAGGAAGGCGGTAGAGCTGGCACAGGCTGCCCAATGCCCAGGTGATGTCCCTGGCGGACAACGCTCCCCTTTCCTCCGTCGATGAACTGTCCTGCAAGATGCCTTTCCTCCCCCGAACCTTGTTGCCCTTTTAGGGTGTATTTTTTTACTTGGGTCTGAATATACATTTGAAACACTTTGATGCATATTCAAATTACACTTTTTGTTGTACATAGAGGGGGCGCATCTTTTAATTTGTAACGCGGACGCTTAATCGGGGGCGGGCACCTTACATATTTGAAGGGCTGCCGCAACGACCCTGGTCGCCGCCTCCTGGACGGAATGTTCCCGGTATTTGCGCGCGAATGACTGGGCGGCCTCGGTGAAGCTTTTATTGCTAAGCATCTGGTCCAGGCTTGCTATCAACGCGGAAGGGCTTTGGGGTGTTGGAAGAATCCCCGCGCCCAGTTTCGCCACCTGCTTGGCACTGAGGTAGGCCTCGAGATGCCTCACATAAAAGACAAGGGGTTTACCAGCGAGCAAGCTGGCGCTGATAAACCCGGCGCCGCCATAGCTCAGCACAGCATGACAGTCCCGAAACGCTTGGGCCAGGCAAACGGCCTCACCCTCCACCACGACGTTGGGGCTTTGCCAATCCCGGAGCATCGCTTCGTCTGCACCGCGCAGAAAGATGCAGTAGGCATGAGGGGAGGCGTGTATTTTTTTTCGCAACTCGGCGAGATTCGGCAACGATGCGTTGAGGTAGGCGAAGACCCTGTGCGAACCGCTGGCCCCGGGCCAGACGGGCGAACGGCCGACGTCCGTGACAAAGAGGTTGCCGCAATACTCTGCGTTTTCGCGAGGCCCAAACGCGTCAAGCTCAGGAAAGCTCATCAGGAACACTCTTGTGGCGCGAAATATCCCGTGCACGCTTTCCACAAGGTTTTCGGAGAACGCTGCATTGACGGTTTGGATGATCTTTTCGTCCACTTGTCCATCGGGCATAGTGGCTCCTGTGCGCATAGGCGGGGACGGATGAACAGATGCCGGCAGCTCAAAGGGCAATGCCATCAGAATTGTCGGAATCGCCGCCTGCCTGGCACACAGCAATGACAACGGCGCGTACGAGGCGATCACCACATCCGGCTTGCAGAGATCGAATAGCCCTTGCCAGGCAGCCATCAAACCCAAAAGGCTTTGTCTCGACGTGAAACCGAAAACCTTCAGGATGTCGGCCATTGTTTGCGGTTGGGGGCCTTGCGCGGGGAAGAACTGATCGGGATGTGCTGGGGCCTGTAAAACAATAAAGCCTTCGCTCTTAAGAAGAGCCCCCGCGCCTCTGGCATCTCTTACAGCAAAAACAACCCGATGGCCCTGCGCCTTGAACTGCCGAGCGATGGGCAATAGCGGCATGACATGCCCGAACCCCTGGCCGATCTCCCAGGTAAACAATACAGTGAGGTTGTGCATGCATCGTTCCAGAACTAAAGGGCGATGATAGAGCCCAACTCTTCCGGGTTTTGGTAAGTGTTAGTCCTGGCACGATTCGCTGGCCAATTGAGTCACCGCGTTTCGCGCATTGCCGCGTTCACAGCATCAGTTTGACCCCAAACGCCGCCATCAACGCCGCGCAAGCACGGTCTATGGGCCGGCGCAGCGTCATATAGCCTTCGATCACACGCGGCGTCGAAAACAGGAACGCGGCGAGGCCATACCAGAGCAGCGCATCAAAAAGCACCAGCCCAACCGCCGCAGTGCGAAACGGCCAGCCGGCGTCGGCCGGCACCAGCAGCACAAAGATGCTTCCGAAGTACGCCAGCGCCTTGGGATTCAGCAAGCCGGTGGCCAGGCCGCGCATCAGCGCCTGGCGCGCCGGCTGCGCAGGCTTGCCGGAAATCG
>Ga0102589_1000699_pt1 | contig 59540 bp, 54 predicted proteins | sample AraplaMF_Col_mLB_FD_76858 | JGI IMG/M metagenome (GOLD analysis project Ga0102589, IMG submission 76858) | Arabidopsis root microbial communities from the University of North Carolina, USA - plate scrape MF_Col_mLB | ecosystem: Host-associated > Plants > Roots > Endosphere | place: USA...
CTTTCTAGCTTCAATCTGCTTTTCAGCTTCCTCTTGCTTTCTAGCTTCGATCTGCTTTTCGGCTTCCTCTTGCTTTCTAGCTTCGATCTGCTTTTCGGCTTCCTCTTGCTTTCTAGCTTCGATCTGCTTTTCGGCTTCCTCTTGCTTTCTAGCTTCGATCTGCTTTTCAGCTTCCTCTTGCTTTCTAGCTTCGATCTGCTTTTCGGCTTCCTCTTGCTTTCTAGCTTCGATCTGCTTTTCGGCTTCCTCTTGCTTTCTAGCTTCGATCTGCTTTTCTTTTTCGTATGCCTCACTAACTTGTACTGGTTGTATTAAATTATTCATGTTGTTTAAAGTGTGATCATTGTCGCTGTCCTTTTTTCCTAACTTAACGAAAGTAGCTTCCTTGTGTACTTCAGTAGAAAAAATTTTTTCACTTGAATCTCTATAATTCTTATTTTGAGGTAAATCACTAGCATGATCTATCTCAATTGATTGTTTCGAAATATTACCTTCATCTTCTGAATTCGAGAGCTTCTCTTTTAGTGATTGATCAGAAACATTATTTGTAACTTTTACGTTGGAAAAATCGCTCTTACTGGATTTTTCAGAATTTTTATCCTCACGTACATCCGCTACATGATTATTAGACTTATTCGAATTTGTTTTCTTGTTTTGAAAACTAACGCATATGAATACTGCAACCAGCACAACAGTTAGCAAGAATATTAAGCGTTTTTGTTGTTTATTTTCTGTCATAAACTACTCCCAACGCTCAAATTTGAGCTTTCCTTTTTGTGCACAATATTTACCTTAATAAAATCGTCAAAAAAAGTCTAGCATTTTCAAAAAGAAAGGAAACATACGTGATTCCACTAAAAATAAAGTGAAACTTTAATCAGTCGAGGTTTTACTGTCCGCGAATAGCGAGATAAATATGTATATAAATGTGATTTCAGTTCTTTTCAAAAAAGAAAGTTTTCCACCAAGGTTTCTTTTTTGATTTTGCTATTTCTCTTTTTACATTTTGCATCTCTCTAAGTAACTGTGTTAATGTACGATCTCTTTCTTCTATTGCGATACGCTCTTTTTGTTCTAAATGCTCATTTAATTTTTGATGTAGTTTACTTATCTCTTTACTTTGCTCCCGAATCATTTTCATAAGATTTTGATGAACATTATTTTCTTTTTCTAAATGTTTATGTATTCCTAATAATACAGGGTCCTCATTACATGTACTCTCTTTGACTATCATCGCCGTGGAATTGCTACAAACTTTGTTCAAAATCCCTTTAATTTCTTCTTTATTCTTTCCTTGTTTATAGCATTGTCTAACCTCTTGTAGTGTAGAAATACATGTTTCATGAAATATATAAACGCCTTCTTCGTTACGCATATTTAAATATGACTGATAATCTTCTACATAGCGCTTTACCGTTTGAATAGGTATAGATGTATTTCGAGAAATTTCTCGAAGTGTAAACCATTTCCCCATGCCTTCTCACCTTTTCAATTAATTTATTACACTAAGATAAAAATAGATTATATCATTTATTCATAATGTTAGTAATAAACTAATGAAGGTGTTGTAAAACTATATATACAAGTAAAAAAACGCAAACGTCAAGTAACTCCAAAATATACAATAAAGGTTGATTTTAGAGTTACTTGACGCTTACTTCACTTTATACGATCTTATTCTCAATTTCTTCTGACTTTACATACCACTCACAAAAGTTCATTCACCCATTAACTCAACTGTTTCCGTAATTTTTATACTATCCTTCACAGATTGAGCAATCGTACAATTCTTCACCGCAAGCTCTAACGCTTTCTCTAACTGTATCTGTGTAATCCCTTCTGCTTTTACTTTATAGTACAAATGAACACTTTCTACCGGTCTTGATAAAACTTCACTTCTTCCAATTTCAGTTTCAATTGTAAACGTATCATATGTAATACGCTTCTTTTCTAGAATTGTCCGAAATACAATTGCACTGCATCCTGCAATAGAAGAAACTAGTAATTCTAACGGTGTATATCCACTTTCTTTTCCAATAGACAATTGACCATGTGAAAGTTCTGCCTCAATATCATCATGCTTGATTGTTAGTTTCATACGTTGTGCCCATCTCCACTTTCGTAATTTGCTGTCGCTTCTTACTCATATAATAATACACGTAGCAGAAAATGATAAATGGAATACCACAATATAATGCCATGCGCTGTTCTGGAATAAACGCTAAACTAATCACAACGATACTATTTGTAATTAACGCTAAAATTGGGACAATTGGATATAGCGGTGTTCTATATTTTAAGTCCTCTAATTTCCCGCCACCCTTTACGTACTGGCTTCTAAAGCGAAGTTGTGACAATGCAATGATAATCCAACTTGCAACTGCAGATAAACCAGCAACAGATAATAAGTACATATATACTGTATCCTCTGCCAAAAAGCTCGTTAGTAAAGATAGTGCCGCTACCGCAATTGTAACTACTAATGCCATAATCGGAATACCGCGTTTATTTACCTTTTTGAAGGAAGTTGGTGCCATTCCCTCATTTGCAAGTGACCATAGTATACGCGTTGCTGCATATAATCCTGAATTTGCTACAGACAATAAAGCAGTGATAATAACAAAGTTCATAATATCTGCTGCATATGGAATGCCGATCTTATCAAATACAACAACGAACGGGCTTTCAATAACCCCTGCATCTTTCCATGAAATTAAACCTACTAAAATCGTCATCGTTAAAATAAAGAACAACATAATACGCCATACTGTATTACGAATAGCACGTGGAATTGTTTTTTCTGGTTCTTGACTCTCCCCTGCTGCAATCCCAATTAACTCTGTACCTTGGAACGAGAAGTTAACTGTAATCATAGTAAGAAGTACCGCTGTAAGTCCATTTGGGAACAATCCGCCATCACTCACAAAGTTAGAAAAAAGAGGTGCTGCTTCTTTTCCGTCATATGGCAAGAAACCAAATAACGCACTACCACCAAGAACAATAAATGCAATAATTGTAATAACTTTAATACTTGAGAACCAAAATTCTAATTCCGCATAACTCTTTGCTGAAATAGCATTGGCCATATATAAAATAACTCCAAATACAAGACACCATACCCAAACATCTACATTTGGAAACCATCTTTTCATCATTAAACCGATCGATGTCAGCTCTAAGCCAACTGTAACTGCCCATCCAAGCCAGTAAAGCCATCCAATCATAAATCCTGTCCCCGGGCCGATAAACTTCGTCGCATATTTCTGAAAAGAACCAGAAACTGGCATCGCTACTGTTAGCTCACCGAGGCAAAGCATTGTTAAATACATAATAAATCCACCGACTAAATAAGAAAGAATTGCTCCTCCTGGTCCTGCTTGGTTAATAGTATAGCCTGATCCAAGAAAAAAACCTGTTCCGATTACCCCTCCAAGTGCAATCATAAATAAATGTCTACTCTTCATCGTGCGATGTAATTTCTCGTTCGTTGTTTGCTGCATCGTAATCCTCCCCTATAACTACCCTCTATCTCTTTTTAAAATTTTCTGATAACAAAAATATACACGAAAGCGGTTACAATTTCTATATAAAATTAAAACTTTTCTGATAAAATATATATTTTTTTATCTAAATTATAATTACACCCATAAAAAAAACAAATATCTTCCAAATCATAGCTCCTATACTATGTAAAAAATAAAAAACTCTTACATCTCATTTCATGTAAGAGTTAACGACTTTCCAATTTTCTAGATACAATTGATAAACTGTAATTGACAACAAAATACATAAACGCAACAAGTATTAATGTAGGAATCATATAATTTACGTTCTGTCCATTTATAATTTGGGCGTTATGCATAAGTTCTGGTAATGAGATCACAACCGCTAGTGATGTATCTTTTAATAAAGAGATAAATTGACTAACGAGCGGTGGTACCATACGTCGCAAAGCTTGTGGCAAAATAATATGCCAAAGTGTTTGTACGTATGATAATCCAGAGGCACGTGCTGCTTCAATTTGTCCTTTTTCAATCGATAATAAACCGCTTCGTACAATTTCTGATATCATCGCTGCTTCAAATATTGTTAAAGCAACAATGGCTGCCGTTTTAATCTCTAATTTCAGTCCAGCTTCTGGAAGCGCAAAATACGTAAAGAAGATGATTAAAAGTAATGGTAAATTACGAATGATTTCAACGATAAATCCTAATAAATGTGATACGACTGGGATTCTTGTATATCGCAGCGTCCCTACTACACTACCAATAATAAAACTAAGCAAAATTGCTACAACAGCTATTTCTAACGTAACAAGTAGTCCTTTTAATAAAAATAAGACATGATCGCCTGTATAAGCACCTCGAAAATCCATTTACACCGCTCCTTTCGCTAAGCGTTTCTCAAAGTAACGCACAAGCATACTAAGCGGTACAGTCAATAGTAAATAAAACATACCAACAAATATATATACATCGAATGTAACAAATGTTCTTGTTGAAATTAAATCCCCTTGATACATCAAATCTGCTCCGGCAATAATGCCAAGGATAGATGAGTTCTTTACTAAATTGAGAAACTGATTACCTAATGGTGGAATTACTATTTTAATAGCTTGTGGTAAAACGACATAATACATCGCTTGCACGTACGTTAGGCCCGAAGAACGCGCTGCTTCCATCTGTCCTTTGGGAACTGACAAGATTCCAGCTCGAATTGCTTCTGCAATAAACGCTGCTGTATAGATTGTAAGTGCGGCCGTCCCAGCAATAAACCCATTTAATGTAACACCCATTACTGGAAAAGCAAAATAAAATACAAATGCAATTAAAACAAGTGGAATATTCCGAATGAATTCTACATAAGCTGCGCCAAACCAATTCAAAACTCGAATGGGTGCAATTCGCATCACTGCCATAATCGTACCGAGAATAAAACTCCCAATCAGTGCAACAATGCTAGACATCACTGTATATTTAAATCCTTCTAAATACAAATCAAGATTGTTTGTAAGAATAGAAAAATCAGGCAAATGCTCCCCCCTCTTTCTTTACAAGAAGAGGATGAGTACCTCTCATCCTCTTACTCTTTCTATACTTTACTTCTCTGGTTTTTCACCAATCCATTTTTCATATAATTTATCGTATTCACCGTTCGCTTTCATCTCTTTTAACAAATCATTAATTACCTTTGTTAAATCAGTTGCTCCTTTTTGAACAGCAATTCCATACGGTTCATCCGTGAAAATCTTTCCAACAACTTGATAATTTGCATCTTGTTTTGCCATGCCGTATAAAATAGCGTTATCCGTTGTAAGGACATCCCCTTTTCCTGCTTTTAATGCTGTAAATGCCTCACTATAATTTTCAAATTCTAGTACTTTTGCCTCTGGGGACTTTTTACGAATATTTTGCGTAGAAGTTGATCCTTTTACCGCCAATACTGTCACACCACTTTTCACATCATCAATACTCTTAATCTTGCTTCCTTTTTTTACAAGTAATGACTGCCCTGCTTTAAAATATACATCTGAAAAATCAACTTCTTTTTTACGCTCTTCTGTAATTGTCATCGTTGCGATAATCGCATCAATATCACCGTTTTTCAACATTGGAATACGCGTTTTAGAAGTTACCTCTTTTAATTCTAATTTACTCTCGTCTCCGAGAATTTTTTTCGCAAGCGCTTTTGCTACATCAACATCAAATCCTTCTACCTTCCCTGTTGCAGGATCTTTTAATCCAAATAAGTTTGTATCATTCTTAACCCCAACTACTAATTTCCCACGCTTTTTAATTTGATCTACCACTTTTCCGCCTGAAGTTTCTTTAGAAACTTCTTTGGACGTTTCCTTCTTACTCCCGCAACCTGCTATGATAAGAGCAAATAAGCATGAAAATACAATTAAAACGAACAGTTTCTTCATTTTAAACATAAAACCCCTCCTCTAATGATTTAACACTCGGCTTAAAAACAATCGTGCTCTTTCTTGCTTTGGATTTGCAAAGAAATCTACTGGCTTTGTATCTTCAATGATTTGCCCTTCATCCATGAATATAATGCGGTCTGCTACTTCACGTGCAAATCCCATTTCATGAGTGACGACAACCATCGTCATCCCTTCCTTTGCTAGGGTTTTCATTACATCAAGCACTTCTCCAATCATTTCTGGATCAAGTGCAGAAGTTGGCTCATCGAATAACATGATTTCTGGTTTCATCGCTAATCCCCTTGCAATCGCTACCCGTTGCTGTTGTCCACCAGATAATTGCTGCGGATACACATTCGCTTTCTCTGGAATTCCCACTTTTTCTAAATAATACATTGCTGTTTTTTCCGCTTCTTCTTTTGAAGTCTTATTCACTTTTATTGGTGCAAGTGTAATATTTTGGAGCACTGTTTTGTGTGGATATAAATAAAAATGTTGAAACACCATTCCAATATTCCGGCGTAACTCATTCATATCTGTTTTCGGATTATGTACTTCAACATCTTGTACTACTAAGTCTCCTTCTGTGATTGTTTCCAATTGGTTAATGCAGCGAAGTAATGTACTTTTTCCAGATCCCGATGGTCCTACGATTACAACTACTTCTCCTTTTTGGACTTGTAAATTAATATTTTTCAAAACTTGAAAGTTACCATAAAACTTGTTTACATTACGAAAAGCAATCAATCTTTTTCCCCCTTTCTGACCCAATTATTAATAAAGTGAAGCTTACCTGATTCAAATTTTATTCGGCCATGCAAATAGAAATTCCCATTATTTGAACAATAACGGACAGATACACTCCACTTTATTGTTTTGCAAATACTCTATTATGACACTTCTTCTTTCTTATCTTTTCCGTATTCGTGTTCCCAGAAATCAGCATTTTTGATTCCTAGCTCCTTTGGGTCAAATACAGGATCTTTTCCTTCTTTTTTCTGTTTTTCATAGTCTTTCAGTGCTAGCAGTGCCGGTTTTTGTAAAAGTATGATTGCAATGATATTGACCCATGCCATAATCCCTACACCGATATCTCCAAGCGCCCAAGCTGTTGCTGCTGTTTTGACACAGCCGTAGAATACAACACCTAAGAAAACAATTTTTAAAACAAGTGACATCCATGGACGATCCTTATCACGATTTAAATAGGCAATATTTGTTTCTGCAATGTAGTAATACGCCATAATCGTTGTAAAAGCAAAGAATAATAGAGAAATTGCAACAAAACCATTTCCAAATCCAGGAAACACAGATTCTACTGCAGCTTGTGTATATCCAGGACCTGGTTCTACACCATTCAGTTTATTCACAATGAAATTTTTTCCGCTTGCATCAAATACGTTATACATGCCTGTAATAATCATCATAAATGCTGTTGCTGAACAAACGAATAATGTATCAATGTAAACGGAAAAAGCTTGCACAAGGCCTTGCTTTGCTGGATGAGATACTTCAGCAGCTGCAGCCGCATGTGCCCCAGTTCCTTGACCAGCTTCATTCGAATAAATACCACGTTTTACTCCCCAAGAAATCGCTAAACCAATAATTCCTCCAAACGCAGCATCTAAGGCAAATGCACTTTTTAAAATCAACATGAATGCTTCTGGCAACTTTTCGATATTCATAGCTACAATTACACAAGCAACAAGAATATATCCAGCTGCCATAAACGGTACAACAACTTGAGCTACATTAACAATTCGCTTAACTCCACCAAAAATAATAAGTGCTAATACAACAACTAATACTGCTCCTGAAACAGATGTATTAATACCAAAAGCTGTTTCTAAACTCAAAGCAATACTATTTGCTTGAACACCTGGAAGTAGCATCCCTGTTGCAAGAATTGTAGCAGCGACAAACACAAGTGCATACCACTTAACCCCTAAGCCTTTTTCAATGTAATAAGCTGGACCACCACGAAATTGCCCTTGATGCTTCGTTTTATATATTTGAGCAAGTGTTGATTCCACATAAGCAGAGCCTGCCCCTAAAAACGCCACAGCCCACATCCAAAAGACAGCCCCTGGACCACCAAAAGCAATCGCTGTTGCTACACCAGCAATATTCCCCGTTCCAACGCGCCCTGATAGAGAAAGTGCTAACGCTTGGAAAGAAGAGACACCCGCTTCCGATTTTTCCCCTTGAAATGTCAGTCTTACCATTTCACCTGCATGCCTAACTTGTAAAAATCTCGTTCGTATTGAAAAATATAAACCTACTCCTAAACATAAATAAACAAGTGCGGGACTCCATACAATATTATTTAGCCAAGTAACAAAGGACTCCAATCCATTCCCCCTCCTTTTCCTTATAAAGAATATTCAGAATATATAAAAATTATAAATGTATCTATAGTCTATGACAATATTATTTTGATAAAACAAACATATTTTTGTATAAAAAAACAAAGTATATATTCGATATATATACTTTGTTACGTTACATGTGTATTATATATTCACAATGGCTTCCTGCTTTATAATCCTTACATAAAGCGCTTCTGCTAGTTCTTGGAAATATACTGGCATTTCTTTTCCTTTGAATTTTTTCTGAATCGTACCATATAAACCGATATCACGAAGACGTAAAAATAGTGGTAGTGATTCATACCACCTTTCTTCTAATTGATGTTCCAATTCATATCCTTTTCTTAATACTTGTAATTGTTTACGTACAAACAATGTTTTCTCTTGTTCAGTCCATGCATTTGAAAGAACAGAATAATAAATAACCATCGCTAAATCATGAATAAAATAATTATACGTTGCATCATCAAAATCAAAAATTGTCAATTCTTTCCCATCATAATGGAAATTCCCTTGATGAATATCACCGTGCATAAGTCCAAAAGTTCCCTTTTCTATCGGAAGCATCTTTATTTTATCAATTAATGCATATGCAATCTTTTTTACTTGTCTATCTTCTAGCTCATTAATAATCGCTTTCTCCTCTACTTCCCAGGTATCACGATATTCCGTTTTTGGATAATCAATTGTAAGACGATGCAGTTGACCAATCGCTTTTCCCCATGCTTCAAAAAAATCATCGCCCCAATACACTGATGTTTCTCCTTTTACTCTCTCTCCTTTGGCATATGTAAAAAGAGAAGTATAAAAGATAGTTCCATCTGCTGCTTGTATCCCTTCTACAAGTTTTTTAGATATTGAACAATGTGGCGCAGCAACCTTAGCTCCGTTCTCTGCAAGATACCGTAAAAAGTCTAACTCTGCTTCCACCTGTTTTTTAAATCGATGAGAAGAGTGCGTTAATCTTAATACGTAAGATTCCCCGCTTTCATGCTTTGCATGAAAAATATAGTTTTCAAAATCACCAAGTGGTGTTTCTTCCACTGTAACGTTAAATCGTCTTGCAGCTTCCTCCAAAATTTCAGTTGTAAAAACTCTCTCTACAGCTATTTCCATATGTATTCCCCCTTTATGTATCCTTATATTTAATTCGATAGGAATATGAAAAAATACTGCTATGATGATTAAAAAACTCAAACTCTATCTGACAACAAAAAACAGATTGATTTATCAAATCAATCTGTACAATATTTGAAAGAAATTATCCAAAAAATGTTTAAATTATAGCTAAAGATATAACGCTATCATCTTATCCTTGTATAAGTACGAGAATCTTTATATTTACTTATCCTCACCTTCTGTCTGCATTGAGTTGAATGGCCAGTTCAATTTCAATGCATCTCCTTGGAACATATTTTGATCTTCACCGTTATCTACAAATGTGAACATGACATAGAATGTGTCATCATCACCAGGAGCAAGTCCATCTCCTTCTCGATCTACAACACCTTTTTGCACAAGGTCAAGTACATTTCCATTTTGCGTAGCTTTCTTCAACTCAGACAATGTAGTAGACCATACAGGCACTGTATTTTTGTCCAAGTTCCATAAGAAATCGACGCGGATGTGATCACCAAAATGACCCTTTCTTTAGAAAAACTGAGTGTGCGAGAATGTCCTCTTTCATGGTATCTAATGTCTAGTTCATATTCTTGTTTTACAGATTTTATTTTACTTGCTATTGCTTGCTTGAGCCCTAATTGTTGTGTTGGATATGGCTTTAAAGCATAAATAGAATAGCGAACTTCGCTTAAACTCTCTCTTAATTTTCTTATACTTTTCTCCACTACTTGCTGCATATCAGTTGGTTTATCACGGTATTTTTTCTGAGCTGATTCTAGTTGAAATATCACCCCGGCCAATGCTTGTGCTATACCATCATGAATTTCGCGTGCAATTCGATTTCTTTCTTCTAAAATCATCCTTTTTTCTTGTTCGGAAATAAGTATTCTCGTTTTAACTATGTTAGCTAATTGATTAGAAAAAGTTTCTAATAGCTGCACGTCTTCTAGAAAAAAGCCAGAACTTCTACTTTTTCCTGTAACAAACATTCCGATTAACTCATCATTTACAATAAGAGGAAAATAAACAAGAGAGCGTATAACGTCCTCAAACACTCTATCTCCCGGTGCTGTACCAATTTTCCAATTATTAAAAACGATATTTTTAGTTATCCCCTCAAACTTTTCTGCATCATTAGAATAATCAGTTATTTTTTCCTTCAACTTGCCATCTTTCAACTGAATACTCCATCCATCTTCGCCTTTTGTCCATAATACATATGCTTGTATCCCTAGAAATCCTTTAAGTGATTTTTTTATATGTTGCAGATTTCCATCAGATAATCCACGGCTTATTTCGGTCGTAATAAGAAAGAATTCATACAATCTTTCTTTTTCCATCCGTACTCGTGCAGAAAATGAATTAATAATAGAAATTGCCACAAGCGGAAAGAAGAAGAAAAAAAATACAATTTCATTCATTTCTAAACGATATTGCGTACCTAATATATGCATAAGAGCAGCATAGAATAAACAAAAACTTTCACAAAGAAATACTGATATGTTTTTTTGATTCCATCGACGCAACGAATATGTCTGAGGAAGGAGTACTATTAATAAATCATAAAAAAGGTTGTTGAAAAAACAAAAGAATATGCTAAACAACAGTAAAAGTATTAATTTTTCATATAAAACTGCCATATTCATCCCACTCGTCAACAAAAGCATACATTTGCTAGAAAACCATTCTGCTAGTATAAGGCTAAGAGCATGCTGAGTACTATTAAAAAAGTATCCTTTCTACCGGCGAACGGCGGAGTAAGTGGATAATTAATGTAACAAACACAAGAGAGAGCACAGTTATATGTGTGCCAAACAACAAAAGCATAGAATAAATGATTGGAAAGCTAAGTGAGCTTACTCCCCTCCAGAATCGTACAGGAAAATACTCAGTAATCCCCATAAATAGTATTAACAATACTATTATCGTTGGATGAGAAGGGATTTTAATTTCAAGTAAAGATATAGTTATAGTAATCAAACCAAGAAAAGAAATAAAATAAAGATAAAAACTAGCAACTTTTTCTCTCATAGAAATAGAATCTACATCTTTCAAAACAGTCCCTTCTTTCTTTGTAAAAATATATTTTCTCTATTATCCAACAAAAAACCGGCACTGGCAAAATGGAAAAACCTCCACTAGCCAATCACCGGCTGTGTACGAAACCTAAAAAGGCAAGACACAATACTAGTATAAATCACTTTCCATAAATTACCTATTAATCAAATGATGTAATTGTACATATCATTGGACGTAATCTCTATAGTACAAAAGGTATATATGAATGGTGTAATTTACTCCTGAAGTAGCGGTGTTTTAAATTAATAAGAGGTTTGATGCTATTAGCATCCAACCTCTTATTCCAATTATTTAGTAAATCGATACACAATAGATTCATATGGTCTAAGTACAAGGTTTCTAATATCTTCACCTGAATCCTCATAATTTGATATTAATATTTCTTGCTTTATTTCGTTTCCTATAACTTTGTCTGGTACAGAATATACAATTGTTTCTTCATAAAAATTATTGACAACGAGTAGCATTTCATCTTCTAGCTCACGTGTATATACCCATACATTTGGGTGGTTTGCATCTATAATTGCATATTTACCATTTGTAATAACATTATATTTCTTTCTAAGTTCAATTAGCTTTTTATAGTGATAGAAAATAGATTGTTTATCTTCAAGTGCCTTTTCCACATTAATTTCTTTATAATTCTCTGCAACAGAAATCCACGGTGTATTTGTTGTAAAGCCAGCATTTTCTTCTGTATTCCACTGCATAGGCGTACGCGAATTATCACGAGATTTTTGCTGCAAAATGCCAATGATTTCTTCATCTGACATTCCTTTTTCCTGCTTCATTTCATAAATATTTAAAGATTCCACATCACGATATAAATCTATATTATCAAACTCTGGATTTGTCATCCCAATTTCTTCACCTTGATAAATATAAGGTGTTCCTTGTAACATATGCAGCGCAGTAGCTAACATTTTTGCTGATTCGTTTCTATATTTTTTATCATTACCAAAACGCGATACGATGCGCGGTTGATCATGATTACACCAAAATAATGCGTTCCATCCTCCACCATCTTGCATCTCAGTTTGCCACTTCGACATAATTTCTTTTAATTGACCGAAATTGAAATCTGCTCTTGTCCATTTCTCTCCATTTGGATAATCTACCTTTAAATGATGAAAACTAAATGTCATACTTAATTCCCTACGCCCTGGATCCGAATACTTGATACAATTCTCAATTGTTGTAGAAGACATCTCTCCAACTGTAATCACATCTTTTCCTTCAAACACTTCGTAATTCATCTCTTGTAAATATGTATGAACACGCGGTCCATCTGTATAATATTTACGTCCGTCGCTTGTAGCCGCTGTTCCTTCGTCATCTAAAAATCGTTGATCTTTCGAAATTAAGTTAATTACATCAAGACGGAATCCTTTAACCCCTTTTTCAAGCCAAAAGCGCATCATCTCGTATACTTCTTTTCGTAGTTGTTCATTTTCCCAATTTAAATCAGCCTGTGTTTTATCAAATAGATGCAAATAATATTGCTTTGTTTTCTCATCATACTCCCAAGCGGAGCCGCCAAACTTAGACTGCCAATTATTCTTTTCATCGCGCCATATATAAAAATCACGGTACGGGCTATTTTTATTTTCACTCGCTTCTTTGAACCATTTATGCTCCGTTGAACTATGATTTACAACGATATCAAGCATAATATCAATCTCATGTTTTCTCGCTTCTGCTAGTAATTCTTCAAACTCCTCCATCGTTCCATAAGATGGATCTATTGAATAATAGTCGCTCACATCATAGCCATTATCATTTTGCGGTGAACGGTAAATTGGTGTTAACCAAATATAATCAATACCTAGTTCTTTTAAATAACCTAATTTCTCTGTTACACCTTTTATATCGCCTGTTTCTGTATTGTAATAGCTATTAAAGCTTTTGGGATAAATTTGATAGACAACGCTTTTATACCAATCTTTCATGCTCCCCTGCCTCCTACTTCTGTTTTACTCGTTTTCCAAATAACCATGTTAAAACAAATGGAATCACTATCGCAATTACCATACCAACCACAAACATTGGAATCGATTTCGGAATGATAGAAATAAATGCTGGTAATCCGCCAATTCCAATTGCTGGTGCTAATACCCCATTTAACGTGATAAATACTGCTGCAACTGCCGATCCTGTAATAGCTGCATAAAACGGAAATTTATTTCTTAAATTCACCCCAAACATCGCTGGCTCTGTAATACCGAAGTATGCTGAAATCGCCGATGTTGACGCCATACTTTTATCATTTTGATTTTTAGAAATCCAAAACATTGCAAGCGCTGCACTACCTTGTGCGAGGTTAGAAAGTGCAATCATTGGCCAAATAAATGTGCCACCATTTTGCGCGATTAACTGTAAATCAATTGCAATAAACATATGATGCATACCCGTAATAACTAACGGTGCATACAATGCGCCAAATAATACTGCGCCAAGTACAGGAACTGTTTCATATACGCCAACTAAGCCAGCTGTTAATAAATCACCGATATGACGTGTAACTGGGCCAATAACTCCTAACGCTAATACACCAGTTACAACAATTGTTGTAATCGGAACAACTAATAATTGAATCGCATTTGGTACACGTTTCTTAAGAAAAATCTCAACTTTACTTAAAACAAATGCCGCTACTAATATCGGTAAAATTTGTCCTTGGTAACCTACTTTTTCAATTTGGAATAATCCTAAAATATTGAAGTACTCTATTTTTTGTCCATCTAGGCCTGCTGCTGCTTTTCCATAATTCCATGCATTTAATAAATCAGGATGTACAAGCATTAACCCCATAACAATACCCAGTATCGGGCTGCCGCCAAACCGTTTCGTCGCTGACCAACCAACAAGTGCTGGTAAAAATACGAATGCCGTATTCGCCATCATATTAATTAAATCCCATAGTCCACCTAAGTTTGGATATACCTCCAATAAGTTCTTTCCATCAAAAAATAAATCCTTAGCGCCTAATAAATTATTAACACCCATCAATAAACCAGCTGTAACAATTGCTGGTAAAATCGGCATAAATACATCAGAAAATATTTTGACAAACTTTTGCATTGGATTTAATTTTTGATTCCCCGAATCCTTTACATCCGCTACTGTCGATTCCTCCATACCTGCAAGCGTTATCAATTCTGCGTATACTCGATCTACATCTCCTGGGCCAATAACAATTTGAAATACACCAGCGTTATGAAATACACCTTTCACTAATGAAACCGCTTGTAATTTATCGTTATTTATTTTACTTTCATCCTTCAGTGCAATACGTAATCTCGTTACACAATGCGCTGCTTGGTCAATATTTTCTTTCCCACCGATATATTGCAACACTTGTTCTGCTGTCTTACGATAATCCTTCCCCATACTCCGTCCCTCTTTTCTTTTTTTGATACCGTTTACAAATACATATTAACTCGTATATATAAGTTAGTCAACACTCGTATATACGAGTTAATATGTATTTTTTATTTGTTCTCAAAATATACAAAAAAAGATGAAACACTGTACGGTTTCATCTTTTTATTTTCTCCGCGCCACATCAGAAAAATGAAAAATATCAAGTCGGTGACGTGATTCTGTATATTCAAATTGACTACCATCATAAAGATGCGTAAAATTTTTCACAACAACAACATAGTCAGTTCCATTTAAATCTAAATACTTTCTATCGTCATCTGTACAAGGTTGCACTTCAATAACACGCTGTGAATAACTAATATGTAATCCTAATTCTTTCTCAATATATTTATAAATCGATTTCTCAGCTATTTCCTTTGTTAACTCTGGAATATGTTCAGATACAAAATAATTCACATCTAAGATTACCTTTTCTCCGTCAATATTTCGAACACGTTTAATATGATCTATCTTCGTTCTCGTTTTTACATTCAATAATTTTGCTAGCTCTTTCGTCGCTAAGATTTTCTCCATCTCTACTACATTTGTTATACATTGGCGCCCTAATCGTTCATTTTCCTCCTGAAAACTCACAATACCTCCAAAGTTAAATTCAATGTTTTTTCGTTTTAAAACAAAAACACCTTTACCATGTATTTTCTGTACGTATCCACGTTCCTGCAATAAATCAACAGCTTTTCTTACCGTCCCACGGCTCGCTTCATACTGCTTCATCAATTCTGTTTCAGATGGGATTTTGCACCCCTCTGTTAACTTGCGATTATCAATTGAATCACTTATCTCCGTATAAATCTGTTCATACTTACTCATCATTTTGAATAACCCCTCGTCACCTTCTATTTCTACTTGTATTATAGCATGACAGAAATTCATGCCAATCTCTTACTTATTGTCCAGCACAAGAAATATCTATATAAATATTTAGTCACCAATGCGCATTTTTATAATTTTTTTCAGATTTCTCTTTTCATTCCAAAAAACATGTAGTATACTAACTTCAAAATCAGAGGAGAAAGGGAGCAAAGAACTATGCTTATGAATACAACTGTAGTTACATTTGCACAAAAACATCATCATCATACTTAACCCTTGAAACCTAGCGGAAAAATTACGCGTAGGTACAAGGGTTATTCCCGTTGTACCTACGTTAGGCAAAAAGAGCCATGTAGGTATTTTTTATCTACATGGCTCTTTTTTATTTTCAAAAAACGTTAGTAAAAAGATGATGAATAAGCAAAACTACTACAAAGGAGATAGCCAAACATGGAAACGAAAAAATGGGGTTTATGGATTTTAACAGCATTTGTTGTTGGAAATATGGTTGGAGGCGGCGTATTTATGCTTCCATCGAATTTAGCGCAAGTATCAGGACCAATGGGATCAACACTTGCATGGACAATTACAGGACTTGGTGTATTTATGATTGCTCTTGTATTTGGTAACCTTGCAGTTCGTAAACCGGAATTAAAAGCTGGTCCACAAAGTTATGCACAAGCAATGTTCACCTCGCAAAAGGCCGGTAAGGTTGCTGGATATAGTATGGCATGGGGATACTGGGCTGCTAACTGGGCTGCAACTGCTTCTGTTATTATTTCATTTGCAGGATACCTATCTACATTCTTCCCAGTTTTACAAAGTAAGCAAGTTCTTTTTTCGCTAAACGGATTTTCATTAGAACTCGGAAAAGGATTAACATTTGCTGTATGTAGCATTATGCTATGGGGCATTCAATATATTCTTTCTCAAAATATTGATCGTGCAGGTAACATGAACCTACTTGCAACAATCGCAAAAATTATCGGATTTACAATGTTCATTGTCATCACACTATTTATTTTTAATGCTTCTAATTTTGGCGATGGGCAAACATTTATGAACGAGGCTGGAAAGGCAATTCCATTAGGTGGTCAAGTAAATGCTGCTGCCATTGCAACACTTTGGGCATTTATAGGGATTGAATCAGCAGTTATGCTATCCAACCGTGCAAAGTCTCAGCGTGATGTGAAAAAGGCAACAATTTTCGGGTTAATCATTGCCCTTCTTATTTACATGTCAATTACTTTACTAACAATGGGTGCTCTTCCGCAAGATGCTTTAAAAGATTCTCAAAAACCGTTAGTAGATGCTTTAAACCTAGCAATCGGTAATAAAGGTGCTTACATCATGGCACTGCTTGCACTTGTATCATTATTCGGATCTACCGTTGGCTGGATTGTTGTAAGTTCAGAAGTTCCTTATCAAGCAGCAAAGAACGGACTTTTCCCAAAATTCTTTGGAAAAACAAACAAAAAAGGCAGTCCGTCAAAATCATTGCTTGTTACAAATATTATGACGCAAATTTTCCTGTTCTCAACAATATCTGGCACGGTTTCAGAAGCCTATAATTTTGCCATTGTTGTTGCAACTTTAGCTTATTTAATTCCATACCTTGTTTCCACTCTATACCAATTAAAACTTGTTGTTACAGGAGAAACATACGATATAACACCAGGCTCTCGAATAAAAGATGGAATCATTACCGTACTTGCACTCGGATACTCTATTTGGGTAATTAAAACAGGAACAGCTGATCTGAAAACATTTTTCTTAGGCATTGGATTATTTATATTAGGACTCATTCTTTACCCAATTCTTATGAAAAATTCAGTATCATCCATGGCAAAGCAACAAAATACGAAAATTAGCTAATCCAAAAAGCTGTTAACTACAATTTATCTAAAAAATAAGTTGTTAGTTAACAGCTTTTTTTAATCAGTCACATCTAAAGTTCCGCTTACTTACGAATTAGATTAGCTATACGCACGATTGCCTTAACTACTAAAAAACAGATTACAATAGTCTGTTTTTTATCACTTATTTATTAATAACCCCCATATGGATATTGTGTTGGATACGGTATTGGATATGTTGTTGGGTATGGTGTAGGGACCGGCATTGGATATGGTGCTGGATACGGCGCCGGATAATAGCCTCCGCCGCTCGTTAATGCTCCAGCTGTTAGTCCGCCTAGCATCCCGCCCGCAAAACTTCCAACTGGGGCAAATGTGCCTCCTCCCCATCCCCAACTACTACCGCCGCCATGGTGATGATAGCCTCCGTGATTATGGCCTCCGTGGTGATTATGGTGATGATAACCTCCATGATTGTGACCTCCGTGGTGATTATGGTGATGTCCACTATGGTTCCGCATCTCATTCATTTTATCTTCATCTCCCTTTGTTCTAATTATTCACTACCATAAACCTGACAAATATAGAAATTATAAGTAGTCCTCACTCTCCTCCTTCCATCAATATGAGCTATATGAATAGTATGGATAGCCATATCAACCAAATGGACGACTGATTCTATGCATATCATTCAAACTCCTTTTCATATAAAAACGTAATAATATACGCTATGTGGGACAAATGTGGAAGGCATGAGCAAAATATCTATGTTGGTACAAAAAAATAAAACGTTTATAATAGAAATGTTAGAAGACAGCTTCCATATAAGAAGCATATATTTAAGAAAGAATAGGTGAAATTTATTCAGATGAAAAAACCCATCGTTCAGTTATTGTTTGTATTTACCATTATATCGATTGTGCTTTTCCTTTTAGATACATCCAATATTTCACTATATACTTTTATTGGTGCTTTATGGTCTATTACAATTATCGGAATTTCTTTCGTAATTTTCATTGAAAATCGTTCCCCACAAAGCACATTAGCATGGTTTTTAGTATTGGCTCTTCTCCCTATTATCGGTGTACTTCTATACTCTATTTTTGGCCGCAGTCGCTGGAGAAGAAAAAAACATCTCCACCGTTCAGAAGAGCAGCGAAAATTGTTCCGTGAAATATTAGAAGGCAGACGTGAAGATATATTAGCCATATCTTCCCTAAGTGAACACTCAACACATTTAACAAAAGTGGTGCAAAAATTTGGAGGCGGCCCTGTTGCCGATGCAACAACCACAAAACTTTTAACTAACGGTGAACAAACATTTCCAGAAATTTTACAAGCGATTGAACAGGCGAAGCACCATATACATATTCAATACTACATTTATCGAGCTGATGAAATTGGTACACAAATTCGAGACGCTTTAATAAAAAAAGCAAATTCCGGTGTAATTGTACGCTTCCTTTATGATGGACTCGGAAGCAATACGTTGCGAAAACGCTTCTTACAGCCTATGAAAGATGCTGGAATTGAAATTGTGGAATTCGATCCTATATTCTCAGCGTGGCTACTTGAAACAGTCAATTATCGTAACCATCGTAAAATCATCATTATCGACGGAGAAATTGGTTTTACCGGCGGACTCAACGTTGGTGATGAGTATCTTGGTCGTTCTAAAAAATTCCCAATTTGGCGTGACAGTCACTTACGAATAGATGGGAAAGCATTGTACAAATTACAAGCAATATTTCTTGAGGATTGGCTCTATGCCTCTAGTGGTTTAAATACATATTCTTGGGATCAATTTATGAATACAAAATACTTTCCTGGCAAAGAAATTTCTGATGCAGAAGGTGCTGTTCAAATTGTAGCAAGTGGACCAAGTTCAGATGATACAAGCATTCGCAATACGTTACTTGCTGTTATAGCTTCTGCTAAGAAATCAATTTGGATTGCGACACCCTACTTCATTCCTGATCAAGAAACATTAACATTACTTCGTTTAAGTGCACTGGCTGGAATAGATGTCCGCATTCTATATCCGGGTAAAAGTGATAGTATCATTAGTGATCAAGCATCTCAATCATACTTTACACCACTCCTAAAAGCAGGAGCTTCAATTTACAGCTATAAAGATGGTTTTATGCACGCTAAAATTGTACTCGTTGATGATACAATTGCAACAATTGGCACGGCAAATATGGATGTCCGCAGCTTTGAACTAAATTATGAAATCATTAGCGTACTTTATGAATCCAAAACAGTTCTTGATATTAAACATGATTTTGAAGAAGATTTTAACCATTCCACTGAAATTAGATGGAAGTCATTCCAAAAAAGAAGTATTAAAAAACGAATACTAGAATCTCTAATGCGTCTAATTTCCCCTTTACTATAAATATGAAAAAAGTAATCAAAGTAAATTTGGTTACTTTTTTCTTTTATAATGTCGTACTCTTCTCCCCTCTCCTTTTCTTTGCATACCATATTAAAACAAGTTATCATAAGATGTATTGTTTACTTTATGAAAATAATGTTAGGTGGGAAATACATGTTAGAACAATTTCATATACATGCTGATTTAAAACAGCAATTAGCAACAATTCACGAAAAAAATAAACAAGTAGTTGGTGAAAATGCACATTTAATCGGAACAAAAATGTACAAAGCATCGGATAACAGCATTATTGAAGATGCAATTACAGCCCTTCTGCTTGGCAAAAATATTTTATTAAAAGGACCAACTGGAAGTGGAAAAACCGTTCTTGCAGAAACGCTATCTTCCTTATTCCAAAAACCAATGCACAGTATTAACTGTTCTGTCGATTTAGATGTCGAGGGTATTTTAGGATATAATACTTTAAAAACAAAAGACGGAGCATCTGAAGTTTCCTTCGTTGATGGTCCTCTTATGAAAGCGATGAAAAATGGACACTTCCTATATATCGATGAAATTAATATGGCAAAACCGGAAACACTTCCTCTTCTTCATGGTGCATTAGATTACCGTAAAATGATCACAAACCCATTTACACAACAAGTTGTATATGGTGATGAAGAATACCGTGTAATCGCTGCAATCAACGAAGGTTACGTTGGAACAAGCGAATTAAATGAAGCATTAAAAAATCGATTTGTTATCATTGAAGTTCCTTATATTCAAGGTAATACATTAAAACAACTATTATTATCTGAATCAAAATTGAAAGACATTGCAACAATTGAAAAGTTTGTTGCATTCGCAAGTGACCTCATGCCACTTGCCCGTGACGGACGCGTAAGTGAAGAAGCAGCAAGTATTCGTGGTATTATTGACGCATGTGACTTAGGTGTATATATTCCTGTTATACGTGCAATTGAGCGAAGCATTATTGCAAAATTAAATGATGAAACAGAACAAATGACTGTCCGTGAATTAGCAGAAAGCTATTTCTTTGAGGGATAATTCATGAGACAAATTTTTAGTGACAAAAAAATTGATGCGTCGCTGTTTCTTCAAATGGAAAATTTAATGTATGCTCTTCTAAAAGAAGATGATGCTTACTTAGAGTATGGCTATAAGGCATATTACGACGAAATCGAAAAGAAAGTTGTCATCAGTCACTTTTGGGATGATCGTAAAGAAGAGGATATGGTAATCGGCTTAAAAAGCGAAGTGTTTTTAAAGGCACTTGGTAATAAACATTACTCAGACATGAAGCTCATTCGTTCTTATGCAATTGAATTGCAAGATTCTCCTCTTAAAAAATTTTTAACACAATTATTTGTTCTGTTAGAAGATTTACGCGTAGAGGAAATTGTCAAAAACTTACGTCCTGGTACAAAACACATTTTTAAAAGACGTAAAGAGATGTACCGTAATTACTTCGGTTCACAAAATGAAATCAACCGTGTTCGTAACTATCATGGAGACCGTCTATTTTGTCTATGCTATCTTTCTTTAACAAGCGATAAATACGAAATGTTTCACAACGAATATTTTGAGCAAATTGAAGCTATTTTACATGAAACATTTCAAGCTCGTAATACAGAAGATACAATGTATATCATTGAAAAAATTCGCTATCGCTTAGAAGGTTTTCTTGAAAATGATATGATTAACAACTACTTTGGACACGCACCGCTATATTTATCTGTTATTGCCGAAGAAAAAGATGGGCGCGTCGAAGATTTAGCAAATGATGATACTCAAATCGTAGATGATGAGAATAAAAATAAAATTAATGAAAGCTTCTCGACATGGCATCGTGAAAATAAAAATAACGAAAACGAGAACTTTTTACGCTTTGAATTAGAAAGCGGAACAAAAACAAATATGATGGGTGATACTGCTCGTGAATCAGAAGATGGCGATCAAGCACTTGGTTCTGTACAGGGGACTTCTCAAAAAAGTACGCAATCAAACTTCGATCAGGCAGATGCGCAAGATGCGCAAGCCTCACACACTTCTAGTCAAAATGAAGGCATATACGGTAAATATAACGTCGGTGCCTCTCATACATTTAAAGAAGCACGCAAGCCAAATCCTGATGATAAAAAAGATTATCAAGCGATCAAATCAGTCATTAATAAAGATGTAAAAGAGTTAAAGAAAATCATTGAGAAGACGATCGAAAATAAAACCAACGCAAATAGTGATAAATATTACGGAAGACTTCGTAAAAAATTCCTTCGTATTTATACAGAAAAGCAACCACGGATGTTTTATAAAAAAGGGCAGGAATCACAAGAGCTTGATGTTGCCTTTCAGCTATTAGTAGACTGCTCGGGCTCTATGTATAACAAAATGGAAGAAACGAAAAAAAGTGTTGTTCTGTTCCATGAAGCGTTAAAGTCATTGAAAATTCCACATGCAATTAGCGGATTTTGGGAAGATGCTTCTAGTGCGACACCAGAAGATAAACCAAACGTGATTCATGAAGTAGTAACATACAAGAATTCAACCCTTCCAAACGTTGGACCTGAGATTATGCAACTTCGCGAAGAAGAAGACAATCGTGACGGTTACATTATCCGTATCGTTTCAGAAAAACTTGCAAAAAGACCAGAGAAACATAAGTTCCTACTCGTATTTACAGACGGTGAGCCATCTGCTTTAGACTACCAACAAGATGGTATTTTAGACACACATGAAGCTGTTAAACTCGCTCGTAAAAGCGGTATGGAAGTTATCGGTATCTTTATCGAAGAAGGCGAAGCGAAAGAAGCGACATATCAGTTAATGAAAAATATTTACAATCATCATTTCCTAGTTGCCAATCATGCTGAAGATTTACGATTGAAGATTAAGCCGTTATTGAAGAAATTATTACTGAAGACGATTGAATAGCAAACAGGGTCCTATATGGGCCCTGTTTTTTAGTCGTTATTTGTTGAGCAGTTGATGTTCTCCTTTCGAATTGCCGATAAAATTCCATTTACTATTTTGTTTCTTTTTGAAATTTATATGGAATAGATGTTTTTAATAACGATTCAATTCCCCCATCATAATATGGAAACCGCTCGTTTGCCGCTTTCATATCAACCCATTCTATTGCCGAAATTTCATCCACATCCTGTACATCAATATCCCCATCTATCACATTGGCGTGAAAAGTAATCAGCAATGCATGGTTGCCTACCTCAGTAAAAAACTTTTCGTTTATTGCTGCAATCCCCTGTATCTCTACAGTTAAACCGGTTTCTTCCTTTGCCTCTCTTACAGCTGCAGCTTCTAATGTTTCTTCTTTTTCCACTGCGCCTCCTGGCAATGACCAAACATCTTGTTCTACATTATGTACCATTAATACTTGATCTCGTGCCTTATTATAAATGAGTGCATATACAACATCGACTCTTTTCATATGTGTTTCCCCCTATTGTACTTTTTACATATCTAATCCTGATTCAATTTCCGATAAAGTGAAACTTTAATCAGTGGTGTTTTCTTCATCCCCTACTAATTATCAGCCTGTTCCCCACGTATCTTCCTTATCCCTCTTTCTGAATAATGAAAAATTCATAGAAATCTTTTTGGGTATATTAAGGAAGAAGTCTACTATCAAATATATTTGAAAGGATGTTTCATTTGTCCCCAAAAAAGGATGAACAATATACGGATGTTACAGTTGCTGAAGCAAGACATGAATTTGTCATTCCCGAAGAGTTTCCTGATGGGCCTTACGGTTCCTCCACTAACAGAAAGTTAGGAAAATCGTCTCCTTGGGAGGATGATCAAAAAACACATAAGGCATTTAGTTACGAATATGAAAAACCTTATGAAGAAACAAAGCAGCAATATCCTGAGGCTAGCACCGAACCAAGAAGTGTAGATACGAATAAGGTAAAATCTATATAACGAGAAAACTTATTTCTTCCTCAGACTAAGTTTAAGTATGTTGAAAAAAAGAGCCGATTCAAAGAATTGAATCGACTCTTTTTTCATTAACTAAGCACTAACTCAGCTGTTAACTTTTTTTTTAATTTCGCCAGCATATCAGCTGTCATTTTATCTAAATCATACTCCGCTTTAAAGCCCCACTCTTCTTTCGCTGCGGTTGCATCGATTGAATTCGGCCAGCTGTTTGCGATTGTTTGACGAGCTGGATCTACAGCGTAATCCATTGTAAACGTCGGAATATGCTTACGGATTGCTGCTGCGATTTGCTCTGGCTCGAAACTCATTGCAGTAATATTAAAAGCGTTACGGTGTATTAACTTACTTGGATCTGCTTCCATTAAAGAAACAATTGCTTGCAGTGCATCTGGCATATACATCATATCCATGTAGGTGCCTTCCGCAATGTAAGAGGTGTAGGTACCTTTTTTAATTGCTTCATAATAAATTTCAACTGCATAATCAGTTGTACCGCCTCCTGGAGGAGCTACATAAGAAATTAAGCCTGGGAAACGTACACCGCGCGTATCAACGCCAAATTTTTGATGATAATAATCACATAATAATTCTCCTGCTACTTTGTTTACTCCATACATCGTAGTAGGGCGTTGGATTGTATCTTGTGGTGTATTATCTTTTGGCGTTGTTGGACCAAATGCGCCAATAGAACTTGGCGTGAAAAATTTACAGTCTAGTTCACGTGCTGCTTCTAATGCATTTACAAGTCCACCCATATTTAAATTCCAAGCGAATAGCGGATTTTTTTCTGCAGTTGCTGAAAGTAAAGCTGCTAAATGAATAATTGTATCCACTTCATTACGTTTCGCAATGTCGTGTAGTTTTTGACCATCAGTTACATCTAATGTTTCAAATGGACCAGACTTTACCACTTCACTGTCCGTTTCACGAATATCTGTTGCAATAATGTTTGATGCGCCGTATACATCACGAAGTTTCATCACAAGCTCAGAACCAATTTGTCCTAAAGAACCGGTTACTAGAATTTTTTTCATTTTCTCCACTCCTCATTTGCAAGCTTTCAAAAGATGTAATTGTGTTAAATGATTCCCATTTCTTTACCCACTTTTTCATACGTACGAATCGCTTCATCCAGCATTTCTTTCGTATGAGCTGCTGTTGGCATATTACGAACACGCCCTGTCCCTTTTGCTACAGTCGGGAACACAATAGATTTTGCATATACGCCTTCTTCATTTAGACGTTTACTAAATTCTTGTGTTAATACTTCATCGCCGATGATACAAGGTGTAATTGGTGTTTCACTTTCGCCAATATTGAATCCAAGTTCTTTTAAACCTTGTTTTAAATAACGACCATTTTCCCATAAGCGATCATGTAATTCCGTACTTTCCATTAAAATCTCAATCGATCTCATACAAGCTGCTGCATCTGCTGGCGTTAGCGCTGTTGAGAATAAGAATGGACGTGAACGAACTTTTAGCCAATCAATTAAGTTTTGTTTTCCTGCTACATATCCACCGACTACACCGATCGCTTTTGATAATGTACCAATTTGGAAATCTACTTTATCAGAAAGACCGAAATGTTTTACAGTACCTGCACCTTTTCCAAGTACACCTGAACCATGTGCATCATCAACATATGTCATTAAATCTAGTTCCTCTGCAATCTCAACAATTTCTGGTAGTTTCGCAACATCACCATCCATTGAGAACACACCATCTGTGATAACCATTAATTTATTATAAAGCCCCGATTCCTTCGCCTCGGTTGCTTTTTTACGTAAATCTTCCATATCAGAATGTTTATACACAATAATTTTTGCTTTTGATAAACGACTGCCGTCAATAATAGACGCATGGTTTAATTCATCAGAGAGAATTGCATCATTTTTATCCATAACAGCTGAAATCGCTGCCATATTACAGTTAAATCCTGATTGATATGCAATTGCTGCTTCTGTATGTTTAAATTTCGCAATTGTTTCTTCTAATTTGATATGCAAATCAAGAGTACCGTTAATTGTACGAACCGCTCCTGCACCAACGCCATACTTATGAATCGCACCAATTGCTGCTTCTTGCAGACGATTATCTGTTGCTAAACCAAGATAGTTATTTGAAGATAAGTTAATATATTCTTTCCCGCCAATTGTAATGATCGGTCCATTTGGACTTTCCAGCGGATCAATTACGTTATAAAGCCCTTTTGCTTTTAAATCCTCTAAATTTTCTTCTAAAAAGTTTGCAAGTGTTTTACTAGACATCGTGAAGCCTCCCCATCGTTCATGTAAGCGAATCATTATCTTAACAATTCCAATAATTCCTCTACTAGCTTAACACGTTTTCAGAATTTATTATAGAAAAATAGCTTGAAGAAAACGCTTACAACTTTTAATTATATAGGATTACATACAAGAAATCTATGATTTACTTCAATTGTTTGATAGAATAAGAAAAATGTTTTTAGGAGCTGAGAAAATGGCATTTACAGAATCTGAAGTATATAATATTGACTCTTTTTTTGAACAGTACATGAAGCGCAGATATCGAAAAGACAATCCAAATGAAGCAATGGAAAAGCCAGCTTTATTACAGCTCATCGGGGACATGAAAGGAAAGAACATTCTTGACTTAGGATGCGGTGATGCTAAATTTGGTATAGAATTATTGCAAAAAGGCTGCCTATCTTACACTGGTATTGAAGGCTCTTATCTTATGTATACAGAAGCTATCAAACAACTCGAAAACGTAAATGGCACTGTCCATTTCACGAACCTCAAAGACTATACATACCCCTCTTCTACTTTTGATCTCGTTACATCTAGACTCGCCCTGCACTATATTGAGCATCTTGATATTATTTTTCAAAACGTCTATCAAACTTTAAAAACAGATGGAATTTTCACCTTTAGTGTACAACATCCCGTTATTACCTCTTCCTTTGAGAGCTTACAAAGTAGTGGGAAACGTACAAGCTGGCTTATTGATGATTATTTTAAAATTGGGAAACGTACAGAACCGTGGATTGACCAAGAGGTAATCAAATACCATCGTACTACTGAACAGTACTTCACCCTCTTACAACAAGCTGGATTTACAATTACAGACTTACAAGAAGCAACACCAAAGCGAAAACATTTCCAAAATGAAGAAGAATATAAGCGCAGATTGCGTATTCCCCTCTTTCTCTTGTTTTCTTGTAAAAAATAAAAAAGCGATGAATTTTCATCGCTTTTTTATTTCACCACTCGCCCTTTCTGCGGAAGCAAACATCTTCCTCTTCCCTGTGGAATACATAGCGGTGTTCCAAATAAAGGATCTGTTGTAATTTGACAATCCATACGGAATACATCACGAACTAGCTTACAATCGACAATTTCTTCTGGTTTGCCTTGTGCATAAATTTGTTTGTCTTGAATGGCTACAATATTATCAGCATAGCGACATGCTAAGTTTAAATCATGTAGTACCATAACAATTGTTCTTTGCTCTGTTTCATTTAATTCAAATAATAAATCTAACACTTCAATTTGGTGTGTCATATCCAAGTATGTTGTTGGCTCATCTAACAGAATAATATCTGTATCTTGTGCAAGTGTCATTGCAATCCAAGCGCGCTGACGTTGTCCACCTGAAAGTGCGTGAACATCACGCTCAGCAAATTCAGTCATACCTGTTGCTGCAAGTGCTTTTTGTACCATTTCTTCATCTTTTTCTGACCATTGCTTGAGCCATGTTTGATATGGATAACGCCCTTGTTTCACAAGTTGCAGTACAGTAAGTCCTTCTGGAGCTTGAGGCCCTTGTGGTAAAATTGCCATTTGGCGAGCAATTTGCTTTGTTTGCATATTTTGAATCGCATTATCCTCTAATAAAATATCGCCGGATGTCGGTTTTAATAAACGAGCAAGCGAGCGTAATAAAGTTGATTTCCCACAGCCGTTAGAACCGATAAAAATCGTAATTTTCCCTTTTGGGATCTCTAAATTTAATTCATTAATAATAATTGTTTCACCATAAGACAATGTTAACGATTTCGTCTCTAATGCTTTTTGCATGTTCATCTCCCTTTACTCCGTTTTTTAATAGATAGAAAGCCATCTATGTACTTTTTACCTTTATGAATTTCGACTTTTATAAAGTAAATAAATAAAATACGGAGCACCAATTGCTGATGTAAATACACCTGCTGGAATTTCAAGCGGGGCAAAAACTGTACGGCCAATTAAATCAGCAGCAAGTACTAAAATAGCACCTACAATAGCTGCTACGGGAAGTAACGCACCATATAAAGAACCAACTAATCTTCTTGAAATATGGGGTGCCATTAAACCGACAAAGCCAATCCCACCAGCAAAAGCAACCGCTCCTCCAATTAACGCTGTACTAAGGAGCAAAAGGAAGAATCTTGATTTCGTTAAACGAATACCAAGTCCAGTCGCGATATCATCACCAAGTTCTTGGGCATTTAAATGTCTCGCCGATATAAATGCAATCACTGTTAAAATAAGAACCCAAGGTGCTAGCACCCCTACATTTTGCCATGATGAACCGTAAACAGTACCAGTAATCCACACGTTTGCTTGACTCGCTTGATAAATAGGTGCTAACAACATAAATAAAGTCGTAGCTGCCTTCGTTAATGCCCAAAATCCAACACCAATTAAAACAAGGCTAATTGGCGACAACCCATCATTTCTCCATGCAAATAAATATACACAAAGTGCAACGATGGTTGCCCCAATAAAGGCTGCCAGTGGCATATAATGAATACTTACCGTTAATGCATTATTTTTATCACTAAATAAAGCAAGAAATAGGACAACTGCTACACTTGCCCCCCCCGTAATCCCAATAATATCAGGAGACGCAAGTGGATTTCGAACGAGCCCTTGTAAAATACAACCAGCTACAGCAAGAGCTATCCCTACAAGAATTGCAATTAAAATACGCGGCATACGGAACTTATTTACGACCATATTAGACATTGCATCACCGTTCCCGGTAATTGCTTGCCATACATCATATGGGGCTATTTTCATCTCCCCCATACCCGCGCTTGCGAAAAATAATCCGATTAAAACAATTAATAAACCTGACAAGACGAGAAAAACTCGTTTATACATTAAAAACGAGAGGCCGTCTTTTCCTATACGAAACGGAATATACTTCTTCATTTGCTAAGCCCTCTCTTACGTGCAATATAAATAAAGAATGGTGCACCAATAAATGCTGTCATAACCCCTACTGGAACTTCTTGTGGCATAATGACATATCTTGCAGCAATATCTGCAAGTAATAACAAAATGGCACCTAACAACCCACTATATGGAACTCTCCAACGATGATCTACACCGACAAGAGCTCTTGCAAAATGAGGGGTAATAATTCCAATAAAGCCAATTGGACCTGCAACAGCAACTGAGCCGCCAGACAGTAAAACAATAATGAGTAGTACCAATGATTTCATCCAAACAGTTCGTTGCCCCAACCCTTTCGCAACATCTTCTCCCATCATTAATGTATTTACTTTTCCTGCCATCATAAGAGATGCTATCCACCCTATTAATAAATAAGGGAATACAGATTGCAATATTTCTAACTTTCTACCTTGTACGGAACCAGCAAGCCAAAATAATACTTCTTCTAACGCTTTCTCATTTAATACAAGTAATCCTTGCGTTAAAGAAGAAAATAAGGCACTTATCGCTACCCCTGCTAATGTTAACTTAAGTGGAGTTGTCCCTTCTTTTCCTAAAGAACTAGATGCAAATACGAGTGCCGCAGCAACCGCTGTACCTAAAAAGGCAATCCACGTAAACGCTGACAAAGATGTTATCGAAAAAACAACAATTGCTACAACAATGAAAAAGGCAGCACCTGAGTTTAATCCAATAAAATCTGGAGCAGCAAGTGGATTCTTAGTTAAAGTTTGCATTAAGCAACCAGCGATAGCTAAACTAGCACCAACACTAGCAGCAATTAACGCCCTTGGAAGACGCACGTTTTGAATAATAATATGTTCATTCGAACCATTAAAATGGAAAAAAGCATCGAGTGCTAACTTCCCACTTGTATTTGTATATCCAAAAATAATACTCCCCCAAATACAAGCAATAACTGCAATGATTCCAACAAATAATCCAACCCATTTTGCTTGATTTGTTTTTAATAACATGCAGCGTTTCTCCTTCAATGTATAATGATACGTTGTTAGTGTATTGTAACTTAATTCGCATTGTCAATGATAGTAATAATTATTTTCAGTTGCAGTGATAATGATTGTAAATTATTACTATTGACAATATATTTATAAAATCGTAATATCGATTTTGATAATGAAAACTATTCTCAATATGTAGGGGGATACATAATGAATTTCGTCAAGCAAAAATCGTTTGCGTTATTTGCATTCGTACTATCATTTTCACTTCTTTTAGGGGCATGTGGGAAATCTGATAACAAGGCTGAGCCTAAAAAAGAAGAAAAGAAAGAAATGATTACTGTAGAACATGCAATGGGTAAAACAGAAGTTCCTGCTAATCCAAAGCGTGTCGTTGTTTTAACAAATGAAGGAACAGAAGCTTTACTTACCCTTGGTGTAACACCAGTCGGTGCGGCTGAATCACCTACCGGTAACCCATGGTATCCACATACGAAGGATAAACTAAAAAATGTAAAAACTGTCGGTACCGAGCTTCAACCCAATGTAGAAGCAATTGCTTCTTTAAAACCCGACTTAATCATTGGTAACAAACTGCGTCACGAAAAGATATACGAGCAATTAAAAGGCATTGCTCCTACTGTTTTCTCAGAAACACTACGCGGTGAATGGAAAGATAACTTTAAACTTTATGTAAAAGCAGTAAATAAAGATAAAGAAGGTCAAAAGGTATTAGCTGATTACGACAAACGTATCAAAGACTTAAAAGGCAAACTTGGGGATAAAGTAAATCAAGAAATTTCTATGGTACGCTTTATGCCTGGTGATGTTCGTATTTATCATGGCGATACATTCTCTGGTGTTATTTTAAAAGAGCTTGGCTTCAAACGTCCTGGTGATCAAAACAAAAATGACTTTGCAGAACGTAACGTATCTAAAGAGCGCATTCCTGCAATGGATGGCGATATCATCTTCTACTTCACATATGATAAAGGTAATGAGAAAAAAGGTTCTGAATTAGAAAAAGAATATATCAACGATCCTCTATTCAAAAACTTAAATGCTTCCAAAAACGGTAAAGTATACAAAGTTGACGATGTGATTTGGAATACAGCTGGCGGTGTAATGGCTGCAAACTTAATGCTAGATGACATTGAAAAACGATTTGTAAAGTAAACTCTTTATTCAAAACAGTTCCCCTTTTTGGGGAACTGTTTTTTATTTCATAAAAGTGTCACATTATTTCATTTTGTATTTTTATTCTCAATATGTTATATTGTAATAACAAATAAAATATATTTTCTCTATATCAGAAGAATTGTTTTAATCTAAATTTTCTGATTAATCTTTATTTTATTTTCTTTTAGAATTCAAATACTACATTTGAAAACGCTTATTATCTCGTTTTCAGGGAAAAATACGATAACGGATAGAGATTCAATAGATTGTTTAAGAAATTTTCTTTCTATTTCCATATAATTCTATTGACTTCTAAATATTTTGTAAATTAAAATGATTACATAAATATCCGTTATACAGGATTAGGGGGAAGCAAAAATGGATGCAGCTTTAAAATTAAAAAAAGCTGAAGAACAACAATCACCAAAAAAACATCCACCTGGATTATATTTGTTGTTCTTAACAGAAATGTGGGAAAGATTTAGTTACTACGGAATGCGTGGCCTTTTAGTTCTTTATTTAACAACAACTGTTGTAAGCGGCGGTCTTGGATTCGACAAGGCTTTTGCAGTACAATTATACGGAATTTTTACAGCATTAGTATATTTCACACCAATTGCAGGTGGGTGGTTAACTGACCACTTTATTACAAGACGTCATGCAATTACCCTTGGTGGTATTATTATGGCAATTGGTAACTTTGTACTATTTTCAATGAATACAAAAACCGGTCTCTTTTTAGGACTAGGATTATTAGTCATCGGTAATGGATTCTTCAAACCAAATATTTCTACACTTTTAGGTGAACTATACGGTGAAAATGATTCACGCCGTGACAGTGCTTTTACAATCTTTTACATGGGTATCAACGTAGGGGCTTTCTTTGCACCACTAATTTGCGGATTCCTTGCAGAAGATTTCTTTAAAACAAGCGCTAATGGCGTTATGGTTATGGGTTATAAATACGGGTTCCTTGCAGCTTGTATCGGTATGATTGTTGGACAGATTTTCTTTAACCTATTAGCTCCTCGTTACCTTGGTAATGCAGGAACAACAGTTGTAGGTAAAAAGTCACAAGACAAAAACGCAAAAGTAATTGAGAAAAAACCTTTAACAAAACAAGAAAAGAACCGTACTTGGGCAATCGTTATTTTAACTTGCTTCGTAGTTTTCTTCTGGGCAGGTTTTGAACAAGCTGGTAGCTCTTTAACACTATATACAAACACATTTGTTGATCGTACAATTTTCGGATGGGAAGTTCCAACATCTTGGTTCCAATCTGTTAACCCAGCATTTATCGTACTATTAGCACCATTCGTATCTATGTTATGGATGAAACTATCTAAAACAAAAAATGGTGACTTAAAAGTTCCAACAAAAATGGCACTTGGTATGATTTTACTAGGCATTGGTTACCTTGTTTTAACATTAGCTGTTCTGAAAACTGGAAGCGATGAAGCACATATTGCTACTAAAGCAAACTTATTATTCATCGTATTCACATACCTGTTCCATACAATTGGTGAACTATTCTTATCACCAATCGGTCTATCAATGGTAAGTGCAATTGCTCCTGTAAAATTAGCATCCCTATTAATGGGAGTATGGTTAGCTGGTTCTGGTATGGCGAACTATCTAGCTGGCGCACTAGCTGCCTTCACACAATCTTTAGGATATCTAGAAGTATTCGCAAGCATTGGTATTATCGTAATCGTACTTGGGTTAGTACTTCTTATGTTCTCTAAAAAAATTGCACATATGATGGAATAAAAAAAAGCGGAGAAAATTCTCCGCTTTTTTTATTGCTCTTCTAGCGCTGTAACATCTACTTGTACTGTTTCATTTGGTGCTTTCACATCATGTACATTTGCAACCCCACGTCCCTCATCACAACTTTCAATCCAAACCGGTACACCATGATAAGTTACATCGATTCTACTCGAAGATGATAAAATTTGTTTTACGCGCTTTACATCCATCCTTCATTCCTCCTTTTACTTATTACACTCTTATTTATCTTCTCATTTCTCTTTGAAATATATTCCGTGAAAACTCCTGTCACTTATCTCCTTCAGATCTTAAAGTGGGGTTTTCACGCCTATTTTTATAGAAAAAAGACGTGCATTTCCGCACGTCTTTTTTCTATAATATTCAATTTTATGAAAATAATGTCTTTACAACTTCACTTACTTTCTCATTATGCACTTGATAATATACTTCTAAGCCGCGTCTTTCAAAACGAACAACTTTATTCTGCTTTAATTTCGTTAAATGCTGTGAAACAGTAGATTGCGGAATTTCTAATACTTCCTGCAATTGTGTTACGTTACAAGTTCCACGCCCCATAAGCTCCATTACAAGGCGAAGACGGAGCGGGTGAGCTAACGCTCGTAGCATTTGTACATCCTCTTCTGAAATACGACAATCAAATTGATTTTGATTCATAAAGTTCCCCTCATTTTTTCATTTTTATTTTCTCTTTATTTATTTTTATATATTTGTTTTTATATTTCCTGTTACGACACAACTTTATCAACCTAAAATAAAAAAATTATTTCCTCCTTTTATCAACATACAATTAAGGGCAGAAACCCCTGCTGATTTTGAATATTATACTACACGACTTAGTGAAAAAGCAAAAAATACAGATCGGAATACTTTGCTTCTAAATGCTGTTTTCTCAACCTTTTTGTTATATTTTTTCACTCACAATATTCACCGTAATAATATTGTAAAATATTGTTCTTAAATGATATGTGAATGTAATCTTTTTAGTTATTCGACCTATAAAAATTGCTTTGTTACGATGAAAAGAGTTAAATTTTGGTAAAGAGGAGGATCCACAATTAAAAAGCGGTTAATAATAGTCTTAATTAATATTGCACTTGACTATACAATTATCCAAAACTTCCTCCTTTATTCTTGATAACAAAAGAATTTTTCATTTTAAACATGTAGGACCAATGACATCTGAAAATATGGTTGAGTATATGGAGAGTCCATCAGTGGGGTTTTCTTCATCCCCACCTATCTTCCTCATTTCCCTCTAAATCTTGAAGTGTGGATCTTACTGCCCGTTAATGCGGGATAAATTAGGAATCGTGTACTTTAATATACACGATTCCTCTTTTTGTCTAGTTTATGAACAAAATGTAACGGAATTTTTACAGTTAACACTATCATGGAATAATTATACTTTTTTACGTTGACAATAGTGTTGAAGAGGAATATACTAGGCAATGTAAGTTGATTGTGAATTATTTCACAAATAATGTGAATGTCTTCACATATTATAGATAGGAGTTGTCATTATTATGAATACTTGGACACAAATTTATGACCCGTTGAACAACATTTGGTTATCAGCACTTGTCGCTGCTCTTCCAATCTTATTCTTTGTTCTTTGTTTAACAGTATTTAAGATCAAAGGATATTTATCAGGACTTTATAGCGTAATTTTAGCAATCATTCTTTCCATATTCGTTTACAAAATGCCTGCAACTATGGCTGTATCATCAGCTGCATTTGGTGTAGCAGCTGGATTTTATCCAATTTGTACAATTGTTATTGCAGCTATTTTCCTTTACAAATTAACAGTAAAAACTGAACAATTTAATGTCATTCGCGACAGTATTTCAAGTATTACAAATGACCGTCGCCTTCAAGTGTTATTAATCGCTTATTCTTTCGGTGCTTTCTTAGAAGGTGCAGCTGGATTTGGTGTACCAGTTGCAATTACAGCAGCATTACTTGTAGGTATGGGATTTAACCCATTAAAAGCAGCAGGTATTTGTTTAGTTGCAAATATTGCTGGTGGCGCAATGGGAGCAATGGGTATTCCAGTTACAGTACCTGCTCAATTAACACAAATAGATGCCTTAACTGTCGGTCGTCAAACTGTAACATTATTACCTTTCATTAGCTTTGTATTACCATTCTTACTTGTTGCAATGGTAGATGGCTTTAAAGGAATTAAAGAAACTTGGCAAGGTATCCTTGTAAGTGGTGGTTCCTTCGCTATTACTCAATTCGTTGTAACATACTACCTTGGCGCAGAATTAACTGATATTTTCGCTGCAGTTGTCAGCATGGTTGCACTTGCATTATTCCTACGTGTATGGCAACCAAAATCTTCAGCTCAAACTGAAGAACAAGTAGAAAAACATAGCTACACAATGAAACAAATTTTATACGCTTGGTCACCATTTGCATTCTTAACTGCATTCGTAACAATTTTCAATTTAAAAGCAATCAAAAGTTTATTCGCTCCAAACGGTGCGTTAGCAAACTTAGTATTTAATATCCAGATTCCTGGTTTACACAATCACGTTATTAAAACAACACCAATTGTAAATGCGGATACACCATTTGCAGCAATCTTCAAGCTAGATGTATTTTCATCTACAACTACTGCAATTGTACTAGCAATTATCGTATCTTTACTTGTATATCGCGCAAAAGGCCAATTGGTTAAAGAACTAACTATTGAAACATTAAAAGAGTTGAAAGCTCCAATTTATACAATTTGTAGTGTAATTGCATTAGCATATGTAACAAACTACTCTGGTATGTCTTCTACTCTTGGACTAGCTTTATCATCTACTGGTAAGGCCTTCCCAATCTTATCTCCAATCTTAGGTTGGATTGGCGTATTCTTAACTGGTTCTGTAGTATCAAGTGGTTCATTATTTGCACCACTTCAAGCAGTAACTGCAGCACAATTAGATATCGTACCTTCTACACTTGTTGCTTTAAACGTAGTCGGCGGGACAATGGCAAAAATGGTATCACCACAATCTGTAGCAGTTGCTTGTGCGGCAGTTGGACTAGTCGGTAAAGAATCTGTCCTATTTAAAACAGCAATGAAATATAGTTTGATTTTCTTAGTCATAATTAGTTTACTTCAACTTAACTCTATATTTAATATCTTTTAAAAGATGAAAACGATCCCTCACGTGGGATCGTTTTTTTATCTTTTTCTTTCTAACCATTCACTCATTCTTATACTTTGGTATAAAAAAAATCCTAATACATACAGTATCAGGATTTTTTATTCTTCAATAGCGACGCACCAGCAATTTCGGGATGTGTCATTTCATATGGATCCAAAATAATATCAAGTTCCTCTTCTGTTAACACACCATGCTCTAAGCAAAGCTCACGAACAGATTTACCTGTTTCAATCGCTTCGCGAGCAATGCGAGATGCCGTCTCATATCCAATATGAGGATTCACCGCTGTAATAATCCCAACGCTTTTCTCGACATATTGTTTTAACAATTCTTCATTTGCAGTAATACCTTTAATACAATACTCACGAAATACGCGGAATGCATTATTCATAATACTAATGGATTGAATTAAATTAAATACTAACACCGGCTCCATTACATTTAGTTCTAATTGTCCTGCTTCTGATGCTAAACATATTGTATGGTCATTTCCAATAACCTGGAAGGCCACTTGATTAATTACTTCTGCCATAACTGGATTTACTTTTCCTGGCATAATAGATGATCCTGGTTGACGAGCTGGTAATTGAATTTCAGCCAATCCGACACGTGGGCCAGATGCCATAATGCGCAAGTCATTTGCAATTTTAGACATATTCATCATACATACTTTTAGTGCTGCTGATACTTCTGTATACGCATCTGTGTTTTGCGTTGCATCCACTAAATGTTCTGCACCAACTAGTGGAAATCCGCTAATACTGCGTAAATGCTTTACAACTTGCTCAATATAAATTGGATTTGCATTTAATCCGGTCCCAACAGCCGTTGCGCCCATATTCACTTCATACAAATGTTGACGAGACTGCTTAATGCGTTTTATATCACGCCCAAGCACTCGGCTATATGCTTCAAATTCTTGCCCAAGACGAATTGGAACTGCATCTTGCAGATGTGTACGCCCCATTTTTATCACATGATCAAATTCTTTTGCTTTATCGGTAAATGCACGATGAAGTGCATCCATTGTAATAAGAAGTTCTTCTAGCATCATAAGCGCCGCAATATGAATTCCTGTTGGGAACGCATCATTTGTTGATTGCGCCATGTTCACATGTGTATTCGGGCTAATGATTGCATAGTTTCCTTTTTCATGCCCCATTCTCTCAAGTGCACGGTTTGCAATAACCTCATTTGTATTCATATTAATAGAAGTCCCTGCCCCGCCCTGAATTGGGTCTACAATGAACTGCTCATGAAACTTCCCATCAATAATTTCCTGAGCCGATTTTGCAATTTCTTCCCCAATATTTGCGTGCAAATAACCTGTTTCCATATTTGCACGTGCTGCAGCTTTTTTAACCATTGCCATTGCTTTAATTAATGACGTATGAATACGATATCCTGTAATCGGAAAATTTTCTACTGCTCGTAATGTTTGAACACCATAGTAAGCTGCATTTGGTACTTCCTTTTCTCCTAAAAAATCTTTTTCAATACGTATCCCTTTCGTTGCTACCATTTTTCATCACCTATACTTTTCATTCTAATCGATGACCTAAAAACGATTTCTATAAAAATATGATTTTTGTAAGAGATATATTTCTATATCTTCCTTCAATATATAGCACCTTTTTTGAAAGCGCAAACAATATTGTTTTTCTGCAGAATCGATGACGCACTCATACTTCTAATTTATAAAGATTACGCAATTGCTGTATCTTCCGCTTCAACTTTTTTTATTTCTACTCGTTTAATTTGATGCACATCTTTTTCAAGAACTTTGAAAATCCAGCCATTCGTTTCAATGACATCACCTTCAATAATTGTCTGTTTTTGCATCATAATCCAACCACCAATCGTATCTACATCGTCAGCAAACAAATGTAAACCGAGCAAATCATTCACTTCACTAATGAGTACTTTTCCATCGATAATTTTATACGTTTCGCTTATATGTTCAATGGGTGGATGTTCATCTTCATCATATTCATCCCGAATTTCACCAACTATTTCCTCTAAAATATCTTCAAGTGTTACAATTCCCGCCGTCCCCCCATATTCATCATATAAAACGGCAAGGGGAATTCTTCTTTTCTGCATTTGCAGTAACAAGTCATGGATTGGGATATTTTCCAAAACTTCAATAACAGGTCTCGTATACGGAATAATAGAACATTCTTCGTTTTGTCCACCATCCATATAGCGAATAAATAAGTCTTTTACATTAACCATCCCAATAATCTCATCTTTATCCTCTCCAAATACAGGATACCTTGTATACTTTTCTTGTCCAATCACTTTAATATGTGTTTCGAACGGTTCATCTTCATATAAACCAACTATTTCAGTGCGTGGAACCATAATTTCTTTTGCTAACCGATTATCAAATTCAAAAATATTATTTACATATTTAAATTCCGCCTGATTAATTTCTCCGCTTTTATAGCTCTCCGATAAAATAAGTCTTAATTCCTCCTCTGAATGTGCAACTTCATGCTCAGAAGCAGGGGATAATCCAAATATGCCAGTCACGAGGCGAGCTGAGCCATTTAGAGCCCAAATAAACGGATACATAATCCGGTAAAAATAAATGAGCGGCTGAGATAGCAACAAACTTACTTGCTCCGCTTTTTGAATGGCAAAGGTTTTTGGTGCTAGCTCTCCAATCACAACATGTAAAAATGTAATAACGACAAATGCAATAATAAAAGAAACAGTACTCGCAATTGCAGGTGAAAATTCAATTTTAAAAAATAACGGCTCTAATACATGCTTTATCGTTGGTTCGCCTAACCAACCTAGTCCTAGAGCTGTAATTGTAATTCCGAGCTGACATGCGGATAAATATTCGTCTAAATTTGAAATCACTTTCTTAGCTGCTAGTGCGCCACGTTTTTTTTCTCCTACAAGCTGATCAATGCGACTACTACGCACTTTTATAATCGCAAATTCAACTGCCACAAAAAAACCAGTTAATGCAATAAGAATAACAACCATGATTAATTTAGCAATTTCCAAAGAACACCTTTAGCTTTTCTTAGCTAAAGTTACACCTCCTTTTTAAAAGAAGTTTTCTCCCAATCAAAGAAGTTGATTGAATGAAAAACGAATGGAAGTTTCACTTTGTTCTTATTCTCTTCATTTGTCAAAAAGCAAACCTATATAAATTTCCCCAATTTTAGTCCTCATATAACTCCAATGGTAAACAATCAGGATCTTGAAAAAACACAAACTGTTTCCCTGTTATTTCATCAACACGTATTGGCTCTGTCTCTATTCCACATCGCTTTAGATGCCCCACTGCTTCATGTATATCTGTAACTGCAAATGCTAAATGTCTAAGACCAGCTGCTTCAGGAAAACTTTGCCGCTTTGGAGGATTTGGAAATGAAAATAACTCAATTTGATACTGTCCTCCTACACATAAATCTAATTTATACGAATCCCTTTCTTCTCTGTAAACTTCATTCAACACATTAAATCCCAATATATTAACATAAAAATTTTTAGATATTTCGTAATCAGAACAAATGATTGCAATATGATGCACTCTAGATATATTCATACTCTACTTCATTCCTCTCTTTACCTAACATGCATATTCTCCCTTGAAATGAAAAACCTATATAACAGAACATATCATAAGGAGGCTTATTATGAAATTTGTTACTTTTTTTCTCGGTCTTGCCGTTGTTTTCTTTCTTGCCTTCATTGCAAGTAACAATAAAAAGCATATCAAATTCAAACCGATTTTCATTATGCTTATTATACAGTTAATTTTAACCTTTTTACTATTAAATACAGAAGTCGGCCTCATACTTGTAACCATGATTTCTAATGTATTTACGAAATTATTGGCCTATGCTGCATCTGGGGTAAACTTTGTATTTGGTGGTATTACGAATAAAGGTGAAATGCCCTTCTTCTTAAATGTACTCTTACCAATTGTCTTCATCTCCGTCTTAATTGGTATTTTACAACATTTTAAAATATTACCATTCTGTATTCGTTGGATCGGTTTTTTCCTTAGTAAAATAAATGGACTCGGAAAGCTTGAATCTTATAATGCTGTCGCTTCTGCCATTGTAGGCCAATCAGAAGTATTCATTACCGTAAAAAAACAGCTTGCGCAAATTCCAAAACATCGTCTCTATACACTATGCGCCTCCGCCATGTCGACCGTATCGATGTCAATCGTCGGTGCTTATATGACAATGATTGAACCAAAATATGTAGTAACTGCTCTTGTCTTAAATTTATTTAGCGGCTTTATTATCGTACTTATTATTAATCCATATGATGTTAAAGAAGAAGAAGATATTTTAGAAATTAAGGGTGAAAAGCAAACCTTTTTTGAGATGCTTGGAGAATACATTCTAGATGGATTTCGTGTTGCTATTGTTGTCGGTGCTATGCTGATTGGATTTGTTGCCTTAATTAGCTGTATCAATGATTTATTCCATATTATGTTTGGAATTACATTTCAGCAATTACTTGGTTATGTTTTCTCTCCTATCGCTTTTCTTATTGGTGTGCCAAGTAACGAAATTGTCGCAGCAGGAAGTATTATGGCTACAAAGCTTGTAACGAATGAATTTGTAGCCATGATGGATCTCAGTAAGCTTGCAAACAGCCTCACTCCTCGTACAGTAGGCATTATTTCAGTTTTTCTTGTATCCTTTGCAAACTTCTCTTCTATAGGAATTATTTCTGGTGCCGTTAAAGGATTAAATGAAGAACAAGGAAATGTCGTTGCTCGCTTCGGTTTAAAACTGTTGTACGGTGCGACACTCGTCAGCATTTTATCTGCAATTATTGTAAGCATTATGCTATAAGAAGGTAAAATTTAATCCTTTTCTTATTCATACTTTTTGTATACAATACGAATAGATGTCTCATAAATACTCGAGACATCTATTTTTTTATACATGTACAACAACATCTATTTAGCGTACAATGTCTTTTATGTGTCTCGTCTATGCATTATAAGATAATATGCAAATTGAATGATTTAAAGGAGAACTAAATAATGAAATCTGATGTAGAAAACACGAATAGAACCTCAAAGAGGCGATTTAAAAAAAGACGCCTACTATGGTTTATTCTCATTCCATTACTTATTGTAACAATTGGTGGCGGAAGCTATTCCTTCCATATATACAGTAAAGCAAAATCAATTGTAAATAATGCATATTCTAAATTAGATAGAGGAGATAAATCGGATAAACGAGAAAAAGCTGTTAAGCCGATGACGGACAATGTTTCTGTCCTTATTATGGGTGTTGATGAAAGTGACCTCCGTGAAAAATCTTACGGCAAAGCAACGCGTACCGATGCATTATTACTTGCAACAATTAATAAAAATGATAAATCAGTAAAACTTGTTAGTATACCACGTGACTCTCGTGTATATATTAAATCACGCGATAAACAAGATAAGATTACGCATGCTCACGTATTTGGAGGCGTAGATAGTACAATTGATACAGTCGAGAACTTTTTAAATGTTCCTGTTGACTATTATGTTAAATTTAACTTTAAATCCTTTATAAAAATTGTAGATTCCCTTGGTGGCATCGATGTTGATGTTCCTGTTGAATTTACAGAACAAAATAGTAAGGACGAACCAGGTGCAATCCATCTAAAAAAAGGGCGTCAGCATTTAAATGGTGAAGAAGCACTTGCTTTAGCTAGAACTCGTCATATCGACAGCGATTATATGCGTGGTCAGCGTCAGCAACTTGTTTTGGAAGCCATTGCTCAAAAAGCGCTATCCATAAATTCCATTAATAAAATTAGCAGCTTATTAGATGCTGTTGATCATGATTTAAAAACAAACTTAACATTTGATGACATGATGACAATTACAAAGAGCACAATGGGCTCAAATCTAAAGATGGATAAACTCCAAGTAAAAGGTGAAGATAAATATATAGGTGGCATCTACTACTACATTCCTGACGAAAAGAGTGTACAGGACATATCTAAAACATTGAAACAACATCTCGATGTTACGAATAAAACTGAACATAAAAAATTATAATAAAAAGGCTGCTAGGACTTTCCCAGCAGCCTTTTTATTATAATTTTCAACAAAATACTTTCATTTTCTTTCGCAAATAATGACAAAAAGAGACAAATGTTACAAAATTGTAACGTTTTTTATAAAAATATTACACCCGCAATTAAAATAATAGTATACTAGTACATACATAATACTATTTTTATCATTCATACATTAAAAATGAATACATATGACCTTATATATTAATTTTTTGGGGGGAAGTAAATGAAGCTACGTAACTTACTGATTGGTTCTGCTGTCACTGGTGGAATATTACTATGTGCAGGTGGGATTGGTGGTTATCAATACGTGTCTAAATTGAATAAACAGCTTGATATAAATGTATTACCACATACTACATTTGAAGGCACTTCTCTTGATGGTAAAAGTAAAAAAGATGTTCAAGAAATTATTCAACAAAAAATTGATGAATCAAACAAAAAATCTCTTAACTATACATTCCAAGGCAATACACAAGCTTATACGTGGAAAGACTTAGGTGTTGAATATAAAGAAACGGAAATTGTCGAAAAAATCTTTAAAGAGCAAAAAGGAAATGTGATAAATCGCTATAAAATGCGAAAACAAGCTGAAAATGGCGAGTTAAAACGTGAATATAAACTAACGCCACAGTTAAATACAACTACTTATGAAGCCTTTATAAAAGAAAAATATAATGAAACCTTAGAGGAACCTGTAAATGCTGAATTAAGTGTTTCCGGAACAACAGTAAATATTAGTCAAAGTCAAAATGGCGAAAAAGTTGATAAAGATAAATTAAAAGAATTAACAGCAAAAGCAATTACTGCTGGTACACAAGATATTCAGCTCCCAATTGCCTCCATAAAGCCCGAACGCTCTACAGAAGATATGCAAAATATGGGGATTACACAAGTGATTGCTGAATATTCTACTCCTATGGCTGGTCGAAACGGGAGCCAATCCTTTAATGTAAACAAATCTGCTAATACTTTAAGCGGAGCAATTGTAGCACCTGATGAAACATTTAGTTTCAATGAACGCGTTGGTATTACAGATGCTGCGCATGGCTATAAATCTGCTGCTGTATTCCTACAAGGAAAAGTTGTCCAGAGCGCCGGTGGTGGGGTTTGCCAAGTGAGTAGTACCCTATATGGGGCAGCATTACGTGCTGATTTAGGAGTTGTTGCTCGTAGTAACCACTCTATGCCTGTTCATTACTTGCCACTTGGTCAAGATGCTGCTGTAGCAGATTATGGCCCAGATTTAAAATTCAAAAATAATACTGGCAAATATATTTACATTCAAGCGTTTTCCAATGGTAGCAGCATAACTACACGTATTTTCGGTACACCTACTGGCAAGAACGTAGAAGTTTCATCAAAAGTAATTGGCGAGACTGAAAATAAAATTACGGCTGTCACATATAAAAAAGTAACACAAAACGGTCAAGTCATCTCAAATGGCCAAATTTCAAAAAGCGTATACAAAAAGGCGTGATGATTCACGCCTTTTTATTTTGCAATAAACGTACAAATGTCCCCATATGTTCCCTCGTCTCTTCTAAAGACCATATACGGCTTCCTTGTTTAGCTACTATTAAACAACCTTCTTCCCATGCCTCTGTCTGCTTTATATGTAATAACTCGCTTTTTAATTTTTCAATTGTTTCCTGATCCTCTTGTTCTAGAAACTCAGTCATTACATTTATTATTTCATCCTCATACACACTTAACGTGCAATATGCTCTTAAGAAATATTGAAGTGTCGGATACATGCTTCCCCCCCTTTCTTACTTATCTGATGGATAGGAAGTAATGATTTTAAATCCTAATGCCCCTGATTTATCTCTCGCCAAAACGGTAACTGTATTCATAAGCTTATCTTTTACACTCATATCTCGCTTTAATACCGTTTTTCCAACAGGAAATGAATGCTTCGTATTTAATACAAGACGATTTTCTTTGGAGTTCTTTAACCATTTCTCAATTTCCTGCTCATGTTGCTTTAAGCTATCTTTTACAGCTTTTGTTGCTATCTCTTTATCATAATATGTACTTGCAGCTGATACTTTATCTGTCTGCAACCGCTTCTTTAGCTCATCTTCTGTTTTCCCAACATGTCGTTCTATCGTATGGCCATTTTTCGGCGGTCCTTCCATTTCATCTAAAATCGTATCTTTAATTTTTTCTACTGATGTTGAATTATTTTCTTTCGGGTTCGCTTTGTTTTGCTCTTGTCCCGCACAACCGCTTAAGATAAGAACCATTGCAAACAAGCTACTCAAGAAAGTACCCCATAATCGTTTCATCATATCACCTCTTTCATGATTATTATCGTAACTTCACAAAAAGTCAATTTCACATATAAAAAAAGCGTGTAGAATTCTAAAACCCTACACGCTTTGTCTTATTTTTTCTACATGAACATTTGCCTGATTGATAACAGTTCCACTTTATACAATATCGTATCCTTGCTCTTCAATGGCATCTTTTAACTGCTCTATATTCACTTTTGCTTCATCATATTCAACAGCTACTGTGCCCGCTTGCAATTCAACTGCTACGCCATTTACTCCGTTTAGTTCTTGCAATGCATTTGTCACAGCCATTTTACAATGATTACATGTCATTCCTTGTACATTCAATGTTACAGTCATTTCCAATTCCTCCTTAATTATAAATCTTTTATTTATTATTTATGAGCAGCATAACCTATAATAAGGTGTATTGCTCGTAAAAACATTGGCTTCACTTTATATTTTAACACGCTTCAAACGCAAAGCGTTCGTTACAACCGAAACAGAACTAAATGCCATCGCTGCTCCAGCTACCCAAGGTTCTAACAAGCCACTTGCCGCAATGGGGATACCAATCGCATTATAAAATAATGCCCAAAATAAATTTTGACGAATATTTTTCATCGTTTTTTGGCTTAAATCAATTGCTTGTGGAATATGCCCTAAATCTCCTCCAACCAATGTAACATCAGCTGCTTCAATTGCTACATCTGCACCTGTTCCAATCGCCATCCCTATATCCGCTTTCGCTAGTGCTGGAGCATCATTAATACCATCACCAACCATTGCTACTTGCTTTCCTTTTTGCTGTAATTGTTCTACAATATTTGCCTTTTGCTCTGGCAATATTTCTGCATATACATGATTGATACCAACCTGTTTTGCAATTGCTTCAGCAGTTCGTTTATTGTCTCCTGTTACCATATAAACATCAATTCCCGCAGATTGCATCGTATGAATAGCTTCTTTTGAACTTTCTTTTATCGTGTCGGCAACAGAAATCATTCCTGCAAACTGACCCGCAATTGCTACAAGCATAACCGTTTTTCCGTTTGCTTCATGCTCACTCATTACATTCTCATATTCCGCTATATTGACGCTGTGTTCACTCATTAATTTTCGAGTCCCAATGATAACTGATTTCTCTTCTATAATCGATTCAATTCCATGCCCAGGTACTGCACGAAACGTTTCTACAGGTAGTAAAGAAACTTGATTTTGTTTTCCATATTCTACAATTGCAGAGGCTAGCGGATGTTCAGAAACGTTTTCTGCGGAAGCCGCAAATAAAAGCATGTCATCTTGCAGGATCATTACGTCTGTTACTTCTGGTTTCCCTTTTGTAACCGTACCCGTTTTATCTAATAAAACAGCATTAATTTTATGCGTTGCTTCTAAATACTCTCCACCTTTAAAAAGAATTCCTTTCTCTGCACCTTTCCCTGTTCCAACCATAATAGAAGTTGGTGTTGCCAGTCCCAGTGCACAAGGGCAGGCAATTACTAATACTGCTATAGCTACTTCAAGAGATTGCGGTAAATTTTGCGGAGTAATGGCAAAGTACCAAATTAAAAAGGCAACTGCTGCAACAACAACAACGATTGGAACAAATATACCAGAAATTGTATCTGCCATGCGCTGAATTGGTGCTTTAGACCCTTGCGCTTCTTCCACAATTTTAATAATATTTGCAAGGGCTGTATCTTTTCCAATTTTTTCAGCACGCATTGTTAACGTACCGTTTTTATTAATTGTTGCACCTATTAAAGCATCACCGACCTGTTTATCCATGGGGATTGATTCACCGGTAATCATTGCCTCATCAACTGACGAAATACCTGATAAAACAATACCATCTACAGGTATCTTTTCACCTGGTTTTACAACAATGGTATCACCAATAACAACACTTTCGATTGGAATTAACATGTCACGTCCATCACGAATGACCAATGCCTCTTTTGCTTGTAGACTTACTAATTTTGAAATCGCTTCTGTTGTTCTTCCTTTCGCAACAGATTCGAAATATTTTCCAACAAGAATTAATGTGATGAGCACTGCACTCGTTTCAAAATACAGCTGCGGTGAATACGATGGATTTTGTAATGTTTTCAAACCTTCATATAAGCTATAAAAATACGCGGCTGATGTACCAAGTACAACAAGCACATCCATATTCGCACTTTTATTTCGTAAAGAACGGTATGCGCCAATATAAAATTGTGAACCGATATAAAATTGTACTGGTGTTGCAAACAATAATTGCACCCACGGATTCATTAAAAAATGCGGCATCCATAGCCCCGTTTCAAATGGCATATGCGCTACCATTGTATAGAGAAGCGGTAATGATAACAGAATAGAAAGAAATAGCTGTTTTCGTTTCCCTTTTAATTTGTCTGCTTTTTTATTTGGTTCAGTCTCTTCTTGGAGCTTTCCTTTGTAACCGAGTTTCGTTATTTTTTCTAAAATAGATTCTATAGTAATAGGGCCATCTTTATATACGATTGTTGCAGTGTTCATCGCCAGATTAACAGTAATACTCTCGATTCCCTCCATTTTCCCAATTACTTTTTCAATCCGATTTGAACATGCGGCACACGTCATTCCATCAATATCTAGACTTACCTTTTTCGTCCGAACTTCATAACCAAGTTTCTCAATACGATTTGTGATTGACTCTGCAGATTGCGCGTCCACATCGTATTGAACCGTTGCTTGTTCCATAGCTAAATTTACATTTGCTTCTACACCTTCTAACTTATTTAACACCTTCTCAATTCTGGCTGAACAAGCTGAACATGTCATCCCATCAATACCAACCGTGATCTGTTTTGTCTGACCCATACAGTTCGTCTCCTTTCTATTTTGAGAACTGTTTGATGACTTTCATTAACTCTTGAATAGACTCATCTCCATTACCTTCTTGAATCGCTTTAGCGACACAATGATTTGTATGTCGCTCTAACAATGAAAAACCGACTTTATTTAACGCTGCTTGCACCGCAGAAATTTGAATCAATACATCTACACAATAACGATTTTCTTCAATCATTTTTTGTATACCGCGCACTTGACCTTCAATCCTTTTTAAGCGTTTTACAACCTTCTCGATCTCTTCGTCCGTTCGCGGAACCATCTTTTCTTGATTTGAACAATGGTTCATCTGTATACCCCCTCTTTTATATACATTATACCCGTAAGGGGTATAATGTTGCAAGTTTTTAACTGTGAAAATTTATATTTTTTAATTTAAATCCACACTTGCCTATATTGACCAAATATGGTGTAATGCTAAAAAAGACAAAGGACTATAACTATATGCAAGAAATGATTCACAATTTACTCACAGAGCATCACACGATTGCAATTCCACTCAGTATTCTATTCAATATCATCATCAGCTTGGCAGGATTTATTCCAAGCATATTTTTAACAGCCATCAACATACAACTTTTCGGTTTAACAGATGGAACAATTATTTCAATCGCAGGCGAAGCATTGGGAGCAATTGTCTCATTTTATTTCTATCGACTAGGTTTTCAAAAATTGACTCATAACAAATTAAACAATTATCCAAAAGTAGAACGCCTTCTTTATGTACAAGGTAAAGAGGCATTTTTACTCGTTCTATCATTTCGGCTTGTTCCATTTATTCCGTCAAGCATTATCACCTTATTTGCAGCATTAGGAACAATATCGTTATTCTCTTTCAGTATTGCAAGTACACTAGGAAAAATACCGGCATTACTCATTGAAGTGTATTCTGCATACCATGTCATGAACGGAACAAGTGAAGCAAAGTGGATTATCACGATTGCCGGTTGCATCGGAGTATTATATATATGGAAGAAGTGGAAGAAAAAATAAAAAGGAGCATCTGCTCCTTTTTATTTTTTCTAAAGAAGAATGAACCCTATTTTACACCAACTGCATCATATGACTGCTTCACCGCTGTAACTTCAGCAGAGTTCGCACCATATAAATCCGCAGCTGCTTGTACTAAGCCAGCACGCGCTTGACTAAACGTAGTAGATTCAGTGAAATATTGTGTATTTGCACGATAATAGATTGCGCCTACTTTATCTTTACCAATGCCATTTACTGTTACACCGTAATGCGTACCACCATTCGCTAGTAAGTAAGCCGCTTTATTAATAATACCACTGTTCGTATGAACACCACCGTTATCACTTGAACCAGTATAACGTTTAGAATAATGATCTGGATCGCCATATTTCGCTGGATCACTCATAGAGCGAAGCGCATCTCCCGATTTGCCAGGCGTATAAATATCCTCACCAATTTCCCAATCTGGATTACGATTATCATAGTATTCTACTAATGTACCAAAAACATCAGAAATCGCTTCATTTAACGCACCTGACTCATTTTGATAAATTAAATTCGAACTATTTTCTGTAACAGCATGCGTTAATTCATGCCCAATTACATCTAATCCACCTGATAATGAAGTAAATGTATAACCATCCCCGTCCCCATATACCATTTGTGAACCGTCCCAGAAAGCATTATTGTAATTACTTCCGTAGTGGACCGTTGATTTTAACGGCGCCCCTGCATCATTAACGGAGTTTCGATTAAACGTATTTTTATAATAATCATATGTTACACCCGCATAATAATGAGCATCTACTGCAGCTGCATCACGGCTTGCATTGAAAACATTATCTGTATCTGTCCATAATGTCCCTGGCAATGTAGAGCGATTTTTCGCATCATATGTGAAAATCGTTGCTCCACGTGTATTATCTTGTAAATAATAAGTAGATCCAGATAGTGTTGTATTAATAGATTTTGTATCTCCTAGTACACCTTTACCTGTTCCAACTTTATTTGTCCCTGTAACAGGTTTTACAACTGCTTTACCTTCCTGTTTAGCATTTTCTTGCTTAAGTGGTGCTTGATTTTCACCATTCACATGATCAATTGTATTGTATTTATTTAATACTTTACCGCTTTCTGCCTCAATGAAATAATAATAGTTTCCTGGTTTTGGCTCTAAGAAGTTTAATTTCACAACATATGCATAAGTTGTGTCCTCACCATTTTGATATACATATAAATCTGCTGATGGCTCTACCTCATATTTTGGAGTTAATCCTAAGTCTTGCTGTGCAATTGCAATTGCTTTTTTGCCTTCAATCTTATTTTTATTTTTTAATTTTTCCTTTTTATCTAAATCAGGTACAACTGTTCCAGATAAAACTTTCAATGAACCATCTTTACTAACATGAGCTAGTTGAGTAGACCCCCATACTGGTGTACCTTCATATACTTGTTGCATACGTACCACTGTTGCATCAGTTACAGAATCTTTTTTCACTTGTTTCACTTTGAAAGAATCCTCTGCACTCTTTTCCCCTAACTTATACTCTCCTTTTGCTGCATTTAGATAATCAAATACAACAGATTCTGCTTTCTTTCCAGTTGCTCCAGTCAAATCTCCAGAGATAAACTCAGGTGACTGTACTGCTTCATTGTACTTTTTCGTAGAGAGCACATTCTTTGAATCTGCAAATGCAGAACTTGTCCCTCCAAATGTTGTAACTGCCATTCCTGCCGCTAATACAAATGCTAAACTCTTCTTTTTCATATAACCTTCCCCCTAATAAAAATTTTTTTGAAAAAGAGTAATTTTATATTAGCATTAGGTTTCCAATATTGATATACTGAAAATTCAAAAAAATCTTTTCTCAAGTTTTGTAGAATTTTGGCGAACAATTATTGAGAAAGGCCCTTTCCGTTTGGAAAGGGCCTTTCTTGGTAATTTATTATACATTTACTGTTTCTGCTGCATTCGTTTCTTGACCATAGTTATCTGGTTTCCAAGCACACTGCACATCGAATGCTACCGCTAAAACCGTTATAATTACAAAGGTTCCTAAGATTATCTTTTTCATACTATAACCCCTCCTTCTTCTTCTAACAACATAATTGCTAATTTATAATATCGATTACTTTCTTGAAATTCCGATGATTCTTCAAAGTATTCCGCTAATTCTAAGTATACCTTCTTTAAATCTTTCATATTTTTTTCACCCTTAAAGAAAGGCACTGCTTCTATTTCTAAAAACTTCTTATATACCTCTTTTTTTCCATAATACTTATATTGAAGAATTAATAATAAGTGCAACATACTTTTATATCTGTCATCTTTTCTTGCAGCAGAAATTCCTTTTTCAATCCAACCTCTCGCTTCTTCAAATTCTTTTAACTGAATACATTGCAAAGAAATCTCATACATAGCATCAATATAATTTAAATCTTCTTCTTTTTTATACTGTAGACCCTCCAAATAATATTCTTTTGCTTTTTCATAATTATTTTGACGATAATATAAGTACCCCATATTATTCAAGGCAATTGACATGATATTATCTTTATCCGCAAAAGAATCAGCCTCTCTTAAAATATGATTATAAATTCCCATAGCTTCACTATACTGTTTTTTTCGTATATAACTGAAAGCGATTAAAAGTTGACAGTTGATTACATGCCGAAACTTATATTCATTTCGAAAACCTTCTAACGCAACATTCGCAAAGTACAATGTCATATGATCGATTTCCATCTGACTATACGTAAGTGCTAAATTATAATATATCCCCGTTTCATAATAACCTTGTTCTTTCGCCATAGACTCTGTTTTTAACAAATGCTCTAATGCCTGTTTATATTTATATTGCATGCAATATAATAAAGCCCTACTATACGTATACAGCAACTTCTGAAACGGAGAATACTTCTTATACATCTTCTTTAATTTCTCTAGTTCTTCTTCAAGCGCAGGAAGATCTCTTTTCATAATCAAATAACGTGTATACAGCAGATTATAATAATTTATAATTTCAAAATCTAAGACATTTTTCATTTCAGACTGTAATTCGTTATATATGCGTTCAACCTGTTGCTTGTCCAAATGAACTAATGCATTTAACCAATCATCTAATTTCTCTTTCACTTCTTCTTCTACATCTCTCAAATCCGACACGGCAATCTCTAACCTCGCGCAGAGCAACTGCAAGATTTCCTCCGATGCTTCTATTTTTCCATTTTCAATCTTACTTAAATATGAGACGGAACAAATGCCCTGACATAATTCTTCTTGTGTCATTTTTTGCTGCAGCCGCTTATAAAAAACTTGTTTGCCGATTTTTTCTAAAGTTTGTTGCATTGTCCTCCTCCATTCTCATTTACCCCCACTACTTTAATAATACATAAAAATGCCAAAAATATAAATTGATAAATGTAAATTTTCTAAAAGTTTTTCGATAAATTTGTTTTATTTCAATTGAAGTAGCTAAATTTCATGCTAAAAACATGTTATATCACCTATATTACCAAACATTAAAATCACTCTTTCTTATTAGAAATGGATTCTTTGGCATAAACTAGAAAAAACGATATAATATAACCAAATTACGGAGGTGTTTTCACAATGAATCATTATAAAGATGATAGTTACGCCTTACATACAGATTTATATCAAATCAACATGACTTATACATATTGGAAAGACGGCATTCATAATCGCCGCTCTGTTTTTGATTTATATTTCCGAAAGCTTCCATTTAAAAATGGTTATGCCATTTTTGCTGGTCTTGAAAAAATTATAGAATACATAGAGAATTTTCGTTTTACCGAAAGTGATATCACTTATTTAAAAGAGCTACAATTTGAAGAAGAGTTTCTACAGTATTTACAAAACATGAGGTTTACCGGGACAATTCGTAGTATGCAAGAAGGAGAAGTTGTTTTTAATAACGAGCCATTATTGCGCGTTGACGCACCGCTTGGTGAAGCTCAAATTATTGAAACCGCCTTGTTAAACATTGTGAATTACCAAACATTAATCGCTACAAAAGCAGCTCGCATGAAACATGCAGCGAACAATGATGAACTATTAGAATTTGGTACACGCCGTGCTCATGAATTTGATGCGGCCCTTTGGGGTACACGCGCAGCCTTTATCGGTGGATTTTCTTCTACAAGCAATGTCCGTGCTGGAAAACGATTTGGTATTCCAGTTGCTGGTACGCATGCTCATTCCTTTGTCCAAGCATACCGTGATGAATATATTGCATTTAAAAAGTATGCTGAAACACATAAAAAATGTGTTTTTCTTGTCGATACATACGACACATTAAAATCTGGTGTACCAAATGCCATTCGCATCGCGAAAGAATTTGGTGACCGCATTGATTTTTATGGTATTCGTCTTGATAGCGGCGATATGGCTTATTTATCAAAAGAGGCACGAAAACTACTTGATGCAGCTGGATTTACAAATACAAAAATCATCGCTTCTAGTGATTTAGATGAATATACAATTATGCATTTAAAATCACAAGGGGCAAAAATTGATGTATGGGGCGTCGGAACAAAATTAATTACATCATTTGAGCAACCTGCCTTAGGAGCTGTTTATAAGTTAGTTGCGATTGAGGATGCGAATGGCACATTAAATGATACGATTAAAATCTCTTCTAATCCTGAAAAGATTACAACGCCAGGATTAAAACGAATTTATCGAATCATTAATCGCGTTAACAATCATGCAGAAGGTGATTATATCGCTTTAGAATCAGAAGAACCTGAGCAGGAAGAACGTTTAAAAATGTTCCATCCTGTCCATACGTACATCAGTAAATTCGTGACAAACTTTGAAGCACGCGAGCTTCATCATAACATTTTCACAAATGGTAAAAGAACATATGAATTACCTAACATATTAGACATTCAAAAATACACAGAAAACAGCTTAGCACTATTTTGGGAAGAATATATGAGAACACTAAATCCCGAAGAATATCCTGTAGATTTAAGCCAAGAATGCTGGGATCATAAAATGAATTACATTCAAACCGTACGGGATCGGGTTGCAAAAAATATACAAAAATAAAAAGAGAAGCCTTCGCTTCTCTTTTTACCCCGCTATTTACGGGCAGTAATATCCCCCACCTCAAAGTTCAGCAAAAGAAGTTAGCTGGGAGATAAATTGCCCGTAAAAGCCCGATTCGTGAGGGCTAATAATCAGTGGGAGATATCCCCCACTGATTAAAGTTTCACTTTATTTTACAAATCTTTCACTCTAAGCACACGCATCGCATTCAATACAGCAAGTAGCGTAACACCCACATCTGAGAAAACAGCTTCCCACATTGTTGCAATTCCAAATGCACCAAGTAATAAGACCATTCCTTTCACACCAAGTGCAAAGATAATATTTTGCCATACAATGTTCCGTGTACGTTTGGCAATTTTGACAGCCGTTGCGATTTTAGAAGGTTCATCTGTCATGATTACAATATCCGCCGCCTCGATTGCTGCATCAGATCCTAATCCACCCATCGCAATCCCGACGTCTGCTCTCGCTAATACTGGTGTATCATTAATACCATCACCAACGAACGCAACTTTTTCTTTCGCTTGTTTTGCACTATCAATTTTTTCAATTTCTTCTACTTTTTGTTGTGGCAATAATTCAGCGTGAACCTCATCTAAGCCAAGCTCCTTACCAACAGCTTCTCCAACTAATTTCGCATCACCTGTTAACATTACCGTTTTCTTAATACCAAGTTCTTTCAACTTTTGAATTGCTTGTTTTGAGTCCTCTTTTACTTCATCTGAGATGACAATATAACCAGCGTATGCACCGTCTACAGCAACGTGAACAAGCGTGCCCACTGTTTGCGGCTGTTCAAATGTAATATTTTCTTTTTTCATTAATTTTGCATTGCCCGCAAAAATTTCTTTACCTTGTACTTTTACAACTGTACCATGACCGGAAATTTCACTATAATCCTCAATCATATTTTCATCAATTGATTTTCCATATGCACTTCGAATAGATTGTGCAATTGGATGATTTGAATAAACTTCCGCAAATGCAGCATATTCAAGGAGTTCTTCTTTTGTAGTTGCTCCATTTGGCTCCATCTTCGTTACCTTGAATACACCTTTTGTTAATGTTCCTGTTTTGTCAAAGACGATATGTTTCACATCATTCAGTGCTTCTAAATAGTTACTTCCTTTGATTAAAATACCGTTTTTAGAGGCTCCACCAATACCGCCAAAGAATCCAAGTGGAATAGATACCACTAATGCACATGGACAAGAAATAACAAGAAACACTAATGCACGATAAATCCAATCAGAGAATGTAGCCCCTTCTAAAATAAGAGGTGGAATAAACGCTAATGCCGCTGCTGTAATAACTACGACCGGAGTATAGTAACGCGCAAATTTCGTAATAAAGTTTTCTGTTGGTGCTTTTCGGCTACTTGCGTTTTGTACTAAATCTAAAATTTTCGATACAGTTGATTCACCAAATTCTTTTGTTACTTCAATTGTTAACACACCATTTTGGTTCACAAAACCACTTAATACATCTTTCCCAACTTCTACTTCACGCGGTACAGATTCACCTGTTAATGCTGAAGTATCTACCATTGATGTTCCTTCAACTACTTTCCCATCTAATGGTACTTTCTCACCTGGTTTAACAATGATATAATCTCCAATTTGTACATCTTCCGGTGAGACTTGTTTTGTTTCATTGCCAACTTTAACGTTTGCATAATCAGGACGAATATCCATTAATGAAGTAATCGATTTTCGAGAACGATTCACCGCAATACTCTGGAATAACTCACCTACTTGATAAAACAGCATAACTGCGACAGCCTCTGGATATTGCCCGATTGCAAATGCTCCAAGTGTAGCGATTGCCATTAGAAAGTTTTCATCAAATACTTGCCCGCGTGTTATGTTTCTCACAGCTCGCCAAACAATATCTCCACCAATGAGTAAATATGCGATAACGAAAAGTGGAATTGTTATCATTTGTGGTAATCCTGCAAGTGCAGCGACTCCTGTTAAAACACCACCAATCGCTAAGCGCCATAGCATTTTCTTCACATTTCCTTCACCGTGATCGTGACTATGTCCATGATCATGACCTGTTTTTTCTTCACGGACAACTTTTACATCTGGCTCTAATTTATGAACAATACTTTTAATATCTTGTACTGTCGTTTCAAGCTCTTTTTTATTTGCCACTTCTATTTTTAATTTCTTCGATACAAAGTCAACAGCGGCCGCTGAAACCGTAGGCATCTCTTTTACCTTTGTTTCAATCTTCATTGCACAATTTGCACAATCTAGCCCTTCTAATACAAATACTTCTTTTACAACTTTTGTTTTCTGTTCATCCTTTACTTGAATGTGCGGTTCTAATTTCGTAACAAGCTGTTTCGCTTCAGCAACAACATTATTTTCTTTATTTTGTTCTGTTTCTAAAGTCATTGTCTTAGTTGCGAAGTTCACGGAACAAGAGGAGACACCTTCTAATCCTCCGACCCCTTTTTCAATTTTCATCGCACAGTTCGCACAATCTAATCCTTCTAACACAAGTTTTCGTTTCACTAGTGCTTCTGCCATCTTTCTCCCTCCTTGTGCTTTTATTTTCTATTCTTCCTCATTTACGTGTTCAAATGCTTGCTCAAAGATATGAATTACGTGATGGTCAGCTAATGAATAATACACAACCTTTCCTTCTTTACGGTTTTTCACAAGTTTTGCTTGCTTTAAAACACGCAACTGATGAGAAATAGATGATTGTGTCATGCCGAGTAAATACGCTAAGTCACATACGCACATTTCTGCTTCAAATAATGCGTGTAAAATGCGGGTACGCGTACGGTCACCTAATACTTTAAATAATTCTGCCACTTTACTTAAACTTTCGTCAGCTGGAATCGTTTGTTTCACTTGATCAACAACTTCTCCATGGATAATTGTTTGAGAACATGCTTCTTGACATGTTTCTACTTTATTTTCAGCCATTATAGCTCACCTCTTCATTTGAACATATGAACAACCATTCATATATCTTATACTTTCATTATATGAGCGCCCATTCATATGTGTCAATAAAATCCGTAACAAATTTTCCGAACATTTTGTTCAAATTTAAAAACATATCACTTATTTTCCACATCCGTTATATTCTTCATACAAAAAGGATGTACGAAAGTTTCTATCCTTTCGTACATCCTTTTTTCTTCATTTATTCACCTTTCACTGCATCAACAATTAAAGAAACAAACCCTAACTTTCCATCCTGATTTCTATGATCAAAGCGTTTAGACCGATAAATAAATCCTTCTTTTTCATCCCAATCATTATAATGAAACTCTCCGCTCTCATCACAATACTCCAAAAGCTTCACCTGAAATCCTGCGCTCTCAAACATGGATATTATCGTTTTATAATTGTGAACAATTTTATGGCTCGCCGCTGGATGATCTAGTGGTCCAGGTCCCCCAACTTGTACCCCTTCTTGATATTCTTCATCCGGGAAAAAGCTATCCGGAACCGCACAGCGAATATAACCACCGTTCTTTAAAAATTCATAACACACTTTCGCTGCTTCTACACCTTCCTCATATGATAAATGCTCCCATACATGCTCCGCTAAAATTACCTCTAAAGAGTTACTATCAAACCTTTTTATCCAATCTTCTCTTTTTAATAAATTCAATTCATCTTCATTTGTATGTAACCATCCTGGGTTATTGTTAATTTCTCCTGCACCAACAACAATTTTTAATTCGTCTTTTACAACCATCATTTCACCCCTTTGAATATTTCAACATATAAATTCTACAAGATACTATTTTTTCCTCCTTTGACCAAAAGAAAAAACCTTGCGCGCTCCCTAGGCACACAAGGCTTACAATTTATTATATCCCCTTAATTAGCTTTTTCTAAGCTATCTTGCGAACTTGTATCTTCTTTTAAATGACTATGTTTTTTCGAATAAACAAAGTATACAACTACTCCAATTGCTAACCAAGCACCGAAGTACATCCATGTTGTTAATGGTAGATTGAACATTAAGAATAGACAACATGCGATTGAAATGATTGGTAAAGTTGGTACAAGTGGTACCATAAATCCGCGTTTTAAATTCGGATGTGTTTTACGAAGAATGATAACAGATACACCAACCATCGCAAATGTTAATAACGCTCCAATATTCGCTAAATTCGACAATTCTTTTAAATCGATAAATCCAGCAATTAAAGCACTACCAATCCCTGTTAACCAAGTTGAAAATGTTGGTGCTTCTGTCTTCTTGTTAATTTTCGCAAAAGATTCTGGCAATAAACCGTCACGACTCATTGCAAAGAATACACGTGTTGTTGCGTAAATATAAGCAAAAATTACAGCCATAATACCAATTACAGCTCCAATAGCAATTACACCAGCTACTTTATCTTGTCCGACAACTTCTAGTACATAAGCCATTGCTTCTGGTACATCTAATTCTTTATAAGAAACCATACCAGTCATAACAAGACAAACTGCAACATAAATGATCGTACAAATAACTAACGAAGCAATGATACCAATTGGAAGGTCACGCTGTGGATTTTTTACTTCTTCTGCTGAAGTTGCTAATGCATCAAAACCTAGGAAAGCAAAGAATACTGCTGCTCCTCCGGCAAAGACTCCACTTAAACCGTACGGTGTAAATGGTACCCAGTTTTCTGGTTTTACGTAGAATACACCAACTGCAATAAATAAGACAACAATAGCAATTTTAATTAATACCATTGCGTTATTTACACGCTTACTCTCTTTCGTACCACGTGATAACAACCATGTTAATACGAGCGTGATGATTACTGCTGGCAAGTTCACAATACCACCTTGAGATGGAATCGTTAACAGCGCTTTTGGAATTTCCAATCCAAATCCACTTATCAGGTTATGGAAGTAACCTGTCCATCCGCCAGCTACGGCCGCTGTTGTTACAACATATACAGATAGTAACGTCCATCCCATTAAATGGGCTACAAACTCACCAATTGTTGCATAAGAATATGTGTATACACTACCTGAAACAGGAAGTGTCGAAGCAACTTCCGCATAACATAATGCTGCAAATCCACAAACAATTGCTGCAATCATAAATGAAAAAATAACTGCTGGACCAGCATCTCTTGCTGCCACTAATCCAGTTAATACAAGAACTCCTGTACCGATTATCGCACCAATCCCTAGCATTGTTAGGTCAAATGCCCCTAGTGTTTTCGTCAAAGTTTTACTTTGACTTTCCCCTAACAGTTGCGTAACGGATTTCTTTTTAAATAGGTTGGCCACGATGTATGCCCCCTTTGACTAAGAAGAGCTAAGAGGTCTTCTCTCTTAGCTCTTATCATGTTGTATTAAATATTGTTCGATTTTTAGTTTGTATTATGCTTCAATTAGCAAGATACAGTTTCTGCTTCTAATAATTCTTTTGCACCTTTGTATTCTACACCGTGAGCTTCTGCAACTGCTTCGAATGTTACATAACCAGCTAATGTATTAATACCTTTTAATAATGCAGAGTTGCCTAGGCAAGCTTCTTTATAGCCTTTGTTTGCAATTTGTACTGCGTATGGTACTGTTACGTTTGTTAATGCAAGAGTTGATGTACGTGGAACCGCACCTGGCATGTTTGCAACTGCATAATGAACAACGCCGTGTTTTTCATAAGTTGGGTTATCATGAGTTGTAATACGATCAGTTGTCTCGAAAATACCACCTTGGTCAATTGCGATATCTACTACAACAGAACCTGGTTCCATTGATTTAATCATTTCTTCTGTTACAAGTTTTGGCGCTTTTGCACCTGGAATTAATACCGCACCGATTACAAGATCAGACTCTTTTACAGCTTCTGCGATGTTGTAAGGGTTAGACATTAGAGTTTTCACTTGGTTACCGAAAATGTCATCTAATTGACGAAGACGTTCTGCACTTAAGTCGATGATTGTTACATCCGCACCTAGTCCAACTGCAATTTTAGCAGCATTTGTACCAGCTTGTCCACCACCGATAATTGTTACTT
>Ga0102589_1000702_pt1 | contig 59334 bp, 63 predicted proteins | sample AraplaMF_Col_mLB_FD_76858 | JGI IMG/M metagenome (GOLD analysis project Ga0102589, IMG submission 76858) | Arabidopsis root microbial communities from the University of North Carolina, USA - plate scrape MF_Col_mLB | ecosystem: Host-associated > Plants > Roots > Endosphere | place: USA...
CTCTTTGACCATTCCTCCAAACTGGACCGTCCCTCCAAAAAACACTTCAAGTAATCCTAAATGAAGAAAAAGAATCAACGTTTGAATAAACTGCTGCATCAATACAAGTACAAACGTCATATATAAGTGCGGAAACACATGTTTCACAACAATACGCCTTCTACTTCCGCCTAATATACGAGCAGCATCTATAAACTCTTCCTTTTGTAATTTCTGCACTTCATTCGCAATATAGAGAGAAATTGTAGGAAGTGCAAGCACAATAAACAATATGACTTGAAATGATGCTCTCTCAAAGAAACTAGTCGTCTCTGCTCCATTCACAAAACTAGTTGCAAACTGAAGAAAGAAATATGCAATCATAACAGTTGGAATAACTGTAAAGCTATCAAAAAACGCTTCAATTTTTGAAAACCCTCTTTTTACATAGGTTCCTAATATAACACCAAAAAAGAGACCTAAAACCACCCGCATCATCGCAATAAAAGCGGATATACCAATAGTCCACTTCGCCCCTTCAATGACTAAATGTAAAAGATCATAACCTTTTCGATCTGTTCCTAATAAAAATTTTGATGAAGGCGAAAATGGTGGAGCTTCTACATTTCCTTGCGCGTCATATTGCAGCGAAACTTGGCGAATATGCCCTCCATTCCACAATGTATTCCCAATGCTAAGTCCAACTAACACGACAAGAAATAAAATACTAAACCAAAACTTTTTATCGCGCTTTATATATTTCCACATCTCTTACGCCCTCTCTTTCATCGCATCTGGAACGAAATAATGAAATGACTTAAATAGAACAAAGATCGGGATATAAATAAGTAAGATGCTCATTGTAAAAACTTCAATCGGTTGATAATTTTTAATGAATACAAAAATACCATGTGTGTTAAAAAGCCATTCTATAATATACAAATTTGATAACATAAACCAAATATTTGTTTTCGCAAAAAACAATGTACTAAGCAACACATTCCGCAATACATGACGATTTAAAATATAGAAACGATCAAACCCTTTCGCCCGTGCAAATAATACATAATCTTTTTCTAATTCTGTTTCAAAACGAAGGAGTAATAACTTTACAAACATAATCGTAGTGGGAATACTTAAACAAATAATAGGTAAACCCCGAATGGACTCTCCTCTCAGCGCAGCAATTTTAATAGGTAAAAAACCTGTCTTTTGAAAAAACCATACGACAAGAATTTGCGATCCGATAATAAGAAGAATGTCTGGGATGGACTCAAGAAAAAGCAGAAATGTTTTAATGCGCCGCTGTATATGCGAACGACTTCTCATCATCATATATACAATGCAGAAAGCTATACATAATGAAATAAAAAATGAAGCTAAAAAAAGAATCATCGTTTCTTTATAATGAATAAATAGCTGTGGAAATAACGGCCGATTCATCCCATACGTTAAGTTTGGAACATCTATCAGTTTCATAACTGACATCTTTAAAGCCTGTACATACTGTGAAAAATTAATATGTAAGCCTTCGAATAGTTTTGGAAGAGCACCTAAACAAATAATACCAATAACAGAAAGAATAAATTGCACTGTAATCTCTATTCCATTTGAAATCACCTTTCTTGTCATTTTCCCCCTTCTCTCTATACAAATTTCCATTCTATTGATACTCCGCTTTACCCCGCATTAACGGGCAGTAAAACCCCCACCTCAAAATTCAGCAAAAGCAAAGAAGTTAGGTGTGGGATGCCCCCCAGTGATTAGAGTTTCACTTTATTTTATAAACAATTTTCAGAATTGTAAATATTTTCTGCAAAAAAAGAATCACTAGATTATGATCCTAGTGATTCTTTATGCACGCGTTTTTCATTTCTAACAAATGGCATATACAATAATAAGCACCCTATAAACGCAGCGATTTCTAATGAAATAATATAGTATGGATGCGGACCTAACATATCAAGTAATGAAGCTGTTTCTGGTTTATACGCCAAAAACATATAATTACCACCGGTTTTATAATTCACAAACGAAACAATTGGAATCAATATGTTTAAAAAAATCATCGTACGCTTGATTGATTGAAAAATCGGCCTATACCCTTCTACCCATGTCATAAAGAGCGGTGCCAAAATGAGTAATACATGTGCGATGAAATATTCTATGAAGCGAAAATGCGGAAAAGCATATTGTAAGTTTGGAGTTAAAATGGCTTGTGATGCCCCAATAATCCCTGTAAAAAAGACAACTTCATATACTTTATAACTTTTTGTAATAACCATTATTGTTGCTAATACTAAACTAATGGTACATAACTCAAATGGTAATGATGTACTCAACTGAAAAATTCCAGCTTTCACCTGCCACACATCAAGTCCAATTTCACTTCCGATAAATAAAAAGGCAATCGCATATCGTACAGCCATATTCCATTGTTGCTCACGGAGTATGTCTTGAAAATGATAAAGAAAATAAGCTCCTATACCGATAAGAAGTAGTATAATGACATGTTGTTTTGAATACGGAACAAATGGCTCTACCGGAAATGCTCCAAAGTACGTTTTCATATTCCTCACTCCTTTCCTTCATAAATATTATTGTAAGAAAGAAAAGGCTCGTCAACCAATCTGCTCTCCCCCTAAATGAAAAGGCTCCAGATATACAAATTCTCAACCTTATTTCTCTCCATACGCTAACCTTACAAAACTGTAATGTTATTGTAAGCTAAAACGATTTGTCATATTTTCTCTCTCTTCTATACTGAAAACAGATACAAAAACGAGCGAAAAGGTGATAAATAAATGAAAAAGAAAAATAAAGTAATCATTACTGGTTTAATAACAATTGGAATCGCAGCAGGTTCATATTTTGCTTTTGCTGGCGGTGGCGATGTAGCGAAAGCTTACAGCAGCTATAAAGTATCAGAAAAGCAAATTGAAAATGCACAAAAATTTGGTGGCGAAGTCATTCCAAATGGTATTGAAACAATCGCATTTGATCCATCAAAAGGGACATATGAGCTATCTGTTAAAAAAGGCGATGAAGTAAAAAAAGGACAGCTACTTTTTAAATATAATGATCCTTCCATGAAGTTAGGTGTAACAGAAGCCGAAATGCAAAAAAAACTTGCTAATAAAGAAGTAGAATTATTAAACAAACAACTAAATGCAGCAAAACAAAAATTACAAAAAGATAAAAATGCCGGTTCACCTGGGGAGATGCTAAAAGCAACAGAAACTGAAATCACACAACTTGAATCACAACTTGAAATGAAAAAATTTGAAGTTGAAAAAGCTGATCAAATGATTCAAACAAACAAAGAAAAACTCACTACACTTTCTGTAACAAGCCCAGCTGATGGCGTAATTGAAGAAATTGCAAAAAATGCGAATGAAAAAACAGGTATGAGCGGCATTACCCTTCGCACTGCCGGTCCTCTTAAAGTAAAAGGTCAGCTATCAGAATATGAATTAGCCCAAGTAAAAGTTGGGCAAGAAGTAACTGTTACATCCAAAACGGTACCAGGAAAAAAATGGACTGGAAAAGTCACTGAAATCGGTACAACACCAGTAAAGAGCATGGATGAAAACAAGACAGTATCTAACTATCAATTTATCGTTACATTAGATAATAATGAAGAGCTACAAACTGGATTCCACGTATACGTAACAAGCAAGTCTGGTGAAGCAACTGGTACAGTTGTTCCAAAAAGCAGCATTGTGAAAAAAGGTGATAAAAATGTTGTATTTATCGTGAAAGACGGTAAGGCAAAGGAACAAGCTGTTACTGTTGAATTTGAAACAGATGGCGAAGCGAAAGTTTCTGGCGTAAAAAAAGGTGACCAAATCATCTCTAAACCAGAAAAAGACTTAAAAGATGGTATGGAGGTTAACGCCCAATGATTGATTTAAGAGGCATCACGAAAGCCTTTCAAAACGGTGAAGAAACAGTTCAAATCTTACATGGTATTGATGTAACACTTAATCAAGGCGAATTTACTTCTATCATGGGGCCGTCTGGTTCTGGTAAATCAACATTAATGAATATTATCGGCTGCTTAGATAAGCCGACAAGTGGAACTTATTCGTTAGCTGGACAGAACATTTCAAACATGTCTGAAACGGAGTTAGCTCATATTCGTAATAAAGAAATCGGATTTGTATTCCAAAACTTCATGCTTCTCCCACGTCTCAATGCACTACAAAACGTAGAATTACCTCTTATCTACGCTGGAGTAGATAAAAAAGAACGACGTGAACGTGCATTAGCTGCACTAACAAAAGTAGGTCTAGCAGATCGTGCCACGCATTTGCCAAATGAATTATCTGGTGGACAAAAACAGCGTGTTGCCGTTGCTCGTGCAATTGTAAATAATCCAAAGTTCATTTTAGCTGATGAACCAACTGGTGCGCTTGATACAAAGACAAGTAAACAAATTATGGACCTCTTTTACGAATTAAACAAACAAGGCTCAACAATCATTATGATTACCCATGATCGTGAAATTGGGGAAGCGGCAGCACGCCAAATTGTAATTCGTGACGGAAATATCGTCCAAGATTGGAGAGGTTAATTTTGAACACAAACGAAAATATACGCATGGCCCTTTCCTCTATATTTGCGCATAAAATGCGTTCTATTTTAACGATGTTGGGGATTATTATCGGGGTTAGTGCGATTATTACAATCATCTCAATCGGAGATGGAACAAACGCAAAGTTCCGTGAACAAATTGGCAAAGAAAAAAAGGATCAATTTTCAGTAAACTATACAACAGAAGATTATTCTGATATGGATGGAAAAATATCTGCAAGCATGTATGACAATGTCTCAAAAATTTCTGGTGTTCAAGATGTATATCCTGATGTTAGAGGAAAAGAGAAAGTATATGCCGGAAAAAAAGAATTAGATATTGATATAACTGGTGTAAAAGGCGATTACTTTGAAGATACATCTCGCTTCAAACTTGAGCACGGCAGGTTGTTCGCTGCCGCTGATTTAGATAAACCTGAACATACAATCGTATTACACAAAGATGCATTTGATAAATTGTTCCCTTCTTGGGAGGAAGGTTTATATGTTGATATAAAAGGTACTCCTTATAAAGTAGTGGGTGTATATTCTATCAAAGCAATGATGGGTGGCATGGAGTTTAAAGAAGGTGCTATCTCTGCTGAAAACTGGCCTGTTCTATTTGGGAAAAATAATTATGACGGCTTAACAGTAAAAATCGCTCCAGGTCAAGATAAGAAAGCTGTGCAAGATGCAGTTGTAAAATCATTAAATGATGCGAAAAAACCAGAGCACACAGGAAAATTTAAAGTACCAGATCCACAGGAAGCATTAAAAGAGATTGATAGCTTTACAGGTATATTAAAAAGCGTATTCGGTGGCATTGCCGCAATTTCACTTTTAGTTGGTGGTATTGGCGTTATGAATATCATGCTCGTTTCTGTAACAGAACGTACGCGTGAAATTGGTATTCGTAAAGCACTTGGTGCAACGCGCGGAAAAGTATTGGTACAGTTCCTTATTGAATCTTGTATTTTAACAGCATTAGGCGGATTCATCGGATTTATGCTCGGTATTTTCTTCGCTTGGATTGTCGCAATATTTGCAGGATGGCCACTTGTTGTTTCAATAAAACTAGGTCTGATTTCTGTCGCACTTTCTATGCTAATCGGTATCCTATTCGGTTTACTACCCGCTAATAAAGCTGCGAAGCTTGATCCGATTGAGTGCTTACGATATGAATAAACGAAAGGTTGCCTATCATAAGGCAACCTTTTTTATATTCTTGAAGATTCCATACCAGCTTGCAAGCTTCTCATAAACTTATTCTTACTATTCTCGTGGGCAAAAGCATGTTTAGGAAAAATATTTGCACTCATCGAGCTTACATAAATAAAAATATATGCTTCATTTTCTTCTATCTTCTCGATTCCTGTCCAATTTAGCTTTGTCTCTCCACCATTATTTGTTTCAATAATCCCCTCATCCGTTATTTGTACATTGTGCTTACCTATTAAATTGTCATAGCTTCCTTCCCGAAGCATTTTCTTAATATTTCTCTCAATAAGTTTATAGAAACACTTAGGATAAAACACGATCCATATAACCCCTGCTAGTAAAAAAATAAAAGGTAAATCCATCGATTTATAATCTGGTGGTCCAAATAAAAAAACACTAAGTGGAACAGCAAACAGAATAATAGCTACAATATAATGCTGAAGAACTAAAGAGCGCTTTACTGTTTTAGAATGCCTTGCATAATGTAGATTAAATGCAATAAAATCTTGTTTTGTTAACGTATATTCTATTTGCATTTCTTCACCCATTTCCTACTAAAAGTTCCTTTTTTTGTATCATCTATACATTTATAGTCCCCTAGATTTTTCTCGACAAAAAAGCCACCATATTCATGATGGCTTCTTATATAAACATATTATTTCTTTAGCACAAATCCAAACTTGTCCCAAGCCTGTAAATAGTCCAATAAGAAAATCTCTTCTTCTACAACACGGCCAACTACGTTTGTTTTTCCTGTGTTAACCATATCTTTTAAAGCAATCTGTAATTCTCCTTTATACTGGCCATACTGTTCATTATCAATGAGAATATCGCCACGTTTAATCGGTCTTGTATTATGAGGTTTAAACTCTTCTTTTTTATATTTCACACGGCTTTGTGTTGAACGAATCATATATTCAGACACATCCCCGCGATAAAAATGCGGTTCTTCTACTACAATCTTTCTTTCTAATTCTGTTGTTGTTTCATAAATCTCTACATCAAACGTTTGCTTTTCTTTATTTACTTCTCCGAGCGCCTTTAATTCTTCTTCTGATGCATATGCATTCGCAATGATTACATCATCAATCAATCCTGTTGCAAATAAATGTTTCGCCTGCGTTGTCATTGGCAATTCACGATGTTGTTCGATTGTACATAACCCTTCAGTTACTGGCCATGGACCATATGTCGCATCAAATGATGTAATAAAGGCAGCAGTTCTCATGCCATAATCTTTAAATTGTTTTGAGCATTTCATAAAATGATCATAAGAAAGACCAGAATAACGATGTGGATAGAAGTTATGACAACCAATTAAATTTTCACAGTTCGGACGATGACTCATAATATTATCAACATATTTCGTACCGTTACTCATATTAATCTCAATTTTTAATCCATATGGGTTATATGTCATAATGGATTCTTCTAATCCTGAAAAACCAACATCTAGACGAATACCATATGCACCTAATTCGTGGAAGAATGAGAGATCGTTATAAGAAATACCAAGCTGTTCAAAAACAGCTGGACTAATATCAACAAGTACTTGGAAACCTAATTCATTCGCATGCGAAATCGTTTCCTTAAATTCTTTAACAATGTTCTCTTTTTCTCCATCCACTGATAATAAACATGTGAATACACGTGTAAAACCATATTGATGTGCTAATGTTAAATATTCCTTATCTTTCTCTACTGTAGAATGTTCTGGATAAATAGAAATACCTAATCGTCTCATGCATATACGCCTCTTTCTTCATCATCATTTTGTAAACCCTTTCAAATATATATAGTAAAGTAGTAGAAATCCCCTTCTACTTTACTATCCGTTTGAATCCGCTTTCTTTTCAAAAAAACATCTCTATCAATCTTAACAACTAGCAGACTATACATCTATACTTTACCTTTTTTAAGAGCATTTGTGTAGCATTTACACAAATTCGCAAATTTTTTCGCCCCAAAAAATTGTTACATCATTTCAGTTCACCTTTCTTGACTGGTACATTGACCACTACATATACTCGAAAGAACAGAGAAAAATATTTAGGGGATGAATATATGGGAGAAGCAGCACTCGTAAAACGAGAACCATTATGGACAAAAGAATTTATTGCGCTCATTTTAGCAAACTTATGTATGTTTTTAGGCTTTCAAATGTTAATTCCAACATTACCTGTTTACGTGAAAGAAATTGGTGGCACAAGTTCAAACATCGGATTTGTTGTTGGAATGTTTACTGTGGCAGCTTTAATTATTCGGCCTCTCACTGGAAATGCACTGCAAAAATTTAGTAAAAAACTGATTTTAATGACTGGTACTGCAATTTGCCTACTAGCGATGGGCAGCTACCTATTTGCCTCCACTGTCTTTCTTCTTCTTGCTGTTCGCATTTTACACGGAGCTGGTTTTGGTATTACAACGACCACATATGGGACTGTAGTCTCTTACTTAATTCCTGCAGCACGTCGTGGTGAAGGTATGGGATATTTCGGCCTCTCTGGAACGATCGCTATGGCACTTGGTCCTCTTATCGGCCTCTGGCTCATGCAGACTTATAGCTTTACGATTCTTTTTTTATGTGCACTATCTTGCACAGTAGTTTCATTAATATTAACAAAGCTACTCAAAATTCAAGCAACTGAAAAACCAATTCACCAAGCACATGAATCATTTTTAGATGGGTTTATCGAAAAGAAAGCTTTACTTCCTTCATTATTAATATTGTGTATTACATTAATGTACGGAGGAATTGGGAGCTTTATCACGTTATTTGCTACGCAAGTCGGTATCGCTGATATTAGCCTTTTCTTCTTATTTAACGCCCTTGCCATCGCTGTAACACGTCCCTTCTCAGGAAGACTATACGATGTAAAAGGCCATGCATTTGTTATTATTCCCGGTGTTATCTTAACATTTACAGGAATTATTCTGTTATCGTATACAACAACAATACCAAGTTTAATCATTGCAGCAAGCTGTTACGGAAGTGGATTCGGCGCTATTCAGCCGGCCTTACAAGCATGGATGATTGACCGTGTAGCTCCGCATCGCCGCGGCGTTGCTACCGCAACATTCTTCTCGGCATTTGACCTCGGCATTGGGGCAGGTGCAATTATTTTCGGATTCATCGCACACTTTACAGACTATGCAACTGTATATCGTTATTCTTCTGTATTACTTATCGCGTTTCTCTTTATTTACATTACAAATGTACGAAAACAAAAACAGATGGATAAAAAGAATGAAAAAGCTGCTGGATAACCCAGCAGCTTTTTCTAACCCTTATCTATCTCGATGATACTTTAAATTTGTTGTTACATTGTCTCCAAAATAAGTCTCAGATCCATACTCTCCAGAAGCAACTATTTTAGTTGTTAACAACACTTTATTTCCAGCTAATTGAATGGTTGCCTTTTGCAATACATTACTTCTTATATTTGTAAATGTAAAAGTCCCAACACCATTATTATCAAACGTAACAATAGCTCCACATAAAACGAATATTATCATTAACACAGTAGATGCATATTTCATTATTTTCTCCACGCCTATACTTAATTCTGAATTTGATTATATCCTCTTTATTTGGATATATATTATCCTCTCATATTATAACAATTTGAATATTTACATATAAATATTCAAATCGTATAGTTCTAAGACACTATTTACTTCGCATATTTTTTTACGTTAAACAAAAAGTATACAAAGAACTTCCAAATTAAATGTTATTTCTTTACAATACAACCCTATATAACGCATTAAAACCAATTAAATCCAGGGGTTTCTTTAAATAAATGTAAACTTTTTATCCCTTTGTAAATTTAATGTAAAGTTTACATTGATATCATTTACACCACCTCAAATTTTAGTTAATAATTACACCGTACATGAAATTTAAGGAGTGAAATGCGTGGAATTTAATGTTCAAGACATGATCTTCCAGTTTATTGGTGGATTAGGTATTTTCTTATTTGGGATTAAGTACATGGGAGACGGTCTGCAACAAGCAGCTGGTGATCGCCTACGTGACATTCTCGATCGTTTTACAACTAACCCACTTATGGGCGTACTAGCAGGTATGTTAGTTACCGTACTGATTCAATCTAGCTCAGGAACAACCGCTTTAACAGTTGGACTTGTAAGTGCTGGATTTATGACGCTCAGACAAGCAATTGGCGTTATTATGGGTGCTAACATTGGTACAACTGTTACAGCATTTATTATCGGAATTAAAATCGGAGAATATGCTCTTCCAATTATGGCAGTTGGAGCAATCTTACTATTCTTCTTTAAAAATAAAAAAGTACAATCTCTTGGACAAGTCGTCTTCGGATTTGGTATGTTATTCTTCGGTTTAGAATTAATGAGCACAGGTATGAAGCCACTACGCTCTTTAGAATCATTCCAAGAATTAACTGTTAGTATGAGTAACAGCCCAGTCCTAGGAGTTATCGTAGGTACAATCTTTACATTACTTGTACAAAGCTCAAGTGCAACAATTGGAATCTTACAAGAATTATTCGGCCAAGGTGCAATCGATTTAAAAGCTGCTCTACCTGTACTGTTTGGTGATAATATCGGAACAACAATTACCGCTGTATTAGCAGCGATTGGTACTTCTATTGCAGCAAGGCGCGCAGCATTAGTACACGTTATCTTTAACATAGTTGGTACCATCATCTTTACAATTTTATTAGTACCATTTACAAACTTAATTCAATATTTCCAAACATCGTTAAACTTAAATCCAGAAATGACAATTGCTGTTGCGCATGGAACATTCAACGTAACGAATGCGATTATTCAGTTTCCATTCATTGCAGTGTTAGCGTGGATTGTAACAAAAATTATTCGCGGAGAAGATGCCGCTATTGACTTTAAACCGCAGCATTTAAATCCAATCTTTATTGAACAATCTCCTGCTATCGCCTTAACAGAGGCACAAAAAGAGATTATTCGTATGGCAGAGTTCTCATTACACGGCCTAAAAGAAGCAACTCAATTTTTAAATACAAAAGAAAAGAAACATGCTGATATGGCAACTCAACTAGAGGGTGCTATTAACAACTTAGATAGAAAAATTACGGAGTATTTAGTGCTACTTTCTGAAAAACCACTTTCACCAATGGATTCCGAAAAACATTCTGTCTTAGCGTCTGTTGTCGGAGATATTGAACGCGTTGGCGACCATGTAGAAAACGTTGTAGAACTTGTGGACTCCCAAATTTCTAACCGTGTCACACTATCAGATGAAGCAATGGCGGAACTAAATGAAATGCTTGAACTAACAATTTCAACATTACAAGATGCAATTGGAGCTTTAACAAACTTCGACACTGAACTTGCACAAACGGTCATTACGAAAGAACGTAAAATTGACCAAATGGAACGTGTATTACGTAAGCGCCACGTGCTACGCCTGAATGAACGTAGTTGCTCAGGTGATGCAAGCATCATCTTTATTGATATGGTAAGTAATTTAGAGCGTATCGGTGATCACGCTGTAAATATTGCAGATGGAGTTTTAGGGGAACAAGGGAAAGTTGCATTAAAACAAACACTATAATACAAATTGAAAAAACTGATATAAAATCTTTCTTTTTTGGTGAGAAAGAGCGTCCGTCCTTGCATAGAAGCGGTCAGGGTCTTTTTTAGCCCCATGACGAGTGAAAACAAAGAGAGAAAACGAGTGCAGGTCTCCTTTTGTTTTCATAGCAGCGACTTATATGCCAACAAATCAAAATGGATTTAATCGAGTAGAAGACATGGCAATCCCATGTCTTCTATCACTTTATAATTGATTTTTTTCCTTTTCATTTATAAGAATTGCTCGAAATGATGTATGATTTATTATGTCTATCTCCTTTACTCCTAACAAACAGTTTTTTCACTTCATTATATAAGGCCTATAGAAGAATGTAATATAATCTTCCTCTTGAACATATTTCAACAAATCTTACTTCTTTATTATTTTTTCATAATATGTATTTCTATTTCTAATACGACAAATTATAATTGTTCTATTGCTTATTCTCCTAAAATTCACTTTACGAAAGGCGGAAAAATCTGACTTTTCGTGAAATAAATCGGATTTTAGCGAAATGTAAATGATTTGTAATGTTCTTTTTCGCTAACATTCATTATAATTAGGTGATATGAGTATCGTATTTCAATCCAAATGAAGGAGTATATGAAATGGATCAAAACCCATCTTTGCAAGAAAATACACGAAATAATAAGAAAAAAGGAAAGAAAAAAACAAAAATCATTCTAAGTGCTCTCTTATTATTTTTAATAGTAGGAGGCGGTTATACTTGGTTTTTAGTAAATAAAGCATCCTCTGCTGTTTTTAATGCCGCCCACGATTTAGCACGCGGTGATAAATCAGATTTACGTGATAAAGCAGTTAAACCTATTTCTAACAATGTATCTGTATTAATCATGGGCGTTGATGAAAGCGATGTCCGTGGCAAAGAATACGGTGCTGCTATAAGAACAGATGCAATGTTACTTGCAACTTTTAATAAAGATAGTAAAACTGTAAAACTTTTAAGTATTCCACGAGACACATATACTTATATCCCAATAGAAAAGAAAATGGATAAAATTACGCATGCACATGCATTTGGTTCGGCTAAAAATGGAAAAGCTGGTGGCCCGCAAGCTAGTATTGATGCGGTAGAAGATTTACTCCACGTTCCTGTTGATTACTTTGTAAAATTCAACTTTAAATCATTTATAAAAATTGTGGATGATTTAGGTGGTATTGAAGTAGACGTTCCTGTTGAATTTACTGAACAAGATAGTAACGATAATGCAGGTGCAATCCACTTGAAAAAAGGCGTTCAAAAATTAAACGGTGAAGAAGCTCTTGCTCTTGCTAGAACACGCCATATTGATAGTGATGCAATGCGTGGTCAACGTCAACAACTTGTTATCGAAGCCATTCTGAAAAAACTAACAAACATTGATTCTGTAACAAAAGTAGGAAATATTATTGATCACATTAATGGACAATTCGTTACAAACTTAACATTTGATGATATGTTATCATTCTATAAATACGGTTCAGATTCTTCACTTGAAAAATTACAAATTAATGGTAAAGATTGTTATATGTCAGCTGGTGATAAAGAATGCGGTCGTGCAAGTGATGGTGGTACGTATTATTATGTGCCAGTAGAAAAAGATTTAGACGATTTAACAAAACAACTTCGTACTCATCTTGGACTATCTGAGTATAAGAAAGTTGATTCTGATGATAAAGAGAACAAGAAAAAAACAAGCTCTGAGAAAACAAAAGATACGAAACAAGATAACGATAATCGTCAAAATTCTACTAACCAAAAAAGTAACAATGACGATGAAAACGTAAAGACCAAAACATCATCGAATGAGAAAACAAAAGATACAAATCACGATAGCGATAATCGTCAAAATTCTACTAACCAAAAAAGTAACAATAACGATGAAAACGTAGAGACCAAAACATCATCGAATGAGAAAACAAAAGATACAAATCACGATAACGATAATCGTCAAAATTCTACTAACCAAAAAAATAACAATAACGATGAAGACACAGAGACAACATCGAATAAAAATTAATAAAAAACCCAGCTCTATAGAGATAGAGCTGGGTTTTTTATACACCCTAATATAATTTTGAAAACAACAACAATTCTAATTTTTTTAACTATCAATTTCAATATCTTTAAATTATAATAAAAGGTAGAGTTATATTCTAATTAACAGGAGGCACAAACATATGAAAGCCGCAGTAAAGCATAACGTTTCAGACTTTAAAGATTATCTACAATCCAATGAAATACATATGGAAGAAAACATAGATGAGAATGATGGCTCTGTATTTTTTTCAGTAAACTTAGAAACAGAGAGTGGTGCAAAAGTTCGTCTTATCGCTGCCTTTCATAACGAGCATCCTACTGTCGATATATATTGCTTCAATGTCGCTCAAGTTCCTGATTCAGCCAAGAAAAGCGAAATATTACATTTAATCAACGAACTAAATACAGCATATAGATTCGCAAAATTCACAATTAGTAACAGCGACTCCATTGATATTTCAACTTCCCTTGTATTTACAGAACCATACTTTAACCCTGCCCTTGTATTTGAGCATACTAGACTATTATATAAAGCTGCAAATGATGAATATGAAAGATTAATGAAACTTATTTGGGCTTAATAACTTGAATGCCACTGGTTCTCTAGTGGCGTTCTTACATTCTTTCTATACTAACCTTCTTCTTAAAATATCTATCCAGTAATATCTGGTAATACACTTCCCAAAAATCATATTACAATGCGATATCCATCCAAATTTTAATAGATGTTGAAACAATCAATATCGCTAATATCCACTGCAATATTTTTTGATTTAACCTCTTCCCTACACTTGCTCCAAGCGGTGAAGCAATTAAACTTGCAATCGCGATCATTATAGACGGCAGTACTACCACTTGTCCTGTAGTTACTTTTCCAATTGTAATCCCGATAGATGAAATAAAAGTAATTGCTAATGAAGTTGCAATTGTCATATGTGTAGGGATTTTAAGAATGACAAGCATAATTGGCACAAGTAGAAATGCACCGCCTGCTCCAACAATACCAGAAGAAGTACCTACGATAAATGCTAAAACACTAGCTAATCCTTTATTATACGTCAATGCTTCTAAAGGAAGCTCGCTGCGATTTTTTTTCGGAATAAACATCATAATAGCTGCTATCGTAGCTAAAATAGCATATACAATATTAACTTGCCCTGCATCTAATACTCTTGAACCTAGACTCCCGACAAAACTTCCCACTAAAATACTCGTTCCCATATATAGCACCAATGTTTCATTTATATAACCGCTTTTCCGATAAACCCATACACCTGCAAATGTTGCGAAAAACACTTGAATAGCTGTAATACCACTTACTTCATGTGCCGTATAACCAGTAAACCCTAATAGCACAGGAATATATAAAATCATCGGATAATTAATAATAGCACCGCCAATACCAACCATTCCTGATATAAATGAACCAACAAAACCAATAAGAAAGATTACAATCATAAAACTGAAGCTCATCTTTATTTTTCTCCCTTCTAGAAAGAAGGCGTTCTTTAATGAATTACCTTTAAATAAATAGATTCACATTTCCATCAGAAGCATCTGCTAGATAAGCTGCCACACCAGCAAATTCAACATCTTCCATAATCTCTTCTTCTTTTAGTCCTAATAAATCAACTGTCATTTGACAAGCTACAAGCCTAACACCTTGCTCTTTTGCCATATCAATTAAATCTGGAAGCGGCATAGCATTGTGCTTTTTCATAACATGCTTAATCATTTGAGGGCCCATACCGGCAAAATTCATTTTAGATAAGCCCATCTTATTTGCACCGCGAGGCATCATCTTTCCAAACATTTTCTCTAAGAAGTTTTTCTTTACTTTTACATATTCATCTTTTCGAAGTGCATTTAACCCCCAAAACGTATGGAAAATAGTCACCTCTTGATCATACGCCGCTGCACCATTGGCAATAATATAAGCTGCCATCACCTTATCGTAATCTCCACTAAACAAAACAATCGTTGTTTTTTTCTTTTTCTCCATGTTAACTCCCCACCTCGATATACCTATGCGGGTATTTTGCGAAATATACAAAAGCCTTTATTTATAAAAGAACCCTGCGTCGTACTCCGTATTATTCTATTTTACCTTCCCAATCTAACATACCACCAGTCATATTTATAACCCCAAAACCATAGCTTTCTAAAAACTGAACAGCTCGTGAACTTCTCCCACCAGAGCGACACACCATAATATATTCTTTGTTTTTATCTAATTCATGCATGCGAAATTCCAACAGACCAAGTGGAATATGAATAGCTCCCGGAATTTTCCCTTCCATCACCTCTTCCACTTCACGAACATCAATAACGTGTAATACTTCATGATTCATCAATTTATTTTCTAATTCTTTTGCTGTTATTTCCTTCATTTTTCATTTCCTCCTTAATTCCAAGCATTCATACCACCTGAGACATTCGTAATATGTTGAAAGCCTAATTTTTTTAACATTTTTGTTGCTTGTTTACTTCTCATTCCACTTTGACAAATTACAATTACTTCTTTGTTTTTATCTAAATGACTCGCTTTTTGTGCTAACTCATTTAATGGGATATTCTGAAACCCTTGAATATGATTCCCTCTAAATTCACCAGGTGTACGAACATCAATAAATTGTTTATTTTTTTTATTCATCTCCGTCTTTAGTTCTTTCCCGCTTATATTTTTAACTCCTTTAACCGGTAAAAAGCGAGAAATGATAAACCAAGCAACAAGTATAGTTAAAACAATATTGAATACTACATTTGCACTCATACACCATCTCCTCCAATCTTTCTCTATACAATTCGTATCCGTAGAGCAGGTCTTTTTATTTTACGCCTTTTTAATCCAGAACTTCAGTACACCATTTTTTTCCATATGCTGTAGTACTTCGTGTCCACCTGTTTTTGACCAAGCTGGAATATCCTTTATTGCACCTTTATCTGTTAAATGAACCTCTAGCACTTCTCCAGATTGTAAAGCTTCCATAGCTTTTTTTGTTCTTACGATTGGCATTGGGCATGCTAAGCCTTTCACATCTAATACTTGTTTTGCATTCATATTCTATACCTCCAACATATTTTTTTATTATTAATCGTGCACCGCACAGCGGTTTGGACCAATTTCCATTTCGCGCTCTTCTTCTACACTTGGATTGATTTTCCCCATATTCGTCTGACGAATATCTTGATATGCATTCGGCTGGGGCGGTAAATTTTCTGTAACTGTTTTTCGAAACTCCAACTCATCTTCAATATTTAATCCTGCATTTCGTTTAAATAGATCTTTCAATTTTGCACGAACCCGCCCTTGCTCATCCAGTTCGCTTACTTTCGAATAATGCGCTGGTAAAACAATCAAATCTTGAGATAATGTTTTATAACGTTTATATAAAGTGTTACGCAAATCACTTACCCAGTCTTCCGCTTTGCCCGCAAGATCCGGACGACCAATAGAATCTACAAATAAAATGTCACCTGATAGAAGATAAACATCATCTACAATGAATGATGTACTTCCAATTGTATGACCTGGTGAATAGATCGTCTCAATAGCAATTTTTGTTCCTCCCACCTGAATGACAATTCCTTCAACAAGTGGCTCATAAGAAAAAACAACTTCTTCAGCATCTTTTGGCGGTAACCAATACGTACCTTTCACCTTCTGTGCTAACTTACGACCACCAGAAATATGATCGGCATGTAAATGTGTATCCATAACGTTTGTAATCATAGCACTTTGTTCTTTTGCAAACTCCTCATATGCTTCAATTGTTCGTATAGAATCAATGACTACAGCTTCCCCATTTGAAATAACCATATAGGACAAACATCCTTTTCCAAGACGGTTAAATTGATACACGCTGCCACCATCTTTTAAATCCCCTACTTTAATCGGCTTCACATATTCACTCCAAGCTTTCATACCACCAGCTAAATAATAAACATTTTTCAAACCAGCCTCTATAAGTTGCTCAGCAACAAACTTGGAAGATCCTTCTTTCGCACATACAACAAGAATATCTTTTTCCTTTGGCAACTCTTCCAAGATGCTTTCTACGCCTTCTAACAAATCAAAGTATGGTTTATTAATAGAAGAAACTTGTTTCCCTTCAATTTTCCAATCCACATAATCCACTTCATTACGAACATCTAAAATAAATAATTCTCCAAATAAAACTTTCTCAGCAATATCTTTCGCTTGTAATCCTATAGCACCCACTACCTTACCCCCTATGGTATAAATTTTGTTAAAAAAATTAAAAGTTAACTGCCCTACTCAAATTTTTTCTTATTCTTTTTCTGTAGTAGCTTACCACTACATCACTCAATATACATATACCTGTACGGGTATGTTAAAATGCTTTTTAAAATCTGTCAACACATTCGTTTGACAGATTATCTGCTTTTCACAAGCAGTTGTACAGCCTCTTTAATTAAATCTTCATTTGATGTATCGCCTTTTTCAAATTGTTCTCGCAAACAGTTTTCCAAGTTCGTTCCTACAATTAATCCAATTGTGCGATCCATAGCAGAGCGAGATGCTGTTAATTGTGTAATAACCTCTTTACAATCTTTTTCTTCTTCAATCATTCGAAGTACACCGCGAATTTGTCCTTCAATTCGCTTCAACCTATTTTTAATATCTTGATTATATTCCAACGTGCTATCACCTCAATACTTTAATAGACATGCTTTATCTAAAAAAAATGTCTACTGCACCAGATTGTAGTAAAATTCTTATTTGAATTTACAACCTCATCATATACCCTTCAGGGTATTTTGTAAAGCCATATTTTTATATTTAAAATTAATTCCTACTATATTACCTTATATTATTAGCCACAGCCCCTAATATATTAATATACAATGCAGTTTGGTAAAGCAGTTGCATACAATTTAAAACCACCATCTACATTCTTCACCTTATATCCTTTTTCCATTAACATACGTGCAGCAACATAGCCTCTCATACCTAGCTGGCATGTAATATATATTTCTTCATTTACTGGAATTTCATCCAATCTTTCACGTAATTCATCTAATGGAATATTAACTGATCCCTTAATCATCCCTTGTTTCAATTCATTTGGTTCACGAACATCAATTAAATATCCACCTTTTTGGGCAATATGATTAATTTCATGCCACTGCACTGTATCTACAAGCCCTTCAATCATATTACTTGCAACATACCCCACCATGTTTACTGGGTCTTTTGCAGAAGAATACGGCGGTGCGTATGCTAATTCTAAATCTGGTAAATCCATTACCTTTAGCTTAGCTTTCATTGCCGTCGCAATTACATCAATTCGTTTATCTACACCGTCACGCCCAACAGCTTGTGCACCATAGATTTCTCCTGATTCTTTATTAAAAAGCAATTTTAATAAAATTGGATATGCATTTGGATAATAACCCGCATGAGAATTCGCCTGTACATGCACTACCTCATAGGGTATATTTAAACTCTGCAATACCTTTTCATTTACTCCTGTTGACGCAACCGTTAATTCAAATACTTTTGCAATTGATGTTCCCATCGTCCCTTTGTATACAGACTCTGTATGCCCATGAATGATATCCGCTAATAGACGACCTTGCCGATTTGCTGGCCATGCTAATGGAATCATTGTCTCTGTTTCTGTTACAAAATCTTTTACTTCAATCGCATCACCAATGGCATAAATAGATGAATCAGACGTTTGTAGTTTTTCATTTACTTTAATTGTCCCGCGTACTCCAAGTTCTAGTCCTGCTTCTTTTGCCAAGCTACTCTCTGGCTGGACACCGATAGACAGAATTACCATATCCGTATTGATTTTCGAACCACTTTTTAAGCGTACGACTGCTCCGCCTTCTTCAAAAGTATCTACTCCATCTTCTAAAATGAGCTGAACACCATGCTTTTTCATATGTTCGTGTACATATGCTGGCATTTCATAATCAATTGGCGGCATTACTTGATTTGCCATCTCAACAAGCGTCACATCAATTCCTTTTTCTCTCAAGTTTTCTGCCATTTCAACACCAATAAATCCTCCCCCAATAACAGTAGCATGACGTGGTTTCTTCTCATCAATATACGCTTTAATGCGATCTGTATCTGGTACATTTCGTAATGTAAACAACGTTTTTGCTGTTTCAATTCCTGGAATAGGCGGTACAATTGGTTTAGATCCTGGTGAAAGAATTAAAATATCATAAGACTCTTCGTATGTTTCATTTGTCATTACATTTTTCACAACAATTGTTTTTTCTTTTTTATTAATTTTTATCACTTCACTTAAAACTCGAATATCTAAATGAAATCGCTTTGACATCTTTTCAACAGTTTGCACTAACAACCTCTGTCTCTCTTGAATCACACCACCAATGTAATATGGTAACCCACAGTTTGCAAACGAAATATATTCGCCTCGCTCGAACATAATAATTTCATCCTCTTCACTTAAACGACGAAGACGTGCTGCTACTGATGCTCCTCCTGCAACTCCACCGACTACAACAATTTTTTTGCTCATCTTTTCATAACCTCCACGATTATTTTCATTTAACTTTTCTTCTTTTTACTTACTACATATAAATATACAGGACATCAAATTACATATACCCGTATAGGTATATAATAAACACAAAAAAATATAATGACAATATATACAGCTCAAACTTTATACTTGTTCACAAAATTGAAACAAGCTTGGTATGAAAAAAGCCACTGGTTTCCCAGCGGCTTTACACATATTTCTATCATAAAATCATACTACGCTTGCTTTTAGCTTTGCAAATTCGTTTGAAATAACATCATTTATTTTAAGTAAAATATAGAACAAGAGCTCAGATTATTTCTAAGCTCCTACTATTGCTACTAGACTCTGTTTTATTCCACTACAGCCCCAAGTTATTTTATTTATTGTATAGCTCCATAATTCTGTTCACAATCAACTCAGCAGTATTTTCTTCTGGTGGCATTAATAAGTTTGTAGTTGGTCCATACACTACAGGATTCAATTCCACTTCATATCCTCCATATGTATATTCCTCTTTTGTTGGTAAATAACCAAGATAGCCATTCGTATATCCACCAAAAAAAGCTAGTTCATTGTTTAGATTTTCTTTAATAGCTAGAGCTGTTTCTGAGAAAGGTTCCATCGGTATTCCAGAAAATGATCCATCATTGATCCGAAACAATTGAATTTCCAAATCAATTGTTAACTGTTTAATATTTTCTTTATGCTTAGCTACAACGACTTTAAGCCAGTCATCAGTATTAACCCCCCACTGCTTTTCAGCTAGTAGTGCCATTCTTTTTATCTCTTCAGGTTCAGGAATTTCCTTTAATTTCATTTGTAGTGTAGTTGAAATAATTTTCAACTTCGAAATGGGGTTATAAGTAATTGTTGGCAACATGGTTAGGACGTTTCCACTCAATATGTAAGCCATTTGCTTTAATGCATCCTCTGAACCACGATATTTTGCATTAATGTTTCCAGCTGCCCCTTGGACAATTGCTACAGGGCAGTTAAGCGTCCGTTCAAGAATCTCCCTTGTCACGCCTGGGTAATCTGCTGATAACCTATCACTATCTGACTTTAATACGTTAGGATGTGCAGTGCAAAAGACAATGATTCCCGTTAAGTTCTTTGTTTTATCGTTTCTAATTGCTAAAACGCCAATTCGTTTATCTACAACACCATTTATGTTTATACCCATCTTTACTTTTCCGTCAGATGTTCTTTCTCTTCGATTTACTCCTATTTCACCCGTAGTTACATTCCACCCCACCTCTGATAATTGCATATTATCATTCGCAATAACGGATCCTTTAATTACATTAGTGATTAAAATCGTTTTATAAGACTTTACTAAACTATCATTGCCGACTGTTTCGGGACCAGAATGGGTATGAGTATAAACAACCGTTATGTTTTCAAATGAAACATTCAGCTCATTTGCTACTTGTTCTCGAATGATTATTGTATCTTCTATTAGCATTCCTATATTATCAATGCTAATAAATACTGCCTTTGTTTGATTATTTTCAAACACATATATTGTTGCATAAATGCGTTCTTCAATATTACTAATTCCCGTTTCCCTATGATATCCAATAAAATCAATACCTAAAGGAGGTGTAATATCCACCTTACATACCCCTACTTTACTCATTTGAACCTCTCCAGTCATCTATGTAATTTTTATATCTCACTCCGCTAAACTCCCCTTTAAATAAAAAAGCCCCATCTAAACAGACAACAATATTATTACATATAAATTTGATTATTTCATTAAATTACCAATTCAAAAAAAGCCGCTGATCCCAGCGGCTTTACACGTATTTCCGATGCACCATCTTCCCATCATATGAGAAGACAACACCTTTATTCTCAACATTAGATTCCATATGCACCGTTCTTCCCCATAACTGATGAATGTACGGCAGTACTTTCTCTAAGTATTTTAAATCAAGCTCAATTCCTTCATAACAATGCTTAATATATAATTCCCCATTTTTCAAATAATCCCCATCTTCCACCACTAAATATGGAAATCCGCCATTTGTTCTCATATTAACAAGCTGATCACGAACATGTTCCCACTCTTTATCAATTACCTTATACTCTTTTCCTTGGCGCTGGAATAAGTACATATCTTCTCTCATAACCAATTCTTTATTTAAGTAATTCCTTAAGAAGGATACATCCCATTCAATTTCTCGCACTTCAAAGATTTTTTCACGGCCTGATCCAGGTTTTACACCACGACGTTTCATTTCTTCAGTTGGATTATTATAACGTTCTTCAATATCTTCGAACATTTTAATGCCAAGGTAGTATGGGTTAATGCTTGTTTTTGATGGTTGAACTACACCCGCGTTAAGCTTCGCAAATTCAATTGCCTCATCAGATGTTAAGTCCATTTCGCGAAGAATACGTTGATGCCAGAAGGACGCCCAGCCTTCGTTCATGATTTTCGTTTCTAGTTGCGGCCAGAAATACAACATTTCTTCTCGCATCATCGTTAAAATATCACGTTGCCATTCATCTAGCTCCCTACTATATTCTTCAATAAAGAGCAGCAAATCTTTCTCTGGCTGCGGCGGGATTTTCTTTTTCTTCCGCATATTTGGCCGTTCTCGTTTTTTATTTCTATCATCTAAATTCCACAAATCATCATACTGTGAAACTCGTTTCTTTTCTACTTCTTCCTCTTCTAAGTCATCTATGCTCCAAGCTAGCTTCGGCCGCATAAGCGATGGATCAATATGTTCTTGAATGGCCAAAACAGCATCTAAAAACGTTTCTACCTCTTCTTTTCCATATTTATGTTCATATGCTTTAATTCGTTCTGCTGTCGCTGCCATACTTTCAACCATATCGCGCTTTGTATTTGAGAAGCGGATATTATTTTTAAAGAAATCGCAGTGTGCTAATACGTGTGCTACAATCAATTTATTTTGAATCAATGCATTTGTATCGAGTAAAAATGCATAACATGGGTCAGAGTTGATGACAAGCTCATATATTTTACTAAGTCCCAAATCGTAATGTAGCTTCATTTTGAAGAATTGTTTCCCAAAACTCCAATGTGAAAACCGCGTCGGCATGCCATAAGCACCAAATGTATAAATAATTTCCGCTGGGCATACTTCATAGCGCATCGGATAAAAATCCAGCCCAAATCCAGTTGCAATTTCAGTAATTTCAGCGATTGCATATTGTAGTGCTTTATCATCACTAGTTCTCATTATTTTCCCTCCTTACACTTTCCCTTAAGAAAGTGTATGAAGGAAAACAAGCTTTCATGAAGACTAAACACATCAAAACAAAAATACTATACAAATAAGAAGAACCTTTCTTCTCTACATTTTATGCAGGATTTTATATTTGCAGAAAGAATAATTGAGATATATGAAATTTTAGCATTACGCTCTAAGGAGTCGATTATATGAAGTGGACTGTTCACCGTGATCGAGGATTTCTATACATAGTTTTTGGCTTAGGCCTATTACCAAATCTACTTTTAGCACTCCCACTATGGCTAGATCCTACGTTAACTTCCGTTGATTTTATTATTTTTCTTTCCTTTATTGCAGTTTTTAATGTCTTTTGGTTTTGGATCATGTTTGATATTCGATATGAAATTAGAGAGAAGACCCTCTATGCACGTTGCGGTCCTTTTCGATGTAATATTCCTTACGAAGATATTATAAGAGTCAATAAGACGAATGATATGCTTATGGGATTTCGCCTATCCGCATCTCTCGAAGGTATCGAAATTCACTATCCTAAAAAGAAGTTTTTTAGCAGTGTAAAACTTTCACCTCAAAATGAAGATGCATTTATAGCACTATTACAAGAAAAATGTCCTCAGTTACAAAACAATTCAATTACAAAAGAGAACTAAAATAAAAAGGCATTCTTGTACCAAACAAGAATGCCTTTCCTATTAACCTTCAATAACTTCAAGCTTCTCCATAATCGGCGTGCGCTCTTTTCCTTCTGGCTTCTTATCGAAATAACCAATATGAAGGATTCCAACAATGCGTTGTCCTTTTGTTAATCCAATTCCTTCTATAAATAAAGGATTATAATTCAATCCGCCTGATTTCCAAACACAGCCTAGTCCACGTTCCCAAGCGAGTAACTGAAAGTTTTGCATAAATGCACATACTGCTGCGTAGTCTTCATCGCGCTGGATTTGACGTGGATCTTCATCCATATACACAATGATTTGAGCTGGTGTACTTAGAAAACGATCGGATAAAATTTTACCTCGTTTTGTTCTTTCTTCTTCTGTAAAAGAATTTAATACAGCATCTACTAATGTTTTACGTCCTTCACCAATATATAATTTACATTTCCATGGCTCACGATGCTGATGGTTTGGTGCCCACGTTGCATCATTTAATAATTCAATTAATAATTCTTTTTCTACTTCTCTATCTGTAAATGTACGAATCGAACGTCTTTCTTTAATGATATTTGCAATGGAAGTATATGTAGTCATATGTTTCTCTCCCTTATTCTCATCTATATGTATAAGTTCGTTATTGATATTGATTTTCAATTTCGATTATAACGCAGTTTTCTACCATTAATCAATGTTTTATGTTGTGAAACTAATAAAAATTTTTTTTGTTACATTGCGAAAAAAACTTGAAATGTTCACAAGTTTTTCACAACTTACGGACATGCTATGTGTAAAGTTTTCCATTTCATTCAATTAGGAGGAATTTGTATGTACAAAAGAATTGTATTAAGTATGGCTATGGTAGCACTGCTATGTGGAGTATCTGTCTTCCCAGCTGCAGCTGCCTCGCAAAAAGAAGTTGCGGTGCATCATCATAAGTTAATCTCAGAAGAACAAATCCAGTCGTTAGAAAAACAAGGATACAACAAGCATGAAATTTGGAAAGCAGCACACATTGCAAAGATTAGCAAAAAAGATATTAAAGATGTTTTATCGTACTATAAACAAAATAAATCTTGGAAAGAAACAGCAAAGCATTTTGGCGTGGATCCAAAGAAACTGCATAAACACCATATGAGTAAAGAAATGAAGCAAGCACTACTGCAAAAAGTAGCCGAAATGCAAAACTCCACACCAGAACAAATGCAGAAAATAATGAAAGATAATAATATTCGTTTGCATCACCTTACAGTTTTAACTATCATTGCACAAAAAAGCAATACACCATTCAATGACGTATTAAAAATGAAAAAAGATGGCATGCATATTAAACAAATCGCAGAAAAATTAAACGTGAAGAAAGAAGATATAAGAGCTGAAATGATGAAATTAATACAGTCTGTGAAAGAAAAAAAGACAAATTAAACATAAAAAGGAAGAAGCATTTGTTGCCCTTCCTTTTTTATGTTTCTTGTATAAAATTTGTTCTTCCCAAAAAAACTAACGAGAGCATTCCATATAAGGGAAGGAGTGAAAATTATTGTTTAGCTTACCACGAAAAAATTCTAAAGCAAAAAACAAAAAAATGAGCTGTACCATTCCAGAATTTATTCATACGATGAAAGAATCTACGGATTTTGTATCCTACAACATAACAGAAAATAGAAAACTCTGTCTTTTTTATTATAAATCTGTCGTGGAAGAGCTCATAATTAAACGATTTATTTTGACACCTATTAAAAAGCAATTAGAACAAATCCAAAACATTGCAGACTTGACAAACATCGTCTTTATTGAAGACATTATTATCTCTCCTTCCATTGATGATATTCGTGAAAAGTTATTGGGTGGATATGTACTCATAGAGTTACAAAATACATCACATGCTGCACAGTATGCTTTAATTCAAGCAGAAAGTACCGTTCTTGGTAAGCGTTTATATAATGATACTGAAAATGAATATAGTGTAATTGGACCGAAAGTTGGTTTTGTGGAGAGCATTGATATAAATATTCACTTATTACGTCGCGGCATCATAACAGAGCAACTCATTTTTAAAGAGATTATTGTCGGTTCTATGTCCAAGACACATGTTACCATTGCCTATATAAAAGGACTAACAAATGAACAACACATTAATACAGCGACGCAGCGTCTTCAAGATATTGATTTTGATGTTCCTTTTGATGCGACAATGATTGAACAATTTTTGAGTGATAATAGTAACTCACCCTTTCCCGTTTTACTGCCAACTGAGCGAGTTGATCGGGCTGTATTCGCTCTTATCACTGGTCAAGTATTAATTTTAACAGACGGATCACCGTATGCATTAGCCGGACCAACAACATTATTAGACTTTTTTGTTTCTCCAGAAGATTATTATTTACCATGGATCATCGGCTCCTTCTTCCGGATTATTCGCTTTTTTGGTGCTTTATTTTCTCTATTTTCTTCTGCCATTTATACAGCTGTCTTAACATTTCATTATCAAATGATCCCATCAGATTTGTTAGGACCTATTATTTTTTCTAGAGCCAATGTACCTTTTCCCCCAGTTTTAGAAGCACTCTTTTTAGAAATTACAATTGAATTACTTCGTGAAGCTGGAGCACGCTTACCTACAAAGGTCGGTCAAACCATTGGTATTGTCGGTGGAATTGTTATTGGACAAGCTTCTGTTCAAGCTGCTTTAACGAGTACAATTTTATTAATTGCAGTCGCATTATCTGCATTAGCTTCTTTCACCACACCGACAGTGAAGATGTCTTCGACAATTCGTTTGCTCCGGTTTCCACTCATTGTTTTAGCCGGTGCCTTTGGCGGACTTGGTCTTATTGTTGGATTTGTGATGATACTTACGCACTTAATTCAGTTAAAATCACTTGGATCACCTTACTTAGTACCTTTATATCCATTTCGTGGTTTAGCTGCATCTGAAGGTTTTATTCGCTTCCCATTTAGCCACACAGCGCAGCGTCCTTCTTTTCTACGCCCAAAATCGAATTGGCGCTATAACCCGAGTAAAGCAAAGACAAAACGTGATGGTGAAAAGACATGAAAAAATTTTTAACTGTATGGATCATTGGGGGATTATTTTTCCAATCTGCTTGCACTCAAACTCAAATTATTGATACACAAAGAATTATTCATGTTGCGGGATTCGATATAAACAAAAATAAAGAAGTTCAAGGAACGATTTTGTATCCCGACTATACCCGTGGTGTACAGACGAAACCAAAAATTCAGTCAACATCGGCAAATTCGATTGAAACAATCGCATCTCGTATGAATGGAAAGTCTCCTCACAATGTTGTTGTAGGACAAATGCGTACCGTGTTATTTGGGAAGTCTTTTGGTACATATGGAATTGGTGATATTGTGAATAATTTACAAAGAGATCCCAATATTGGAAGGGATGTACAATTTGCATTTGTCGACGGCTCAGCAGAAAAGCTGTTAAAACATGTTGCGTCAAATGGTTCATTATATCTCTCTGACTTGTTGGATCAAAATATGATGAATGAAAATATTCCTCGTGCTACTTTAAATATTTTTTTATATGATTACTATTCATATGGATCCGATCCATTCATTCCTTACATTCAAATGAGTAATAATAAAGCGGCTACAGTAAAAGGACTTGCATTTCTCAAAAAAGACAAAGTAGTTATGTTTGCCGATCAAAAAGATTCATTTTTAGTAAAATTACTAACTCATCCTACTAAAAATGGTCGTTATGAAACGTCCATCCAAAAAGATGGCCATAAAGGGCTTGTAATCACACAAAACTTATCTGGAAAAAGCACCTATTACCTTGATGGAAATGGTGAGATTCCGAAAGTAAACATTCATTTAAAACTAAATGGCTTGATAAAAAATTCTCCGAATTGGCTTAATTTAACGAAGCCTCAAAATATAGCTTATATCAAAAAACAAATCGAGCAAACGATGGAAAAACAGTCTAAAGCTTTGATTCAGCAATTTCAACAAAAACAAATAGATCCGTTAGGAATACAGGATCAAATTAGAAGCCGCACGAGAAAATGGAACATACAACAAATACATAAAATGTATCCATCTGTAGATGTAAATATTGATGTAAAGGTTAATGTTGTGCAATCTGGTATCGGAGAATGATGAGGTGACGATATGAATACCCGCAGCAAAGAACTAACAGTATCTCCTTACTTCGCTTTCTTTTTGGTTCACTCTCTTCAAATCGGAGTAGGAATTTTAGGATTTCAACGTATCCTGATTAAAAGCGCTGGATATGATGCTTGGATTTCTCTTATCCTTATGGGATTTGCAACTCACATTGTTTTATTTTGTATGTTAGCGATGCTAGAGAAAGATAACGACTTAATCAATATACATACAACATGCTTTGGAAAGTGGATCGGATCTTTCTTTTCTCTATGCTTTACTGCTTATTTTCTTTTATTTTGCCTTACCATTCTTCAAACATATATTGAAGTCATTCAAGTTTGGGTATTTCCTACACTTAAATCGTGGAAGTTGAATGTACTCTTTTTATTCATTGTTTTTTATGTTATAAAAGGTGGATTTCGCTCTGTAACCGGTATCTGCTTTTGGGGGATCGTCATTCCTTTTTTTGTAATCTTTTTTTTAATTTTCCCAATGAAATATGCTCATTTCCGTAATATTTTACCTATTTTGACGCATTCACCTTTACAAATTTTTCAATCAGCAAAAGATTCTATATTAGAATTTCTCGGATTTGAAGCATTACTATTTGTATACCCACTCATTGAAAAAGGAAAATCTCTAAAAAGATGGGCACACGGTGGAATTGCTTTAACAACCATTATTTACGTTATCTTAGCACTCATTTCTTTCATGTACTTTAGTGAAGGACTTTTGCAGCGTACAATTTGGGCAACCTTAACAATGCTTAAAATTATTAAAATTCCTTTCATTCAACGATTTGAGTACATCATTATTTTTGTTTGGTTTCTCATCATTTTACCTAATCTTTGTGTAACGATTTGGTCTTCTTGCCAATCCATGAAACGATCGTTCCATATTCCGTTTAAGTTTACATTGCCTTTTTTCATTTTCGTTGTGTATATCGCGTCTTTATTTATTATAAACAGAGAACATATTAATACATTGAACACGCTCCTATCTCGGGCTGGTCTGTATATCGTATATGTTTATATCCCTCTCCTTTTTCTATGGCATTCCATTCGCTGGCGATTGAAAAATAAACAAAATAAAACTTCACCATAGGAAAGTACTAGCGATTTTGGTACAATTTTACTAATACAAAGGCAAAGGGGATATGCAGATGAAAAAATATCTATTCTCTCTACTTGTAATAAGCAGTCTTATGCTTTCTGGATGCGGCGCAGCGGACAAGAAACAAACGTCTGAACCGAAAGAAGAACACGCTTCCCATTCTCAGCAAGGTGATATACAAGAAACAACAAAAGGGATCGACACGCTACCAACGTTTCTGGACAAACTAGACCCACAAATGAAAGAAATCTATACAGTTGCAGGAAAAAATGCCGAATTATTAAATTGGATACCTTGTTACTGTGGATGCGGAGAAAGTGTGGGACATAAAAATAATAAAAACTGTTTTATTCGTGAAATTAAGAAAAATGGAGAAGTTGTTTGGGATTCTCACGCAACGACCTGTGTAAACTGTTTAGAAATTGCGGTAGAATCTGCATCTATGCATCAAAAAGGAAAATCGACTCTTGAAATTCGAAAATACATTGATAATAAATATAAAGAAGGCTACGCAAAACCAACGCCTACCCCAATGCCAAAAGCGTAAAAACGAGGAATTTCCTCGTTTTTTATTTTTTACGTAACATTTCCCTTAGCAAATTCTTTCAAGTGTTTTTCTTCTCGATTGACGTACACTATATGTAACTCCTCAGTAAGGAGGGTACACAATGCAGACATATAACGACTACGATAAAGCTCTCTATTACACGTATTGTTGTAATTGGGACAAGTTGCTTGTTTTAATGGTGCAAACTGATGATCAATTATTTTCTAAACGAATTGAGCATTTTTTACATGCTTACAAATATGGAAAAGAACTACCAGAAGTAGATAAACAACTTCAACTTCTATTCCAATATATCGACCATGCTTCACAAAAGTCGCATATAGAAGAAATAGACCAAGTACAAATGTAAATGAAGCGCTATTCTCCCTTTGAGAATAGCGCTTTTTGAATATTTTTCCACATTCCCGTTCATAATACACATATCAATAGTGGACGGACGTGATTATTTGTATAAATCCTTGTACGTGTTTCTCAGCATGATGATACTGCTAATTGGTTGTGAAAAAGCGAATAATCCTCATTTATTTCAGGGGGTAAAACAAGAGAAAAACATATGGAATATCTTAATTATCGGTAGCGATTCACGAGGTGAACAACAAGCCCGTGCTGATACAATTATGATTGCCCAGTACAATAAAAAAGAAAATACAGCAAAGCTCGCTTCAATTATGCGGGATAGTTATGTAGAAATTCCTTCTTATGATAAAAAATATAATAAAATCAACGCTGCCTATTACTATGGCGGCCCTGAATTATTACGAAAGACGATTCAACATAATTTTGGAATCGATGTTTCTCATTACGTTACGATTGATTTTGAAGCATTTGTTAAAATTGTGGATACCATTGCACCTGAAGGAATTGAAGTGAATGTTACACAAACAATAATCGATGATATGGGACTACATGTAAAGCCAGAAATACAACCTCTTCACGGGAAAGATTTACTAAAATACGCGCGTTTTCGCCATGATACTGAAAGTGACTTTGGCCGTGTGAAACGACAACAAGAAGTACTCCGGGCATTGAAACAAACCCTTACTGATAAAGTTCACTCTATAGATGGGGTACTAAATTTACCAATAATGGCACATGAACTCTCTCCATATATAAAAACAAATCTAGATATACCAACGCTCTTTTCACTTGGGAATAATATTTTGTTTCAACCCATTGATAATATAGAAACGATGCGAATTCCAATTGATAACGAATATGAATCTGCTCTTACCAAACACGCTGGTTCCGTATTAAAAATAAATCCAGAAACAAATAAAGAAGCAATTCAAAAATTTTTCAATGCTACAAAAGCCGTAAACACCCCCTAAAAACAAGGTTCATGGACCTTGTTTTTTTATTTCCAAGTTTTCCCCTTATAAAACTTTCCTTGATAAAAATATTTTCTCTTTATTTTCTTGTCCTTTTCATACTATAATTTAGTATGTAACTATTATAAGAGAGGTAAAAAACATGAAACGTGAGAAAAAACAAGAATATGCATTGTTTACTGCTTGGGGAGCTTCTTTTATTGCTACACTTGGAAGCTTATATTTTTCTGAGATCATGAAATTTGAGCCTTGTGTACTTTGTTGGTATCAACGCATTTTTATGTACCCATTTGTTTTATGGCTTGGTATTGCAGTTGTAAAAAAAGACTACCGCATTGCTACATATTCTTTACCAATTGCAAGTATTGGTGCCTGTATTTCGTTATATCATTATGCCATTCAAAAAGTTTCTGCATTCTCAGCAGCAGGAGCAGCTTGTGGACGTGTGCCTTGTACGGGGGAATATATAAACTGGTTCGGATTTGTCACAATCCCATTTTTGGCACTTATCGGATTTGTCACGATTGCCATTTGTAGTTTGATTGTAATTAAAAATAAATAAGGAGATGACATAATGAAAAAAATGCTTATCTTTGGCGGTATTATTATCGTCTTATTTGCAGCTATTTTTGCTGTAACACAGATGGAAAACAAAAATACAGCGAAACAAGAAAAAAATTACTATACAAATAAAATCTCTTCTTCTGATATTCGTAAAAATAACGAGGAAAAGAAAGAACAAACCATTTACTTCTATCAAACAGATTGTCACTACTGTGAAAAAGTCTCACCTATTGTTGTACCAATGGCTAAAGACATGAACATTGATATGAAAGTCATTGATATTTTAAACGATAACCCAACTTGGGATGATTATAAAATTGAAGGAACACCAACAATTATTCATTTCAAAGACGGAAAAGAAGTAAGCCGCATTAGTGGCGAACAGCCAAAAGATAATTTTGAAAAATGGTTTAAAGAAAACAAGAAGTAATAAGAAAAGGAAACTCCTTCTATACATGAAAGCTGTGTAAAATCCCACACTAATGTATAAGGAGGGGGTTTTATGCCAGAGGTACGCTGTTCTGTGTCCAATTGTTCATTTTGGGGACAAGGGAATTTTTGTCAGGCGAATTCAATCTTTGTCCAGCCTGATGATCAAAACACGAATCAATCAAATGAATCTTATACAAATTCGACCTTAACAGGTGAAACACTTGAAAGCTCTGCGTCAGCAAGTGTTGAGACTTGTTGTCAAACGTTTAGACCGAAATATTAAGACGTAAATCCCCATCTCCTTTTGAGATGGGGATTTTTCTTTCTTTTTTTATATCGGGGAATTACTAATCGACTTTGTATGCCATGATATTCATTCATCATTAACAGATGGTAAACATTTTGAAAAGAAAGTTGTTGCCTTAACTTGTACAAATCGCGGGCAATCGTTTCTTTCCTAACGCTTAAAGATGTAGAAGCATACAGCTAAAGGTATGCTTCTACATTATAACAACCCCATATTTCCATGCATCATGCATTATCGTTATATACACAATTAATATAAAAACTGTTCCAAACAATGTTATCCTGCGATAGATTCCATCTTCCCCTTCTCTCGCTTCAACAAAGGACCAAATAAAACCAACGAAAAGTAATAAATCAATATAGGGAATATACAGATTAAACATAAATGAAACATACAAATAAATAATAAATAAGCAATTCGTTAACAAAAAGATTTTAAATGCAAATTGGCTATTCCCTTTTCTCATAACACGCCCGCCCCCAATCTGTACTGTATTATATTCACAAGAACAGAATAGTTGCGATTGGACCAACTAATTACACTTTGCTATATAAATCGCGGCTATGAAAACAAACAGAGACCTCCACTCATTTCCTCTCTTTGTTTTAACATGGCATGGGGCCAAAAAAGGCTCTGACCGCTTCTATCCACGGACGGATCCTCTCTCTCATCCAAAAAGAAAGGTCTTTCGCTTTTTATTTATATAACAAATAAGCTATCGCCTATTTACGATAGCTTTACTGTACATTATATTTCCTCTTATATATATTACTTAAAATGGAATAAGGCACTTGCTCATAACGAATTTTCCCGCCTGTTTCATCCATAATATACAAATTATTACCTATATAATAACTTCCATTTTTCCCTCGAGAATAAACAGCATATCGTTCATTCGGCAATACTGTTTTTACTTTCGTAAATTGGCCATTTGGTTCTTGCCAATATATATTCATACGATCCACAAGTGTTAACATTCCAATTTGTTCTTCTTCTATTATACGTCCATTCCAACTTGTAACACGATATCCAAGCTTATGCGCTGCATATTCTGGAGATGTATAAAACTGAGAAATAATTACTTTTGTCCGTAACGATACTCGGTCATACAGCCATTGTATATCTCGATCATGCATACGAATGCAACCGTTTGATTCTCTTCTTCCAATTGTCCCTTCTCGATTTGTACCATGAATTGCATATTCTTTTTCATTTAAACCAAGCCATCTTGTTCCAAGTGGATTATTCGGTGCACCACCCGGAATATTTTTACGGTGATATTCTTTATTTTTATATTTATTAATGATACAAAATGTGCCTTCAGGAGTTGGCGTTTGACGCTTTCCAGTTGTAACAGGAAACGTTCTTACATAGTTGCCATTTTCAAAAAAAGATAATTGATTCGTTGTAAGGTTAATTAATATCAGATGATCTGTATCCGCAAAAGTGCTAATTGGTAGACAGAAAAAGAGTATTACAACTAAACATACTTTTTTCATTCATATCCCCCCAAGCATCCCCCTTTAAAATTGACCATAATATATGAGGGTACAATTAGCTTTTACTATGAATTCTATTCTTATGAATGAAAGTACAAAGCTTCTTCAGATTTAACTTATCCATTCACAATTACACCACCATTTACGTGAATGATTTGTCCGGAAACATATGTGGAATCGCCTGAAGCTAAATATACATAAGCAGGTGCTAATTCATACGGCTGCCCTGGTCTTTTCATCGGTACATTACTTCCAAATTCCGATACCTTCTTCTTATCAAAACTCGCTGGAATAAGCGGTGTCCAAATCGGGCCTGGCGCAACACCATTTACACGAATTCCTTTTTGAACTAGTGATTTTGCAAGTGAACGTGTAAAAGCAACAATCGCTCCTTTTGTTGCAGAATAATCAATGAGTTGCTCGTTTCCTTCATACGCAACGATCGAAGCTGTATTTATGATTGTATCTCCCTGCTTTAAATGTGAAAGCGCAGCTTTTGTAACATGAAAATAAGAAAAAATGTTAATGCGAAATGTTTTTTCAAGTTGCTGCGCTGTAATGTATTCTAAACTTTGCTGTGGATATTGCTGTGCGACATTATTCACAACAATATTCAGCCCCCCTAGCTTCGAAGCCGCTTCCTTTACAATATGCTGGCAATGTTGTTCACTACTTAAGTCACCAGGAAGTAATATACACTTCACTCCTTGTTTTTCAACAAGTCTTTTTGTCTCATTTGCATCTTCAAGTTCATCTAAATAAGCAATAGCAATATGCGCTCCCTCTTTTGCAAACGCAATAGATACCGCCCTTCCAATTCCACTATCCCCTCCTGTAATAAGCACGTTTTTCCCTTTTAGTTTTTCACTACCGCGATAATTAGGATCTTCGTACTCTGGGAGAGGATTCATCATCGCTTCAATCCCCGGTTGTTTATTTTGATGTTGTGGTGGTAATGTTAAAAACTTTTTTTGCTCAGGCATACACATTTCAGCTCCTTCTCATTTCTCTTTCTTATGATGTACACATTTATAAAAAGTACTTATATATGAAAAGCCGAAACATAAGAGCTGTTCTGTGATTAATATTCGAAATTAAGACATAAAATAGAAATTGTTATAAAATTTTTTGTGCGAAACTCTTGCAATAGAACTAAAAAACGAATATTATATATAACTGTTGTGACAATTATTCGTAAACAGAAAGGATGTTTATATGTTTAACCTTTCAAAACATAAAACTTCTATTAAAACTGAAATTATGGCAGGTATAATTACCTTCTTAACAATGGCATATATCATTGTCGTAAACCCTGTCATCCTTGGGGATGCAGGTGTTCCATTTGAACAAGCATTTACAGCGACAATTATTGCCGCTGTTGTTGGAACATTATTTATGGCAATCTTTACAAATTTACCAATTGCAATCGCGCCGGGTATGGGACTTAACGCTTATTTCTCTTACTCTGTTGTAAAAGCGCATGAAGGAATGACATTCGCAATTGCATTCTCTGCTGTATTTGTAGCAGGTATGATTTTAATTTTGTTATCATTTACATCTTTCCGTACAAAATTAATGGAAGCAATTCCTGAAAACTTAAAACACGCAATTACTGCTGGTATTGGCTTATTTATCGCCTTTATCGGTTTACGTATGACGGGCATCGTAACAAAACATCCATCTAACTTAGTTGGACTTGGAGATCTTCATTCGCCTCCAGTACTACTAGCGTTAGCTGGACTTGGGATCACACTTATTCTTATGTCCTTAAATGTAAACGGCGCATTATTCTTCGGAATGCTCTTAACAGGAATTATCGCTTATTTCACAGGTCAGTTAACATTCCCAAACGGCATTACATCTATGCCTGGATTACCAGAAGGAATTATTGTTTCAAATCCAATTACTGCTGTTTCTGATGTAATTAACTACGGTTTATACGGCGTTGTATTCTCCCTCTTCCTTGTTACATTATTCGATACAACTGGTACATTACTTGGTGTCGCACAGCAAGGTGGACTTATGAAAGATGGTAAACTTCCAAAATCGGGACGAGCTCTTCTATCTGATTCTTTCTCAGCAACAATCGGGGCTATGTTCGGAACAACACCATCAACAGCATATATTGAATCATCTGCGGGTGTTGCAGCTGGTGGACGTACTGGTTTAACAACAATTACAGTAGCTGCATTGTTTGCCGTTGCTGCATTCTTTGGTCCTCTAGTAGGTGCTGTTTCTGGTGTTTCAGCAATTACATCTCCATCATTAATTATTGTTGGTAGCTTAATGATGGGCGCTGTACGTCATATTGATTGGGATACATTCGACGAAGCATTCCCAGCATTCTTAGTAATCTTAAGCATGCCACTTACATCCAGCATCGCAACAGGTATTGCACTTGGATTCATTTCATATCCACTTATGAAAATGGCAAAAGGACAATTCCGTGCTGTTCATCCACTTGTATATGTATTTGGTATTTTGTTTGCTTATCAATTAGTTTTCTTACCGCACTAATAAAAAAGCCTTGGCTCACAAATTCTGTGAACAAAGGCTTTTTCTAATATTCCTTATTCATTTGCAATTCTTTACTATACTTTTGAATCAAAAATGAAGAAATAAACATTGCCGTATATCCCATACGTCTAAGTCCCTTATATACATTTTCCATATGTATCATTCCTCTATACACTTTTACCCAAATTACACCACAATTAACTCTAAATAGATTTTATATTCAGTCTATCACAAGAACAAAAACCCCTTAAAGAGGTTTTTTCCATCCATTACCTTTGTAAAAACGCCTGTAAATCCGCAAATTGTCTTGCTGCATCTTTATAGCCTTGTTCATATAAATTTTGCAGCTTTTGTGGATTTTTTTCCATTCGATCCACTTGAAGTGGTACTTCTGGACGAATGACAAATAGATTTCCAGCTAACTCTTCTTTTTCAATATAATGAAGTGTCTCATTGTATACTTCATAACGAGAAAGCATCGTATTGACAAGATTAGGATATTTTTTATAAGCTTTTGCTGCAATCCATCCAAATTTTGATTTTTTCTTCGCATATCCATGGTTTCTCGTTAAAATAACAACCGATTTCTCATAACCATCTTGCTGTGCTTTACGAACTGGGATTGGATCCGAAATTCCACCATCCAATAATTGTTTACCACGGTAATTTACAACTGGTGCGATAAATGGCAATGAGCTAGAAGCTTGTAATAAAGTCAATGCATCTTCATTTGTTCCTTCTTTTTCAAAATACATTGGTTCACCAGTTTCACAATCTGTCGTTCCTACTAGAAAACGCTCTGCACTATTAAAATATGTGTCAAAATCAAATGGCACGTGCTGTTCTGGAATCTCACGAAAAATAAAGTCCATATCAAATAACTGACGTTTTTTCCATAAATTTTTGTAAGATAAATACCTCGGATGTGTTGCATAATCAATATTTACTGTTTTATTTCGATTTCTTTGTCTTGAAATATATGACGCCGCATGGCACGCTCCCGCTGAAACACCAATAACATATGGAAAATATAAATCCTGTTCCATAAAGTATTCTAGTATTCCCCCCGTATATACACCGCGCATACCGCCGCCTTCTAATACTAAACCCGTATTTTCAAGCATTGTTTTCTCTCCTCTTTATATACATAGACTCTTTAATTATTCATCTTGTTAAATATCTCTTTCTATTATATAAGAGTCTTCACGAAAACCATATTCAGAAGGCTTGGTGCGAACGAAAAATTATTCTTCTACTTCTCTAAATGAGCTCCTACATCCTTTACAAACCTTTGAATCAATGATAATTCCTCTTCTGTATACTGATTTAAAAGTAACAACCACTTCTCTTCAGCTTGTTGATGCAATTTCTCATGCGCCATATAAATTTCATTTCCGTTGTCTGTTAAACGAAAAAATATTTCCTTTTGATTATCTAACATTTTCATCTTTTCAACAAATTGTTTATTAAACAATTTTGTACAAATTTTAGAAATTGCTCCCTTTGTCATTCCCATCTCTTCAGTAATAGCTGTTACATTCATTAATCCTTTTTTTCCTATGCATTGGATCACATGTAATTCTGATAAAGACATACCACTTACCCCTGTCTCACGAAGAAAACGCTCATCATTTCCTTTCATATGCTCTTCTTGTTTATGAAAAAGTGTACGAATATCCGAAAGTATTTCTATTTGCCTTACAGTACGGTCCAAGTCGAATCCCCTCCATGATACTTCATAAGTTTCCACAGAAACAATTTAATTATATACCATTTCAAAATAAAAATTAAATTCATTTTTATCTTTACAAGTAAGAAAATAATGTTAAAATTATTTTAGTTTCCAAGGAAACTAAAATAAGGAGGTTTTCTGATGAATCACTCATTATCTTCATCAAAATTAAAATCTATTTTGTATATCGTTTGTATTAGCGCTCTATTAGGTTCCTTTGCTCAAAACATTTACACGCCCCTCTTACCAATGATTCAAGATTCTTTTCACACCTCTCTTTATCTTGTGAATTTAACTGTCTCTATTTTTACTTTTGTTCTTGCAATTATGCAGCTTGTTTATGGACCATTAATTGATACAAAAGGACGCAAATATATTCTTCTTCCCAGTCTATTCATAGGTACAATCGGTGCAATTGGTTGTGCTTTTACAACAAACATTTATTTATTTCTTATTTTCAGAGCAATTCAAGCATCAGGGATAGCTGCGATACCTGTTGTAGCGGCTACTATTATTGGGGACTTATTCGAAGGAAAAGAACGAGGGAAAGCCATGAGTCTTTATCAAATGCTACTTTCCATTGCTCCTGCTGTAGGCCCTCTCATAGGCGGCTATCTTGGAAATATAAATGGTCACGTATCTATTTTTCTATTCTTATCTACGATTGGCATAGCCCTATTAATTGTAAATATTGCATGGCTACCAGAAACAAAACCGGTTATTCCTAAAAAAGCTACAACAACTAATAATTATTGGAGTATCTTAAAACACAGAACTGGTTCTGCTATTGCGATCATTGGATTTATGCAGTTCTGCATTTATTTTTGTTTTCTTGTTTTTTTACCAGCAATATTAGCCAATTTAGTTCATTTCAACACAAGTAAAATTGGGCTTATGTTTGTACCAATGTCTCTATGTATTATGCTAGGAAGTTATTGCTACAAGTTTTTACAAACATTACTTACAACAAAACAAGCTTTACTTCTCACCAGTTTTCTCAATATCACATGCGTTATTCTATTTGCTTTCACATATCATATAAATATCCCAATCCTTATCATTGCAACATCCCTATACGGTTTTAGCATGGGACTATCAATTCCAACCCATACAACTCTACTAACTGAAGAATTTGTAAGCGAACGAGCAACTGCCATTGGTATCTACAACTTTATCCGTTATATCGGAATGGGTACAGGACCAATCGTAGGCAGTTTTCTACTCTTTAATCAAAATTACTTTTGGATTTTCTTTGTAGAGGCAATTGTTTTTCTGATTGTGGTCTTATATTCTATGAAAAAGCTAACTTCTCATCCTGTAAGAAAAGCTAGAATTCAAAAAGCTAAATAAACATTTATGTATATTACAAACAAAAAAGAGAATGTCCGAAAACAGCTATTTTACTGCATTTGGACATTCTCTTTTTTATACTCTCTGATCCGCCACAATATGAATATCAATATGCTTCGTCTGCCTCATAATTTCATTTACAATTGATCCTTTTCGAATTTCTTCCCATCTTGTTCTTGCTGATTGACCAAGTAAAATTTGGGTGACCTGTAATCGTTTTGCCACTTCAATAATGACATCAGCTGGCTTTCTTCCTTTCGCTTCTTCCAATACGAAAGTAGCATGAAATTGATTCGTTAACGCTTGCCACTCCTCAATTGTTTGCCTTTTGCTTGCCGATAATGATTCTATATTTTCTCTTTCAACATTTAATACATACAATTCAGCGTTTAATCGATCTGCCATACGCCAACCACGCCGTATTAATTTCTCTGCTGTTGAACTATATTGCACACAAACGAGAATTTTTTCTTTTACACCTATTGGTTCTGTCACTGACTGACTAATCTTCTCGTCCATATCGTCAGCAACTTCACGAAGTGATAACTCTCGTAAAGCTCCTAAATTATTAACCGTAAAAAAATTTTGTAAGCTTTGCTGAATTTTTTCTTCTTTATATATCTTTCCATCTGTCAATCGTTTCCTCAAAACTTCAGGGGTTACATCAACAAGTTGAATTTCATTTGCTTTTTGTAAAATAAAATCAGGAATACGCTCTCGTACTTTTACATTCGTGATTTGTTCCACAATATCATGAACGCTTTCTAAGTGTTGAATATTAAACGCTGATAATACTGATATCCCAGCGTCCAATAATTCTTCTACATCCATATAACGTTTTTTATGTTTTAATCCAGGTATATTACTATGTGCCAATTCATCCACAACAACTACTTGCGGTGCTCGCTTTATAATCCCCTCTACATCGAGCTCATAAAATACTTTTCCTTTATAGTTTATTTCTTTTAACGGTATTCTTTCTAAATCAGCAATTGCTTCTTCTGTTTCTTTTCTTCCATGCGTTTCAATTAAACCTATTACAATATCAATATTCTCTTTTTTCATTTCTTGCGCATCAAACAACATTTTATAACTTTTCCCTACTCCTGGAGCAGCACCTACATACAGCTTTAATTTCCCACGATTTTGCTGGCGTATATATTCTAAATATTCTTCCGGCGTTCGTCTTTGAAACGTCGGTTTATAGTCATCTGCATACATTACACGCACTCCTTCCCAGTAAACAACGCTACCTCAATCGATTGGATTGAGGTAGCAACAGTACTATTTCATTATTTTTTGTAATTCTAAATTTAATTTCAAAACGTTCACACGATCCTCTCCAAATAATCCTAATGTAGCACCTTCTGTTTGAGACTTAATCATTTGATTTAGTTTTTCTTTCGGAATATTCGTTAATTTTGAAATACGATCAACTTGTACGTAAGCTGCCTTTGGACTAATATCAGGATCTAATCCAGAACCTGAATTCGTCACTAAATCCATCGGTACTTCCGTAACTGAAACAGTCGGATTTTTATCCTTCCAATCCGCTACACTTTCTTCTACACGTTTTACTAAATCAGGATTAGATGGTGCATAGTTATTTGATCCTGACGCTTCTGCTTTATATTCTATACTAGAGACGCGTCCATGAAAATAACGTGGGTCTTTAAAGTTTTGGCCGATTAACTTTGAGCCAATTACTTCATTTTTTTCATTATATATAAGACTTCCATCCGCATTATCCTTCATCACTGCTTGCGCAATTCCAGTTACAAGCAGCGGGTATAAAAGCCCACAAAGAACAAGAAATGTAAAGGTAACACGAATGACCGGTGAAAGTATATTTTGTTTTTTAGCCATTTTCTTTTCCCCTCTTCCTTATATGAACAATCCTACAATTAGATCAATTACCTTAATCCCAATGAAAGGAACAATGACTCCTCCAAGTCCGTAAATTAATAGGTTTCGACCAAGCAATGCATTGGAACTCATCGGTTTATACGCAATCCCCTTCATTGCTAATGGAATGAGTAATGGAATGATAATCGCATTAAATATTAATGCTGATAAAATAGCTGAAAGTGGCGAAGTTAATTTCATTATGTTCAGTGCTTCCATTTGCGGAATTGCTAATGTAAACATCGCTGGAATAATCGCAAAATATTTTGCTATATCATTCGCGATACTGAACGTTGTTAACGCACCACGCGTCATTAACAGCTGTTTACCAATACCTACAACCTCAATAATTTTTGTTGGATTGGAATCTAGATCAATCATATTAGCTGCTTCTTTCGCAGCTGTTGTTCCACTATTCATCGCTAACCCAACATCCGCTTGTGCTAATGCTGGTGCGTCATTCGTACCATCACCAGTCATTGCCACAAGTTTTCCTTTATCTTGTTCTGCTTTAATAACTGCAATTTTATCTTCTGGCTTACATTCTGCAACAAATTCATCTACACCTGCTTCTTTCGCAATTGTTGCTGCTGTTAATGGGTTATCCCCTGTACACATGACCGTTTTGATTCCCATTTGGCGAAGTTGTTCAAAACGTTCACGCATACCAGGTTTTACAGTATCCTTTAAATAGATTAAGCCATAAATACGATCATCCACTGCAACTACAAGTGGTGTCCCACCTTCTTTTGAAATTAAATCTGCCTTTTGATTCACATCTTTTGGAATCGTACCACCTTGTGCTTGTACCCACTCAATAACAGCACCAACTGCACCTTTTCTTACTTTTGTACCATCAAGTAAGTCTACACCACTCATTCTTGTTTCTGCTTTAAACGGAACAAACTCTCCTTGCTCAGCAAGCTCACTGTTATATGATAAAGCTTTTGATTTTACATATTCAATTACAGAACGACCTTCTGGTGTTTCATCTAAAACTGATCCTAATGCAGCCCATTTTGCTAATTGTTCAATTGTTTCGTTTCCTACAGGAAGTAATGTATGTGCCATCCGGTTTCCAAAAGTAATAGTACCCGTTTTATCTAAAATAATTGTATTAATATCACCCGCAGCCTCTACAGCTTTACCTGACATTGCTAATACATTAAATTTCGTAACACGGTCCATTCCTGCAATCCCAATCGCGGATAATAATCCTCCAATTGTTGTTGGAATTAAACAAACAAGAAGTGCAACAAGTACGGCTGTATCAATCTTAAACCCTAAATAATTTGTAAAAATCGGTAGTGTTACAACTACAATTAAGAAAATAAGAGTTAAACTTGTCAGTACTGTATTCAGAGCAATCTCATTTGGTGTTTTTTGACGGGCAGCCCCTTCTACTAAAGAGATCATTTTATCTATAAATGACTCACCTGGATTGCTTGTAATCGAAATTGTAATCTCATCACTAACAACCATTGTACCGCCTGTTACCGAACAAAAATCACCACCTGCTTCTTTAATAACAGGAGCAGATTCACCTGTAATTGCTGATTCATCCACCGATGCCAAACCTTTAATGACTTCACCATCACTTGGAATCATTTCCCCTTGCTTTACAATTACAATGTCACCTTTTCTCAGCTCAGTCGCTGAAACTTGAACGATTTTCCCATTCTCTTTTATGACATTTGCAAATACATCTTTCTTCGATTGTTTCAAAGAATCTGCTTGCGCTTTCCCACGCCCTTCAGCTAATGCTTCTGCAAAATTCGCAAATAACACTGTAAATAATAGAATGAGAGAAACTGTTATATTAAACCAACCTGGTATACTACTAGATATATTAGGAAGAAACGATAAAATAAAAGTGATAATAAATCCAATTTCTACTACGAACATAATTGGATTTTTCACCATTACTTTTGGATTCAGTTTTGCAACTGATTGTTTCATCGCATGTGTAACAATATCACGATCCATTGTTTTCGCTTGTCTAACTTCACTTTCTACAACATGTATTGACGATGGAATCGATTGATTTGCTTGTTTTTCTTTTACCACTACTGGTTTCATCATTTCCCCTCCATTACTTCAATGTAAGAAATTCTGCAATTGGTCCTAGCACTAACATTGGGAAGAACGTTAATGCACCAACAATTACAATTGTTCCAATGAAAATGCCCCCAAATAAACTATTATCTGTGCGGAATGTTCCTACTGTTTCTGGCACTACCGTCTTCTCTTTCAATGAAGCTGCAACAGCTAACATCGTAATTAAACTGAAATAACGTCCTAAAAACATTACTAAACCAGTTGTAATATTCCAAAATGGTGTATTATCTCCTAGTCCCTCAAATCCAGATCCATTGTTCGCAGCAGAAGATGTATACTCATATACAACTTGCGTTAAACCATGAAAACCTGAGTGAGAAATCGCATCCGTCCCTAAATGAGTTGAAAGGGCCAATGCTGAAAATCCTAAAATAAGCAATGGATGAAATAATATTGTTACCGCAATTAATTTCATTTCTTTTCCTTCAATTTTCTTACCTAAAAATTCTGGTGTCCGTCCAACCATTAATCCAGATATAAAGACTGCAATAATTGCGTACATAATGATATTGACAAAACCTGCTCCAACACCGCCAAACACTGTATTTAACATCATGTTTACAAGTGGTACCAATCCACCAATTGGTGTTAACGTATCATGCATTGTATCAACTGCACCTGTTTCGGCTGCTGTTGTTACTGTCGCATACAGTGAAGAAAAGACTGTTCCAAATCGTACTTCTTTTCCTTCTGTACTGCCTTGCACATGTTCCATACCCATTTGATTTAATACTGGATTCCCATGTAATTCAGATGAAACAATCGTTACAAACCCAATTAAAAATACCATAAATAGGGAAACAAAAAGGATACGCCCTTGTTTCTTATTGCCAACCATTCGTCCATACGTAAACGGTAAAGCTGTTGGCAGTAACATCATGAGCATCATTTGTAAGATGTTACTGATTTGTCCTGGATTCTCAAATGGATGTGTGGAGTTTGCTCCGAAGAATCCGCCACCATTGTTACCAAGTTCCTTAATTGAAACAAATGAAGCTACAGGACCACGCAAAATACTTTGTTTCACACCTTCAATTGTTTGTGCTGTAACTGCTCCGTCTAAAGTTTGCGGTACACCAAGCGCAACAAAAATCAGTGCTGCAACAAATGCAATGGGAAGAAAGACCCTTGTTAAAGCTCGAGTAAAATCAACGAAAAAGTTCCCCAGTTCCTTGCCTGCTAATCCTCTTATAAAAGCCATAACAAGTGCTAATGTCGTTGCCGGTGCAGCAAACATTAAAAATGTGATCCCAATTAATTGTGATAAATAAGATAATCCGTTTTCGCCGCTATAATGCTGTAAGTTTGTATCCGCCATAAAGCTGATTGCTGTATTAAAAGCAAGCGTTGGCTCCATCCCTTCAATATGAGCTGGATTTAATGGAAGCACGCCTTGTAAGCGAAAGATGAAGTATACAACAACGATCATGAAACCATTGAGTGCAACTAGCGATAAAGCGTATTGTTTCCAACTCTGGTTATACGCTTTAACACCTGCAATTTTGAAAATAATCTTTTCAAAAGGCCCAAATACTTTTTCTAATCTGCTATTTCCTTGAAAGGCTTTCTCTAAATAAATACCCGTTGGCTTTGCGACAAGAATGAATAACAACATTGTGATTACAACTGCGACCCAAATCATAATAAATGCTTCCCCCTAGTTAAAACTTTTCTGGATTTAATAACGCATAAACTAAATACACCGTAATTGCTGCAACAATAACCGATAAGGCAATCATCATGATTGCTTCCCTTCTTTCACAACTTTATCTGACCAGCTCGCTAGCCCTATCATAGATGCTACCAATACAACACAGATTCCGATCATCACAACATCAAGCATTATAATCCCTCACTTCAAAATGTTAAATTTTACCATATACCCATCAAAAAAAGAACACTGAGGCTCTACTCAGTGTTCAAAAATGAACAACACAAAAGTAAACCTCCTCTCCAAACGCTTACGAGGTTAGCTGTCGGATTCGGGCCTAAAGAGTAGCCCTACTTTCGTAATGAAAGATTCACCCCAAGTGACAATGCACAAAATTGGTTCCCCCGCTCCATTTCTGGACTCAGCGATATCAGGTTGTTTTTGGAAATATTTATAAACAATTTATGAATGTAAATATACTCCTCTATATTTAACTTGTAAAGAGTAAAATTACCTAAAATAAGAAAATATTTCATTATTTAAACGCTTACATTGATTAAGATTAATATTTTATCATCTGTTTCCTTGTCTTTTCTTTCTTTTTCATCAAAATCGACTTTTAATATGAAATAAAAAAAGAGAATGAATTTGAGTACCGTTTTAATAGTACCTTGAATTCATTCCCTTTTTGCATTATAAAAATGAACGTAAGTTTCTCCCACGAATGTAGACTCGTGTTAGTTCCACATGCAACATTTCATACGCAATAATATCCGTTTCTAAATACAAACTCTCTTCTGATGGCAATATCATATATGGTTTTGGAAACATAGAATCCATTGCTAATTCTTGAACTCGCTCTACTGATACTGCCCAACGATGCGCTATATCCTCGCGTAATAACACCTTCATCATCACTTCCCCCGCCCTATTCAAAAAATAAAAAAGAAATGTTATCACAATTTGTAAACACTACAAATGTAGCTCCAATTGTTTGATAGAGCCTTACCGGATATCTTTTATTTCTTGTGACAACTGTAATAGGTGCTTGAAAAGAAAATCGAATACGCTCGGTAAAAAAGCTAACTGTTGGAAGCTCATCTCCTAGCAGGATTACTTTTTTAATCCTCTTGCAAATATTAGTTAAATTCTGCTCACCATTGCAACAATAAGTTGATTCAAATCCACATGCTCGCACTTCAGCCGCTACATGTTCAGTTGCGGTAAAAATAATCATATCTTGTTGAAAAGGCACTAATTCTCGTAAACTGTTTACTTTTTCCTCTTCCCCTACACAAATGAGCGTTACCTCTTTTTCCCCATCCATGTACATCATCCTCCTTAGCATAAAAGAATTCAAATATAGATTGATATTCTCCTATACTAGTCAGACCGATGAAGTGATGTATCCATCCATGCACCATCCTCTCTCAAGACGCTTACGAAGTTAGCTGTCGGATTCGGACTTTGAGAGTAGCCCTACTTTCATCATGAAAGATTCACCCCTAGTGACCATGCACAATTTGGTTCCTCCGCTCCAAATGAATCAGACTCAGCGTTACAAAAAACAGATTCTGGCTGATATAATACTCCTAAATATGGAAAAAGTAAACAATAAAAAAAGCCAGTTATAAAACTGGCTTCCCCATCAAAACTTGAATATTTATGCACGAGTTTCTTGACGTTTGCCCCGCATTAACAGGCAGTAAGATCCCCAAAAATGCAGCGAAAGCAAAAGCTACTAGATGGGAAATCAACTGCCTGTAAAAGCCCGATTGGTGAAGGCTAATAATCAGTGGGGGATGAAGCTCCCCACTGATTAAAGTTTCACTTTATATGCAAAATGGTTCGTTGGCCCATGACCACTTCCAATATTCAATTGCTGTTCAATTGCTATGCTAATAAACTTTTTCGCTTCTCGAACCGCTTCTTCGATTGGATACCCATTTGCAAGTCCTGCCGTTACAGCAGATGCAAATGTACAACCGCTACCATGCGTTTGTTTTGAATCAATTCTTTCACTTCTATACTCAATAAATTGTTCACCATCAAATAAGAAATCAATAACTTCATTTCCTTGATAATCCGCATGTCCACCTTTCATAAGAACGTACTTGGCTCCTAATCTATACAACTCTTTTGCAGCTTCTTTACTATCTTGGATGTTATGAATCTCCATCCCTGTTAATACTTCTGCTTCCGGTACATTCGGAGTCACAACAGTTGCAATTGGTAATAAATGTTCTTTCAATGCTTGCACTGCTTCTTTCTGTAATAACGATGCACCACCTTTGGCAATCATAACAGGATCTAGTACAATATTATTCCAGCCAAACTTTTTAATATTTTCTGCAACGACCTTAATAATTTCACTGCTAAATAGCATGCCGAGCTTAACAGCATCTGGTGTTAAATCAGCACCAATTGAATTTAATTGCTCCTGAATCCCTTCAAGGGTAACAGGATATACTCCTTGCACACCAAGTGTGTTTTGAGCTGTAATAGCTGTAATAGCTGTCATTCCATATACACCAAGCTCTTGAAATGTTTTTAAATCTGCTTGAATACCTGCACCACCGCCGCTATCTGATCCAGCAATTGTTAAAGCTTTATTCACTTTCATCTCACTCATCCTTTTCTATCCAAAATAGCGATGATAAATCGTTTTTGCTTCCACTATATCTTTTGTTCCATGCACAAGTACGCGTCCATCTTGAAAGGCAACTAGTCGCTTTCCTTCAACTGAAAATGATAATAAATAGGGATTTACCATTAAATCTGCTACGCGATCGCGCAGCAGCTCTTTATATCGTTTAAAATCTAATTGTTCTTTATAAGGAGGTCTAATTTGAACTGTATTTCTTCCACATAAAACTGCAGTTTTCGATGTATTCTCTTTACTTAAATATGGGTAGAGTGCTTCCCCACCACATGATGGACAATTCGGCTTTCGAAGCTTTTGCACATTCATACATGAATATTCGTTTTTCCATACATCAAACGACACAAGTCCATCACGAAGTGCTTCATAATCCTCTACTAAAATTTTAATCGTTTCCGTTACTTGATGAGAAACAACGAGAGATACAGCAGATGAAATAATACCTGCTGTATCACATGTTGCTCCGCCAAGCGGAATAGATTGTAATAAACAAGATAAACATGGCGTTTTTCCTGGTAAAATCGTATAAGAAAGGCCGTAACTTCCTACACACGCCCCATAAACCCACGGAATTGAATGTTTTTGTGATATATCATTAACGATAAAACGTGTTTCAAAATTATCAGTCGCATCAATCATTACATCGACATTTGTAACAAGCTGTTCTAATTCCTCTGCTGTCACATCTTGAACATATGCTTCTACAATTACATTGCTATTAATCGCTTGCAAACGTCTTTGTGCTGCTACAGCCTTCGGAAGATTACTTTCTACATCCTCCTCACAATATAGCTGCTGACGTTGTAAATTGCTCCAATCAATATAATCGCGATCCACAATCGTCACATGGCCGACGCCAGCTCTTACAAGCATCTCTGCATTCGCGCTACCAAGTGCCCCAGCACCAATGATTAACACATGCTTTCCGCCTATTTTTTGCTGCCCTTTTTCACCAATTGGAGAAAATAACTCTTGGCGAGAATATCGATTATTCAACTACGCTCATTCCTTCTAACGGGCTACTTGCTGTCGCGCAACGCTTACGTGCAATACGTCCTGCTTCAAATCCTAAACGTCCTGCATGAATACCTAATTTCATTGCTTCTGCCATTTTAATAGGATCCTTCGCTCCAGATACAGCTGTATTTAATAGCACACCATCCGCTCCTAATTCCATCGCAAATGCTGCATCAGCTGGACTACCAACACCTGCATCCACAATTACCGGTACTTTTGCTTGTTCAATAATAAAGCTTAAGTTTAATGGATTTACAATTCCAAGTCCTGAGCCAATTGGTGATGCACCAGGCATAATCGCATGAACACCAAGTTCCTGTAATTTACGTGCTAATACAACATCATCAGATGTATAAGGAAGAACAATAAATCCTTCTTCTAACAACATTTCAGAGGCTTTTAAAGTCTCCACTGGATCAGGTAATAACGTTCTGTCATCACCAATAACCTCTACTTTTACCATGTCACAAAGCCCTGAAGCTTTTGCTAATTTCGCAATACGAACTGCTTCTTCAGCATTTTTTGCCCCTGCTGTATTTGGGAGTAATGTATATTTTTTTACATCAATTTTTTCTAATAAATTGGGTTGGTCTGCATCAAATATATCCATACGACGTACTGCAAATGTTAAAATTTCTGCCTCTGATACTTCAATTGCTTTTCTTTGTACATCAAAATCAGAAAATTTCCCTGTTCCTAATAAAAGTCTAGAATGAAATGTAAATGGTCCAATGTTCAACATAATCAACCGCCTCCTACGAAAGTTACAATCTCAATTTGGTCTCCATCAAAAACAGATATATCTCGATGGTCTTCTTTTTGCAAAATATCTTGGTTACGTTCCACCACAACAATTTTTGTATCCAATCCTAAATGTGTAAGCAATTCTGCTACTGTCTTAACACTCCCAGGTACCTCTACTTGCTTACCATTAATTTTCAAATTCAAACTTCCATCCCCTTTCTATATAAACCTTTCTTGTTAGGTGGGAGAGAGCATCCGACCATGCATAGAAGCGGTCTGATCCTTTTCCTGCCCCATGCCAAGTAAAAACAAAGAAAAAAAACGAGTGTAGTTCAGCTTTTATTCTTTGTCACATTGACTTACATGTTAAAAAATCAAAATACATTTATATAAAGTGAAACTTTAATCAACATGTGTTCTCTTTATCCCCCATCAATCAGGCGTTTACTGCTAGTTCATGCAGGATAAATTGATTTAGAAACCAATGAATCTAGCAAATAATTCCCTTGCTTTCCTTCTATTAAATCTGCCATATATTGACCAGAAACGGGACTTAATAAAATACCGTTTCTGTAATGACCGGTACAAGCATATAATCCTTTTATTTCCTCATGTGCCCCCATATAAGGAACCTCGTGATTAGATTGCGGGCGTAATCCCGCCCACGTACTTTCCCATTCAGCTTCTTTCAAAGCCGGCAAGATTGTATAAGCACGTTCTAATATCGAAGTAATACTTTCTGGTTGTACAGACTTAGTAAACGTGTGAGGCTTCATCGTTGCTCCAATTACATAGCGTCCACCACGTTTTGGCGCGATATAAAACCGCTCTTGGAAAATAGGAGATTGCAGCAATGGTTTACAGCTCTTTACGGCAACAACTTCTCCTTTTACAGGATATGTACCCCAATCACTATGAAAATGATGAAGTAGTTTTGTACTCCACGAACCACCAGCAATTACTACCTTTTCACATGTAATCATACCTTCATTCGTAACAATTCCTACTACTCGGTTGTCTTCTATTTTGATATCAAATACTTCTGTTTGTTCATATATATCAGCACCAGAAATGGCCGCAGAGTGTGCAAATGCCTTTGTAAGTTCCGGTGCAATAACATGACCATCTTTTGGATAATATACAGCCCCAATGATCGATGAAGAGAGGAATGGCTCTTTTTCATAAAGCTCATCTCCTGTCAGAAAATATGATTCTTCACCTGTTTTCTGTTGCCAGTCCATAATATCTAGTATTCTTGTCTTCTCATCTTCATTTTGGGCTATACGATATATACCTTTTTCTTCATATCCAATATCAATACCCGTTTTTTCACGTAAAACTGCTGCAAGTTGTGGAAATATTGCACGGCTTTTTCTAGCAAGCTCAAATAGTGGATCGTACGCATCCCACTCCGCCTGTACACCAAGTAAACCTGCCGCTGCTTTAGAAGCTTCAGACGCAATCCTTTGTTTCTCAACAATTGCAACTTGGTATCCTCTTTCCGCTAGAAAATGTGCAACTGAACTCCCAATCACACCGCCGCCAATAATGGCTACATCATACTTCTTACTCATGATTTTTCGCCCACTTTCTTATTGTCTCCTTGTACAACCTTGCCTGCTTATACGGATTACTATCACTTACAATCCCAGACATAACAGCAATACCACTCACGCCAGCTCTAAGAACCTCTCCTATATTTTTAGGTGTTATCCCTCCAATAGCTGTAATCGGTATCGTTAATCGCCTTGCTATATCTGAAATCTCTTCCAACCCTCTTGCCGGAACATCTTTCTTACAACTCGTTGGAAATACATGACCATAAACAAGTGAATCTGCTCCATTTTTGAACGCTACTATCGCTTCTTCTAAAGAATGCACAGAATAACCAACATGCAAATAAGAAAACTTTTCCTTTACAGACCTGACATCAGCACTTCGATATCCCAATTGTACGCGAGGAATATTTAATAGAATTGCAATATCGATTCGATCATTAATCACAAGCTTAGATGCCGGAAAGCCTCCTTTGAGGAGACCTTCCACACCTTCATATAACTCTTTCGTACTTTTCTCTCGCTCACGAATATGCAAATAATCAATCTCACTCTCAATTTTCATCGCTACATTCGCTAACTCCTCGAATGCCATCTGGCCATTTGAGATAACGTGGAGCTCATCTTTCATATTCACTCGCCTACTTTAAAATATTTTCGAATAATTCATTGGCAGGAACACTCTCTTTTGTCATGCCTTTTTCTTTCAACCATTTATTTTGTTTTTCCCATGACTCTTTCGTATCTGATAAAAATGGCTCATCTTTCGTTTCCATTTTCTCTAACAAAATTTTCATACTTTCTTTTTCAACTTCTGGAACAAGTGGGAAATTTTCCTTTTCTTGATGATTTAATAAAATACCCAGTGCTTCGTCTGGATTCTTTTTCATAAATTCATATCCTTTTTTCGCACCTCGTAAAAAGGCTTGCAACGCTTCTTTATCTTTTTTCAACGTTTTATCACCTGTTACAAAAACAAGTTCATGATAATTTGGTACACCATAGTCAGCTGGGTTGAAGTACGCTGGTTCATGGCCTTCATGACGCATAACAGGAACTTCATGGTTAATATAAGCACCTGTGACAGCATCTACTTTTTTCGTAATTAATGCTGGTACTAAATCAAATCCAACATCTACTACTTTTACAGTATCAGGATTACCACCAGCTTCTTTTACCATCGTTTTTAAATACGCTTCACTTAAAGGTGTTCCAGAATAACCAACTGTCTTTCCTTCTAAATCTTTTGGTGAATTGATTCCCGCTGATTTTAATGATACGACGTGATTTAATGGTGAACGGACCACAGCTCCGATTGATTTCACTGGAATTTGTTCATTCGCTTTTGCAATGACAACGTCTGGTTGATAATATAAACCAACTGTTACTTTCCCCGCTGCCGCTAATGTTAATGGATCGGTTGGATTAGAAGGGAATTTAATATTCACCTTTACTCCTTCTTCTTTAAAGTATCCTTTTTCAATCGCTGCATAGATAAAGCTATGCAGCGCATTTGGATACCAGTCGAGCATAACTGTTACTTCTTTTTCAGCCTTTTTCTTTTCTGATGATGAATTGCTAGAACATCCTGCAATCATTGCAACTAATAATGTAAACACAAAGATGCGTTTGAATAATTTCATGAATGTTTCCTCCAACTAATGAATTTCTTTTCTAATATAGAAACAAATAATACAAATAAAATAGCTAGTAATGATAGAAGTACAATCGGCGCAAACACACCAGCTCCGTCTAGCTGTGTCATCATTCGTTTACTAAAGTATCCTAAACCAGCTTGTGCACCAAGCCACTCACCAATTGCTGCTCCAATGACACTAAGTGGAACAGCAATTTTTAAAGCAGAGAAAAAGTACGGAAGTGCAGATGGCAACTTTAACTTTAGAAAAATATCTTTTTTCGTTGCACCATATGTCACTAAAAGCTCCTCCCATTCCTTTTTCGTGCTGCGCAATCCATCATACGTATTTACCGCAATGGGGAAAAAGGTAATCAAAACTGTCACAACGACTTTGCTCCAAATTGAATAGCCAAACCATAAAACAAATAATGGTGCTAAAGCAGTAATTGGAATCGTTTGTGAAGCAACTAGTAACGGATAAAAAGCTCTTTCTATCCATTTACTCGCATTCATAGACATCGCCAGTCCAACACCAAGTACAATAGAAATAACTACGCCGATTAAGACTACATATAAGGTTGCTGGCAAATGAACTATAAGTAATATGTCACGCAGTGCCCACATTTTAGCTAGAATTGCAGTAGGAGATGGCAAAATATACATCTCATCTACAATTCTAGCCCCCACTTCCCAAGCTATGAGTAGTATGCTACTTAAAATCAGTGCTGGTAGTAGCTCTGTCACACGTTTCATACGAGCACCTGCCTTTGCAGCATACCGAGTAACTCATCTTTTAGCCCTAGTATCTCAGGCTTATGCAAATCTTTTCTTGAGCGCTCCGTTCCAAGTGGTACAACACGCTCCGTTAAAGTTGTTATAGGCTGCTCTGTCACTATTAAAATCCGATTAGAAAGAAAAAGTGCTTCTTCTACATCGTGTGTAATAAATAAAATGGTTTTTTGCCACTGTTTCCATTGCTCAAACAACCATTCTTGCAACGTTGCTTTCGTTAATGCATCTAATGCGCTAAACGGCTCATCTAACAATAAAATGTCCCCGCCTGTTAATAAAGTTCGAATAAAGGACACTCGCTGCCGCATACCCCCTGATAAATCTTTCGGATATTTGTTCTCGTATCCTTGTAAACCAAATTGTTCTAACAGGTCTTTTGCCTTTACATGTGCTTCTTTTTTCTTTATCCCCTGGCACTCTAAAGGCAATGCCGCATTTTCAATAATTGTTCTCCACGGCAGGAGCATATCTTTTTGTGGCATATACCCTACAGGATGACTCGAGGTTTCTGTAAGTTGAATCGTTCCAGCCGTCGGTTCTTCTAATCCTGTAATTAAACGAAATAATGTACTTTTGCCACAGCCACTCGGTCCAATGATACTAACACACTCTTTTTCCTGTACCGAGGCATCCAGACCCTTTATAATTGGCTTTTCATCATAATGAAAGGAAACATTATGAAATTGTAGTATGCTCTTGCTCCTCAAAACCCCACATCTCCTTACGATACGCCATATCCCAGAATAAATACTCAAAGCGGCTGGAATATAAGAAAATCTCTTCTAATTTGTCTAACTCTTGTTCAGACTTTCCTTCAGCTAGTTCATTTAATAAATCCATTAGCCAAATGCAAAGGTTTCCATACTCTTCTGAGCTATATCCTTGAATCCACTCCCCAAAGAACTCATGATCCCTTGCTCCTGGAATATCATTTAAACGCTTTCCAATTTCCCAGTAGCTCCACATACATGGAAGCAGAGCCGCAATTAACTCTGCAAGCGTACCATTTTGAGATACTGACATCATATAGTTTGTATACGCTAAATTTTTAGCAGATGGTTTTGCCTCTTCCATCTCTTGTACAGAAATACCAAGGCGTTTTGCATACTGTTTATGGATCGTCATTTCTCCATTTAAAATGCCGTCTATTTGTTCTGCAAATTTTGCCATAACTTGCGGATTAGTCGCTTTCACAACTCCAATTGCATATAATTTTGCATAATCTAGTAAATATAAATAATCTTGTATGATGTAATATTGGAATTTATCTTTTTCTAATGTACCGTCCCCCATCCCAGTTACAAATGGGTGATTATGACTTTTTTCCCAAACAGGCTGTACTGTCTCAAATAATCTCTCACAAAACTTCATTTATATTTCCCCTTCCTTTATATCAATTTATCCAAATAAAAAACCACTCCTCTATAAGAAGTGGTTACATCAAATAAAAATACATTTATTCGTTGCTCCACTTCCCTACGCTAGCATAATCTAGATCAGGTCAGTAAGGGTTAAGGATTATTCCTCTCTCAGCACATAAAGCACCCCTAGTGGTTTCTACTATAAAATTGTCAAATAAAAAAGCCCTGTTTCTTTACGCAAAGAAACAGGGACTTACTGTTAATGTCCGAATTGCTTCCCTACGCTAGCATAATCTAGATCAGGTAGTAAAGGATCAAAGACTCTCGGCCTTACTCTCAGCTGGCAACACCAACTCTCCTAGCACAATATGAAATTACCATAGTCAGTATAACACTGTCATCCATCATCAGCAACTGTTTTAACTTATTCCAATCCTATTTACGAGCCATGAATCCAATACAAAGTAAGAATTCTTTACATCAAAGTTCTACTTATATAAAATATGAAAAATAAATATATCCATTTTGATTTTCCAACATATAAGTCGCGGCTATGAAGAATAAAAGGTGACCTGTACTCATTTTCTCTTTTTGTTTAACTTGGTACGGGGTAGGAAAAGGATCTAACCGCTTCTATGCATGGTCGGATGCTCTCTCCCTCCTAAAAAGAAAGCTTTTCTGTCAGTTTTTCAATTTAGATTTATATATCTATTCAGAAAATATCAATTATTTTTAATCCATATTATAATGATTATTAATCTGTTATTCTTTTAATATATTTCGATTCCATTAAAAAATTGTTATTTTTCTCATTTCATATTACAGTTATATGAATAATGCACAAAATATTATATCTTTATACTATAATAGGGAATGTATTAACACATCTATGGGGGGCTAATATTAGATGAAACAGAAAGCTACAGCTTTAACGGCAACTACTGTCGCAGTCGCATCTCTACTTCCATCCATAACTCAAGTAGATACACGTACTATAGCAGCTCAAGAATTGCCTACACAAAACACTCAATATATAAAAACGAATCTAAAAATATTATATTCGAATAATAAAATAAAAAAAAGGAATAGTGCTAACTCCGTAAAAAATACAAATATTTCTACATCTACTAAACGGAAAAACGGTTATATTGTAAATGTTGGTGATCAAGTTCAGACTGGGGAATTGTTAGGACATATGGAAAATACAGGCCATTCATTTGGGCAGCACCTCCATTTTGAATTACATAATGGTGAATGGAATTTTGAAAAAACAAACGCAGTAAATCCACTGCAGTATTTAGTTCGGTAATATTATATGCCACGTAATATTGCCTTAATAATTGAGTATTTGGCTTTTCTCGGTTTAATTTGTTGTTTAGTAATTTACAATACTAACATTGTTTTTTTGAGTATCGTTATCTTATTTGTTACTATCGAATCTTTGATGGAAGCATTCAAAATCCGACTAAAGAAACACATTTCTCATATATATACTGCATTTGTTATTATCGGCGGTTTAATAACAAATATTATTTATAGTGGTTTTCACCTGGCTGCTATATTCCCTGTATTTTTTATAGGGGTACTACTCATTATTTCCCAATATATTTACATTCCTGATCACCGTAAGAAACAACAAGAAGCTTAGAATGGACGTATGTCTACTTCTCATTTACGACTAAATAAAAAAAGGTCTCACTTGAAGTGTGAGACCTTTTTTTATTTATACATTATAGAGAGTGAACAAGGGAAAGCACAAAACTTTTCTTTACCCACACGCATATCGTTCATAAATAAAACTTAAATTATATTTCTTCTCTAATCCCACTCGTTGTTCATCATCACACCAGTAAAATAAAATATCATGAATCGTTGCATAACGCTTATTCTTTAGAAATTGTTTGATAAATGACGGTAAACAATCATGTAATTGTATAAATATATAATTCCGCAAAAGTTCTTCCTTATGTTCAATTCCTTTACAAACATACATCAACTCTTCACAATAATATGCATGTTGCGGAACTTGAATCATTTCAAAAAATGGTACATATGATAATAGTTTTCCAATGAAATGCTCATATCGATTCATAAATTCAAACGACATGTGCTCCATCATTTCTTTCATTACATAAAGATAATCATCCACATGCGTGGTTTTTAATGGATTAAGGCGATCAGAAATTTGAGAAATTACAGCCCTTTGACATGCAACAACAGAACGACTTGGTCCATAATATGTTAAAAAATCCGTACACTTACGATATTTTTTTAATAAGTCATATATGTATAAGTCATAAACGTATGTATTGCAGTATATTGCTAAGTTCATCATCTCTTGATCTAATTGTTCTTTGGACAATAATTTTGCCTGTTTGCAAATATAAAAGAATGTAAGTTCCATTACTTCCTTATGAGATAATAGCTTCTCACATTTTTCAATACACTCTGTATTAAATTTAATTCTTTCCCATATCATTACATCATCATTTTCCAATTTGCCAATTCGATATTTTACAATTAAGTAGTTCCAAGCCACAACTTGAGTTAAAATATCCCACGTTTCATATTCCATAGATGTATGTACAAATTCATCTAATCTTTGGTTCACCATAAATGTATACGCTTCCTTATACCAACCGATTTTCTGGCATAAACGAACAATACGAATTAAAGTTGGTATTTCATCCTTATGGAACTGTGGCAAGTCCTGCACCTTATTCATTCCATATAAAATAAACGGAGCCAAGTTTTCTTGTTTATAAAATTCTTTTTCTTTCCAAGCTAAAATTGTCCGTTCTTTTCCTTCGCCTTTTGGATGATTTGGTACAAGTAAAGAAAATAAATCCGCAAAATTATTTGGTTCTACATAAACATCTGTAACCAAATTCCAATTTGGATTACTTTGTACATCCCTCATATCATTTCCCCTCCATTTCTATTTATATATAAAATCTTTGATAGCTTAGTAGATAAACATAACATTATAAATATTAATATTAATATATTCAAAATAAATTATAAAACTTATATTTATTATTATATCATTTTTAACATAACAAAAATTAGCAATAGGAATTTTTAACCAAAATTTCAAATGAAATTAACATATATCATTCTTCATATATACTTAGCTAAGCATCTTTACACCTTATATACATCTATGCCTAACATTTTGGATACGTTTTAATAACAATATAATTTTGCTTGCAGTATTAATAAGGTGAAACTTCCATCAGTAGGGATTTTCTTCATCCACCACTGATGGAAAGTCCTCACCAATCGGGCTTTTACAGGCAGTTATCCCTCACCTATCTTCCTTGCTTCTCTCTGAACCTTGAGGTGGGGGAGCTTACTGCCCGTTAATGCGGAATAAAACGTATCCAATCTTACCTATTCTCTAGCACCTAAATACACTGTATTTTCTAGCCTGAAAATAATCTGCATCTATTCGTTATTCTGTATGCTCGGAAATCTCACTTAAAGCAAATCCAGCTTGATCATCAGCTTTCTCTGCTATTGCTAAATCACCTAGCGCTAACATTCCAACAAGCTCGCCATTCTCAACTACAGGTAGTCTTCTGATTTGATGCTGTGCCATTAACTCTGTAGCATTTTCAATAGGGTCATCAGGAGATACGGAAACAATTTCTGTTGTCATGACATTTGTAATTTTATTAGACCCAGGATGTTTCTCAGCAATTCCACGAACAACTAAATCACGATCTGTGACAAGACCAACCACTTGATTATTCTCTACAATTGGAATCATCCCAATGGCCTCTTCTTTCATTTTCACAGCAGCTTCATATACATTATCTAGCGGTGTACATTGCACAATATCGGTACTCATAAATTCTCTAACTGTTGTCATGTAGCTCTATTCCCTCCTTTTTATACATACTATAGTTTTTCCAAAATCCCTCTATTTATTTCATAATAAATAGAGGGATTTTGGATTGACGATATCGTATATTAGAAAAGAACGTAACTTCACATTATATTTTTCACAAGAAAAAAAGAGCCAGCTAATTGCTGACTCTTTTTTATGACCCGTACGGGATTCGAACCCGTGTTACCGCCGTGAAAGGGCGGTGTCTTAACCGCTTGACCAACGGGCCATGGCTCCGCAGGTAGGACTCGAACCTACGACCGATCGGTTAACAGCCGATAGCTCTACCACTGAGCTACTGCGGAATATGGTGGGCCTAAATGGACTCGAACCATCGACCTCACGCTTATCAGGCGTGCGCTCTAACCAGCTGAGCTATAGGCCCATATTTCTTACAGGGGCAGTAGGAATCGAACCCACACTGGAGGTTTTGGAGACCTCTGTTCTACCTTTAAACTATGCCCCTAAGTGGTGCCGGCTAGAGGACTTGAACCCCCAACCTACTGATTACAAGTCAGTTGCTCTACCAATTGAGCTAAGCCGGCTTGTCAAAAAAAAGATGGCTCGGGACGGAATCGAACCGCCGACACGAGGATTTTCAGTCCTCTGCTCTACCGAC